>Ga0116202_10002903_pt1 | contig 10280 bp, 10 predicted proteins | sample LakKivw325mmetaG_FD_94479 | JGI IMG/M metagenome (GOLD analysis project Ga0116202, IMG submission 94479) | Anoxic lake water microbial communities from Lake Kivu, Rwanda to study Microbial Dark Matter (Phase II) - Lake Kivu water 325m metaG | ecosystem: Environmental > Aquatic > Freshwater >... | reverse complement strand
ACTCAATAGACATCGCTAACGGCGCGATGTTGGACGTCTCCACCACCAGCGCGGCGCCTGCCCTGGATATTGACCTTTACATCTATCTGGACGATGGTGACGGGGTGTGGGAATGTACCCCCGAGGATACGCTGGTTGGTTCTTCCACCACCCCCGTTGCCGAAGAGCAAGTTAAAGTCACCTTCCCGGCAGATGGGCTCTACTGGATCACTGTCCATGGCTGGAGCGTGCCCGGCGGTGTGTCAACCTTCGACACCGACATCTACGCTATCTATGGCACGGACATGGTGGTGACGAGGGTTCCCACGGGCCCTATCCCCGCCAACACGCCGGTCACCTTCACCACAGCCTTCACCAAAACATTCCAGCCACGAACCACATGGGAGGGGCTGATATTCGTCGGCCCGGCCAGCGCTCCTACGGCTCTCCAGGTTCCGGTCACCGTTAACTTCATCACCCCCACCATCGCCCTCACCCTTACAAAGAGCGCCAGCCAGGACATAGCCGGCGAAGGTGATGTTTTCACCTATACCTTAGGGGTGAGCAACATGGGCACCGACCCCGAGGGTGTCTCCATCGTCGATCCCATGCCCAGCTTCGTGGAGTTCATCCCCGGCTCACAGAGGGCATCCATAGGAGCCACACCATTCTATAACATTCTGACGAAAGAGCTTAGCTGGAGCGGCCTCTTGGACGGTAGTAAGACGATGAAAATCTCCTTCCAGGTGCGTGCCTTAAGCGGCAGTGGCTGGGCGGAGAATGTGGCCACGGCCACTGGTGCTTTGAGCGGCCAGAAGGTGGAGGCTACGGCCAAGGTCATGATTAACCCCGTGCGTATCCACCTGCCCATCATCATGAAGAACTACACTCCCTGACGCGTAATGGTATGTGCTCAGTTTGCGAGGGGTAAGCAGCCGGAACCGGTCATTGGGTAGGTGACTCCGCCACTGGAATATGGTGACGCTTAAGATCAGGCTATCCTCAAATTGAAGGAGCTGCGGGATCCGAGATGCGCACCCCTCCTGGCCCAATTGCTGGCCCGCGAAGAACCGCTGCGCATCGTGGAGGGCTCACCCTTGCCGGGGGTGATGCCGCCCCTGGAGATGCTCAAATCAGTGGCCATTGACACACTGGTGGAGGTGGGGGCCAGGGAACACCTGCCGGCTATCGAGTCTGTCTACCGGCAAACTCCCTTCATGGTGTTGCGCGATGTGGCAAGCGATGCCATCCGAGCTCTGGGGGGTACATTGAGGAGTAGTTGAAGAAGTGACAGATCAGGTTCGGGTGCGCTTCGCTCCCAGTCCTACGGGCGAGCCCCATATTGGCAATATCCGCACCGTGGTGTTCAACTGGCTTTTCGCCCGCCAGCAGGGGGGAAAGTTCATCCTGCGCATCGAGGACACCGACCGGACGCGCTACGTGCCCGGCTCGGAGGAGGCCATCAAGGAGGGGTTGCGCTGGCTGGGGCTGGATTGGGATGAGGGGCCGGATGTGGGTGGTCCCTACGGCCCTTATGTGCAGTCTCAGCGGCTGCCCTCGTACCGAAAGTACGCCGAGCAACTGGTGGCCACTGGCCAGGCCTACCGCTGCAACTGCAGTCCGGAGCGACTGGCCGCCCTGCGCAGGGAGCAGCAGAAGCGTGACAGACTCCTGGGCTACGACCGCCTGTGCCGCTTCAAAGCCCCCGGCGAGGTATCCTCCGACGAACCACACGTCATCCGTTTGGCTGTCCCCCTGGAGGGCACAACCACCCTGCACGACCTGATCCGAGGCGACATTACCTTCGAGAACCGGCTCATTGACGACCAGGTGTTGCTCAAGTCCGATGGCTTCCCCACCTACCATCTGGCCGTCGTGGTGGACGACCACGAGATGCGCATCACCCACATCATCCGGGCGGACGAGTGGGTGTCCAGCACGCCCAAACACCTCCTGCTGTACCAGGCCTTCGGCTGGGAGATACCGACCTTCGCCCATGTGCCCATCGTTCTGGGTGAGGATGGCAAGCGGCTGTCCAAGCGGCATGGTGCGACCTCCATCACGGAGTTCCGGCGGATGGGCTACCTGCCGGAAGCCCTGTTCAACTTCCTGGCACTGCTGGGTTGGTCGCCCGGCGAAGGGGAGGAGCGGGAGATCTTCTCTCGGGAGGAGCTAGTACAGCGTTTCGACCTCACCCGTGTCCAGCCGGCAGCGGCGCGCTTCTCCTACAGCAAGCTGGATTGGATGAACAGCGAATACCTCCGCGCCCTTCCGCCCGATGACCTGGCAGCGCGGCTGGTGGCCGTGCTTTGCGATGCCGGCCTCGACGCCTCTTTGGACAAGGTGCGGAAGTTGGTGCCGCTGGTGCAGGAGCGGATGAAGACCCTCAACGACGTGGTGCCGCTGGTGGACTTTGTCTTCGCGGAGGGCATAGATTATGATTCCCACCTCCTGGTGGGCCACAAGATGACGGTTGAGGAATCGCTGGCTGCACTGCACACCACGCGGGAGGTATTGGCCCAGCTACCGGATTTCGAGCGGGACACTCTGGAGGAAACGCTGTACCTCCTAGCGCGGGAGGGGTTGGGCTTGAAGCCGGGCCAACTGTTTGGCATCATCCGCGTGGCGGCCATGGGCAAGACTGTGGCGCCACCCCTTTTCGGCACGTTGGCGGCCATCGGTCGAGATCGGGTGCTGGCGCGGCTGGATAATGCGTTGGCTCGGCTTGCGGACTTGCAGGACTGATGATTTGGTGCTATAATCCCAGTGGTTTTTGGTTTCGAAATGATCATTGTCATTTGATGAACTGGCAGCAGGCTGGCGTCCCCCGGACAGTCCACTAGGACAGGCTGCTCCGGCTGCTCTGTCGTTCCTCATTGTATCCGTTTGGGCTTGTTGTGGTAAGGATATTATGCAGCCCAAACGCTCCATAAACTTCAAGGGGGGATACACGGGAAAAATCCAGATAACATGCCGCAGAAGGGTATTATATCGCAAGATGTCAGCAAGCACGCCTTGTTGTATAATTAGGGCATGAAGATTCACAGGCTGATTTGGCCCGAAGACAGGATTGACCACGTCGCTTCGCACGGGATAGAACCTGAAGAAGTGGAAGAGGTATGCTTTGGTCGAGCCCTGTTGCTCCAGGCCAGGTCCAAGGGGAAAAACCCGGTCTACTACGTCCTGGGACAAACGGCGGCGGGACGCTATCTGTTCTGCGTGGTGATTCAGTTTCCCAATGGCAATGGATACCCCGTTACGGCCCGATCAATGACTCACAAGGAGAAACAGCGATTCAATCAGTGGAAGAAAAGATGAACAAACTGAAGATTCCTGAGACTGATTCAATTGAAGAACTGGCCAGGTTTTGGGATGCGCACGATCTGACAGATTTTGAAGACCGATTGGAAGAAGTCACCCAGCCGGTTTTTGAGCGCAAGATGACAGCGGTTTTCGTGCCCTTGCAACCTCAAGAAGTCGAAGCAGTTAAGCGCATTGCCGAATCCAAAGGCATTGAATATCCTGCTTTGATCCGGGGATGGGTGCTTGAGAAGCTTCATGCTTCTTGAGTTCAAGGGACAATCCGGACTTTGAAGGGCAAGGACTGTCTGCTATACTTCGGTGAGGACCATGAACAGACAAGAGGTGCTAAAGGATGTCACTCACTGAGCTACTTCCAGCCGTAAGAACCTTGCCGCGCGCCGATAAGCTTCGCCTGATGCAGTTTCTCGTGATTGACCTGGCACAAGGAGAAGGTGTGTCACTCCTCGCAGCCGACGCTGAATATCCGATCTGGACACTGTGAATGCCTTCGATGCAGCAGAAACATTGTTACAGATGTTAGAAACTCGGTTTGCTTTTCCGTTCCCAATCGGCGTTTGAGGTCAAGCCGAAAGACAAGTAAGGCGAGCAGCCTGGAAAAAGTGATTCGAGAAGAAGGGGAATCCGAAGGTCAGGGGAGAATTTAGGACTGGATAGTATCACTGGGGGATCGTCCAATGGTAGGACAGCTGACTCTGGATCAGCCGACCGAGGTTCGAATCCTCGTCCCCCAGCCTCTTTCTGCCCCCGTAGCTCAGGCGGATAGAGCGGCGGCCTCCGAAGCCGTGTGCGGGCGTTCGAGTCGCCCCGGGGGTACAGTTCATCAGAACGGGTCTTGATCTCAAGAAGCCCGGACCTAGGTCCGGGCTTTGGTGCTCAAGCCAGGACTAATCAACAGAGAGAAAGCAGGAAAGGGGTTGTGAATATGACTTCAGGCGACGCTTCTTCTCTCCCCTCCGACTTCATCCGAGCGGCTGTCGAGGAGGACCTGAGGACCAACCGCTTCGGCGGAAGGGTGCATACCCGGTTTCCGCCGGAGCCGAATGGTTATCTGCATATCGGACACGCCAAGGCCATCTGCATTAATTTCGGCGTTGCTGCGGACTATGGAGGCCTGTGCAATCTGCGATTCGATGATACCAATCCCACCAAAGAGGAAGTTGAGTACGTGGAATCCCAGAAGTCGGACATTCGATGGCTGGGATTCGATTGGGGAGATCGGTTATTCTTCGCCTCAGACTACTTTGAGCAACTCTATGAGTATGCTGTGGAGTTGATCAAAAAGGGTAAGGCCTATGTCTGCGACTTAAGCCCGGAGGAAATCAGAGCGTACCGGGGCACGTTGATGGAGCCCGGCAGGGACAGTCCGTATCGCAACCGTTCGGTCGAAGAGAACCTGGACCTGTTCGAGCGCATGCGGGCTGGCGAGTTCGAGGAGGGTTCCCGGACACTGCGAGCCAAGATTGACATGGCCTCTCCCAACCTCAACCTGCGAGACCCGGTCATGTACCGCATGATCAAGGCCCCGCACCACCGAACGGGCGACACATGGTGCATTTATCCCATGTACGACTGGGCCCATCCCCTTTCCGATTCCATAGAAGGGATCACCCATTCTCTCTGCTCGCTGGAATACGAAGACCATCGCCCCTTGTACGATTGGTTTCTCGACCAATTGAATATCCACCATCCGCAGCAAATCGAGTTCGCGCGCCTTAACCTCAGCTACACCGTGCTGAGCAAGCGAAGGCTTCTGAAATTGGTGGAAGCAGAGCATGTCAATGGCTGGGACGATCCCCGGATGCCCACCCTATCGGGATTGCGGCGACGGGGCTACACGCCAGAGGCCATCCGAGACTTCTGTGATCTCATCGGAGTGGCCAAGACGAATAGTATCGTGGATATAGGACTGCTGGAGCACTGCATCCGCCAAGATCTGAATCAACGGGCTCCGCGTGTTTTCGGGGTGCTGCGCCCCCTGAAGCTGGTGATTGACAACTATCCAGAAGACCTGGTAGAGGAGATGGACTGCGTGAACAATCCGGAAGATCCCTCTATGGGCGCTCGGAAGGTTCCTTTCTCCCGCGTGCTATACATTGAAGGGGAGGACTTTCGCGAGGATCCACCGAAAAAGTGGTTCCGTCTGGCTCCCGGCCGTGAGGTACGGCTGCGATACGCCTACTATATCACCTGTGGAGGCGTGATGAAGGATGAACACACCGGCGAAGTGGTGGAGCTGCACTCTACCTACGACCCGCAGACCCGAGGGGGTTGGGCTCCAGACGGACGCACGGTCCGGGGCACGTTGCACTGGGTTTCGGCGGCCCACTCCCTCGAAGCCGAAGTACGCCTGTACGATCGCCTCTTCTTGAAAGCCAACCCCCTCGATGGGGAGGATGGTGAGGATTTCATAGCCCATCTGAACCCCAAGTCGTTGGAGACGCTGACCTCGTGCCGGGTTGAACCCAGTCTAGCGGGCGCCGCACCGGGAAGCATATACCAGTTCGAGAGACAGGGTTATTTCTGCGTGGATCCAGATTCGACCGACGAAAGGCTCGTATTCAATCGGACGGTCGCGTTACGTGATTCGTGGGCCAAGATCGAGAAGGCACAGCAGTAGGGAGTCCCAACGGTTTCTCCTCTGGTGCTGTCAGTTTCCGCATTGGTTCCTCTCCATACAGTTGTGCCTATAGACACATCCACTGCTGATCGCATCACGCGGTTGGACTTCTTCCTCCCACCCAACTCACCCGGCAAGCCACTTCCGCTGCTTGCAACACCTCCTTCCTCCTCTCCTCAGCTTTTTTGTCAAGTGCCATGCCACAGCGCGAAGCTATTGGGTATTGGCTGGCATCCACCGAAGGAGTGACGAAACCAGGCCATGACTGAGGCAGGACCTTACCCATCAACGGAGGATAGGCGATATGGAACAGATAAACGTTCAACTCTTCATCAATGGTGAATGGGTGCCCGCTGCATCAGGGGGGACCTTTGAGGTGATCAACCCGGCCAACGGCAAGCCCATGGGGAAGGCGGCCAAGGGGGAGCGCGCAGACGCTCAGCGCGCGTTGGAGGCCGCCGAGCGGGCCTTCGCGGGTTGGTCACACACGACTGGCGATGAACGGGCTCAACGGCTCAAGCAAGCTGCCGAGGCGGTCCTCACCCGCCAGGATGAACTGGCGGAGATCCTGACCCGGGAGCAAGGCAAGCCACTGCCCGATGCGCGCAGGGAGATCCGAGGGGCTGCTGCTACCCTGGAGTACTATGGCGAGGAGGCGCGACGCATCTCCGGCGAAATCGCGCCTCGCAAGTCCGCCACCACGCGCAGCCTGGTTGTGCGCCAGCCCATCGGGGTCGTGGTAGCCATTGTGCCCTGGAACTACCCTGTCTCACTGATGGCCTGGAAGGTGGGGCCGGCGCTGGCGGCGGGCTGCACTGTCGTGGTCAAGCCCCCCACGAGGGCCCCGCTAACCGCCACCCTGGTCGCAGCCATCGTCGGCCAATCAGGGTTGCCTGACGGAGCAGTCAACGTCGTCACGGGGCCGAGTGCGGCCGTCGGGGAGGAACTGGCGACCCATCCGATAACGCGCCTGGTGGCCTTTACCGGCTCGACAGAGACCGGCAAGCACCTCCTGTGCATCGCGGCCGACGACCTGAAGAAGCTCATTCTCGAACTGGGCGGTCACACGCCCATGGTCGTCTTCAAGGATGCGGACCTCGAACAAGCGGTGGCCGATGGGGTCAAGCGCTCCTTCCGCAACATGGGCCAAATCTGCAACGCCGTCAATCGCATTTACGTCGAAGAGGGCATCGCGGAGGAATTTATCCAGCGCTTCGTCGAGCTGACGGGCACGCTCACGATGGGCGATGGCTTGGCCAGTCCCAACGTGGACCTGGGGCCGATGATCGATCAGGAGGGCATTGAGCGCACCCGGCGCCACGTGGACGACGCTTTGGCCAAGGGTGCCAAACTGCTGTGCGGCGGCAAGCGGCCCGACGCGCCTGAACTGCGCGAGGGGTTCTTCTACGAACCCACCGTGCTGGTCAACGTCACCCCCGATATGCTGGTCATGCACGAGGAGTCCTTTGGGCCCATCGTGGGCATCGCACCCTTCAAAGGCCTGGAGGAAGCGATTGAGTTGGCGAACAGCACCTCGTATGGTCTGGTGACCTACGGCTACACGCGGGACCTGGCGACGGCTTTCGCTTTCAGCGAGGGTGTGGAGTCAGGGACAGTGGCCATCAACACCGTCAGCCCCGACTCCCTTTACGCGCCCTATCCCGCCTGGAAGCACAGCGGCCTCGGACTGGAGTTGTCGCCCTACGGCCTGGAGGAATACCTGCAGGTTAAGCACATTCTGCTGGAGCTGGGGTAGAAGGAGCAGACCACATGAGCGAACTGAAGGTGCATGTGCAGCGTGCAGCGGATATGAGGGCAGAACAGAGCGGCAACGCCTTCGCCGCCTTGCTGCGCGAGAAAGGCGATGAGGTCCGGCGAGATGTCTTCCTGATGCTGGCCCCTGAGCAGACCGCGTCGGGACGGCTGCAGGTGGGGTACACCCTCCTGTATCCGGGCTGTACCACGCGCGGCCATGAGCATGCTGACCGCGAGGAGGTCTACTATTTCACCAGGGGCTCTGGCATGATGATCGTGGATGGTGAGGAATACCCGGTCACGGCGGGCGATACCTTCTATATCCAGCCGGGGCCCTTCCACACCACGCGCAGTACGACCGACTTCCCACTGGAGTTCCTTTGGATCACGATCAAGGTCACTTGAAAGATGAATTGCTCAGCTCTGCGACGAGAGGAGGTTCGTCTTGGGGCGTCCGTTGCTGATGGGGATTGATGTCGGGACGCAGAGCACGCGTGTTGCCCTGTTAGACCTCGAGGGTCAGGTGGTGTCCAACGCCAGCACCCCTCAGGAGATGGTGACTCCGAGGCCGGGCTGGGCGGAGCAAGACCCCGAAGTGTGGTGGCGCAATGTGCGAAATAACATTCACCAGGCCATGGAGCAGGCCGAGGCCACACCCGATGAGGTGCTGGCGGTCGGCGTGTGCGGCCAGATGCATGCTACGGTGCCGCTGGGTAAAGATGGCGAACTGCTAAGCCACGGCGTGCAGTTGTGGTGCGACAAGCGCTGCGCTGGACTGGTGAACGAGTTCAAGGCCGGGCCGCACATCGAGGCTGCGATGCGGCTGGCGGGCAATCCCCCGATCCCCAACTGGCTGGGGTTCAACATCCAGTGGCTGAAGGTCCACGAGCCGGAGGTGTACGAGAGGGCATGGAAGTTCGTCCTCTCCAAAGACTACATCAACTACCAGCTGACAGGGGAGATCGCTACCGACTGGTCCGAGGCCTCCGGCTCCTTCCTGATGGACATCCAGACCCAAACCTGGTCGCCGGAACTGGTCGGCTATCTGGAGTTGGACCTGGACAAGCTGCCCGAGGTGCGCGCTTCCTCGGACGTGGTGGGCCAGGTCACGGCGGAAGCCGCCGAGCTCACCGGTCTAGCCAAGGGGACGCCGGTCGTGGTGGGAGCTGGCGATATGCTGTGTACATTGATCTCCTCAGGCCTGACCGAACCCGGGCGGGCATCGGACATCACGGGCACAGCGTCCATCATGTCTGTGTACGTGGAGGAGCCGGTGTTGGACCCTCGCCTGATGAACCTGCATCATGCCATACCGGGCTGGATACCCTTCGGCATCACTGATTCCGGCGGCGGTGCGTTGAAGTGGTTCAAAGACGCCTTGTGCCAGGCGGAGGTGAGGGAGGCAAAGCAGCGCGGCAAAGATGTGTACGACATCCTGAATCCCCAAGCGGCTGCTGTCGAGCCGGGCAGCGAAGGGCTGCTCTTCTTCCCCTATCTGATGGGCGAGCGGACTCTGGGCACACCCTTCGCGCGCGGCGTGTTTTTCGGCGTCACGCTGCGCACCGGCACGGGAGCCATGGTGCGCGCCATCATGGAGGGGATCACCTTTGAGCTGCGGCGCACGTTGGAGATTGTCGAGAGCGCGGGCCATGTGGTACACGAGGTGTACACCATTGGCGGTGGCGCGCGGAGCGATCTGTGGTCACAGATCAAGGCCGACATCTACAAAAAGCCGGTCTACACCTTCGAGGCCTCGGAGGGGGGCATCCTGGGCTCGGCCATTCTGGCCAGTGTGGGAGTGGGTGTCTACGCCGATGCGCGCGCCGCAGCCGAGCAGTGCCTCAGAGTGAAACACGTATTTCAGCCCGACCCATCCGCCGCCCAACGCTACGACTACCTCTATGAGCTCTTCAAGGAGGTCCACGACCGACTACAGAGGCCCTTTGACAAGCTGGCGCGTATGCCATAGCACTTCACTAGAAGAGAGGATGATCATGACAGACCATTTCCAGAAGGGGAAAGCTCAGAAACCCATTTTCTATTCCCCGTGGTGGGATGGTTCGTCCATTTGAAGCTCTCCCTGGCGGCGGCAAACCCTGAGTTGGGGCGAAAAAACGGGATTCTACTTCGTTTGTCCGAAGTCCAGAATGAATGGCATGATGTCCAATTCGAAGCCGAGGACCCCGCCTTTCTCACCGCCGTTGCCGATGATGCTGGGCCGGACGTGCCTGCCCTCCTCGTGGGGCCGACGATGCTGCGCTATCATTCCTCAGAGGAGAAGATGGCCCTGGCCGATATCGAAGGGAGCGAGCGACTACTGATGCTGTTGCTGGAGGCCCTGGCCGTTGACTGAAACCTACTGTCCGCGCGGCGATCATCTTGGATGAAAGGAACTGCTGGCCATGATCATTGATGCCGATGTACATATCTCACCCTATCCTGATGAAGGCGGCATAGGCGTTGAGGAGTTGCTAAGGCGGATGGACATCCTGCTGAAGATCCGGTCGCTGTCTAGGACGCCATCGGTCGGGAAGGCGTAGACGTTCAATCAGCGCATCGCGTTCCGGCCCAGGAGGTAATGTCAGCAGGCGAGTGAAGTCTGGGT
>Ga0116202_10002901_pt1 | contig 10282 bp, 8 predicted proteins | sample LakKivw325mmetaG_FD_94479 | JGI IMG/M metagenome (GOLD analysis project Ga0116202, IMG submission 94479) | Anoxic lake water microbial communities from Lake Kivu, Rwanda to study Microbial Dark Matter (Phase II) - Lake Kivu water 325m metaG | ecosystem: Environmental > Aquatic > Freshwater >... | reverse complement strand
GTGATCAGGCTCAGCAGGAGCAGTATAAAAAAATACTGCTCCTGCTGAGCCTGATCACAGCGCTGGGCTGGCTTTGCGCCGCTCCGCACGTGGCACTGCCACTCAGCTTCGAACAGCCGGATGGCAGTCCGGTGGCGATCTTCGCCACGGGGGACGAATTCCACAACTGGCTGCACGACGCGGACAATTATACGATCGTGCAGGACGATAACGGCTGGTATGTGTATGCCGAACAAGCGGGTGAAAATGTTGCCCCCACCGATCTGATCGTGGGCAGGGACCTCCCCTCCCAGCGGAACCTGAGCCCGGGGATCAATCTGGGGGAGGCGCTGGTGCACGAGAAATATGAACGCTATGCCCAGATGCGGGATTACAGCAACGGACGCTCCCCTCACACAGGACAGTTCAACAACATCGTGATCTTCATCAAATTCGCCGACGATCCCGATTTCTCCAGTCCCATCACCTATTATGAGGATATGTTCAATCTGGTGGGCACCAATTCGATGAAGAACTATTTTATCGAAGCCTCCTACAATCAGCTTTTTGTGGATTCCAGCTTCTATCCGTTGCCCAATGGCACCACCATCGTGTGCGTGGTGGATGAGAATCCCCGCGGCTACTATTGTGTTTACAGCCCCTCCAATCCCATCGGCTACACCAACGACAGCCAGCGCACCCAGCGCGAACAGCAGATGCTGATGCGCGCCGTGAATGCTGTTTCCTCCCAGATCCCCACCTCTTTGGTGATCGATGGTGACAACGATGGCTATGTGGATAATGTGTGTTTCATCATTCAAGGCTCGCCCCAGGGTTGGGCGGAATTGCTCTGGCCCCACCGTTGGGTGCTGTATGCCGTAAATGCCTATATCCACGGCGCCCGGGTGTGGGATTTCAATTTCCAGCTGGAAAACTCGCTGTTCTCATCCGGCGCCAGCGTGTTGGCGCACGAGATGTTCCACAGCCTGGGAGCGCCTGATCTTTACCGCTATTCGGACAACACCATCACGCCGATCGGAAGCTGGGACCTGATGGCCAGCAACACCAACCCTCCCCAGCATATGAGTGCCTGGATGAAATACCGCTATGGCCAATGGCTGCCCGACATACCGGAGATCACTGCTTCCGGCACCTATACACTATCGCCGGTGGCAGGTTCGGCAACGAATAATTTCTACCGCCTCCCCTCCTGGCGGACTGGCGAATATTATGTGCTGGAATACCGCAAACCGTCGGGCAGTTATGATCACACGCTGCCTGGAACCGGACTGCTGGCCTACCGACTGGATATCAGCGAAACCGGCAATGCGCAGGGTCCTCCGGACGAGCTGTATATCTACCGTCCCTATGGCACGGACACCACCACCAACGGTGCCTTGTCCATGGCCGCCTTTTCCCAGCAAAGCGGGCGCACCGAGATCAGCGAAGCCACCTCACCCCATGGCTTTATGAGCGACAATTCCTCTGGCGGGCTGAATGTTTACGACATCGGTTTTGCCGGAGACACCATCAGTTTCAAGGTGAAGATCTCCGATATCCAACTCACCTATCCTCATGGCGGCGAAACCTGGTTCTCCGGTTCCAACAAGACGATCCGGTGGAAAGCACGTTCCACCGCCGGCACGGTCACCGTCCAATATTCCCTGAACGGAGGCAATGATTGGACCACCCTGGCCACCACTGCCGCCAACAACGGCCAGTTCATCTGGAGCAACATTCCGGTGCTGAATTCCACCAACGCCTTCATCCGCCTTACGCTGAACTCCAACGGACACCAGGACAGCAACAGCTATCCCTTCACCATCCTCAGCGAAATGGCAGTTCCAGAAGGCATCTATCCCGCGGACGGGGCGCTGAACATCCCCACCAATCCCATCATCACCTGGACCCAGGTGCCGGGCGTTACCGGTTACCAGTTCCAGCTTTCGGGCGATGCACAGTTTGACAGCTTTGTGGTCAACGAGCTTGATTATCCTGACAACACCTATCCGATTTCGGGATTGACTCCCTACCACACCTATTACTGGCGGGTGGCCAGCATTTCCGAGATCGGGATCGGCCCCTTCTGCGATGCCCTCAGCTTCACCACCGGCGACCTGAGCGAACTGCCCCAGGTGCCGGCCCTGCTGGCACCGGCGCATATGGCGGTGAATCTGCCACTGGAGATCAGCTTCAGCTGGACTTCCACCCCCCTGGCGGAATTTTACTGTCTGCAGCTTGCCCATGATCCCTATTTTGAAAACATGTGTGCTGATCTGCCCGGATTGTCAGACACTCAATGCACGGTGGAGAATCTGCAGCCCGGCACTGTCTATTATTGGAGAGTAAGCGCCGGGAATGTGGCCGGGTATAGCAATTTCTCGCTGATCCGGCGCTTCAGCACAGCCGGGGTGGACAATGCTGACGATTTTCTTCCCACTGCACGCAACGAACTGAAACAAAACTTCCCCAATCCCTTCAATCCCAGCACCACCATCTCACTTAGCCTCAAGAATGCCCAGGACCCGGTGAAGGTGACCATCTTCAACCTCCGGGGGCAGGTCGTGAAGAACCTCTTCGACGGTATTCCAAACCGGCAGCAATTGGAGCTGGTCTGGAACGGCAACGATGACAGCGGTGCTCCGGTGAGCAGTGGAATCTATTATTACCGGATGGAGGCTCCGGGATTCACCCAGCTTCGCAAGATGCTCTTAATGAAATAGATAGCAGTATTTAAGCAAGGCGTTTACGAATAAATTAGCAGTTTCTTATGGAGACTGCTAATTTTTTTCTTGCTTTTTTGGGGGCTCCGATTATACTACTGAGTAGAAACACATTAAACCCAAGGAGGTTCAAAATGAAAATCATACCTTATCGCAAAGGACAGGAGATCAGACCGATGAGCAATATGCTCAGTCTGTTCGACGACTTCTTCAACCGCGTGTTTGAAGATGAGACTTCGGATGACAATTTCCGGGCAATGGCTATGGATATTATCGAACAGGAAAAGGAATATGAGATAATGGCGAATCTGCCCGGATTCCGCAAAGAGAATGTGAAGATCTCGGTACATGACAACCAGCTGCTGGTGGAAGCCAATTGCAGCGACAAGAAGGAAGAGCAGAAAGGCACGGTGTATCGCTGCGAGCGTTACAGCGGCAGCTACCGCCGCAACCTGCTGCTTCCCGAGAACGCCGAGGTGAACAAGATCTCCGCCAAGATGGAAGATGGCGTGCTGAAACTGACCATACCGAAGAAGGAACCGTCTCCCAAGAAAGAGATCGTGATCGAGTAAACCCCCAATCTCCAAAATGTGAAAGGGCGGGAAACGATCCCGCCCTTCATTGTTTTTTGGTTTCGAATCCCTGGTTTGCCCGGGGGCTCAACCAAGCTGCTTGATCACAGCTCTGCCAGGAAAGACCGCTGCCTCGCCCAGTTCCTCCTCGATGCGGAGCAGTTGGTTATATTTATCCACGCGTTCACTTCTGGATAAGGAACCGGTCTTGATCTGTCCGGTGTTCAGACCAACGGCCAGGTCAGCCAGGAAGGTGTCTCCGGTTTCGCCGCTGCGATGGGAGACCACGGTGGTCCAACCTGCCTTGTGGGTGATGTTGATGGCTTCGATGGTCTCGGTCACGCTGCCGATCTGGTTCAGCTTGATCAGGACGCTGTTGGCGATCCCTTCGGCAATGGCGCGTTTGATGATGGCGGGATTGGTTACCAGGATGTCGTCCCCCACGATCTGGATGCGTTTTCCCAAGGTGTCGTTCAGCTTTTTCCAGCCTGACCAGTCGTTTTCCGCCAGTCCGTCCTCGATGCACACGATGGGATATTTATCCACTATTGATTCATAGTAGGCGATCATTTGGCCTGAATCCAGCATTTTGCCTTCAAAGGCATAATGGCCGTCTTTCCAAAAACTGGAGGCAGCAGAATCGATGGCGATGCAAATGTCCTTTCCCGGAATGTAACCAGCAGCAGTGATGGCTTCCACGATCACAGCCAGGGCTTCTTCATTGGAGGAAAGGTCGGGGGCAAATCCGCCTTCGTCCCCCACGCCGGTTGCCAGTCCCCGTTTTTTGAGTATGGCTTTGAGGGTATGGAAGGTTTCGGCATTCATGCGCAAGGCTTCGCGGAAGGTTTTGGCACCCAGAGGCATCGCCATGAATTCCTGGATGTCCACATTGTTGTCGGCATGCGCTCCGCCATTGATGATATTGCTCTTCGGAACCGGCAGAGTGATGGCGTTTACACCGCCCAGATAGCGGTAGAGCGGGATATCCAGCTCGATGGCGCTGGCACGGGCGATTGCCATGGAAACCGCCAGGATGGCGTTGGCGCCCAGTTTGGCTTTGTTCGGGGTTCCGTCCAGTTCCAGCATTACCTTGTCCAGATTGGTCTGGCGGGTGGATTCCAGTCCGATCAAGGCCGGGGCGATCAATTCATCGATGTTTTCCACAGCTTTGAGGGTTCCCTTGCCACCATAGCGGGCTTTGTCTCCATCCCGCAGTTCGATGGCTTCCCGTTCACCGGTGGATGCACCGCTGGGAACGGCTGCCCTCGCCATTACACCGCTTTCCAGATGGACATCGGCTTCCACGGTGGGATTGCCGCGGGAATCGAGTATTTCCCGTCCCTTGATGTGTATGATCTCAGACATTAGGTTGGTTCTCCTTGGTTTGGTTTGTTACTTTTGGAAGATATTGGCCAGAGTCTTCACCGAGCCCAACAAGGCAGAAGACTCATAGGGAATGACCACGGTCTTATCTCCCTGTTTGGTAACCTCTTGGAAGGCTGCCACATACTTGAGGGCAACCAGATACTGCGCCGGATCGGTTCCGGTGTTTTTCACTGCATCGGCAATGAGCTGGATTGACTTGCGTTCGGCATCGGCCACCAATAGTTTGGCCTGGGCTTCACCATCGGCACGGGCGATCTTTGCCATCTTGTCGCCTTCGGCCACACGGATCTGGTATTCCCGCTCACCATCAGCCTGCAGGATCTTGGCGCGTTTGTCTCGTTCAGCCCGCATTTCTTTTTCCATGGCGGTGCGGATCTCCTCGGGAGGCAGGATTTCCTGCAGTTCCACACGGTTCACCTTCACGCCCCATTTATCGGTAGCATCGTCCAGGATATCACGCAGTTTGGCATTGATGGCGTCCCGGGAGGTGAGGGTGTGGTCCAGGGTGAGTTCTCCGATCACGTTACGCAGAGAGGTTTGGGTAAGCTTCTCGATCGCCTCGGGAAGGTTTCCGATCTCATAGACCGCCTTGTAGGGATCGGTAACCTGGAAATAGAGCAGGGCATTGATGTTGATGGACACGTTGTCGCTGGTGATCACATTCTGCCGGGGAAAGTCATAGACAGTCTCACGCAGGTCGATGCGGTTCTCCACCCGCTGCACCACGACCACATTGCCGCGGTAGTCCGCTTTGTTATAGCGCCAGTGGATGGGGCGCATCTTATCGAAAATGGGAACGATGATATGGATACCGGAACTCAGAGTCCGGAAGTATTTTCCCAAGCGTTCCACGATCACCACTTCCGCCTGGCGCACCACGATGACGCCCCGTGAAATGATCGTGATCACAAAAATCGCAAAGGCGATTCCAACAATAACACCGACTGATACCATGTTTCACTCCTTTCAGGATGTATTGGGTTCAGTTTTCCACAAGTGGCTGTTCTGGCAAGGAAAAAATTACAGTTTGATTCCGCTGCCAAAGATTGCACTTGACAAATATCGAATCCATCGGCTTTATAGATTTTTGCCTGAAAACATCCTGCTGTTCAGCCTGCAAAGCCTGAACACAGATAAACAATAACCAGAAAACAGGATACTTGAAAATGAGAAGTATGCTCCTGCCGTTGCTGCTTTTGTTCCTGATCTTTGCCTGTGGCAGCAATCGAGGCGGCCCCGGCCCGAGCCCGGTTCCGGAACCAGGCTGGACTGAACACGATACGCACTTGGTGGCACGGGAACTGGTGGCAGAAATGCTCTCCCGCTCCTGGGTGCAAAATATCCAGGCGATCACGGGGCACACACCAGTCCTGTTGCTGGGGGTGCTGCGCAATGAAAGCGGCGAGCAGATTGATTTGGATATCTTGGCGAAGGAGCTTTCCCGTGAACTCCTGAGCAGCGGAATGCTGCGGCTGGTGGCTCCGCGGGAGGAGCACGATCTGCATGCAGCTTCCGCTTACAGCGGGGATCAAGACCCTGTCCGGCAAAGAGCAGAAGACACCGGGGCCGATCTGATCCTGCAGGGATGCCTGCAATTGATCAGGGATCAGAACGGAACAAACATCAGCAAGCGATACGAGTTGACGCTACAGCTGCTCCGGGCTGATTCTGGGGAAATGGTCTGGACCGGCCGGAAGATACAGATCAAGATATTGAAATGATTTAAATATACAAAAATAGAAACTGGAGACCAAATGCAGATTACCAAACTTGACCAGATGTTCGACATCCTGAAAACCCGCCCCAAGAAACGCCTGGTGGCAGCCTGGGCGGTGGATGCCCACACCATCGAAGCGGTAAACGATGCTGTTCAGATGGGCCTAGTGGAAGGCACCCTGGTGGGCGATCAATCCACCATTAACAAAGTGTGCGCCGAGCACGGGATCGATCCCGGATCCTTCCGCATCGTTCACGTTGCCAACGACCTTAAAGCCGCCAGCAAAGCAGTGGCCCTGATCAATGCCAAAGAGGGAGATTTCCTGATGAAGGGCCTCCTTTCCACCGATCGCTACATGAAAGCGATCCTGAACAAGGAATCCGGCCTGATGGACAACGGCGCCATCCTGTCCCATGTAACCGTCGCTGAGCCTATGAATTACCATAAACTGCTGATCTTTGGCGATGTTGCGATCATCCCCCTGCCCGATCTGAACCAGAAGATTGCCATCACTAACTATCTGATCAGGACAGCGCATTTTTTGGGCATCGAAAAGCCCAAGGTGGGGCTGCAGGCCGTTTCGGAGCAAGTTTTGGCCAAGATACCCTCCTGTGCCGAAGCCGCCCTGATCTCCAAGATGGCAGCCCGCGGCCAGATCAAGGGTGCCATCGTGGAAGGCCCCCTGGGTTTTGACCTGATCATAGACAAGGAAAGCGCCCTGATCAAGGGCGTGAACAGTGAGGTTTGCGGCGATGCCGATTGCATCCTCTTTCCCAATATCGAAGCCGGCAACACCTTCTACAAGACCGTTGGCAAACTGCTCAAGAGCGAGCTCTGCGCCATCGTGATGGGTGCCCGTGTCCCGGCAGTGCTCACTTCCCGCGGCGACAGCGAGAAATCCAAGCTCTATTCCATCGCCCTGGCAGCCATGCTGGCCTGATCGGAGATTGGGGAAACGATGATCAAAAATCTGGACGAACTGGCTGACCATGTAATTGGTTCAGGTAGGAAAACCCGCATTGCTGTGGCGGTAGCAGAAGATACAAACACACTATCCTCCATAATCCGGGCGGTCTCCGAAGGCTTCGTTCATGCCATCCTGATCGGGAGCCGGCAGCGTATTCTGGACCTGTGCGCTCAGGAAGAATTAAATCCCAAGCTGGTGGAGATCCTTGATCTGCCAGAAGAGTTAAATGCCACCCAGACCGCTGTAGAGATGGTCAGGGAAGGCAGCGCGGATGTTCTGATGAAAGGACTGGTGGGCACGGATAAATTTCTGAAAGCGGTGTTGGACAAGCAGAAGGGGCTGCTGCCCCTCAAAGCAGTGATGAGCTATGTTTGCGCTCTGCAACTGCCTCGCTATCACAAACTGCTCTTCATCAGCGATACTGCCGTGCTGCCCAATCCCGATCTGGAACAGAAGATCGCCATGGTAAATTACAGCGTTGCCATGGCAAGGCGCTTTGGAATTGATAAGCCCAGGGTTGCCCTGATCACTGCCACCGAAAAGGTCAGCACCGCCATGCCCAATACCCTGGACTATGCCCTGATCTGCAAGATGGCGGAGCGGGGACAGATCAAAAACTGCATTATCGATGGGCCGTTGGACATCTTTCTGGCTTGCGATCCCACGGCTGGTGAGGTCAAGGGCGTGCAAACCCCCATTGCCGGAGATGCGGATATCCTGATCTTCCCCAATCTGGAAAGCGCCAACAGCTTCTACAAAGGGCTGATGCTCTTTGCCGGAGCCGGATTGGCGGGTCTGATCCAGGGCACCAGCAAGCCGGTGGTGGTGATGAGCCGCAGCGAAAGCGCCGCCTCCAAATACTATTGCATCGCGCTCGCATGCCTGATGGCGGGTGAACAGTGAAGCTCTCCATCGCCTGCGACCATGCCGGCTTCGAATTGAAGGAAGCCCTGATCAAAGCCTTTCCCCAGCATGAGTTCCTGGATTTCGGCACCCATTCCGCCGCCGCCATGGACTACCCGGACACCGGAAAACCCGCTGCCCTGGCGGTTGCCGAAGGGGATGCCGAACTGGGCATCCTCATCTGCGGCAGTGGGATCGGCATGAGCATCACAGCCAACAAGATCCCTGGCATCCGCGCCGCGTTGTGTTGCAACACCGATATTGCCCGTCTCTCCCGCCGGCACAACAATGCCAACATTCTGGTGCTGGCCGGCAGATTCACCGCCATCCCTTATGCCATCGAGATCGTGCAAGCCTGGCTGGATAGCGATTTCGAGGGCGGACGGCATCAAACCAGAATCGATAAAATTGAACCATAGAAGGAGTAACCTCTTGAAACACATCCAAATCAATGATCCCGAACTCTATGCCGCCATGGCAGCGGAGCTGAAACGCCAGCGTGAGAACCTGGAACTGATCGCCTCCGAAAATTTCACCTCCCTGGCGGTGATGGAAGCCCAGGGCAGTGTGCTCACCAATAAATACGCCGAGGGCTATCCCTACCGCTGGAGCAAGAAGACCGGCAAACCGAACTATGCCCTCTATGGCAGATATTACGGTGGCTGCGAATACATCGATGAAGTGGAGCGCCTGGCCATCGAACGCGCCAAGCAGCTGTTCGGGGCGGAACACGCCAATGTGCAGCCCCACAGCGGTTCCCAAGCCAACATGGCAGCCTATTTCAGCCTGGTGAAACCCGGCGATACGGTGCTGTCCCTGGAACTCTCCCACGGCGGTCACCTCACCCATGGCCATCCGCTTTCCTTCAGTGGGCAGCTTTACCATATCATCCACTATAATGTCAATCGGGATACAGAACAGTTTGACTATGCCGAGATTGCCCAGATGGCAGAAGAGCACAAGCCCCAGCTCATCCTGGTGGGGGCTTCGGCTTATCCGCGCAAGATGGATTTCGCCCGTTTCCGCGAGATTGCAAACGCCGTGGGCGCCAAACTGCTGGTGGATATGGCGCATATTGCCGGACTGGTGGCAGCGGGATTGCACATGAGCCCCATTCCTTATGCCGATGTGGTGACTTCCACCACCCATAAGACCCTGCGCGGCCCCCGTGCCGGAATCATCCTCTGCAAGGAGGAATTTGCCAAAGGCATCGATGCCAAGGTGTTCCCTGGCGTCCAGGGCGGGCCTCTGATGCACGCCATCGCCGGTAAAGCCGCCGCCTTCCAGGAAGCTTTGCAACCCTCATTTAAGCTTTATCAGCAGCAGGTGGTCGCCAATGCCCAGGCTTTGGCGGAGGCTTTGCTGGAAAATGGCTTCAAGCTGGTTTCAGGCGGTACGGACACCCATCTGATGCTGGTGAATATGGGCACCGAAGAGGAAGGTGGGCCCAGCGGTAAGAAGATGGAGGAAGCCCTCGACCTGGCAGGGATCACTGCCAACAAGAACACCGTGCCTTTCGACACCCGCAGCCCCTTTGTGGCTTCCGGAGTGCGTTTGGGAACCCCATCGGTCACCACGCGCGGCATGGGAGCAGCCGAAATGAAGCAGATCGCCGCCTTCATCAAACGGGTGCGGGACAACCACGAGAACGAGGAATACCTGGCATCCCTGAAACCGGAAGTGCGGGCTTTGACGGACAGATTCCCGCTCTATCCGGAATTGGGATAATCCTCTGATAGATTAACCGCAAAGTATCTGATCCAGCTCTGCAAGAAGATTTAATCTGCATTGCTTGTAGAAAAGCATTGACATAAACATCATGGCGTTAGATTTGGCTTATGGAACAAAATCACATATGTATCGGAAATGTAGAACTCTTTCTGGGTGATGCTCTGATCGTATTGAAAAGGATTCAATCAGATTCGGTTGATCTGATCGTAACATCACCTCCGTATGCAGATAGCAGAGTGAACACCTATGGAGGAATCAAACCAGAGCATTACAATGAGTGGATACTGCCAGTTTGTGATGAATT
>Ga0116202_10002900_pt1 | contig 10283 bp, 10 predicted proteins | sample LakKivw325mmetaG_FD_94479 | JGI IMG/M metagenome (GOLD analysis project Ga0116202, IMG submission 94479) | Anoxic lake water microbial communities from Lake Kivu, Rwanda to study Microbial Dark Matter (Phase II) - Lake Kivu water 325m metaG | ecosystem: Environmental > Aquatic > Freshwater >... | reverse complement strand
TCTTTGGCTTCCTGACCGTAGGAATGCAGGCTAGATGGATTACCGAACGACTCGGCAAAATACGGCAGCATCGCCTTTACCACGTCCGGATGCGTGGGTGTGGTTGCCGCATAATCCAGATATATTCTTTGCATTAAGCTAACCTTCGACGATATCGCCGACTACCGGGTCTACCCTGACCCCTTTGTCCTTAACCCATTTAACTCCGGAGTCAATTTCCTTGTCGTCTCCTTCCAGTTCCAACGCCACCCAACCCCTGTCTTCGGATACGTCGGCGCGACGTATATTGGTCACCACTTTAAATTTGTGCGATAGCTCATAGATGATAGGCTCTTTAATAAGCTTACGTGGAAATGTAAACATAACCTGTCGCTTAGCCATCTGCCCTCCTGTCTTCACCTGCAATAAAGATTAACCCAAGCAGTACCCCTATTTCAATCCTGCAAACCGAGCACTTTATTAAATGCCTCCAAATTTGGTTTTATGTGATGAGTTTTAACAACATCCGATACGATTTCCTGCGTCCTCGGGCCGGCTCCCGTGATAAAAGCCACCGTCAGCTGGTCCCTTTTTATGGCTCCGGCTGCAGCCAGTTTTTTGAGGCCGGCAATAACTACGCCGCCGGCAGCTTCAGCAAAAATCCCTTCTGTCTGAGCCAGTAGCTTCATTCCTTCTATGGCTTCTTCGTCCGTGGCACTGGCAGCCCCACCACCCGACTGCCTGGCAACCATCAGTGAATAGTAACCGTCGGCCGGATTGCCGATGGCTATAGAAGTGACGATAGTTTTGGGCGTTACCGGATGCACATGTAGGCTGCCGGCTTCGAAGGCATGCACTATAGGCGAACTGCCTGAAGCCTGGGTAAGATACATATGCGTATTCACCGGGCCGATAAGCTTGAGTGTAGATAGCTCTTGCAAGCCCTTCCAGATACGCGTAAACAGCAGTCCGGAAGCGGCTGGGGCCACCACACAGTCAGGCGGCCGCCAGCCCAACTGCTCTGCCGCCTCAAACCCGAGCGTCTTGCTGCCCTCGGCGTAATAGGGCCGGAGGTTAATATTGATAAAGCCCCAGTTATATCTTTGAGCGACCTCGGCGCAGAGACGGTTGACGTCATCATAGCTGCCTTCAACGGTCACCAGGTTTGGTTTGTAGATAGCCACGCCAACGAGCTTGCCTGGCTCCACGCTGGCCGGAACAAAGACATAGGCCTTCATGTTCGCCTTGGCCGCGTGAGCAGCAACGCTGGCCGCCAGATTACCAGTTGAGGCGCAGGCAATAGTATCAAAGCCAAACTCGCGCGCTTTAGTTACGGCTACAGAAACCGCCCTGTCTTTAAAAGAATAGGTGGGATTGAGGCAGTCGTTCTTTATGTAAAGCTCGTCTAATCCCAGCTCGCGCCCCAGGTTATCGGCTTTTACCAGAGGTGTGAAGCCCGTACCCAGGTCAATCTGCCCGCTGCCCTCGATGGGTAGCAGGTCTCGATAGCGCCACATAGTCGAGGGACCTTCGGCGATTTTCCGGTGACTAAGAACGCCGGCCATCCCCTTATAGTCATAGTTGACCTCAACCGGGCTCAGACAAAAATCGCAGACCTTTATCGGTTGTAACGGGTATTCCTGACCGCACTTTCGACAGCGCAATCCTGTCGCATACGACAAATTACACCTCTCTGGTTATTTCAGAGTCATTTCGATATTCAGTTTCCGGTATCAGCTTATAAGATACCTGCTATTGACTAAACTAGCAAGCCGGGCCAGCTAAATTGTATTGCGCCCTTTATTAAGGCCAGCCTGGGTTCAGGGTACTCTGGTAAGCAACAGCCAGGTCGGACTGGTTCATGATAATATTTCCATTGGAAATCTGGTAGGGCACCAGTGCTTTGGGATAGTCAACGCAGGCGCCGGCTATGGCATCACCGGTGTCGGCCTTAAAGGTAGTGGCACACCGGTCGCATACCAGAGTATTGCCGTCCAATGAGTAGCCGATGGAACGGCACGGCGGACAGACATCAGCCCTAACGTAGACCTTGTTGTTCAGTAAATAGGCCATGAAATTCATTTTGCCCTGTGGTGAATTCACTACGAACTGGGTATTCCAGTCATTTTCTACATCGCTAACAGGGATGGACACGGAGTCACCATCGACCTGAGCTTGGATTATGGCCGCCTTAATCAGGCCGGCAGGCTTTTGAGTAGTTGTCTGTATCTGTGGTGTCGATGACGGGCTGTACACAGCAGCCGGCGTGTTGGTAGCCGGGGCTGTTACTGCCGAATTAGCACACGCAGCCCCAATTAACGTAAGCGTCAAAGCCGAAAGACCTATGGCTATTTTCTTTAACACGCAATTTTCCTCCTTATTGCTATCGAACATTACTCGCTATAACCTAAATATCTGGTTTGAGTCACACGCACATATATTCTCCTTTTTAATCTATCTGACGCAGCCGCAGCCAGAATTACGGGCAGATTGGACTATGGAACTGCTCTGGGTTGCCGTACCGCAGCAGCCTGCGCCTTGCTGCACCGGAGCAGCGGACGGGGCGGGGTTAGCTACGGCACAGCAGCCGCCACCGGCTTGCCCGGATAAGGAATTACTGGGCCCGGCGGCAATCGACTCCGATACGACGAACTGGCCGGCGAGCGGGCCTAGCGAAACCGTGTACGTCCCCGGCCTGTCTTTAAACATCGCGAAGGTTAGTGGCTTGGTTTCACCAGCCGGGACCGATACTTCAGCCGAAGCCTCGCCAACACCGTTTATTTTCAACTCGACGTTGTAGGTACCATCGGCTCCGCTCACGTTGGTTACTTCGGCGGTTATTTCCACTTCATCGCGGGCAGCAACTTCTGAAGGATTTATGATTAAGTCCGATAGCTGAAATCCTTTGCTCTCGGACGTTTCTACATTTGACGTGGTTGCAGCACCGATCGGGCCGCTGCAAGACAGTAACACGCCGGCGATAGCCACAGTAGCCACGGGAAGAATCACCATCCTTTTAATCCTAGTTATCATCTTTCCTGATCCTCGCAGTTTTTTTATTATTTTTTTTGACGATTCGACCGTCCTGTAAAAACACGGTGGTACCGGCATAGCCGGCTATTTCCGGATCGTGGGTGACCATAATAATGCCATGTCCTTCTTTATGTAATTGAACAAACAATCCCATAATATCGTTGCTAGTTTTTCTGTCCATATTCCCCGTCGGCTCATCAGCCAGTATAAGAGTCGGCCGGCTCACCAGCGCTCTGGCAATTGCCACCCTCTGCTGCTCACCGCCGCTCAATTGACCCGGTTTGTGTCCGGTCCTATTGCCAAGGCCCACCTTTTTCAATATTTCCGAGGCTCTATCTTCATCTTCGTTATTGGCCCCGCAGAACACCAGGGGCAGCAGCACGTTTTCGAGGGCGGTAAGTGATGGCAGTAGATGGTATTGCTGAAAAACGTAGGCGATTTTACCCCGCCTGACATCGACTAATTTGTTTTCATCTAAATCGTCGATGCGCTTCCCTTCCATAAGCACCTCGCCGCCGGTTGGTCTGTCCAGACCGCCGATTATATTTAAGAAGGTGCTCTTGCCGCTGCCGGAAGGCCCCATTACGGCCACAAAACTACCGTTCTCCACATCCAGCGAAATCTTATCCAGAGCGATTACTTTAGTCTGTCCCTCGCCGTATACTTTTGATATTTCTTTAAGTTCTAACATGTTACGCCTCACAGAGACCTGAATGAGTCCGCGACCTTAATCTGGGTGGCACGATACGCCGGATAAACCGTGGCCACTACGGCCACTGCAATTGCCAGGACCAGCGCCAGGACAAAATACAGCGGAACATAGGCCACAGTTGTTCCCTCGAAAACCAGCGGCCCGGCAATATAGGCCAACAGCGTGCCTAATATATATCCGAGTATGCCGCCAATTATGCCTATGATTACGGCCTCATAGATGAAGGCCTTTACGATCTGGCTTCGAGAAGCTCCCACGGCCCTCATAATTCCTATGTCTTTGATTCTCTCATTCACCGAGGTCATCATGGTATTGACCACTCCAAATAGGCCGACGGCAAGCGTGATCCCTCCCAGAGTAAGCATGAATTTGCTTATTTTTTCCATCATTCCCATTTCGGACGCCGCTATCTGTTTTACGGCCACGGCACGCACCCCCGGGATCTCCCGGTTTATTCCGTCGGCTATTATTTCAACGGGGCAGGCATTGCACAGGGCACGAATATCCACGGATGAAACCAGGCCTTCCCTGCCTGAGGCTTTCTGTAAAGTGGCTATGGGCACGAACACCTGATAATCGTCGTTGGAACCAGTCTCTTCCAGTATTCCGGCGATAATGACGCTAGTCCCGTCCAGTGGGACCACGTCTCCAACCTTAATATTCAAAATCTGGGCGGCGACGGCACCCGCCAGTGCCTGGTCGTCCCTTTCCAGGTATTTACCCTGGGCTACTCTCCACCATGTCTTGATGTTTTTTTCTTCGTCCGGGTCAATCCCCACAACTACGACGTTGGTATTTTTTATCCTGGTATCGACGAACAGATTCGGTGCGATCGTCGCGATATTCCCCTCGTCTTCTATATTCATCGCTTTTCTAATTTCGCCATCTGCTATCTGCCTGATTTGAGGCAGTTTTTCTTCGGGTACATAATTGTCACCCACAGCGAGCATACCAAGCTTCACATCACCGAGTTTCATATCCATACTGTTTATGGCCGGTATGACTGCCAGATTAGGCCCGTATTTTTCCAGCTGGTTATATATTCTGGCCTGTCCGGCACGAGCTACTGTCAAAATACCCACCACCGTAGCAGTGCCGATTATTACGCCCAGGGTGGCATACAAGACCCTTCTCTTTCTTCTGATAACGTCCTTAAAGACGACCTGGTACAATTTCATGGTTTCTCCTTACCAATACGGTTAACTTTAAAATACTAGCAGCCAACTATGAACATATTATGAATTCCCCGTGAAAATGGTGTGAATATGCGAAATCGAATATTTATTTACGGCTGAGCGCGCCTTCCAAATCTTCAACCAGGTCATCTATGTTTTCCAGGCCGACCGATAACCTTATTAGGTCGTCGCCGACACCGATCTCCCGTCTATAGTCGGCCGGCATCGAGGCATGGCTCATGGTGCACGGGTGCTCTGCCAGCGAGGCAGCTCCTCCCAGCGATTCTGCAACCTCGAAAATTCTCAGTTTCCTGAGAAAGTTCTTGATTTCTTTCTGGCCGCCCTCTATTTGAAACGAGACTACTCCACCAAACCCAGTCATCTGCCTCCTGGCGATATCGTGTCCCGGATGACTCTTAATGCCGGGGTAAAAAACTTTGCCGACGGCTTTATGTTTTTGTAGATAGCCGGCTATGGCCGTGGCGTTTTCCTCGTGTTTTTTCATTCGCAGCGGCAACGTCTGAATGCCGCGCAGCACCAGCCAGCAATCGAACGGCGAGGCGCAGGTCCCCATAGCGTTAAGCAGAAAATGGATTCGCTCGGTCAACTCATCCGTGGTAGTTATCACCGCGCCGCCGACCACATCACAGTGCCCATTTAAATATTTGGTCGTGGAATGAACCACCAGGTCGACGCCATACTTTACGGGCTGGAGAAAATAAGGAGTGGCAAAGGTATTATCGATGACCGTCAGTATCTTATGCTTCCGAGCAACACTCACGACCATCTCCAAATCGGTAATGTTTAGCAAAGGATTTGACGGCGTCTCCATCCATATAATTCTGGTATTCGGTTTTATAGCCCGTTCTATGGCCTGTTTATCGGTCATTCGCAGGAAGGTAATATCGACCCCGAGTTCGGGCATTACATTTTGAAACAGTCGGTAGGTGCCGCCGTACACATCATCGGCCGATATAATATGGTCGCCGGCTTTTAAGAGATGGGCCACAGTAGTTTCGGCCGCCATACCCGTAGCGAAGGCAAAACCCGCCTTGCCGCCTTCCAGTTGGGCCAGGGTATCCTCCAGCACCTTCCGGGTGGGATTGGCAGTGCGGGAATAATCATAGCCCCTGGTTTTACCGACATCTTCAAAAGCAAAGGTCGATGTCTGATATATTGGGACAGAGACGGCGCCGAATAATCTGTCCGGTCTGTCTCCGGCATGAATAGCTAATGTTTCAAACCTCATATGGCACCTCCAATTTCAAATTTCATGTGATGATCGAAATACTACCGTTCATAGCCCCTGAAAAAGCCAGGTAGATATGTACCGCTCACCGGTGTCGGGTATAATCACTACGATTAGTTTTCCCCTGTTCTCAGTCCTTTTAGCCACCTCTAGAGCCGCCCAGGTTGCCGCGCCGGCTGAGATACCTGCCAAAATGCCTTCTTCCCTGGCCAACCTCCTGGATATGGCTCCGGCATCCTTGTTGGTTACCCTGATAACTTCGTCGATCAATTCCACCTTGAGAATGTCTGGAATAAAACCGGCGCCCAGACCTTGAATTTTATGAGGACCGGGCTTGCCACCGGAAAGGACGGGTGAATCCGCGGGCTCGACAGCTACCACTTTAAATCTGGGGTTTCTCTTCTTTATTACCTCGGCCACACCGGTGATAGTGCCTCCGGTGCCAACCCCCGCGACCAGCATGTCTACCTTGCCGCCGGTGTCTTTCCAAATCTCCTCGGCCGTAGTTTCCCGGTGTACCTTGGGATTGGCTGGATTCTTGAATTGCTGCGGCATAAAGTAATTTTCATTTTCGGCTACCAGCTGCTCTGCCTTCCGTATAGCTCCCGGCATTCCTTCTGTGCCGGGCGTCAACATCAGTTCCGCACCGAGCATGGAAAGAATATGCCTGCGTTCAATGGACATCGTTTCCGGCATGGTAAGTATCAAACGGTATCCCCGAGAGGCACAGACGAAAGCCAGCGCAATGCCGGTATTGCCGCTGGTAGGCTCGATTATTACCGTGTCTTTTTTAATTACGCCCTGTTCTTCGGCAGCCCTGACCATTGATACGGCAATACGGTCCTTTACACTGCTGCAGGGATTGAAAAACTCCAGCTTGGCGGCTATTTCAGCCACCGTGCCGCTAGCGATACGGTTCAATTTAACAAGCGGCGTATTGCCAATCAGTTCCGTAATGTCTTTAGCTATCCCCGTCATTTCTACCTCCCGATTTTTTAAATATCATACATGCTCATATCTTCATTGTTCTTTGTGTTTTGCATGCCTACCAGGTCTGATAGAGTCTTATTTTCCAAAACACCATCCATGGCCTTTTTCAGTTCAACCCATACATCTCGCGTGGCACAGATTCCCGACCGCTCACAAACTTCGGGGTCATTGATGCAGTCAACCGGAGCGATTGAGCCCTCCAGCAGCCTCAGGACTTCGCCGAGTTTAATTTCCTGAGATGGCCTAGCTAGCTTAATTCCGCCATGTTTGCCGCGGCTACTCTTGACCAGGCCGGCCGCGATTAGTGGGGCGATTATGTGCTCCAGGTAAAGTAAGGATATTTTCTGCCGCCGAGCTATTTCCTTTAACGGTACCGGGTCCTTCCCGTTATTCATGGCCAAATCTAATAGCACCCTGGTCCCATAACGGCTTCTTGTAGATAATTTCATCCTGTATCTCTTATATTGTTGAGTATTTTAGTCAACATAGTATAGATTATCAGTATATCCGGGTCAAGTTTAGCTCTACACAGGGATCTACTGCCCCTATCGACCCCCTGTTACTACTATTATCGACCAGTTTCAAAGTATTTGCATCCTATGCTCCGTTGCATTATCATACTGACGTACCCGCACCGCTATGGACAATATCCCTTTAATAAACAAAGCTAAGGAGTATTTGCCTCCGGAAAAAGTGGCTCTGGTCAAAGCCGCTTACGACTTCGCTCTGAACGCACATAAAGGGCAACTGAGAAAGTCGGGCGACCCTTATCTCTACCACCCTGTGGAAACAGCGACTACGCTGGCCGGCCTTCAACTTGATGCCGCTACTCTGGCTGCAGCCCTCCTACACGATGTTCTCGAAGACTGCCGTATACCTTTATCTGAAATCGAAGCCAAGTTTGGCTCCGAAGTTAGCAAACTCGTGGACGGTGTTACCAAACTGGGTAAATTATCCCTACACCGCGGCCAATCGAAACAGCGCGAATCGCAGGCTCAGAACCTGCGTAAAATGTTAATGGCCATGGCCCAGGACCTGCGGGTCGTATTTATAAAGCTTGCGGACCGGCTGCACAACATGCATACCCTGGCTGCGCTTTCGCCGGAGAAGCGCCGCAGCATAGCTCAGGAGACGCTGGATATTTATGCCCCTCTGGCCCATCGTCTAGGCATCTGGCAAATAAAGTGGCAGCTGGAAGACCTGTCTTTCCGCTATCTGGAACCGAGACAATATCACAAAGTGGCTCGCCTGATAGCCACGCGCAGAAACCAGCGGGAGACCTTCATAAATGAAATCGCCGCCATTCTCAAACAAGAACTGGATAAGACCGAAATAAAAGCGGAAATCATAGGCAGGCCCAAGCATATTTACAGCATTTACAGCAAAATGAACCGCTACGCCTCTCAGGGCAGGGACTTTAGCGATATTCACGACCTGTTTGCAGTCAGGATAGTTGTAGACACCGTACCGAACTGCTATAAGGCACTGGGCGTTATCCACAATCTGTGGCATCCACTCCCTGAAGAGTTTAACGATTTCATTGCTAATCCCAAGGATAACGGGTACCAGTCCCTGCACACTACGGTACTATGTCAGGGCACTACTCCGTTGGAAATACAAATTCGCACCCTGGATATGCACCGCATGGCGGATTTCGGTGTGGCTGCCCACTGGCGCTACAAAGAAGGCGCCAAACAGGACGCAGAGTTTGAGGACAAAATCGCCTGGCTGCGCCAGTTGATCGAGTGGCAGAGCGAACTCGGCAGCGAGGAATTCCTGGAATCATTAAAAACAGAGGTCTTTATAGACCAGGTATTTGTTTACACGCCTAAAGGTGAAATCAAAGCGTTACCTAAAGGCGCCACTCCGCTGGATTTCGCCTATCGCATTCATACAGAACTGGGCCACCGTTGCGTCGGAGCCAAAGTAAACGGCAGGCTGGTTCCGTTGAACTACGAATTGAAAAATAGTGAGATTGTGGACATCATGACCGCGAAAGCTGGAAAGGCGCCCAGCCTGGACTGGCTTAACCCCGATCTGGGATTCATTAAAACTTCTCACGCCAGAGAAAAGATCAGGCAGTGGTTTAAGAAGCAGGAGCGAGATCAGAACATCGAGCGTGGCAGGCAGATTTTCGAGAGAGAACTTAAACGGTTGGACATAGCCATATCCGACCTCGAAGAGACGGCACGTATATTCAACTGCGATGACGCCGATGATTTTCTGGCAGCCATAGGCTATGGCGGTATTACTCCGCACCAGCTGGCACTGAAGCTGGCCATCGAACCGGAAGAGATTCCCACCATTAGCAAGACAGTACGTACAGAAAAGGCAACCGGTGCCGGCATACAGGTCCTTGGCGTCGGGGACCTGTTGACTCAGCTGGCGCGATGCTGTAATCCCTTGCCTGGAGACCACATTATAGGTTATATTACCCGCACCCATGGCGTAACGGTGCACCGCAAGGACTGCCTCAACGTAGTCAATGTGGAGGATAAAAAGCGGCTGATTGAAGTGAGCTGGGGAGAGGTACAGGACGTCTACCCGGTAGATATCCAGTTGGAAGCCTGGGACAGAGTGGGATTACTCAGGGACATAACCACCGTCATTGCCGAGGCCAAAGTGAATATATTCAATATGAGCACTACATACCATAATGAAGTTACAACCGTATCGGCTACAATTGAAATAGAAAATATGGCACAATTAACACAGTTACTATCCAAAGTCCAGGGCGTGCGCGGTGTCATAAGCGCCACCAGAATCAGTCAGGCCAAGGCCGGCCTCAGTTCTTAGAAAGGAGACACGATTGCCTAAAAGTAAATCAGCAGAAAGTGCGGCACGGACAGCAGAAAGAAAACGAAATCGAAATAAGGCTATTAAAAGTGCCACCAAGACCCATTTGACCCGGGCGGTGAAGCTAATTTCCGATAAACAGCTAGAGCCAGCACAAAAAGCGGTTGCAGACACGATCAGGGCGCTTGATAGAGATGCGAAGAAGGGCGTTATTCATCCCAATACCGCCGCCAGACGAAAATCGCGCCTTATGAAAAAACTCAATCAAGCCCAGATTTCAGATACGGCTAAGGGCAAGACTGAAAAGCTCTGAAGAGAATCCTTCTTAAATTGCGACAATATTTATCAT
>Ga0116202_10002898_pt1 | contig 10291 bp, 9 predicted proteins | sample LakKivw325mmetaG_FD_94479 | JGI IMG/M metagenome (GOLD analysis project Ga0116202, IMG submission 94479) | Anoxic lake water microbial communities from Lake Kivu, Rwanda to study Microbial Dark Matter (Phase II) - Lake Kivu water 325m metaG | ecosystem: Environmental > Aquatic > Freshwater >... | reverse complement strand
GAATGTAGGCTCGCGCTATTCCGCAGCTCTGGAAGTGGCAGCGGGAGCACGCCTGCAAAGCGTCGTTGCTGCAAGCGATGAAGATGCGGCCCAGGCCATCGAGTACCTAAAAAGGTCGCAGATTGGCCGGGCCACCTTTCTGCCCCTCAATAAGCTGGACAAAGGCAACCTTTCTGGCAAGCCAAATCATCCGGGAGTTGTCGATTATGCCCTGAACCTGGTGGACTTTGATTCCAAGTTCAAGCCCGCCTTCTGGTACGTTTTCAGGGACACCCTGGTGGTGGAGACCCTCTCCCACGCCAGGGCACTCATGGGCAGATATCGTCTTGTGACCCTTGAAGGAGATCTGGTGGAGAAATCTGGGGCCATGACCGGCGGACACTACCGCTCCAAGATGAAGTTCGCTGCGGAAGAGGGAAAGAAACTGGTCGACCTGTCTGAGAAGATTTCGACTACGGAGAAGGAGCGCAGCGCTCGTTTGGACAAGCTGGATAGAATCGAAGAGCAGATCTCCCATCTCTCTCGGGAGGTGGAGGAGTTGAACAAGACCATATCCAAGAAGACCTTCCAGCTCGACGAGCTAACGGCTTCTAAACCCAGGCTGGAAAAGTCCATCCAAGAGAGGCGCGAGCGTCTGGTGCAGATGGAGAGCGAGTCCTTGAGCTTCAAGGAGCGGCTCGACCTCCTAGAGGCGGAGATAAAGAAATCAGATTCCGTCCTGGGAGAGCAGCAGCAGAAGATCGATGGCATCGAGAGCGAGTTGAAGGGATCGGAGATCCCCGAACTCAATAAACAATCAGATGCAACTCAGGCCGAGATCAAGCGTCTGCAGGATAGGCTTAGCGCAATCGAGGCGGAGATGCTCAAGGACAAGATCCGGGAGGAGAGCAGCAAAGATAGGCTGCAAGAGCTCCTGGTCCGCAGGGAGACTCTGGATGGCCAGAAGGCCGAGGCCCTGCAGCGCAGAGAGGTCGCAAAAGCACAGATCCTGGCCCTGCAAGAGCAGCTCGAAGCAATGCAGGCGCGAGAGGCGGAGATCGAGGTCGAGCTGCACGGATTGAAGGGAGAGCGGGGAGAGCTGCTGGAGAAAACGCTAGCCCTGCAAAGAGAGATGGACCAGGCCGAGCGAGAGAAGGACAGGATCGAAGCTCGCCTCACGGCTGCAGCAGCGGCCAGGGATGCCGTCTTGCCAAAGGTGAACGGCCTGCGCTCGGAGATCGAGGCCTGCGGTGTGGACTCTACCCAGGAGCCGCCACAGAGCGAGACGGTGGCCGAGAAGATTCGGGCCCTGGAGCAGGCCATGCGGGACCTTGAGCCAGTGAATATGCTGGCCATCGATGAGTACGAGCATGTTAAGACACGCCACGATATCCTGCAGCAGAGGAGGACCACCCTCTCCCAGGAGCGCGAGGCGATCATCGACAAGCTGGAGAAGTACGACCAGATGAAGAAGGAGGCCTTTCTCTCCAGCTTTTACGAGATCAACAAGAACTTTAAGCAGATCTTCCAGGAACTCTCCAACGGCGATGGCGACCTGATACTGGAAAATCCGGAGGATCCCCTCACCGCGGGCATGACCATCAAAGCCCGCCCCGCTGGCAAGCCCTTCCATCGCTTGGAGGCTATGTCCGGTGGGGAGAAGAGCCTGACCGCCCTTTCCTTCATCTTTTCCATCCAGATGTTCCGGCCTGCGCCCTTCTATGCCATGGATGAGATTGACATGTTCCTGGATGGAGCCAACGTAGAGCGTGTGGCCAAGCTGATCAAGAAGATCTCAGGCAAGGCCCAGTTCATAGTAGTATCTTTGCGAAAGCCCATGATTCAGCAGTCGAAGTACACCCTGGGCGTGACCATGCAGGAGAACAACATATCCAGCGTGACCGGCATTTGCACCGGCTGAGGAGACCTTGACCGAAGTACCAGCCACCCCAAAATCCGAAAACGAGCAGGATGAGTTTAAGTTCGGCGAGCCTGCGGAGGTGCTGGTGGAGCTAGCCAAGCGGGGAGACATCGACCCCTGGGATATCGACATCGCCCAGACCACAGAGAAGTTTCTTCAGTACATCGATTCTCTGGAGAAGCGCGACCTGCGGATACCGGCCCGAACTCTGCTCTACGCCAGCATCCTCCTGCGCATGAAATCCGACTCCGTGGAAGGGCAGCCGGAGGAGGAGCCCGAGCCGGAAGCAGAGGAGATCGAGGCGGCAGAAAAAGAGGAGATAGACAAACTTCCTCCGCCTCCGGTGCGAAGGCATACCAAGAGGCCTGTGACATTGGACGAGCTAATCTCCGAGCTGAGGAAGGCGGAGATGGTGGGCAGAAGGAAGGCCATGCGGGACCGCTGGCCCACCACGGAGGAGAAGGCTCTGGATCTTTCCCACGAGGAGGGGATCGAGGACAAGATCAAGGCCCTGGGGCCCATTCTAGACGATATGTTCACGAGCAGCAAGACCGTCCCCTTCGGGGATATAAACAAAAGGAGCGAGGACGGAATCACTAACTACGTCTCACTGCTCTTCATGGCCCACAGGAAGCAGGTCTGGCTGGAGCAGGAGGAGATCTTCGGGGATCTGTTCGTGAGAAGGCATCCCTAAAGCGGTTTTTGGGCCGGAGAAAGGTTCGCGCTAAAGAATTTCCTGGTGGAAGAGTTGTAAGCTGACAGCACAACATTACGTGGTAAAACTACTAAATTCCAGGATGAAAAAGTGAAGATAGATTGGAGGGATGAAGTGTGCTTCAACTCTATGCTGCATGGCAAACTTTCTCGTAGCGGTCTTACAAAGCGTGCCAAGCTCAAGCAGGCTGAGAGGTCAAGCGCAGGATTAATAAGTTTTGCATATATGCTAATATATTGAGAAAAAGTTAGCACTTGTGTTTACATGTGCACATAATCGACGAAGTCGAAATATCTCGCGATCTGTGATCTACCTGCATCCGCATAATGATTAATGGAGGAAAAAACCAATGGTTGAAAAAAAGGCATTAACTGCACTACTTGCAGCCCTGTTCCTCGCGACCTCTTTGAGCTTGGCTGCCGAGCAATCCCAGGATTTGACTGTATTTTGCGCCGCCGGTCTCTCCGGAGCATTCAGTGAGCTAGGGCAGCTTTATAAAAATGAATCCAATGTCAGCGTTGCCTTCAACTTTGATGGTGCGCAAGTTCTTCGCACTCAGATCGAGAATGGAGCCTATGCCGATGTCTTTGTTTCCGGAAGCAATAAGCATATGAATGCACTTAAGGCGGAAGGCTTCATGGACAACAGCAGCGTTTTCGTGCTGGCCAAAAACTGGCAGACGATCATAGTTCCCAAAAATAATCCGGCAAGAATTGAAAACCTCTCGGATCTCGCCAGGCCGGGCATCAAGATCGTCATGGGCAGCAAAGATCTGCCTATCACGGATATCACCATGCAGATTTTGAACAAAACCGCAAATGATCCGGCCCTCGGCCCCGATTTCAAGCAGAATGTCCTCTCCAATGTCGTCTCCCAGGAGACAAATATCAATTTCATTGTTGCCAAAGTGGCCCTAGGCGAGGCGGATACAGCCTTTGTCCATAAGTCGGAGGTAAGCTCGGAGTATGCAGCTAAGGTTGCTTTCATCGAGATTCCTGAGAGGTATAACGTCGAATCGGAGTACACGATAGGCTTGTTAGCCGAGTCTAAGTATCCGGAACAGGCAAGAAATTTCCTGGAGCTGGTGAAATCGAACAAAGGAAAGGAGATACTAGCCAAGCATAGCTATGAGGTAACAGGATTGGAATAGAAAATCCTGGCCATGGCTCATCGCCTGCTGGCATCCAGTGATGCCCAGAGGCCGAGCCTGATTACCTTCACATTGTCCACAGCAGTCTTTCCGCGCGGGACGTGATAAACAAGCGGCTCTGAGAAGGATCTGCGCGAGAGCATCACGCATATAAGGGTGCGCCATAGGAAAAAGAATTATCAAGAACGATCCTAGAAGGCCAGTATGTCGAGAAGAGATCTGCTGCTAGAGGCAAAATGCGGCTTCATTGCAGAGCTTGATGCCCAAAGCCGGGACTGTGGCGATGTGTCTTTGCAGGATGATGTGGTCGTAAGCCGCCCGCTCAGCGCTACAGAAGCCATTGGAAATACAGGTCGGGACGATTTTCCAATCATCAAAGGAAAGGAGGTGCTCATGCAGGCCGTCTACAGGGGTTCTGCCGGGCAGGCATTCACGGCGGCTAAAGGCGGATTTCGCGGAACTCTGGGCGACGTACTAGAGCTGCCGCTTTGCGGAAGCTTCGAGCGAGCCGCGCTGATTGCGACAATGAATGCAGTTCTCAGGCATCTCGGCAGGATCGAGAAGACCGTTCATTGCAAAGATGATGGACCAAAAAGGTGTGCAGCCTCGTTTGCGGATTGGATTAGGGAACAGCAAGCCGAGAGGGTGGGGCTGGTGGGCCTGCAGCCTGCGCTTCTAGAAGCGCTAGTAAAGACCCTCGGACCGGAAAGGGTGATGGCCTCGGATCTGGCCGAGGCAGGGTCGGTTCGCTGCCATGTAAAGCTTCTGGACGGAATGAAGCCCCAAGAGATGTTTGAACGTTGCCAGTTGATATTGATATCAGGGTCGACTCTCGCTAATGGCACTATTGATGACCTGATGGAATTAGCTGAGAGCAACAACCAGAGAGTCGTATTCTATGGGACCACTGTAGCTGGAGCTGCATATCTGCTTGGTCTGGACAGAATGTGTCCTTGTTCGACTTGATTTCAATGTGATTTGCATCTCTTAACTGAAATTTAATTTGAAAAAGAATATTTTAAGTATGAATAAGATACAAGAGCGGACGACAACGAAAATAACTCTCTGCGTGATAATGTCTTGTGGTGCTCTCCACCGAGGAAGCTAAACTTTCTCTGAGCGATCTGGCAAAGTGCGTCAGGCTTAGGCAGAAGAGCTGGACAAGAGCCGCTGACCTTTAAGGTCTCGATCTCCCGACTGTGACGAGCATGGGCGGCTCTGCAAAATTTCGTTCTATTTCACCCAAAGCTCCACTTTACCATAAATTGGATCTTGCACCGTGGTCTCCTTGAAGCCGTAATGTACCAGGATTTCTTTCATGGCGCTCAGAGGTGTGCGCACGGCAATCTCGACACCTAAATCCCAGATGGATTTGAATAGCTCTCGCAGATATCCTCTTCGTCGATCAGTGCATTCGATAGTCCTGATTATTATACGGTTGCCCTCGCCCCAGAGGTAGCTGCAGGATAGAAATCGGGTGGAAATAAAACCAATCGTCTTGGCAAACTCACTATCCATCTCAATCATACCCTGTGGTACGATGAACCTTTTATCGATCCCACATGCAGAGTTGCTGCATATCATCGACCTAACCAGCAGGCCGATGAAGACACTCATTTCCATCTTAGCTTCACTAGCGATAATGAAGGCATGCGATATAAAGATTATCACTATTATTAATGATAAATTCAGACCTCCCTTGGAATCATCATTGCCCAATTTCTGCATTATCTTTAGCATTTGTTGGTTTTTGAAATTAATTCACCATTACATCTCTGAATAATTCTTTATTGTATATCAAACAGTCTTTTTTTTGCAAAGCTATCTCATCTCTTCAGCGGCACACAACACGATCATTGATCCAATCGAAAGGCTGAATAGGATACAAGAGAACTTCGATGCTAGGATAGATGAAAGCTTAAATGCGGATCGTGGATGTGATGTTATGAAAGCCATTTTTATGATCTTCTTAATCCTTCTAACCGGGCCCGCTCTAGCTTCTGCTTATACCCCCGAGCAGCAGACCGCCTTAGAGGGTATGCGCCTGAGCTTCCAGCTCGGAGCGGCTTACCAGGAAGCAAGCCAGGGACTAAATGTGGCTGAGTTCAACGCCCTGGCAGATGAGTATAACAAATTCGTCATAGCAAACTTTGGCGAGGATCCTAACCTGCTCATGTCAAAGATGAATGGTGCCGCTGCCACACCGTTGTATCCTGCGGCAATGCCCCAGTATTTGACAGGCGTTTCCCAGAGAGCGCCTTTCAATGACACTACCGATCTCTCAAAATTTGGAAAACAAGAGGTGTTAGCCCAGCTCACAAGTAATGATGAGCAAAATCGAAATATCGCCGAGGCTAATATGGCTGATTGGTTCTTGTATAACTTTTAATCTAATTTTAGCAAATTTTTAATGAAGCATTTGATCGGCGCAGCCTTAGTTCTTTGAGGAGATTTTCATTCAAATGGTATCCATAGCTTGCCATTGCCCATAAATAGCTCAGGATGTACAGATTCAAAGGAAGCAGATCATAGTAATGTACTATGCCTTAAATACCAGGAGCGTCTAACAAACTACGGGCGAGTTATGGTAGCCATAAAGTTGAGCAAATACGGATTGTTCTTGGCTCTGATGGCGTTGGTCGCAATGGCTTGCTCATCCGGGGCAGGGGTTCCATGGATATATGATACGGGATCAAATGCGGCTTCATTGGGTTCTCAGTCCGGTGAAGTGACTGCAGGATCTGCGGCTAGCATCGAAAACGGCGCATCTGCTCAAATTGAAGCCGTAGCTAAGAGCGCTCCTGCAAAGAAGAAAGGCAACCTCTGGACATGGGGTGGTGCTCCCAAAGGGTTTACGGCGTCTAATGGAACTCTGTACTATCCGCCCGGTTATTTCTATCCCTGGACTGGGTTTCCCGATTCTTATTACGGATATACAAAGAGCGGATATTATCCAACATATAATGAGCCTAAGACCTATCATGGTTACTCTTTTGGATTTTCCACGGGAACTCATCCTGGATTTACTGTAATGAGCCTTCTCTATCCTGGCGATGCCTCCGGGTATGATCCCTGGAATAATTATCCCGGGTACGATCCCAGATTCCCCTACGTACTGAAAAATAATACGATAGTTGGCCGTGATTATCTATGATGCCCACGCGATCATCCAGCAATGACGCGAGAAATGGATGCTCAATAGCCAGCCACCGGCTGAGATGAGATCCGGCGCAGGCCTGTTAGAGCTTCAGAGCTCTCCTCCCTTGAGCTATCCCTAGCGCAACATTAAAGCCCGATTTTGCAGAATAGATATAGGGGTTATCCTGGCAGACGATTTCAACTTTAAGGCCATTATCGAAGCCGCCCTCTTCGCCGCAGGCAGGACGCTCGCTCTAAAGGAGCTGGCCGATCTTTCCGGCCTCTCCGAGGAGCGGGTGCGCGCTTTCGCCGATGATCTGGCCAGCGAGTACGCCCGGCGCGGCTCAGGCTTGGAGATCAGAAGCATCGGCGATGGGTATGCCATGCAGGTCCGGGCTAACCTTGCCTCGGAAGTGGTCTCTCTGGCACCTAGTGAGCTGGAAGCGCCGCTCATCAGGACGCTGGCCATCATCGCTTACAAGCAGCCCATAAGGCAGTGCGATCTGGTCGAGATCAGGGGCAACAAGAGCTATGATCACGTGAAGGAGCTGGAGAAGAGGGGCATGATAAATGCTGCCAGGCAGGGCCGGACCAAGGTTCTCACCACCACCAGGGCCTTCGCCGACTACTTCGGACTTGCCTCCTGCCGTCCAGAAGCAGTTAGGCGGGCTATCCTGAAAGACAAGAAGCTCATCGGCGTCACACCCATGTACCAGAGCCTAGCCCAGCGCTTGGGCCTGGACTTCATAGTGGTAAATCCCTACAAGCCTGAGCCTGAGGATCTGAAGCGCCTCAAAGAGATCGAGCTTTTGGTCCTGGCACCTGGCTACGCTGATCGGGTGAAAGAAAACTACTCGGGAGAGCTGCTTGAGGCCAGCGTTCGAACCCTCTCCCAGCTTAAGGAGAGCGCTGAGTGGATCTGCCAGGCCGCCGGGTCGGGAGATGTCGAACCTCTGGCCGCTGAAGTGGATTTTCTGCTGCAAAGATACAGGGCGAGGGCTGCTGTGGCCAGCCCCATCAAGCCGCTCACCCCTATGATCGAGGACATCGCCAGGGACCTTCGCATCACTGTTCAGGAGGACGGCCTGACTGTTGCGCCCGATTCTGCCGGGATGGAGGCTGGCATCCAGGTCCCAGTTCACCAGCCCTACGATATGGATATTCTGGAGCGAATCGTGCAGCGCTACGAAAAGATTCTGAATGGGTCTGTCTGAAGCCGAAAGCAAAAAATGAATTATCGGCGATATCACATGCCAGGTCACATCAATATGGCGCGAAACAGGAAGCGAGGGATCTGAGTCGGTGCTGCTCTATCAAGGTCTGTCGAGGCTAAAACCATCCTTTCTTCTTGAAATAAGTCATCATTATTATCACTACTAGTAGCATCAAAATCAGAACGGCAGGATAGCCCCACTCTGATTCCAATTCGGGCATGTACCGAAAGTTCATGCCGTAAAGCCCGGCCAGGAAGGTGAGGGGAATGAAGATGGTGGAGATGATGGTCAGGACTTTGATGACCTCGTTGAGCTTGTTGGAGAGACTGGAGAGATAGGTCTCCAGAAGGGAGGCGGACATATCCCGGAAGGTCTCTATGTTCTCGATCACCTGAATGGTGTGGTCGTAAACATCCCTGAGGTAGATCTTCGTCGCCTCGGATACCAGACGAGAGTCCGTCCTCTGCATCTTGCTGATGGCCTCCCTCAGCGGCCAGACCGACTTGCGCAGGAAGAGCATGTCTCGCTTCAGGTTGTAGATGGTGGGAAGAATTCCCGGCTCAGGGTTGGCCACCACTGCATCCTCCAGATCCTCGAACCTGTCCCCTAGCTTCTCCATGATCACAAAGTAATGATCGACAATGGCGTCAATCATTGAGTAAGCGAGGTAATCTGCACCCTGCTTTCTTATCCTTCCCTTGGCCGTCCTCAGCCGGTCGCGCAGGGGATTGAAGACGTCTCCAGCCTTCTCCTTGAAAGAGACTACGTAGTTTGGGCCGAGGATGAGGCTTATCTGGTTGGCCTCCATGGCTTCCTCCGCCTTTCGCTCATCATAATAAACCATCTTGAGAACTACGAAAATGTAATCATCGTAGTCCTCCACCTTCGGCCTTTGGTCGGATAGTATATCCTCCAGCACAAGAGGGTGAAATCCGTAGCATGCCCCTAGCTTGTCAAGAATATCGACCTGCCGGAGGCAGTCTATGTTTATCCAGGTCACGGAGGGCTTGCCTTTAAATACAAAGCATTCCTCAACCTCTTTTACCTCTGCTTCATGATAATACGATTCGTCGTAGTCTATAACCGTTATCTTGGTAGAATCAGCTGAATCCTGGGTCTGAGACCGCGATGGAGGAATAGGGTCAGAAACACGCGATTCAACTTCAGATCTTTCCAAGGTATATCCAGCCCCAATATTTCAGTGAAGATGACACTCAGGCTTAAAGCTTTTATCTGGGCGATTCAACTTTTTGATGCTCATCGGTAATATTGCGCCAAAGTCATTTGCCTAAACAGGAGACGTCTCTTCTTTTACCCTTTCTACAACCACAATCTCAAGAAGATCCTCGATACCGACCACGGATCTTATTTTATCGTTTATTATGGAGTTAAGCTCCTCAAGGCTTTTAGCCCAGACCTTTATGAAAAGATCATATTCGCCCAGCACGCCGTAAATCTCTGAGATCTCTGGGAGCGCCGACAAAGCTTCCTTGGCTTCATCATGCTTATCAGTATCAGTTTGAACAAGTACGAGGGCTGTCACGATATAACCAGTTAACGCAGGGTTTGCAATAATTGTAAATTTATCAATTACTCCATTCGTTATCAATCGTTTCAGCCTGAACTGCAGTGTTGCATCAGGGATGCCTGTAAGTCGTGACATCTCATGAAAGCGCATCCGTGAATTCAGTCTGAGAAGCCTCAGTATAGATAGATCAATCTCATCAAGATCCGAATTATTCCCCATGCTCTCTGGTATCTCCAACGTACTGTTACTATCTTACCAACTATGCTATATAAATATTACTTTTTTTCCAAGAAATAAATCGAATCCTGGAATTTTTCTTAATTTGAAGTGATAAACAAGAAAATGCTTATATATGATCACAAAGGAGCCTGGTTTATCCAAAATAAATCCGGGTGGCTTATCTAAGACTGGGGATGATGCGGATTATTATCTTTAACTCTTGGCCAAAAGATCGGAAGGGGCAGGGACTCATTATCGGCATCCTGGAATATGGTTGCAAAAGGAAGGCAAGCCATGAGCCTGGAGTCGTGTGAGTGCTCTGAACGCATAAACCCGGCTGATCGATAATAGAGGGTAATATTTATGCGTACCGAGGCCGATTTTTTTTATAAATACCGCAGATTCGTGAAATGGCTGAGCTTATATG
>Ga0116202_10002895_pt1 | contig 10299 bp, 7 predicted proteins | sample LakKivw325mmetaG_FD_94479 | JGI IMG/M metagenome (GOLD analysis project Ga0116202, IMG submission 94479) | Anoxic lake water microbial communities from Lake Kivu, Rwanda to study Microbial Dark Matter (Phase II) - Lake Kivu water 325m metaG | ecosystem: Environmental > Aquatic > Freshwater >... | reverse complement strand
TTTCCAGGATAGACCCTCATGCCACGTTGTGGCACCAGATGAGAATGAAAACTTTGAGGGTCTATCCTTTCAGTTTTAGTCTTTCCTGTTTTTCAATCTTACGCCGTAGGCTGATATCCTGTTGCAGTTTACAGGATAGACCCTCATGCCGTGGAACTGCACCATTGAATATGAAAATACATATTTCCAAATCAATTCTCCCCCTTTAGCAAAGGGGGGTCAGGGGGGATTTGAAATGGGCAGTGAAAAGAAAAACGTGAAAGGTATAAAACCGGAAAAAAACAAAAGACGAAAAGCTCGAATCCCTCTCAATCTCCCTTTGTCCAAAGGGAGAGGTTCGGTGAACAGGTGAGGTGCCTGTCACTTAAGTTATTAAGTTATGAGGCGTGTAGTAAGCACACAAAACTCACCCTCATCTCATGAGGCGAGTTTTTTGGCATCACCGGACTCGGCGCTTTTCACGGCTTCAGAGAGCGTTCAGCGGTATTCTAAAAGGCTTGAAAATAAAGGGATCTGGTGCCGAAGGGGGGATTTGAACCCCCACGAGCGTTAAACTCACTGGAACCTGAATCCAGCGCGTCTGCCAAGTTCCGCCACTTCGGCAAAGCGTAGAATATAAAATAGCGTATTTCGTTACCATTGTCAAGAATATCCTTCACACTCATTTTGTGTAGGGGATAGGAAAAGGGACTAAAAGGCAAAAACCCTGGTACCAGTAGAGGATGAAAATATTTACTGTAAAGATGTTGAGTCGTTGAGATGTTGAGTCGTTGAGTTGGAATGAATGAAAAGATAAGATTGGATTGCCATGCCACCAGCCTTGGATGTTTTTTCCAAGGCTCTCTTTTATATTTGATATGATCTGTCATGCCGTAGGCTGCCGGTTTCGCAACGACAGCTTTGAGGTGTTTTTATCAATTCCACAGTTCAACAATCCCACAATCTTTACTGCATTTCATAATAGGGTTTGAATTTAAAAAAGAAATAGAATAAAATTGAAAAAACACTCCAGAGATTATACAATTGATTTACGTATTTTTATATTTTCTTGAAAACGATTTCAGAAGGATATAAAGGAAGAGAAAATTGCTGATGAATGGTGGGAGACTATGAACTCTCTTGACGATTGCATAATACGGTTTGAAAATGTGACGAAGCGTTTTCCAGGAGTACTGGCACTTGATAACGTCAGTTTTGATGTTTTAAAGGGAGAAGTCCATGCCCTGGTAGGAGAGAATGGAGCAGGGAAGTCGACTTTAATTAAAATTCTCACCGGGGTCTATCAAAAAACATCCGGCACCGTCCTCTTTCAGGGTAAGCCCATTGCCTTCCAAAACCCTCATGAAGCGCTCCGCAGCGGGATTGCCGCCATCTATCAAGAGTTAAACCTGATTCCAGCACTCACCGTTGCCGAAAACATTTTCATGGGCCATCATTTCCGGAATGGACGAGGTTTTATCGATTGGAAAAAAATGAGGGAGGAAGCCCAAAAGCTGATCGATTTTTTGGAAGTGGAGGTGGATATCAACCAGAAGGTAGGAAGTTTGGGAGTGGCGAAAAAAGAAGTGGTGGAGATAGCCAAGGCCCTTTCTTTAGATGCACAAGTTTTGATCATGGATGAACCTACAGCGGCCCTCGCCAAAAAAGAAATTGAGACCTTGTTCCGTATCATCCGCTTTTTAAAAACCAAGGGCGTGACTATTATCTATATTTCTCATCGCCTCGATGAAATTTTTTCCATTTCTGATCGGGTAACGGTATTGAGAGATGGGCGGCATGTAGCAACCAATTACACCTCTTTGTTGACCATTGATGATTTAATCCGTATGATGGTGGGACGGAAACTGGTAGAGCAGTACCCGCACATCGATCGTATAGCCAAGGATGAAGCCCTTCGTGTTGAAGGGCTTTCACGGGAAGGTGTTCTCAGTAATATCAACTTTTCATTGAAAAAAGGCGAAATCGTTGGTATTGCCGGTATGGTCGGTTCAGGTCGGACGGAACTCTTACGCGCTATCTACGGTCTTGATCCCATTGATGAAGGGAAAATTTTTGTAAAGGGAAGAAAAGTTCAAGTTACCTCTCCTCAAGATGCCATTAATTTGGGAATTGCTCTTCTTCCGGAAGAAAGAAAAACCCAGGGGTTGGTATTGCTGTTGTCGGTTATCGATAACATCGGGTTGCCGTTACTCCCCAAAATTTCTACTCGGGGTTTCATCAATGATATTGAACTCAATCGCATCACCACCGAAATGGTTCGGATGATGAGTATCAAAACCCCTTCGCTCGATCAAAAAGCCATGTTTCTCTCTGGAGGGAATCAGCAAAAAGTGGTATTAGGCAAATGGTTTGCCCTGGAATGTGATATCTATCTTTTTGATGAACCAACCCGAGGAATTGATGTCGGAGCGAAGGTTGAAATATACCATCTGATGAATAAACTTATTGAACGAGGTGCAGCTATCTTGATGGTTTCATCAGAACTTCCTGAAATTCTTGGGATGAGTGATCGAATCCTGGTTATGAAAGAAGGAGAGATTACCGGAGAATTAAGTCGCCAAAAAGCCAATCAAGAAGAAGTATTAAAGCTTGCCATAGGAGGTAGTCAGTTGAATGGACGCCCTGAGTGAAGAAAGAAACCAAGGATTGATGCATAATTTTTTCATTTTCTGGGATAGGGTAGGGATTTTATTAGTCTTTGTTGTGGTTTGTGTCATATTTGGCATCCTCAATCCTGTTTTTTTTAATCCTTTGAATATCATCAATGTTATTCGTCAGGTGTCAATCATTGGAGTAATGGCAGTTGGAATGACACTGGTGATTTTATTAGGCCTCATCGATCTTTCCGTCGGTTCCATAGTTGCTTTTTCTGGTATTATTGCGGCTGGATTTCAGGTAAAATGGGGTGGAAGTTTTTTTCTCAGCCTGGTGGTACCACTTATAATAGGCGCAGGTATTGGATATTTTAACGGGTATGTTTCCACAAAGGGGAAGATTCATCCTTTTATTGTAACCTTGGGAACCATGAGTATTTTTCGGGGGGCGACTTTGCTGATCGCCCAGGGGAAACCAATCTCAGGAATGAGCCCCGCTTTCCGCTTTATTGGGGCTGGAATGATCGGTCCGATCCCTTTTCCGGTCATTTTGTTTTTAGGGTGTGTGATTGTGGTTGGCATTATGCTAAAAAGAACTGTTTTTGGCCGTTATATTTATGCTATCGGTGGTAATCAGGAAGCGGCGCTCCTCTCGGGAATCATGGTGGACCGTGTAAAAATCATTACTTACACTATTTTGGGTGTACTTTCCGGGTTGAGTGCTCTTATTCTCACTTCACGTTTGAATTCTGGAGAATTGGTAGCCGGAACTGGTTATGAGCTGGATGTTATCGCCTCGGTTGTTATCGGCGGAACCAGCATGATGGGAGGAGAAGGAGGGGCTTATGGCACTCTGATTGGAGCGCTGCTTATCGGAGTTATATCCAACGGATTAAATTTGTTAGGAGTTCAGCCCTATTGGCAGATGATGGTTAAAGGATCAATCATTATTTTAGCAGTTCTTATGGATCGAATGAAACGCCGTTTTCGGACGCAATAAATAGACATTCATGCCAGGAAAATACCCTGGCACCAGTAGAGGGATAAAAATACTCTCTGTATCACTGGTTCTTTTCCCCCCTTTAGCAAAAGACTGTAAAATGTAAAAGATTTGAAGATGGATAAAAGAAGAAAAACGAATATATCGAATCCCTCTCGATCTCCCTTTGTTCAAAGGGAGAGGTTCGGATAGGATGTTGATTGAGTATTTTTGATTTTTTTACTCGTCACTGTATTTTCATAATAAATACAAAATTAAAAGAGACGGAGGTGATGGAAAAAAGGGATTATAAGAAGATTCATTTTGATATCCAGTATTGATGGTGTGAATGGTGTTGTGAGTGATTCAGAATTCAATTTACTAATAAGGAGGATAAAAAAATGAAAAAACTTGGTTTATTCATTGTACTGGCAACGTTTGCTATTAGTTGTCTTTTCGGTTCCCTGGCGTTTGCCAAGGAGTATACGATGGGGCTCTCTTTCCCATCTCTTTCTTTTGCCTGGTTTGCATTCCTGGAACAGGCAGTCAAGGATAAAGCGGCTCAACTGGGTATCAATGTTATTTCTCTTGAAGCCAATAATGAGGTCTCTCGGCAGATTTCCATCATCGAAGACATGATCATTAAGAAAGTCGATGGAGTATTATTGGTTCCGATCGAAGTAGAAGCAGTGGTGCCAGCAGTGGAAGCTCTCAACAAAGCGAATATACCGGTGGTCACCGTTGACCGGAGGTTGAAAGAGGGAGTTCCGGTCACTGTACTTGCCCACGTTGGAGCCGATAACTACACCGGCGGGAAAAAGGCTGCTGAGTTTATTGTTGCAGAACTAAAGAAGAAATTCGGAGAGCCGAAAGGGACTGTTATCGAATTGTATGGAACCCCCGGTGCTGGTCCGGCTATCGATCGGAGTGCTGGTTTCCAGGATGTCATGAAGCAGTATCCGAATATCACGGTGAAAACTCAAACGGCAAATTTCCGGAGAGATGATGGGATGAAGGTCATGGAAGACTTCATCATGAGCACTCCTCAAATTGATGCGGTGTTTGGAGCCAACGATGAGATGATTCTCGGTGCTCTGGAAGCGATGCAAGCCAGTGGGAAAGTCAATGTTCAAGAGGCCGTCACCATTGGGTTCGATGCTTTAACTGATGCTCTGAAGTCCATAAATGACGGTATACTGGATGCAACTATCGAACAGTTCCCTGGTAAGCAAGCCTCTACTGCATTTGAAATTTTGGCTGCGAAAGTCCGGGAAAACAAAGAACCAGAAAAACCAGTGGTACTGATTGAGCCCGCGGTTATTACCAAAGATAACCTTGACCAGGCGGAAAAGAGTTTCTAATTTGTAAAGAGGGGGGAGTAGGCATTCATACCCGGTAAACCGGGGTACCATCTGAAAAATAAAAACTCATGCTCCTTTCAAATAGTAATAACCATGGGCATGAATGTTTACTCCTTCATTTGACTCATGCTGCTTGGCAGCACCATTGAAGATGGAAACACCATGCACACAGCTGTCATTGCGAGGAGCGGAGCGACGTGGCAATCTCATCTTTTCATAAATGTTGAGTTGTTGAGAGGTTGAGTTGTTGAGTTGGAAAATGGCAGATGGAGAGAAAAGGATAAATAAAAAGGATGAGATCCTCACGCCCTCAAAAAACAAGGGCTCGGGATGACGGCATTAAATACCTTCTCCCTTGATGGGAGAAGGTGAGGATGAAGTTGATTAGTGATTTTTAAAACTGTTTACAGTTTACCGTTAACTGTTTACAGAATTTCCAGGATAGACCGCCATACTGCTACACAGCACCATAGAAGATGGAAATCCTTTCCCCCACTTTAGAAAAGGGGGGTCAGGGGGGATTTGAAATGGACGATCAACCAATCGAATCCCTCTCAATCTCCCTTTATCCAAAGGGAGAGGTCCGGTGAATGGAATTATTGAATATCTTGAATAAAATGAGTATTCATTGTTTGCTGGTTACTCGTTACTGATCACTCGTCACTGTATTTCCAGGATAGACCATCAGGCCGTGGAACGGCACCATATGACAATGAAAACTGCGACGCAATAGATTTTTATGGCGGGTATCGATACCATCCGTCATTCCCGAATGTATTCATCGGGAATCTATATCTTTTTTACTTTAGACCCCTGATAGAAACATTCAGGGGTGACGAAAGTATGTGAAATATATGTTTCATAGCTCGAATCCCTTTGTCCAAAGGGAGAGGATCGGTGAATGGAATTATTGAATATCTTGAATAAAATGAGTATTCATTGTTTGCTGGTTACTCGTTACTGATCACTCGTCACTGTATTTCCAGGATAAATTATCTATTCCCCGGTCCGGTTTGATTAGACCATTTTAACTGGTACACATTAAACAAACTCGGTTATGTGTATCATAATTTCAAAAAAGAAGGAGATACATTACCGATAAGTATGTCCTCAATGAAAGATGTTGCTCAAATAGCCGGGGTCTCGGTTTCAACCGTTTCTCGGGTAATCAATAACAATATACCAGTTGATAAAGAAACGCGATTAAAAGTTGAAGAAGCCATTCGGCAATTACGATATAAACCCAATCTTCTTGCCAAAGGTCTGCGTTTGAGAAGTGGTGGTATTATCGGTTTGGTTGTCCCCGAAATCATCCATCAGACTTTTGTGAATTTTATTCATTATGTGGAAGAAAGTGTGGTTGATAGCGGATTCGAGCTGATTTTAGGCAATACCCACGGAGATCCTGAAAAAGAAGAACGTTTTATTGACAGCTTGATCCGGCGCAATGTCGATGGGATTATTTTTTCCCGGGTTTCCGACCAGAGCCGAGTGCTTAATATACTTGAAAAGACGAACATCCCGATTGTCATTATCGACCGTTTTTTAGAGAATGAGAATATTCCCAGTATTGTTCTGGATAATTATAAAGCGGGTCTACTGGCTGGGCAACATTTAGTTCAATACCATCATAGGAAAATTGCCTGTATTACCGGTCCTCTCAATATTGCCCTCAGTCGGGAAAGGCTCAAGGGTTTTAAAGCAGCTTTATCGGAAGCCGGGGCCATTTTACCGGATGACTTCATATATGAAGGCGATTTTAAGTTTGAGTCGGGACTGGCGGCTGTTGAAAAATTTTTAAGCGATGAGATTGAAATGACAGCCATCTGGGCACAAAATGACATGATGGCGATTGGAGCTCTCAAAGTACTCAATCAGCATGGCATACAGGTTCCGGAGGATATTTCTTTAATGGGGATGGATAATATCAGTTCGTCGGAAATGATTACCCCTGCTCTGACTACCATTACTCAACCTTTTCAAGAAATGTGTCAAAAAGCAGTAAATGTTATTATTAACCGGAAGGGGAAAAAGGAATTAGCACCGAGTCGTATCGTTTTGGAACCCAGTTTAATTATTCGAGACTCGACTTGCCCTTTGCTGCGGGAATCAGTCTGTTGATACTTGCTGCTGAAATTCAGCAATACAATGATCAAAGGAATACTTTGAAATTCATAAAAGAAAAGAGGGATTGTCTATGAGTAACCCATCAAGCATCGTACAAAGAGCCCTGGAGCAGGGAGAAGGAATTTTTCGTCTTTTTCCTACCTGGGTTCCACGCTCATTTTGTATTCCTGGCAAACGCCTGAAGCTGCACCCTGCTGATTATTATGCTTTCGGAGCTCACCGGGGTGGAATAGACGAACGCTGGTTTGCCTCAACCACCAAAGCCGATAACGGTCCAGAAACCTTACCGGATGAAGGATTGAGCTATATTTATCTTAAAGATGGCGAAAAAGAGGGAAGGGTTCTCCTGAAAGATGCCATCGAACTTATGGGTAATGAAATATTAGGACCGGAAGTAATGAAAAAACATGGCGGCTGGTTGATGTTCAGTAAGTTTTTCGATAATATGGAACCGCTTCCGCATCATCTTCATCATAACGACGAAACCGCTGCGAAGGTAGGTGCCCTGGGGAAACCAGAATCGTATTATTTCCCGGCTCAGTTGAACAATCATGGCGGATGGTTCCCCTATACTTTCTTTGGTCTTAATCCAGGAACCACTAAAGATGATGTAAGACATTGTCTGGAAATCTGGGATCAAGGTGATAATGGAATTCTTTACCTCTCCCGAGCCTATAAATTAAAGCCAGGCACAGGATGGGACGTCCCACCCGGAATTTTACATGCTCCTGGTTCGCTCTTGACTTACGAACCCCAGAGAAGTTCAGATGTTTTTGCCATGTTCCAATCACTGGTCTGGGATGTTCCAACTCCCTGGGATCTTTTGGTGAAAAATGTTCCAGATGAATATAAAAAAGATCTGGATTATATTGTCAGCCTGATTGATTGGGAACTGAATGTCGATCCAGATTTCTATCGTAACCGCATTGCCGAACCCAAACCAGTGAAACCTTTAGAAGAAATGAAAGCTGAAGGCTATGAGGAATACTGGATTTCATACAAATCCAAAGATTTTTCCGCAAAGGAACTGAGAGTCTATCCAGGGAGAACCGTTACCATTAAAGATAAAGAAGCCTATGGATTGATCACCATCGAGGGACATGGAATATTTGGTCCACTTCCCATTGATTCACCAGCTCTTATCCGCTTTGGTCAAATGACCAGCGATGAATTATTTGTAACTCAAAAAGCAGCTCGCAATGGGGTCACTATCACCAACGGAAGTGATAACAGCATGTTGGTCATTCTCAAACATTTTGGTCCAGAAGTATAAGGCGTTGGGTTCAGAGACAATAATAAATAAAGCAGCGGGGGTCGTATCCCCGCTGCTTTATTTACTGGAATACTGCAACTCTCAATTACACTATTTCCCAATCAATACCCAGCATATTGCATACCATTTTTAATTCATCGATGTAGTTACCGTATACTCCATGGATGTGATTACAGGGGAATTTTTCGATGAAGCGGTCGATGGTGGTATCCAATTTGCAGAAAGCATGAGGCCATTCAATCTGGGTGCGGGTCATGATATCGTGGTTGGTTATTTCGTCAAATTGAATGAATTCACCGGTTAAAATCGCCATCCAATAACAGCCTTTTTTTCGTCCTAAGCGAGCGAGAGTGACTCTTCCGGGGTGAGCCAGATGATGAACGGCGGCACCGCCAGCTTGAAAGTAAAAACCTTCAGGCATTAAAGCCACTTTGGGGAGATTGTCGCGATAATCAAAGCTGGCGCCGGCAAAGTAAGTGGCATGTTCACCGGAGTTGCACAAATCGAGTATTTGGTAGTCTTCGTGCCAATGGCGGACATCAGCAAACAGGACTGGAGTTTTCGCCAATTTTTTGAATATTTCCATGGTCAGAGCTGCGTCCATATCGGCTTCGGTCGAGCAGACGATCGGTTCTTTGGGGCCATCGAAATCATAGGGATCGTTCATAAATGCCTCGGCGATATCCATAGTGCAGAAATTCGTGGTAAGCTCGGGCTGACCTTTAATGCCGCAAAAATCCAGGTGCATTTCCTGGCAAAGTGCTTTCACCGCGTAATAAGAAGCAATTTGTCTTTTTAATATTTCAGGGGTGAGCTGTTTTCCGTCGTATTCAATTTTCCCAATATTTTTTCCACACCATAGAAAGGCTTGTTCGATTTTTTGAGGCTGGTTGGCAAGCAGATGTTCGGAACGACGGACGATTTCCCACTGGTCGATGTGTTCCACGTCGATCCCGAAGATTTTCATCCAGGTATCGGTGCCCGATGTGGCGGTGTACATCCCCATGGGGCGACCACCGAAACAACCAAAGGTTTCACCCCGGATTCCCTTGACGCAACTGGCGGCATGGATGAAAGTATTTACTTTTTTGAAAATATTCTCTTGAGCAATATCACCCGAAATTCTGGTATATGGTATTCCTACATTATCGAGCGCCCCGGAGCTGGCCATCATTCCCACCAGTCCAGGATAGCCGGGATTGATGTTGGAGAGGCAGAGATAGGGTCGGGGGGCAAATTGAGCCGCGAGCACGGTGTATTGAGGCCAAGACCAGATGGAGTAATTAAAAATAGTGCAATCGACACCAGCCAGCTGCATTTTCATTCCGGCAGCGACAGCAGTCGGATTGGTCCAGGGCAGTTCATCGGCAGTAATAACCTCGTGACCATCTTGTTGTAATCGTTTTACCAAGTTGTCTTGGAATTTCAAATTCATAGATAACAGTTCTTGATGTACGTGCGGGCGTCCGTCGGAGAAAGTGATGACACCGATTTTACTCATCTCTATTATTCCCCCTTCAGATATATTTCTTTTATCGATAAAAAAGCAACCGATTACAGTTATTGTAATTTATTTTTCTCATCGTTGTCAAACTATTTCACTTTTCCCATCTTACGCCGTAGGCACGCTGGGGTGCCTTTCCCCAAGCGTAATGGATTATCTTTGATTTTTCATCTTACGTCGTAGACTGTTATTTTTAGGATAGACCCTCATGCCACGTTGTGGCACCAGATGAGAATGAAAACTTTGAGGGTCTATCCTTATCGTTTTTTTCTTTTCAATCTTTTTATCTTACGCCGTAGGCTGATATCCTGTCGGAGTTTACAGGATAGACCCTCATGCTGCTTTCGCAGCACCAGATGAGGATGGAAACACCAAAAGGTTGAGTTGTTGAGAGGTTGAGTTGTTGAGTTGAAAAAGATCAAAAAGATGAGATCCTCACGCCATACTCTTGAATTCTTTCT
>Ga0116202_10002892_pt1 | contig 10306 bp, 11 predicted proteins | sample LakKivw325mmetaG_FD_94479 | JGI IMG/M metagenome (GOLD analysis project Ga0116202, IMG submission 94479) | Anoxic lake water microbial communities from Lake Kivu, Rwanda to study Microbial Dark Matter (Phase II) - Lake Kivu water 325m metaG | ecosystem: Environmental > Aquatic > Freshwater >... | reverse complement strand
GAAATCAAATATTGTCTTTCGGGTAAAAGGTTTAAGCAGAAACTTGCGCAAGGAAGTCGTCAAAATGGACAAAGTTTATTTTTATGATTTGGGCATCAGAAATATTTTAATTGATAACCTGAATTCATTAAAAGATCGCAATGACGCTGGACAGCTCTGGGAGAATTTTTTAATCAATGAAAGAATGAGATTATTGGCCTATCAACAAGAATCAGCCTCTATTTATTTCTGGCGGACTTATACCGGCGCTGAACTGGATTATGTGGAGGAAAGAAATGGAAAACTATTTGGCTATGAGTTTAAGTTCAGCGAAAAAAAGAGCAAGGCTCCCGGCGTGTGGGCGAAAGTGTATCCAGAATCAGAATTTAAATGCATTAATCGGGACAATTATCTGATTTTTGTTTTAGAGAATTTTAAGAAAAAACTGGCAAGCAATAAGAGTTAGTAGGTGTGAACCTGTTAGACCTGGAAGGTTGAAACCTTATATCCAGATTAACGGAGGCGTCAAGGTATTCCACCCCACAGGTGAGGAATAAAAAAAGATTGAATTTTTGGTTTTAACTTTTGTCCGCCATTCATATGATATACTCCGCTTAATTATGGTCAATGACAAAGAAAGATCTGGTTCGTCGAGCATAGAGCAGATTTCCCCGGTCGTATTGGCGGCATTTCTCTCCCGACAGACAGGAAAAGATTTTCCCCAAAGTAATTATCCCGAAATTTTCCTTTTGTTAAAGTTTCTCCTGCCACAAGAACAAAAAAAGCTTTTAGTCAGTTATTTTTCCGAAAAAGTGAATGTTTTTCCTAACGGAAGGGAATTAGGAGAGGCGATGGCAAGAATTAACAATATCCCATGGTTTATACCTGAACAAGAACCGGAACCGAATATTTTGAGACAATTTGCGACAACTTTTCTGGAAAGACTAAGCCCCAGAAAATATTTGAATTCGCTAATAATAATGAAGGACTGGACTCAAGCTAGAAGGATGGAGCAACGGGTTGATGGAACTTCTCCCCAAAATGAAACAGGAGAGAAAGCCATAAAGGAAGCTTATCAAGCATCCCGAGACGCCAATTTAACGGTAGCCTGGAAAGAAGCAGGATATCAAGCTGGGCAGGCGGCCTTGTATCAAAAATCTCGTGAAATTCAAGTTATAACAACGCAAGCTGCCGCTCGAATGGCACAGTGGACAGTAGTCCAAGACTTGATGCCATCCAGGGGTTTTTCTGGCAATCCCTTTGAAGCTTTAATAGGAATATATGAATTGGGATGCTGGCCGATTGGAGCAGTATCAGTCAAAGACGAAAAAGTAGACTTTGCTGTTTTCGTCCCACCTTCAGTCTAATCCCTTACATTCTTTCCAGCCGGCAGGCAGACCTGTTGGGCCTGGAAGGTCTGAACTCAGATAAAATTATTTAAATTCAATGAAAAACAAGTTTGCCGACAAAATTCCGGAAAAAGATTGGGTTTCTTCTAAAGTGGAAATCAAAAAATCTCCTCTTGGTGGCAAGGGTATGTTTGCTAAAGACTTTATCCTGCCAGGTGAGAAAGTAATTATTTGGGGTGGAACCAGAATATTTACCAAACAAGATATTGATACTGGAAAAACTAGACCGCATAGTGTGGCAGGAATTGATGAAGGGTTATATCTCGCTGGAGCTGCTGACGAGCCAGCAGAAGAAACCGATTTCACCAACCACTCGTGTGATTCGAATCTTTGGATGAAAGATGCTGTCACATTAATTGCCAAAAGAGAAATAAAACCAGGAGAAGAAATAACCGCTGATTATGCTCTCTGGGAAGGTGACGAAAATTGGAAAGCTAATTGGGAATGCCATTGTGGTTCTCGTTTTTGCCGACACAAAATCACCGGACAAGATTGGAAAATTCCCGAAGTTCAAGAAAGATATAAGGATCATTTCTCAACTTTTATCAACAAAAGAATTGAAGGGTTAGCAAAGAAAAAAAATTTGCTATAATACAAACTTATGGATTTCCCTCAAGATCCAATTTGCCAAAGTTGCGCGATGCCTTTAAGAAAGCCGGAAGATTATGGCACAAATGCCGATGGAACTAAAAGTGAAGAATATTGTTTCCACTGTTTTCAGAATGGTAAATTCTTAGATGAGGGTATTACCCTTCAGGAAAAAATTGAGAAAAATATCAAATTCGGGGTGCAGATGGGGATGACGGAAGAAATGGCTAGGAGTATGTGCGAAAATATCTTACCCAAGCTTAAGCGCTGGCAAAAGTAACCATAAAAAAGCTTCAATGATGCAGACTCTAGATAAATTTTGGGAAAAAATTTATGATTAATGGAAGATGCCAGAAAAAACAGTCAGATTTCACTTGGCAAAATTGCTTAAAAAAGAGATTCACGGCAATCTTTTCCTGGCCCTGTTTTTATCACTTTTCCTTTTCTTCTTAGGCTTCTGGGCCTCACGGTCAGTAGAGATTCCCAACTTACTGCCTAAAATTAAAGAAGTAAGAAACCCTAAGGGCTATCAATTTATTAACCCCCTGCTCGATTGTGATAACACCAATATGGAGACAAGTTCCGACATGCTTAATTTACGAAAGGCCATCACTGAAATAATCGAAAGAGAAAAGAAAGACAACCAAATCAGTCTTATTTCTGTTTATTTCCGTGATTTAAACAACGGACCCTGGTTTGGGATTAATGAACACAAAATTTTCTCCCCTGCCAGTTTAATAAAGGTCCCCGTTCTTATCACCTACTATAAAATGGCCGAATCTGACCCAAGTATTCTTAAAAAAACTATTGTCAATGCTAAACAAACCAGAGAAGAACAAAATATTGTTCCTCAACAAACCATTGTCTATAACCAGACCTACACTATCGAAGATCTGATTAACCGCATGATTATCTATTCAGATAATACTGCCTATGAAATTTTATCGGAAAGTATTGACTACAAAAAATTTATGGATCTTTTCGATTACTTAGGGGTGGATTTCTCGAAAGCATTAACAGATCCTCTAGGTAATATTATCTCCGTCAAGGATTACGCTGCCTTTTACCGAATTCTTTTCAACGCTTCCTATTTAAATAAAGAAATGTCAGAAAAAGCACTTAAACTGCTTAGCCAAACAACTTATAAAAATGGTCTGGTGGCACGATTACCTTCTAATCTTATTGTTGCCCATAAGTTTGGTGAAAGAAAATATTTGGTCACTGCGGAAGTTCAACTGCATGACTGTGGTATTGTTTATTTACCCAACCATCCCTATCTTATTTGTGTCATGACCAGAGGGAAGGATTTTGCTTCTTTGGAAAGCGTCATTCAGGATATCTCTTTTGTCGCCTACCAAAACTCGTTTGGTAATTCCAATTGAAAATTTCTTTGCCACTTAGAGAATCTTTCTTTGACAAGCGACCAGCGGTAGCCTCAAAGAAAACCAGCCAAAGTTAATCTGCCGATAAACCAAAAAACAAACTAAAAAGTTATTAACAATAATTGGCGCCGATGAAGGACAGGCAGTCGGGGTCAGAGTCGCTATCGGTAAAGTCATTGTTGGACTAGGAGTCAAAGTTAAGGTCGGTGTTTCAGTTGGCAAAGGTGTTTCCGTGGGTACCGGCGTCTCTGTCGGGGTCGGAGTTTCCGTGGCTGTTGGCGTTGGCGTTTCAGTTGGTGTCAGAGTCGGAGTTTCGGTCGGAGTCGGTGTTTCCGTTGGTGTTTCGGTAGGAGTTTCCGTCGGCGTCAAAGTTTCCGTAGGAGTTGGTGTCTCGGTTGCTATTGGCTCCTCAGTTGGCGTAACCGATGGCGATAAACAGAGAGTGTGATTACCGAGCAACCCAAATGTGTTCATGGGATGACCTTCCCATTCCACCACCGGGTCAAAAGAGTTACCTCCATTACTGTCACCTTGTGTAATCTCACATTTCCTCACTAAGGTATGATCCTTGGTGGTCACTTCGCCGCTACCCCATTCTATTCCTGGATTAAAACCAATCTGGCCAATAACATCTAAGACCGTATTTACTTTCTTCAAAACCACGGCATCATTGCCATTAAAAAGCGAGTCTCCGGTTGTCCAATCAGCCACACTTAAGATGCCCGAACTAGCTCCACTGTCGCCGATCACAAAAACATCACCAGCGGCGATAATTCCAGTTGGATGGAGAGTCGTCCCAACTGTCGAATTACCATTAAAATAAATTTCAACTTTGTAACCACCAGCCGCTAGATCAATGGCATTTTCGGTGGGGTTATAAATTTCCAGAGCTTTATTAGAATCATCGCCTTCAACATATTCTGAGAAAAACAAATCACCTACTCCGTTAGCAGAAAGCCGATGAAAAAAAGGTAAACAAAGAAGAAACCAAACTGCTCCCGACAAAATAATTAAAACTACTAGGAACCTTCTCATAAATAAAGTATAAAACTAGAGAATTCCAATTAGCAATCATTTGCTATAATGCCAATTAGCAACCGTTTGCTATAATGCCAATTAGCAATCTTTTGCTATAATGCTCGTATGGTCAAAAAAATTATCCAGCTAATTTTTTTGTTCTGCCTTTTTGTCTGGATGGCAGCAAAAGATTTTAATCCAGTTCTAGCCCAGGAATCGTTGACGCTGATTTATGATACTTCCAATCATTATTTAGGTACTTGCGGTTTAACCGACAAAACTACTTGGACGCTGGAAAAGGATTTGGAAGTTAAATTATTTCAGATTTGGTACAACTGGGATGCCGGAGAAACTCAAGTTGGTTTTACTCTTAAAAAAGACGGCCAGGCATTTTTGGCCGGAATCGCCACCAGAAGCCAATGTGATCCTTATCAAAAAAGCTGGTGTAACGGCGATTTGAAAGTAGAAAAAACTTTTACCGAAGGCACCTACGAACTTAAGGTTGACAAAAGAAAACAATGTGCCATTCCTAACGGCAACGGCACAGTCAGATTATATGGTCTTGAAACCGCAAGTCTTACGCCTCAACCAACAATTACCATTATCCCAACAATCATTTCAGCCGCTGCTACCACCGTTCCTACCATTTTACCTTCTCAACCGCCGATGATTCAAAAATGCTCCTGCCAATGGTGTTATCCAGCGGCCGGCTTTTTAGTTCTTTCTAATCTTCTGACCTTAGTCTTCCTTTTGCGCAAGAAATAACTATTGTTGGTAAAGCTTCTGCCGGTAAACAATCAACGGTAAACATAAATAAATTAAGCCGATGACCACAAAGGCCTTAGTAGGCGAAAAACCCAAAACTAGCGGCGCCAAATAGATCAAGGAACCGATAGTCCGACCGGCCCCCAGCAAAAATTCTCTCAAAATCATGCTTTCTTTAATATCAGGAATTTTATCAAGAACTAAAGTAATCACAAAGGAAGCATTAATGGTGGCAATAAAAGTATAAAGACCGGTCACAATTGACCAGGTATTCAAGTCAGAAACTAAACCAAACAGAATAATTATGAATGAAGTGATGATGGCGGAGGAATAAAGAAAAATCGTCCGTTTTTTGTATTTATCCGACAAAAAGCCTAAAAATAAACTAGCGACCGCCGAAACACAAGCAATATAGCTCAGGTAAACTCCGTAAGGCAAGGGTTTTTTGATATACAAAAGCGTAAAAGTTGGGATAACAGCTAAAGAAATTGCATCTCTAATCCCTTCCACCAAAAGTGGCACCACCACTGGCCGATGTTTTCTCAAAAGCAAATACAAATTAGAGTCAAAACTAATCTGGGGCAAGCTTTTAATCATTAAAAAACAAATCAATAAAATAGCAATACTGGCAGAAAAAAGTCCGGTAAAGCCAAATTTTTGAGAAATCAAGCCGGCGATTAAAGGAACCACAATACCCAACAAAGCACCGGCAAAAAGATAAAGACTGGCGCTAAAGGCCTTCTTATCTTTGGGCGAATTTTCAAAAAAAAGACTGTTGTAAACCAAATAAAAATAAACAACGGTTGTCCCGGAAAAAAAGGCCACCAGATAAATTTGCCAAGGATAAAAAAAATGATAAACACTTAACATTAACAAAATTTCGGAGACTAAGGCCCAAGAAAGACTTTTCCTAGTCGAGAATTTCTGTGGCAGCAAGATTATTAACGATGGTAAGGCTAATTTAAGCAGAAAATAAAGAACAATTAACTGGTAACTCAAACCATTTTGCAAAAACCAAACCGGTAAAAATCCCCGACCTAAGCTGACGGCTAAATAAAAAACTAAAAAGAAAAAATAAATTTTCAAGAAGGTGTTTTTCATTAATTCATATAGTATCATAATTATTTAGAGGTAAATTATGAAAAAGAATTTGTTCGTTATCCTGTTGATGCTCCTCATTATTATTCTTGGTCTTGTTCTTTATCAGGTTTTAAAAGTGGAGGTAGAAGAAGGTAAATTAATTAGTGCCTCACCAACTCAAAAACCCATCGGCAGTGATCAAGATGAACACGGTTGTTTAATCGCCGCTGGTTATTCCTGGTGTGAAGTGAAGCAAAAATAATTCCTGCTATCTTACAGTTGCTTCTTTTTCGGAGAGATTGCCATCAAAGACAAGTTTATTTTCCGCAAAGTAAGCCGACTTGGCGTAAAAACCGGAAAGTTGGGCAATTCTTTGATTAATATAGTTGATAATTAAAGCCCTCTTGTTTTGCACTTTAGCCAACTCACCCGCCAAATCACCGGTATCTGCCGCATAGACATTTTTAACTAACGCCGGCGGCAACAATGACAAAAACATTTCAACCGGCAAAGACAGCCGGCCAATTTCAAACTTTTCTGGCTCAAAAAGAGAAACTTTATTGTCGGATAAAGTCGCTTTTCCTTTGACATAAAAAACCGGATTGGCGGGTAAAAATTTCATCGCCAAGTCAATCGCTTCCTTAGGCGCGCCAATTTTTGCCCCATAACCCGGCAATAAATCTTTAAGTAAAACCCCGGAAATTTCGCCTGAACCATCACTGTTAAATTTGACTTGAACATTTTCGTAAGGCCAATATTTCCAGTGACGGTTATTGAGTAAGGCGGTCACTTCAGCAGAAGAAAATTCGGCTTTCACCGGTCGGGAACCGGAAAATTCCCGGCTTTTTTCTGGCGGCGTTTCTGGCGGTAAGACTTCGTAAACAATTTGACTTTTCCCCCGCGCCGAGGTTAAATCCGTCAAGGTCACTTTAATTCCCAAATCCCGCGGTTTATTGGTACCGAGAAGTGCGGAGAGACCGGGAAGTAAACCAAGATAACCAAGAATAAAAACAGGAACAAGTATAAGAATTAGCAAAAAGATTAAAAAGAGTTTTTTCATAGTTCAATGGTATAACTTCCAATTAATTCCTGTCAATCTGATGTCTTGCTCGACACTAGAACTCAATGATTATAAAATTGAATCAATGACTACCTGGCTTTCACTGCTCGCCCTCTGTCCTTTTTTAGTTTTTATGGTTCTTTTACTTTCCAAAAAAGCCTCTTTGTTAAACACTGCCATAATTACTCTTTGTCTAGTCACTCTGGCAATGATTTTTGGTTGGCAAATCTTGCCCAATTATCTTTTATATTCTTTCATTAAAGGCTTTTGGGTTGCTTTTGACATCTTTATCATCATCTTTGGGGCAATTTTCTTTTTGGAAGTTTTAGAAAAAGAAAAAATTATCGACAACCTAATTTCTTTATTGGAAGGACTTTCTAAAGATTATCGGGTCAAGATAATTATTCTCGCCTGGTTTTTAGAAAGCTTCTTGGAGGGCACCACCGGCTTTGGCGCTCCCTTAGTCATTGTTGCTCCTCTTTTAGTCGGCTTGGGTCTTTCACCAATGACCGCTGTCGTCATTTGCCTTTTAGGTAATAGCACTTCAAACCTTTTTGGTGCGGTTGGCGCACCGATTCGAATCGGTTTTGCTGGTTTAAACACTAGCCTCATTCCTCGACATGCCGCCTCTCTAAATCTAGTTGGCCTGATTGTGCCAACCTTTATGTTGTGGGTGTTAAGCGGCCAACACCAAGATCGCCAAAAATATTTTTGGGAAGCTTTACCTTTTGCTCTCTGGTCTGGGTTTGCCTTTGTCGTTCCGTCATTACTAATAACCAATCTTGGCCAAGAATTTCCTTCAATCCTTGGAGCTGCTGTGGGTTTATCGTTGGTCATCCTGACAATTCGTTTAAAAATATTTGTCCCTAAAAAGATCCGGACCTTGAAAGAGGAGCAAAGATTAATTGCCACCCTACCAATAGGTAAAGTAGTCTTTCCTTATCTGCTATTAATTAGTTTTTTAATTTTGGGTAAAATCTGGCTAGGAGCAAAAGGTATTGACTTCTTAATTGGAGGCGAGATCAAACATCGTTTCAGTTGTTTTAACCCCGGGTTTGCTTTTATTTTAGCTGGAGCACTGGTTGTTTATTTGGAAAAAAAGCAAAAACAAATAATTTTTCAATCCCTCTCAACTGCCTTAAAAAGAACATTAGAGCCTTTCAGTGTGATTGTCTGTCTTTCGGCTGTCGTTCAACTAATGACTTATTCTAATTACAATTATTCTGGTCTACCCTCTGTTCTAAACCTTTTGGCTAAAAATTTTGAAACACCACTGCTACCCTTTTGGTCCCCTTTTATTGGTGCTTTTGGTAGTTTCCTGACAGGGAGCATTACTATCTCTAACCTCATGTTTGGCAACTTTTTAAACCTTGCCAGTAACGCGATCAAGTTAGACGCCAACAAAATTCTTGCCTTAGAAGCTGTTGGTGCCGCTGCTGGCAACATGCTTGCCCTAGCTGATATGCTGGTAGTAGAAACCATTGTCGGCCTTAAACACCAAGAAAGAGAGATCCTCAAAGCAGTTGTTCTTCCTTGTCTGATTTATATTCTACTTGTGGGACTGCTAGGAATTTTAACTGGTAAATTTTAAGATTTAGGCCTGACCACTCTTTAACCACTTGTATTTGATATTTACAAATTAGCTTCTGTCCGAGAGTTGTCGGAAAGTCTCTTCTTTGAGAAAGGAGATGGTAATTCATACCATCATATTGCCAATAAGGAGTTGTGATTGCCTGAGAGGTCAACAAAACCAACCGGCCAGCTCCTAAAGCTCGATCAATCCTCTTTTGATCATTTAAGAAATCCTCGCCAGGAATGTTTAAAACAACCGTTTCAAAGTCTTCTTTTAAAAATGGTTCCTCATAATTACTAATCACCAACAAAGGATTTTGCTTTTTAAAAGCATTTTCTAAAAATTCTTCCTCCAAAAGGTAAGGAGTTTTCTGGAGACGGTAAGGAAGAACCAATTTACCGGAATAAATCACCAAAAAAATTAAGATCAACCATAAATTTCGGTTCTTCAGTTTTAAAAGTAAGAACAAAGGCGGAATTATTAAAAAGAGTGTCAAACGACCATACATTCCTAAGTGCCAAGTGGCACTGACGATTAGAAAAGAAATCAGCCAAAAAAAATAAATTAATTTTCTTTTTCGCCAATCAGTCAAAGCTAAAAAAAATAAAATAATCCCCAAGGGAAAAGTTAAATAGTTAAAATAAATGACCAGGGTATTTCTCAACATCCGTGGAAAAAATAACCACCCCTCGGCTAAAATTTTTTGGGTCAAAACCCCGCCGGCCGTAATGGCTCTAAAAGTTTCCTGCCAATCACCACCCCTCAGTCTGATAATTAAATAGTAAATTGCTAACCCAGCCAACAAATAAATAGCTTCCGCCAGCAGATATTTTCGCCCGAAAAATTTTTTGGATTTTTTCAAGAGAAAGACTGCCACTAAAGGCAAATAAAAAAGTGCCACCGGTGAAACTAAAAAAGCCAGCAGAAAAAATAAACCAGAAAGCCAAAAATTTTTCTCCAAAAAAAGAAATGACCAAAGTAAAAGTAAAATTAATAAGCTTTCATAAAGCAAATTAACCGAAGATAACCAAATATAAGGTAAAAAAGAAAAAATTAAACCCAAAAGAAGACTTTTTTGTTTATTGGCAGAAAACTTAAGACAAATTTGGTAAAAAACAAACATGGAAATTAAACTGCAAAGACTTTGAAAAAATTCTGCTTTAAATAGGGGAGTTGACAAAGGAATTTGATTAAATAACCAACCTACAATGATAAAAAAAGGATGAATCGGATAATGAACCATTTTAAAAGCCGCAATCGGGCTGGCAGCGGCCAAAGCCCGTAAATACTCCCAAGAATCAAAAAAGGCTGGTGAAAGACTCAAAAAAAGGACTCGGGAAAGAAAAATCAAAAGGAAAGCAAAAGAAACAACCATTAACCGTCATCTTATAATATTCCGTTGGAGATTCCAAGAAATCTTCCATTTTTCCTTTAAAGATGATATCTTTAATTT
>Ga0116202_10002889_pt1 | contig 10307 bp, 7 predicted proteins | sample LakKivw325mmetaG_FD_94479 | JGI IMG/M metagenome (GOLD analysis project Ga0116202, IMG submission 94479) | Anoxic lake water microbial communities from Lake Kivu, Rwanda to study Microbial Dark Matter (Phase II) - Lake Kivu water 325m metaG | ecosystem: Environmental > Aquatic > Freshwater >... | reverse complement strand
GCAGAGCGCCGGCCAGCGACCAGCTCAGCACGGCCTGGCTGGAGTTCCCGCTCCAGCAGGCCATGGTCCCGAGCGCGACAGAGAGAACCAGTGCGAGGCCGGCGGCCAGCGCATCCATGTTGTCGAGGAAATTGAAGGCGTTCGTGAAGGCCAGGATCCACAGCACCGTTACCGGCGCTGCCACCGGCGCCGGACCGACCGGGATCCACAACCGGTCGAACGCGACCACCAGCAAAGAGGCGACAGCGATCTGGAAGGCCAGCCGGGGCAGGGGCCGCAACGGGTGGCAGTCGTCGAGCAGACCGAGCAGCATGATGGCTGTGGCCCCGAGCGCCAGCCAGGCGCCCGGGGTCGAGGCCTCGCCCGTGTCGCCGGTCGCCAGTTCGGCAGCGGCACAGGCCACGAGCGTACCCAGCCAGATGGCGATCCCGCCCCCGTACGGGGTGGGCCGGAGATGGGACTTGTGAGCAGCCGCTCCGGGCCGGTCGAGCGCGCCGTAGCGCCGGGCCAGCGACCGGACCACAGGCACCAGGGCGGCGCACGCCACCAGCCCGCTGGTGAAACCGAGCAGCGACTGGACGAGGGGCACTGCGGCCATGGCAGCGGCGTGGCTCCAGCTGGCGGCAACGCGGCGGAAGAGAATTCGGACGTGCCGGATGGTTGGCAGCTCGCCCGTTGGCTAACTTAGCGGCCGCCCAATATACCGGCCGCGTCGAGCCCCGGCCAATGCGGGTTGCCGGCGCCCGGGAGACTACCGCCATCGCCGCAGTCGGCGGCAACACAGGAGAGGGAATGTTCATGCTGGCTATCGACGGGGGGCCGAAGGTCCGGACTGCACCGTTCCCCAAGCGACACCTGTTCGGCGCGGCGGAGCGCGCCGCAGCGCTGGCCCTGTTCGATCGGGCCGCGGAGACCGGCGACGCCTTCGGGTACAACGGCCCGGAGGAGCAGGCGTACGAGCGGGAGTTCGCCGCGCTGATGGGGGGCGGGTACGCCGACCTGGTCAACTCGGGCACCTCGGCGCTGTACGTCGCGCTCGGGGCGCTGCGGCTGCAGCCGGCCGGCGAGGTGGTGGTGCCGCCGATCACGGACCCGGGCGGCGTCATGCCCGTCGCCCTGCTCAACCTCGTGCCGGTGGTCGCGGACGCCTCGCCTGGCACCTTCAACGCGGGCCCGGAGCAGATCGAGGCGGTGCTCAGCCCCTGGACGCGGGCCATCGTCGTGGCGCACATCGCTGGCGAGCCGGCGGACATGGACCCCATCCTGGAGCTGGCGCGCGCGCGCGGCGTGCCGGTGATCGAGGACTGCGCTCAGGCGCACGGCGCCCGGTACAAGGGGCGTCCGGTGGGGACGTTCGGCGCGCTGGCGGCCGTCTCGACGATGAGCGGCAAGCACCATGCGACGGGGGCTCAGGGAGGCGTCGTGTTCACCCGAGACGAGGCCCTGTACTGGGAGGCCAAGCGGTTCGCGGACCGGGGCAAGCCGTTCAACCTGGAGCCGGGGACCAACGTGCGCGCGGGGCTGAACCTGAACAGCAACGAGCTGGCGGCCGCCATCGGGCGCGTGCAGCTGGGCAAGCTGTCGTCGATCGTCGCGCGCCGCCGCGCGGTGGCGGCGCGCATCAAGGCCGGCATCGCCGACCTGACCGGCGTGGCCCCGGGGCGCGAGCTGCCCGACACGGAGTCCAGCTACTGGTTCATGCGCTTCCGGGTGGTCGCGGAGCGCCTGCGCGTCGACAAGGTGCGTTTCGCCGAGGCGCTGGCGGCCGAGGGCATTCCGGTGGGCGTTTCCTACCGGCACATTCCCTCGGAGGCGGCCTGGTTCCGCCAGCGGCTGGTGTTCCCGGGCAGCGACTACCCGTGGGGGTTGCCCGAGTATCGCGGCAACCGCGCGGCGACCTTCCCGTGCCCGAACGCCGTCGCCGCTGCCGAGGAGCATTTCACGCTGTCGATCCACGAGAACTACGCGCCAGGCGACGCGGACGACATCGTCGCCGCGCTGCGCAAGGTGGAAGGCGCCTACCGGCGGTGACGGGGAAGAAGAGCGCTGCACGGGGCGGCGGCTCCAGCGGCGGGGGCCTGTCGCCCCGGCCACCGTCAGCAGCCGCACGCCGCCCGGGCGCGCGCCGCCCGGGCGGCGCGCTGATCAGGCGAAGTGAAGGGGCTGGAAGAAAGCGGGCTGATGGAAATTGGGCCGCGCACCGCCCACCGGCGCCCACGTGCCCCAGTGCGGGTGCGAGGTGGCGTCGCCGCACTTGTAGAAGTTCCCTCGCCAGACCGTGCCGGGACGCGGCGGCTCCACGGCGAAGTACTGGCGAAAGAGCGCGAACGGCAGGTGATACTCCACGGTCCAGACCGTGGGCTCGGTGATCTCCGGCTCGACGATGCTGGGCAGCGAGTGCGCCATGCGGATCCGTTCCCCGTCCTGCGCCGCCATGTCGTAGGTCTGCTTGCCGGCCGCCCGCTCCGCCGTCGAGGCACACCGGTGAACCAGCATCGTGCCGCCGCAGTTCACCTCGAAGTTGAAGTAGGCGTCGGAGTCGGGGACCGGAGCGACGAAGAACTCGACGCAGGAATCCTGGCAGACGCTGTCCTGGAAGCGCCGGGCCACGGCGCGCACATAGCGGTCTTCCACCCGGAAGATCACCGCCAGAGCCTCGGAATCGTACAGGAGGCGGGCGCTGGTGGGCGGATGGTGACCGGAGTCCTCCCAGGGATAAGCGCTCACGTGGAGGGTATCGGCAGTAGCCCAGCGAGGGCTGTCCCAGTTCGCGTCGGGAGCATCGAGTGCCGGCACCGAGCGGATGACGTACCGCATGGCATCGCTCCTCGTGGGGTGAGAGCCGCGGCGAACCGCCAGCGGTCCGCCCCCAAGGTACGGCGGAGAACAAGCGCATGAAAGTGGCCGTGTTCGGCGCTGCGGGCTGGACCGGGCGGGCGGTGCTGGCGTGTCTGGCCGGTGTGCACGAGGTGCGGGCCTTCGACCGGTCGGCAGCGGCCTGGGAGGCGTGGCGCGATGTCGATGGCGAGTGGGACGGGGAGCGGCTGTCGGGCGATATCTCGGACTACGGGACCGTCGACGCCGTGCTGGCAGGCGTGGACGCCGCGATCCACCTGGCGGTCCTGCCGGCGGGCACGGCGGGCGCGTACGGCCTGGACGATCCGCAGCCGTTCCTGGTGAACCTGAAGGGCCTGTGGAATGTGCTCGAGGCGGCCAGCCGGCGTGGGCTAGGCCCGGTCGTGCACGCGGGCTCGTGCCAGACCGCGCACCCGCGAGGGATCTTCTTCAGCGCCGACGTGCGCCGTCCGGACGCCGGGCTGTACGCGGTGACCAAGCGGCTGCAGGAGGAGATGTGCCGGCAATTCCACGAGGGCACCGGACTGCGCATCATCGTCCTCCGGCCCGACTACATCGTCGACAGCCGGCTCGGGATCGGCAGGCACCGGGAACGCCTGGGTCCGGGGGGCAGTCGGTACCGCCCGGGGTGGGTGTGTCGGCACGATCTGGCCATGGCCTGCCGCCTGGCGATCGAGTCCGACCTGGAGTTCGAGGTCCTGCACATCGTCGGCACGGTAGAGGCCGAGGCCACGTGCAACGTGGCCGATTCGCGCCGCAAGCTGGGACTTGTCTACCGAGGCGACCTGGAGCGGTTCCGCTGACGGCCGGCGGATCGCCGCGACGTGCCGGGCCGCGGCCTGCGTTGACACCGGCTGGTTCGGCCGGTACCTTAGCGCCGCCCAATGGTGGCCTCTATCTGCAGGACTTGACAGGACTTGCGATACAGAACTGGCTTGCGCAAGAGGCTCGCTGCAGCAGCGGTGCTGGCACTGTTGGCGCTGCGCGCGGGACCGCTGCACGCCCAGCTCCAGACGATCTCCACAGAGCATTTCCAGATCCATTTCATGCCGGGCGCCGAGAACACGGCCAGGCGGACGGCCGAGACCGCCGAGGAGGTATTCGCGCCGCTGGCGGCAGCATTCGAGTACTTCGACGAGTTCCAGACGATCCACGTCCTGGTGCTGGACAGCTCGGACCTGCTGGGCAACGGCATGGCCGACTACTACAGCAACACGATCTACATCTGGGCCACGAGTCTGGACATCGAGCTGCGCGGCACCCACGACTGGATCCGCAATGTGCTGACGCACGAGCTCACGCACGTCATGACCCTGACGAAGGCGCGGCACAGGTGGCCCTTCCACGTGGCCCTGATCCAGGTCTCGCGCTTCGACGCCAACCCCGATATCAGCTTTTCCTTCCCGCTCTACCACCTGAACGCGCCGCGCGGCTGGGCCGAGGGCATCGCCCAGTACGGACCGCACCGGTTCGGCTACGACACCTGGGACTCGCACCGCGACATGGTGCTGCGGATGGCAGCCCTGGAAGACGACCTGTTGACCTGGGAGGAGCTGGGATCGCTGGAGGACCGTGCGGGCAGGTACTACGGCGAGATGGTCTACAACCAGGGCTACGCGCTGCTGCTGTACGTCGCGGACCGGTACGGCGCGGCCAAGGTGGACGAACTGGGCCGGCACACCGGCCTGATCAGCTTCGAGCCGGCTGTCCGGCGCGTGCTCGGCGTCTCGGCCGAGCAACTCTATGCCGACTGGAAACGGCACATCGTCGATCGCTACCGGCAGCATGCCGAAGCGCTGCGGGCCGCCGGGCTGTTCGAGGGCGAGCCGCTGCGTGGCCTGAACACCGGCATCATCGAGTACTTCCCGGCCTATTCCCCCGATGGCACTCGCCTGGCCTTCATCAGCAGCGAGGATCGCGAGTTCGCCATCCCGTATCTGCGCCTGCACGATTTCGGCTCCGGCAAGACGCGCACCCTGAAGGGGTATGTGGACACGCGGATCTCGTGGTCGCCGGACGGCCGCGAGATCGTGTTCGTGCGCAACAAGGAAGGCTTCAACGATCTGTTCGTCTACGACCTGGAGGCAGACGAGGAGCGCCGGATCAGCGCGCGCCTGCGCGCCCGGGATCCCGCCTTCTCGCCCGACGGTCAGCGCATCGTCTTCGTCCACAACGCCGACGGGACCAACAACCTGGCGGTGGTGAAGCGGGACGGCACGGGGCTGGTCTATCTGACCAACAACCACGACGGCACCCAGTACTGGGCGCCGCGCTGGTCGCCCGACGGGTCGCGCATCCTGTTCAACGTGTTTCGCGGCGAGGATCGCGACATCGCCATGATCCGGGCGGACTCGCCGCCGCGGCCGAAGGACTACGGCATCAAGGACCGCAGCCAGGCCAGCGTCCCCGACTCGCTGAAGGTGTTTCCCGACAGCCTGGCCATACCCGCGGCCGATACCTCGGGCCTGGTGGCCCTCGTGGCCACGCCCTTCGACGAGCGGGACCCGTGCTGGCTGCCTGACGGCAGCGGTTTCGTGTTCGCGTCGGACCGGAGCGGGATCTTCAACCTGTATCGCTACACCCTGGCCACCGGCCAGATCGAGCAGTTGACCAATGTGCTCGGCGGGGCCTTCGCCCCCTCGGTAGCGCCGGACGGTCGCGTGGTCTACAGCGGGTACCACGCCAACAACCATGATCTGTACGAGTTCCGGTTGGGCGAGTACGCGGTGCCCGCTGCTCCGGCGCCCAGCGTCAGCCGTGACTATCACCGGCAGCTGCGCCTGCCCAGCCTGGCCGAGGAGTTCGCGGTGTCGCCCTACCGCGGCAGGCACATCGCCAGCGTCGTCCCGATTCTGCAGGTGGGTCCGACCTACGTGGGCACCACCTTTGGCCTGAACGAGGTGAGCGCCGGGGTGCAGGTGTCGTCCGGCGAGATGCTCGGCGGGCAGGAGGTGACGGGGTGGGGGCTGCTGGGGCGGAATCTGCGCGACGACACGGCCCCGAACACCGACTTCGGGGTGTTCTACTCCCGCAGCCTTCTGCCTCGGGTCGGCAACAGCCGGGTGTTCAACCCGAGCCTGTACGTGGGCGGCCGGCGGCGGCAGATCGACAACCTGCAGCGGCTGGTCGACCCTGTGAGCATCGACACCGTGGGGACCGGGACGCTGTACCCGGTGCCCAGCGACACGACGGGCGTGGATCTGCTGATCCCGGGGGTCGAGCAGTACCTCTACTCCAGATCGTCGCGCCACGACCTGTTCCGGAACACCTTCACCCAGGCGGTCGTCGGGCTGGAGCTGCCGCTCACGACCCGACAGCGTCTGGACGTCCAGTACCTCTTCTCGGACTACGACGAGGACTGGCTACTCCAGCGCTACCGGTACGAGGGGCGCGTGTTCGTGGTGCAGGACGGCAAGGACATCAGTGCCCAGTTGCCAGCGGCCCTGCAGGAGCAACTGGTGCGGGACACGGTGCTGGTGACCGAGTCCGCGGCGCGTCCCTACTACCGCGGGCTGGACTACTATACCGCGCACGATCTGGGTCTGGTGTGGAGCTACCAGCTCGCCCTGCCGACGGCGACTCGGCAGATCAATCCCAGGGGGCGCAGCCTGGCCGCCGCCTACCGGTTCCGGCAGCCGCTGGTGGCCGGCTACCTCGTCGACCGCGGCGTGGACGAGGAGGGGAATCTCCGCGACGACTCGATCGATGATTTCGGTTTTCCGGTCGATGCCTACGGGGTCCGCCAGGATCGTCTGGTGCCGGTCCGGACCAGGCTGCACGTCAGCGAGCTGATCGGTCTGTACGAGGAGCGGGTCGGCCTTCCCTTCGACAACACGCTCTCGCTAAGGCTGCTGGGCGGCATCCGCGACATCCGGCTCCAGGACCCCGACGACGAGGACAGCCGGATACTCGAGGGCCGGTACCACTGGCCTCTCCGCTACTACCTCGGCGGGCTGGACAATCTCAGCGGGTATCCCTATTTCGCCGCGTGGGGTTCGAGCGTGGCGTACGGGCGCGCCGGGTACCTGTTCCCGATCGTGCCGCGGTTCAGCGCCCGCTTCCTGAACCTGACGCTTTCGAAGCTCTACGCCGAGCTGTTCGCCGAGGCTGGCGCCGTGGGCAACACGGGCCGAGTCGAGCTGTCGGCCTGGGATGCGGCTCGCATCCTCGCCGACGTGGGCGGTGAGGTGCGGTGGCAGATCTTCTCGTACTACCGCTTCCCCATGTCGGCCTTCCTGCAGGTGGCGCACCCGCTGCGCCCGGTGCGGGAGCTGCGCGGCGGCGAGGACGAGCAACTGGACGACTGGCGCTGGTACTTTGGCTTCGGTTTCCGGTGACGTGCTGGAGTTTGTTGCCGCACGCACGCAGGCGCCTGCTCGTCGGCTCCGGGCAGCGCCGGGCGTGGGTACGGCTGGACCGGTGGGCAATGGAGAACTGCGAGCGTGGCAGGGCGGCCTGGGGTCGCCGGTTGGTGGAGCTGGTGCGAGACTACCTAAGCCGGCGTCTTCACGCTGCGGCGGTTCGGCGAGATGGCGGCAGGCCAGGTGGACAGCGCCGCAGTCGAGCAGCTCTTTCGCCGCTTCTGGCAGCTCTGGCGGGGGCAGGAAGCCAGCGGCGACGTGCAGCCGGCCATCGAGGGCCAGGCCATCAGTGGCATGGAGTGAGGCGGGCTGGCTCGTGCGGCCGGCCCTGGCCGGCGAGCCTCGTGTGCCCTGCTGCGGCCGGGCGCGGCGGCAGCCGGGGTGCATCTGCAGTGCGCGGGCGGTCCAGCGGTTGCCGCTGCCGGGCTGGCGCCGGGTCGTCGCGGCCCGCTGGGTGCTGCTGCTGGTGGGGGCGAGCGTCCTTGGCTGCGGACGGACGCGGACGGAGGAGGATCCGGCGGCTGCGGCGCTGGCCGCCCGCCTCGCGCCGTTGCGCCAGCGCCTCGCCGCCGGGCCGGCGGCCGCGGACGCGGCCTACGAGATGGGGCTGGCGTTCGAGGAGCACCAGATGGGGGACTCCGCGCGGGCAGCCTACGAGCGCTGCATCGCGTGGAGTCCGCGGTACGTGGCGGCCCATCTGCGCCTGGCGGGGGTCTACTACCGGCTGGGCAGGCTCGACGAGGCGATCGACGCCTACCGCCGCACGCTCGAACTGGCGCCCGGGACTGCCGCGGTCTGGAACAATCTTGGCTTCGTCTTCAAGGCCAAGGGCGCCCTGGACAGCGCTGCGGCGGCCTACCGCCGGGCGATAGCTCTGGATTCGTCCTTCTACGAACCGTACAACAACCTGGCTCAGCTCGTGCGCCAGCAGGGTCGCCCTGCCGAGGCGATCCCGCTGCTCCAGCGCGCCATCGAGCTCGAGCCCGCCTTCGCCGTGGCGTACGTGAATCTGGCCACGCTGCGGCGCGAGCTGGGCGACGTGCCGGGTGAGCGTGCCGTGGTGACGGGGTACCTCCAGCGCTTCGGGACGCAGGGCATGTTCGGCGCCTACATGCGCGGGCGACTCGCGGAGCTGGACAGCGCTGGCACCCTGGCGGCCCGCCCGAAGTGAACGGCGCGTCGCTGTCGGGGCCGGCGGCGCCGGCCGGCGGCGCTAGCCCCCGAGTGTTCCGCAGCGGCTCGGGGCCGCGCGGCTCGGCGCCGCGCGGGTCGACGCGGCGGGGTGCCGCAGGGCGCCGAGATGTCGCCGCAGCAGCCGCAGGTAGTCGAGGCTGGACACCACGAGCATGCCCGCGGCGAGCCAGCTCAGCGCGCCCCGCAGCCAGCCCGGCACCGGCAGCAGGTACGCCAGGCCGGCGACGATGAGCGAGACGGTGGCGAACTTGCCCGAGCGGCTGGGGCTGAGCACCAGACCGTGGGCGCGCAGCAGATAGCATCCGACGGCCACGATGCCCACGTCGCGCAGCAGGATGCCGGCCAGCAGCCAGGCCGGGAATCCGCGCCAGCAATAGAGCCCGATCCCCAGCGAGCCCACGAACAGCTTGTCGGCCACCGGATCCAGGATGCGGCCGGTGCGGGAGACCTGGCCGTAGCGCCGCGCCACGTACCCGTCGGCGAGGTCGGAGAGGGCGGCGGCCAGCAGGACCAGCACGGTGGCTGCCGAAGCCCGCTCGCCGTCGCGGTGCAGTGAGACCAGCAGCGGCGCAACGAGGAGGATCCGCAGCAGGCTGAGGGCGTTGGCCATGGCGTCGGGGCCCGAGTACTAGCGGAGCATCTCCTGGGCGTGTCGCAGGGCGGTGGCAGAGACGGTGTCGCCGGCCAGCAGACGGGCGATCTCGGCAGCTCGCTCTTCCTGGCGCAGCGGCAGGACCTCCGTCACCGTGCGGCCGCTCTCCTGGCGCTTGCGCACGGAGAAATGGTGCGCGGCGGCGCTGGCGATCTGCGGCAGATGGGTGATGACGAGCAGCTGGTGCGACCGGGACAAGGCGCGCAGCTTGCGGCCGACGGCCGCGGCGATCCGGCCCGAGATGCCCACGTCGATCTCGTCGAAGACGAGGGTGGCCACCCTGTCCCGTTCGGCGATCACCTCCTTGAGCGCGAGCATGATCCGCGAGATCTCGCCGCCGGAGGCGATGCGGGCCAGGGGCCGCGGCCCCTCGCCGGGATTGGGGGCGATGACGAACTCGGCCTGCTCCACTCCCGTGGGGCCCGCCTGCCAGCGGGTTCCGCCGTCCTCCACCGGTCCGTTCGCATCCTCCTGGCGGCGCAGGTCGACGCGGAACCGCACCTGCGGCATGCCCAGATCGCGCAACCCTTCCTCGACCGCGCCGGCGAGCGCGCGGGTCGCGGCGCCGCGCTGCGCCGACAGCGAGAGGCACGCCTGCGCGAACGCCTCGCGACGCCGGGCTGCCTCCGCGTCCGCCTGCTCGATGGCAGCGTCCAGCGCGGCCGTGCGCTGCTCCTGTCGCTCCAGTTCGGCGGCCGTCCGCAGGACGTCCTCCAGCGACCCGCCGTGCTTGCGGCGCAGGCGGCGCAGGGCCTCCAGCCGCTCGCGCAGCTCCTCGGCCCGCTCGGGCTGGACCTCCAGCCGTTGCGAGTAGGTCCGGAGGCGCTCGGCCGCGTCCTCGACGCGGTACATCAGCTCCTCGACCCCGTCGGCGATCCCCTGCAGCGACGCATCCAGGCGCACGAGCCGTTCCAGCTCGCGCCGCGCGCGCCCGAGCTGCTCGGTGACCGAGCCGTCGGCCTGGTGCAGCAAGTCGAAGAGCGTCCCGCAGGTCTGCACGACCGTCTCCGCGTGCTCCAGCAGCTCCAGTTCCCGCTGGAGGCGCTCGTCCTCGCCCGGCGTGGGGGCCAGCTCGCGGATCTCGGCCAGCTCGTGGTTGCGGAGCTGCTCCTCCGCAGCCAGAGAGGCCCGCTCCTGGCGCAGCTCCGCCAGGCGCCTCGCCGCTGCCCGCGCGTCGCGGTGCGCGCGGCTGACCGCGGCCACCGTCTCGCCGAGACCCCCGAAGGCATCGAGGAACCCTGTGT
>Ga0116202_10002888_pt1 | contig 10309 bp, 7 predicted proteins | sample LakKivw325mmetaG_FD_94479 | JGI IMG/M metagenome (GOLD analysis project Ga0116202, IMG submission 94479) | Anoxic lake water microbial communities from Lake Kivu, Rwanda to study Microbial Dark Matter (Phase II) - Lake Kivu water 325m metaG | ecosystem: Environmental > Aquatic > Freshwater >... | reverse complement strand
GTATTACCGCTGACCTCGCTCAAATGAAGAGCGATGCCCAGGCAAATGGTTTCTATCGTCCATCAGCTGGCGCTCTCGGTTATCACATTGTTTTAAAAACAAACGATACTTTTGATCTCTATCGCGTCACAAATTTCGTAAATGCACCGTCAGGATGCACAAACTATCTTAGCCAATCTGGTTGGAGCACTTGGAGCATCCAAAATCAAAATCTTATAGGGAATTTTCCTTTTCCCGCGAATGGCATTATCTTTTTAGAGGATAATATTTTTATTGACGGACAAATAAATACTGCTCGTCTCGCTATCGTCGCCGCTTTTTTCCCCGACAATCCGCCATTTCGAAAGAATATCATCGTTAACAACGATTTATTATACACGAACTACGATGGGCAAGATACTATTGGATTGATAGCTCAAGGGAATATTAATATAGGAATGGTAAGCGAAGATGATTTACGGATTGACGCAGCGCTTATTGCCCAGAATGGACGAGTAGGAAGGTACTATTATCGGCCGCCATCGTGGAGTTCTCAGCGCTGCTCGCCTTATCATACTCGGCAGATAATTACTTCTTACGGAATGATTGCGACCAACCAACGTTATGGTTTTGCTTATACAGATGGCAATGGTTACCAAACTCGAAATCTTATTTATGACGCAAACTTACTTTACGGTCCGCCGCCAAGTTTTCCTTTAACTTCTGACCAATATATAACCATTTCTTGGGAAGAATAAAAAAGGCGAGCGGGCAAAAAATGGAGGGGTTTTAGGGGAGGAAATTTTTTGCCCGCGAGCCGACGGGTTTTTCTGCCCGTCCCGCTCTGCGGGGCGGGCATTGGATTTTTCAGAAATTTCTGATAAAATGAGTTCGAGCGGAGTTGTATAAATACACCCACATCTCAATCCACAAACCTTGAAACTTGAAACAAAACATATCCAGGAAGATTAATGTTTCATGTTTCAAGTTTCATGTTTTATGTTCTATGGATTTTAATTCTCCTATCTCGGAAATACCGCGCATTGGGCCGGTTTACCAAAAACGGCTGAAAAAACTGGGAATTAATACCGTTCGCGACTTGCTTTATCATTTCCCTCACCGCTATGAGGATTATTCGCACATCACCCCGATTGCCGAGGCGGCGGCCGGTCAAAATGTCTGCCTTCAGGGAAAACTGATTGAAATAGAAAACATCCGCACCTTCAAAAAAAGAATGTTTATAACGCGGGCGATTATTAGCGACAAAACCGGTTCACTGAAAATCACCTGGTTTCGTCAGCCCTATCTCACCAAAACCTTGAAGAAAGAGGATAATGTTTGCTTGGTTGGTCGGATTGTTAATACCAAAGGTGAAACCTATTTGGCCAATCCATCTTACGAGAAACTGCCGCCGGGCGATTTGGAGACATTGAAAATTGATTTAATCCATACCGGCCGGTTGGTGCCGATTTATCCGGAAACGGCCCGGCTTTCCTCGCGCTGGTTACGCTATATCGTCAAAAACCTGCTGATTAATCTGCTGGATAAAGTTCCCGAAACCATTCCGGCTAAAATTCTTGAAGAAAATCAGCTGCTTCCCACTAAAAAAGCACTCTGGCAAATTCATTTCCCGACCTCATTAAATCTGGCCGAACAGGCGGAAAAAAGGTTTTCTTTCGAGGAGTTGTTTCACATTTCCCTTTTGGTCTTACGAGAAAGATTGCGGCTCAACCGTGAAAAATCCATTCCCATCCCAATGAGCCTTAAGGTTATCCAAGACTTTGTTCATTCATTGCCCTTCAAGCTGACCGACAGCCAAAGAAAATGCGCTTGGAGAATTTTAAAAGACTTGGAAAAACCCCGACCAATGAACAGGTTGCTCCAAGGAGACGTTGGCTCGGGCAAAACCGTGGTGGCAATGATGGCGACTTTAAATACAATCAAAGCCGGCTACCAAGTGGCGTTTATGGCACCAACCGAGATTTTAGCCAAACAGCATTTCCAGCAGTTTGAAAAACTCCTTCACGACTTTAAACTTGATATCGGACTACTTACTGGAAAAGAAGATTTATTTTACTCTAAAAAATTACGTAGCCAAACCATTGAAGTCTCGCGGAAAAAACTTTTACAGAAAGCAAACGCCAATGAAATAAGCATTCTTATCGGTACTCATGCCTTAATTCAAAAAGAGGTTGTCTTCGGCAATCTCGGCTTAGTAATTTTGGATGAGCAACATCGCTTTGGCGTCGAGCAACGAGCCCGACTCTGTCGAAATAGCAAACGAAAAACCGGTAAAAAATTGATTCCCCATCTTCTATCCATGACGGCTACGCCTATTCCCCGCACTCTAGCTCTAACAATTTATGGCGACCTGGATTTATCACTGATTGACGAAATGCCCAAAGGTAGAAAGAAAATTATCACCGAAATTGTCCCGCCCGATGACCGACAAAAGGTTTATCATTTCATCCGTCAGGAAGTGAAAAAGGGCAGGAAAATTTTTGTTATCTGCCCGAGAATTGAACCGGGAAAAAAAGATAATGGAACGCTTACTATCTTGAAAAATAATAACGTTCTCAATGAAGAAAACAAATTAGACATTACGCCGGAAGATATTTTACCCTGGAGCGAGGCGAAAGCGGTTAAAGAGGAATATGAGAAATTAACCAAAGATGTTTTCCCTGATTTGAAAGTCGGCATGCTCCACGGCAAAATGGGAACGCAGGAAAAGGAAAAAATAATGCAAGATTTCCGAGGGAAAAAAATAGACATTCTTGTCTCCACCTCGGTAGTTGAGGTAGGCATTGATGTGCCTAATGCGACGGTGATGATGATCGAAGGCGCAGAAAGATTTGGCTTAGCCCAGCTTCACCAGTTAAGAGGTAGGGTTGGCCGAGCAAAATACCAATCATATTGTTTTCTTCTGACCGAATCTTCCAGTCAAAAAACCCAACGTCGGTTGAAGGCGCTTTTAACCTGCGAAAATGGGTTCAAACTGGCCGAGAAAGATTTAGAATTCCGCGGTCCCGGCGACTTTTTCGGCCAGCGCCAATGGGGAATACCCGATTTAACAATGGCTTCACTGAAAGATATTTCAATGGTGGAAAAAGTAAGACAAATTGCCGCTGATCTTTTAGAAGAAGATCCGGAACTAAAAAATTATCCCTTACTAAAACAAAGAATAGAAATATTTAGAGAAACAATCCATTTAGAGTAATTTTATTAATCAGTTGTTCGCTTTCTGACTTTTTCTGTTGGCCAAAATCCCATATAACGGCCGAAGAGCCATCTGGCTTGAGCATCTAAAGCCGGTAGGGCGCTGAAAAAAATCATGACAAAAGGAATCAAAAACCACTCGACAACCAAGAGTAGATATTTAAACCGACCATATTCCAGTGGTTTTGGTGGAAGCAAAAGAATACTTAAATAAGCTGAACTAATAAGGCCAATATTGGCAATTGTTGAAACGTGACTGACGGCCCTTGGCAAATTATAAGAAATCATTGTCTGGGAAAATTTTGCGCCGCCAAGCGCCAAGGGTAACCAGCCCAAAAAAAGAATCATCATCGAAGCGGTTGCCCAGGCCCAATGCCCCTCTATTATTTCAAACCCTAAAGAAATTTTCTTTGAACGGGGAATTTTTTTGTTTTTCAAAAAACCAAAAAGGAAATAAGCGATATCGCCAGCGCCATAAGCCCAGCGTCGTTGTTGTTTATAAATATTGATCATTGTCTGCCAGAGACTCTTGGCGGCATTGGCATCCATTGCCACCGGGTAAAAAAGAGGACAAACCCGATAGTCTCCATTGTACTGAAGAAAGCATTGCCAAAAAATTCTTGAGTCATCGGAAACAACTCGGGTATTTTTAAAACCTACCTCCACTAATGCCTTAAAGCTTATTGAATGAGATGAAAAACTGATTAATTTCTCTGGTCTTTCTTGGTTCATCGTCTGCCAAAAAGTTGAGGAAAAGGCAAAAACCCGAGAAAGAGCCGGCGTTTCCCAGATATTGTTAATATAAAGTGGAATCGGCTGGAAACTAGTTCTGGTTGGTTTAAGAACAGTTAAGTAATGCCAGGTTAAACAACTAAAATACTTTGGAAAAACTACGGTATCAGCATCAAAAGGAGAAACAATAATGTTCTCATAAGGAATCTTCAGGGGATCAATAATACGCCTTTTTGCTTCTTTTATCGCCCAGGTTTCATTGGATCCTTTTCCGGCAATCTCATCAGCTAAACCAGCTGGATGCCAAGTTATTAGAAACCGGAAGAACTTGCTTCCAAATTCTTTTTGAATTGTTCTAGTAATTTTTAAGGCTTCTTTTTTTACCTTTTCCTCATAAGCTAAAACAACAATCATCCTCTCTTTGGGATAATCAGATTCTGCTAGGCTTTTAAAAGCGTCACAAATAATTTCCAACGGCTCTTTGTATGTCGGCAGAACAACTAAATGGTAAATGTCTCTCCAACTTTTAACAGGCAGGGAATAGCGGCTTACTGATAAATTCTTAATTTTCTTTAGCCAATCAATCTTCTCATACTTTTTCATTCTTTTGTATCCTGACCAAAGATGAAAAGAGAAATAAAGCATTCTAAAGAACCAAAAAAGTACAAAAAAGATAATAAAAATGGCAACCACGGAAGGTACCAACCAAGAAAGCAATACCGCTAAAAACAAAGTTCCCCAAGAGAATAATCCTGGCAGCATTTCGAGGAAACGAAAGATCCACCGTTCTCTCGGATTTTTCAGGTCAGAGGCACGAGTTATTTTAAGATAGTAATCTTGATCCATGAAACATAAAACATGAAACTTGGAACATAGTTCTTTAAAATCTTCCTTCTCACACTACAAATATGTTTCATGTTTCAAGCTCCAAGTTTCAAGAATTTTGGTGGCCCTGACGAGAGTCGAACCCGTCTTTCGGCCTTGAAGGGGCCGCGTCCTAACCGATAGACGACAGGGCCAAAAATTTCTCTTGTATAATAGCCTAATTTATAATAGAAGTAAACATATGAGAATCATGGCGATTGAGACATCTTGCGATGATACCTGTATTGCCATTGTTGAGGTTTCCCGAAAGAAGTCCGACTTTAATATTTTGGCAAATATTGTTTCTTCCCAAGTCAAAGTCCATCAGAAATGGGGAGGAGTATATCCGACCTTAGCCAAACGCGAACACCAAAAAAACCTAACACTAGTGCTGAAACACAGCTTAGAAGAAGCTGGCTTGTTAAAAAGTCAAAAGTCAAAAGTCAAAAGTCAAAATGATAAGTTAAAACTTAGAATATTAGAAGAAATTTTGGCAAGAGAGAAAATACTACTCACTAGACTAAAATTATTGTTCGGACAGTATGAAAAACCAAATATAGATAAACTGGCGGTAACCATTGGGCCGGGCCTGGAACCGAGTTTGTGGGTCGGAATCAATTTCGCCAAAGCCCTAGCTTATTACTGGCATTTACCGGTAATACCGATAAACCACATTGAGGCTCATATATTTGCTAATTGGCCTGGCACAATCGCGAAAAGAGCAACAACCAACGACAAATTCCAAACTATTTTTCCGGCGATTTGTTTAATTGTCAGCGGCGGACATACGCAACTAATTTTAATGAAGGGTATCGGAAAATACGAAATTCTGGGCGAGACAAGAGATGATGCGGCCGGTGAATGTTTTGATAAGGTGGCTAAAATTTTGGGATTGGGCTACCCCGGCGGGCCAGCCATCGCTGCTGAAGCGGCGAAAATCCGAGATACGAAATCCCCCTCGTTCGCTAAAGCTACGGCGGGCAGGGAAATTCGAAACAAAAAACTACATACTACCAACTACAAACTACAAACTAAACTGCCGAGACCGATGATAGGTTCAAAGAATTATGATTTCAGTTTTTCGGGATTGAAAACAGCTGTCCTTTACCAATCTAAGAACTATAAACTAAAAACTAAAAACTTCGTCATTGAAATGGCGCGGGAAGTGCAGCAAGCGATTATTGATGTTCTTATCAGAAAAACGATTAATGCAGCCAGGCAGTTTAAAACCAAATCTATAATTTTAGGAGGGGGAGTAACCGCCAATGAGGAATTAAGAAAACAGATGACCGAGAGAGTTAAAAGAGACCTGCTAAAGACCAAATGCTTCATACCAGAGCCGCAATATTCCACCGATAATGCTTTAATGGTGGCGAGCTGCGCTTTTTTCGCTGGTAAGCGACCAATAAAAACTTGGAAAAACCTTGAGGCAAAGGCCAATTTAAGAATATAATATAAAGTAGATAGACAGTGGATATAAAGCCAAGATAATTTTATGGAAATTCCCAAGGTCTATAACCCAAAGACAGTTGAGGAAGAAATCTACCGCTTCTGGGAAAAAGGAAAATGGTTTATCCCCAAAATTAATAAGCGGAAAAGACCATTTACCATCATTCTCCCCTTGCCTAACGCCAATGACCCAATGCATATGGGCCATGCGCTTTTCACTATCCAGGATATTATGGTCCGTTTTCACCGGATGAAGGGTGAACCGGTTTTGTGGCTCCCCGGAGCGGATCATGCCGGTATTGAAACCCAGTTTGTTTTTGAAAAACGGTTGGCTAAAGAAGGAAAAAGCCGCTTTGATTTTGACCGCGAAACCCTTTACCGAATGATTGAAGCTTTTGTTGAAGAGAATAAAAGTATCAATCGTGATCAGCTAAAACGGTTAGGTTTTTCTTTGGACTGGACGCGTTATCATTACAGCCTTGAGCCAGGAATTGTTAAAAAAGTAATAACCGCTTTTAAAAAATTGCATAATGACGGGTTTATTTATCGAGGCGAACGAATCGTCAATTTCTGCACCAAGTGCGGCACTGCCTTTTCTGACCTGGAAATCAAATATGTTGAGAGGAAAGATCCGCTTTATTACATCAAATACGGCCCCTTTATTCTGGCCACGACCCGGCTGGAAACGAAATTCGGCGATACCGCGGTGGCTTTTCATCCGGGTGATAACCGCTACGAAAAATACTTAAATCAAGAAGTAGAAATCCAAGGAGTAAATGGACCTTTTAAAGTAAAAGTAATTGCCGATGAGGCGATTGATCCCAATTTTGGCACCGGCATTGAGAAAGTAACTCCGGGCCACGATGCTTTAGATTTTGAAATTGGCCAGCGTCATAATTTGCCGATTAAAAAAGTAATCAACCTCAATGGCCGACTTAATGAGCTGACGGGAAGGTTTTGTGGCATGAAGGTAATGGACGCCAGAAAAGCCGTTGGTGAAGCGATGCAGCAAATGGGATTGATTGATCACGTTGATGAAAACTACATTCACAGTGTGGCTGTCTGTTACCGCTGCGGTACAACCATTGAACCAATGGTCATTCCCCAGTGGTACATCAAAATAAAGCCTCTGGCTAAACCGGCAATTAAGGCGGTCAAAACCGGTAGAACAAAAATCGTTCCCAAAAAACGCTTTGAAAAAATGTATTTTGACTGGATGAAAGATATTCACGACTGGAATATCAGCCGCCAGATTGTCTGGGGTCCACGCCTGCCTGTCTGGTACTGCTTAGACTGCAACCCGGATATTCTTATCAGTTTTATTGATAAAAATAATAATAAGATCTCTGGTCCCTATCAGGAACTGAAAGATAAATACCAATTTGCGGAAATTAAAGCCGGCCTGCAAAATTTAATGGCGAGCCAGAATCCGGTTTACTCCTTGAATGACAAACCCTGCCAGAAATGCCAGGGGAATCATCTTCTTCAAGAAACTGATACCTTTGATACTTGGTTCTTATCCGGTCAGTGGCCCCTTAATGCTCTCGGTTATCCAAATAGCCGTGATTTTAAATATTTCTATCCCACCTCGGTTTTGGACACAATGTGGGATATTCTTTTTTTCTGGGTGGCACGGATGATAATGCTTGGGCTTTATTTCGCCAAAGATGTTCCCTTTAGGGTCGTTCACATCCATTCCCGCGTGGTCGACGAACATGGCCAAAAAATGAGCAAAAGTAAGGGTAATGTCATTAATCCGATTGAGATGGTGGATAAATATGGCGCTGACAGTTTGCGGATGGCATTGGTTTTCAGTGCCGCTCCGGGAAGCGATATTACTATTAGTGAAAACCAAATTCGGGCGATGCGCAATTTTTCTAACAAGATCTGGAATATCGGCCGATTTATTCTCGGAAATTTCGGCGTCAATCGTCAACTGCCTCCCTTTTCTCACCGAATGAAAGGACTAACAAAGGAAGACAAAAAAATTCTGAAAGATCTTGATCAGCTAATTGGGAAAACAACCAAGCTAATCGAGAGTTACCGCTTCGACTTAGCCAGTCAAAAGATTTATCATTTCCTCTGGCACCGTTTTGCAGATAAATATGTTGAGCACTCGAAAAAACGACTGGCTAAAAATGATAAAACGGTTCTTACTGTTTTGTGTTATGTCTATCTAAACTGTCTTAAACTGCTCCACCCGTATATGCCCTTTATTACCGAAGAGATCTGGCAAAAGTTTCCGAAAAAAGAGAAAACGCCGTTGATTATCTCCTCCTGGCCAATAACAAGAGATTAGTTTCAAGTTTCAAGTTTCAGTCTAGGGTCTATAGTTTAAAGTTTATAGTAATGCTTTATCCATTGTATATTCTCGCCGGTATCATTCCCAGTTTCGTCTGGCTCCTTTGGTACTTACGAAAAGATTCTCATCCCGAATCAAACTCAATGATCCTTAGAGTTTTTCTTTTCGGAATGCTGGTTTCCTTACCGGTAATCGTCATTGAAATAGGGTTTTTTAACCTTGCCGCCAAAATCCCTTTTCCTCGAACCATTATTCTCTTAGCAAATATCTTTATCGGTATTGCCTTTACCGAAGAAGTGGCTAAATATCTGGTGGTAAAATACAGCGTCATTCCCCATCCGGAGTTAGACGAACCGATTGATGTCGTTCTTTATATGATTATTACTGCCTTAGGGTTTGCCGCCAGCGAAAACATACTGCTTTTATTCCGCGATCACCCACTGATGTTACTGCCGGATGTCCTTTCTCTGGTAGCTATCCGTTTCATCGGTGCCACTTTTCTTCATGCCCTTTGCTCGGGAGTAATCGGTTTCTTCGCGGCTCTATCTATTTTTGAAATCAGGAGAAAACATCAGTTCACGATTACGGGAATAGGAATAAGCACAATATTGCACGGATTATATAATTTTTCTATAATAGCAATGAAAGAATACCTCAGGTTTGTCATACCGGTGATTATTCTTATCACTCTTGGGTCTCTGGTCTCGCTCAGCTTCCAAAAGCTCAAGAAGCTAAACAGTGTCTGTAAGGTTAGATAGATATCAAAAATAGTGAGTATCGAAGTAAAAACGAGTGGCAAAAGTGAATAAACATTATATTTTTCTTAAGGTGTTTCGTCTGGGGGTTTGTTTACGCCAGACGACCAAAGGAGTAGCCTCCTTTGGAAACTTCATTATTTTGAATCCCAATCGCCGCCAAACGGCAGGGTATTCAAAATAATAAGAGATAATTTAAAATATGTCTTTTTTTGAAAAACTAAAAAAGGATATTGACGAAGAAGAAAACGTTGGCCTCGAAGAAACAGGAGGAACTACGGAACAAACAGAAGAAAAACTAGCGGCAATGGCAATTAAAAAAATAGACAAGGAAGCAATAGAAACGGCCAGCGAAGAAAAAGCAAGTGAAAGAAAAAAAATAAAAGTAGAAGAGAAGCCTGCTAATATAAAAAACGAGGAAGAAAGCGATCGCCAAAAAACAAAAAGGGCGAAATGGTTCGAGGCCGAAGGTCAATTAACTGTTGACGTCTATCAAACCGATCAAGAATTGGTAATTCAATCGGTCATTGCTGGCGTCAGACCAGAAGATCTTGATATTTCTATCGAAAAAGACTTGGTCACGATAAAAGGCAGGCGAGAAAGAGTAGCTAAAGATAAAGAAAGAAATTATTTCTATCAAGAGTGCTACTGGGGTCCGTTTTCTAGAGAAATTATTTTACCAACCGAAGTCGATGTCCTACGCTCTGAAGCCTCAATGAGGCAGGGAGTATTAACCATCAGAATGCCGAAAATTGAAAGGGAAAAGAAAAAGAAGGTCACTGTCAGGACAGAGTGATAGAAATCCGATGCTACCTTAAACATTAAACTTTAGACCTTAAACTTTAAATGGAGGAAGCACTGCTTCCTTCATTTTCTTATTAGTTTATAATTGTTTAAAACTTCGTTTTAAACACGGTGCATTTATTCAACCAAGCTCGAACCTATTTTACCAAAAATTTCTGAAAAATGGAAGATTCGCTCCGCCCCGCCGCCAGCCGCCGCAAAGCGGCGG
>Ga0116202_10002886_pt1 | contig 10313 bp, 8 predicted proteins | sample LakKivw325mmetaG_FD_94479 | JGI IMG/M metagenome (GOLD analysis project Ga0116202, IMG submission 94479) | Anoxic lake water microbial communities from Lake Kivu, Rwanda to study Microbial Dark Matter (Phase II) - Lake Kivu water 325m metaG | ecosystem: Environmental > Aquatic > Freshwater >... | reverse complement strand
TTTTCTCACTCCGTTCGAAATAAGAACCTTTCGCTTCGCTCAAGAACCTTTTTTCTCACTCCGTTCGAAATAAGAACCTTTCGCTTCGCTCAAGAACCTTTTTTCTCACTCCGTTCGAAATAATTATACTACAAAAATGAGGAAATTAATACTTTCTACTCTTTAATTTCTTTTTGAAGCTCTTCTAATAGTTCCTTAGTTTTCTTGGAGATGTTTTTTGGCGTTTTAATTTTGACAGTAGCATATAAATCGCCAAAACCAGCGCTACTAAAATGTTTAATCCCCTTTCCTCTAATTCTAAATATTTCTCCAGCATCAGTTCCTGCTGGAATCTTTAAAATAATTTTTTTCTTATCTAAAGTGTTTATTTCTACATCTTTTCCCAAACCTGCTTCAGGAAAAGAAAGATAAAGAGTAATAAACAAATCATCGCCTTTTCTTTCAAAAACTGAATGGGGTTTAAGAAATATCTTGATGTAGAGGTCCCCAGAAGAATTATTCAAAATTCCAGCTTCTCCTTCACCTCTGATTTTGATAGTTTCTCCATTCCTAATCCCTTGGGGAATATCAATAGTAATGGTTTTGCTGTCATAATAACGACCATCTTCGCCGCAAGCATGACAGGGTTTTTCTGGAATCTTCCCCCGGCCATGACACTTAGGACATTCAATGATTTGAGTAAAGGTCCCTAAAATTGTTCTTTTAGCTTCTCTAATAACTCCTTCCCCTTTACATTGAGAACAAGTTTTTACTTTTGATCCTGGTTCATAACCTTTGCCATGGCAATGCTCACAAATAACATAAGTTTTAAAAGACACCTCTTTTTTCGCCCCAAAACCTGCTTCCTCAAGAGTAATTTCCGTCGTTATTTCTAAATCACGACCTCGATTTTGATTAGTGGTTTTTCTCCGTTTTCTAGTTCCTCCGCCAAAAAATTCAGAAAAAACATCGCTAAAATCAAAATTTCCTCCAAAATTATTAAAAGAAAACCCGAAAGGTTCTTCAAAATTAACGTTTTGCCAATCAAAACCTGGAAAACCTCCCTCAGCCCCTGCTCCAGCTCCTTCAAATGTGGTACCAAATTTATCATACTGAGCTCTTTTTTCTGGATTAGATAAAACTTGATAGGCGGAGTTTATTTCTTTAAATTTTTCCGCGTCCCCGCCTTTATCAGGATGATATTTATGGGCTAATTTATAAAAAGCGTTCTTGATATCCGCCTGAGATGCGTCTCGGCGTATGCCTAAAATTTCGTAATAATCTTTCATATGAAATAATTAGAAAAAAGCTATCTCTTCTTTTTCTACTCCCACTCTTTTAATTTGCAAGTATTTAACCATGAGGAACAATTTTAAGAATAACCAACTCAAAATAATCACCATGACGGAAAAAACATAATTAAACATGGCTAACAAACTCCAGGCAATGGAGAGCAGTAAAAGATAGATAATTAATTTTATTTGCAATGTCATTCCCTGCCAGTGGTCTTTGAGATAATCAACAATCAAATTAGAAATTGTTTCTTTGCCGGAGATCTGCATGCCGATCATCTGCGAGAGACTATCTCTAGTTTGCTCTAATAATAATTTTTGCGCCGGTTCTCCGATAATTCCCAACTGACTTGTTTGCGTCGCAATGTAAGTTTTTAAGATATTGTCGATTGTTCCTCCAAACTGAAAAGATCCGCCAAAAGAAGAATTAACCAAACCGTCTACATCGATTTTTGCCGAATCTAAACTATTTCTTTCAAAATAGATCAAAGATCCTAAAATTATTATTAGAGCTAAACTTAAAAAAATTATTCCTTTAGAAATGATCCGGGGGAAATTTAATCTGATTAAACTATTCTCTTCAGCTTTCATCCGCCAGCCAGCCAAAAGACTAATTAGTAATAATGCTCCGAAAATGGGAAAAATATTAACATCCCAAGTTTTATCTAAAAAAATCGGGATAAAGGGAATAAAACAAAAGAGCAAACTAAAAAAATAAAATTGATGTTTTGGAGCCACTAAGAAAAAGATCGGTAAGAGAGAAAAGGAAATTAACCATAAGATGTCGGCCCAAATAAAAAGATTTAAATTGAAGTTCTTTAGCACCCCAAAAGAAAACAAGGAAGCTAAACTTAAACCGCTGATAATGAAAGCTACTAAAATAAGTGATTTAACAAATTCACTTCTATCTCGATAGGCTAACTTATAAACTCGGTAAAAATTAGAATCCTGGGGCATTAATTAATTATACCGCGAATTTACTTTTCCTCAAAATTAGCATCATGGGCTTCTGGCGGTTCTTTTTTATCTTCTTCTGGCTTTTCGTCTTTTTTAGTCTTCATATCTGAAGAATTTTCTGTCTTTTCTGTTTGTTTATATAAAGCAGCCCCTAATTCAGATAAATTCTTGGAAAGGTTATCCATTTTTTCTTTTATTTGCGCTACATCAGAACCATCCTTTACTTCTTTTAATTCTTTTATTTTATCTTCTACTCCGGTTTTCAGTTCTTGAGAAACTTTATCACCGCCATCCTTTAATGTTTTTTCGGCGGTATAAATTAGAGTTTCAGCATTATTTTTTGATTCTGCCAATTCTCTTTTTTGTTTATCTTCTGTAGCGTATGTTTCTGCCTCTTCCTTTAATTTTTCAACTTCTTCTTTTGATAAACCAGTTGATCCTTCAATTCGAACAGATTGACTTTTACTTGTAGCTTTATCTTTTGCTATTACGCTCAAAATTCCATTGGCATCAATATCAAAAGTCACCTCAACTTGAGGCAGACCTCTCGGCGCTGGCGGAATGCCGTCTAAAATAAATCTGCCCAGACTGCGGCAATCGCTGGCCATTGGTCTCTCTCCTTGTAAGATATTAATTTCTACAGAAGTTTGATTATCTGAAGCAGTGGAATAAATCTGGTTTTTAGAAGCAGGAATGGTGGTATTTTTTTCAATCATAATCGTATTAATACCTCCCAAAGTTTCAATTCCTAAAGATAAAGGCAAAACATCAAGAAGCAAAACATTTTTTATCTCACCTTCGGGAGTTCTCTTTTCTTGGCTGGCAGTAATAATCTCAGCTTCAATAGCTGCACCAATGGCTACTATCTCTTCAGGATTGATGGATTTATTCAACTCTTTGCCAAAAAAAGTTTTGACTAATTCTCGAACTGCGGGAATAAGAGTAATACCTCCCACTAAAACCACTTCTTCTATATCTTTCTTATCTAATTTTGCGTCTTTCAAAGTATCTTTTACTTTTTCAATTGATTTTTCCACTAAATCTTTGGTTAAATCATTAAACTTGGCTCTGCTAATTTTAGTATATAAATGTTTTGGGCCAGAAGCATCAGCGGAAACATAAGGCAGATTGATTTCACTTTCTAAAGTTGAGGATAATTCAATCTTTGCCTTTTCTACGGCTTCTTTTATTCTTTGTAAAGCTAAAGGATCTTTAGAGACATCTGTACCTTGATTCTTTTTAAAATCTTCAACTACCCAATCAATAATTCTTTGGTCAAAATCTTTCCCTCCTAAATGAGCCTCTCCACCTGTGGCTAAAACCTCTACTGTATCTGGAGCTACTTCAAGAATGGTGACATCAAAAGTGCCGCCGCCAAAATCATAAACCAATACCTTTTGGGCTTGCTTTTTTCCTAAACCATAAGCTAAAGCCGCAGCTGTAGGCTCATTAATTACTCTTAAAATCTTAAAACCGGCGATCTCTCCCGCTGTTTTAGTAGCTTTTCTTTGAGAATCATCAAAATTAGCCGGACAAGTAATTACAGACGATTCTATCTTTTCCCCTAATTTTTCTTCGGCGTCTAATTTTAATTTTTGTAAAATCATTGAAGAAATTTCAATGGGACTATACCATTTATCTCCCATCTTGACTTCTACTCCCCCATCACTGCTTTTTCTTGTTTCGTAAGGCAATCTCTTTATTTCTTTTTGAATCTCCGGGTCATCAAATTTTCTGCCAATAAATCTTTTTACTTCAAAGATGGTATTCAAAGGATTAGTCACTGCTTGTCTTTTAGCTAAATCGCCAACTAATCTTTCATCATTTTTAGTCAGAGCCACAACAGAAGGAATCAAAATAGACCCCTCCCGGCTATCAATGCATTTTGGCTCTCCTTGAATAATGGAAGCCATTTTTGAAATTGAAGTTCCCAAATCAATACCTAATACTTTAGACATAATAATAAAATTTTTAATTTTTAATTTGTTTAGCCACTGCTACTCTCACCGGCCTAATTATTTTACCGTTAAAGAGATAGCCTTTTTGAAAAATTTCTATTACCCTACCTGGAGAAAATTCTGAAGTTTCTATCTCAGAAATTATTTCTTCGCAAGCTAAATCTGGTACTTTACCCTTCTCTACTTTTATTTCCTCTAAACCCTCCCCTTTCATTAAATCTTCTAACTGATTCCTGATTAAATAAATACCCTTTAAATACTTTTCTTTTGCTGCTTCGTCATCGGAATTTTCTAAGCTCTGAATTGCTAAATCAAAACTATCTAAAACAGCGATTAACTCTTTAATCAACCTTTCATTAGCAAATTTAATTACTCCTCTTAATCTGTTCTCTTCCTCTTTTTTATAATTAATTAATTCTGCTCTTACTTTTTGCCAATCAGTTAAATATTTATTCTTTTCCTCTTTTGACTTAATTAACTCTTTTTCCCCCTCTTTTGAAGTTTGTTTTTCTTCCATAGTTTTTAAATTTTCATAATTTATGAATCCATAATTTTTTAGTTCTCCCTATTATCTTCTTTCTGTCAAAGCGTTCAATAATCCAATATTTCTATCATAAGGCATTCTCTTGTTGCCTAAAATCCCTAAAATATTGTTTGAATGATGAGTTTTAGCCAAAACAACGCTAAATTCATCGGAATTAATAAAAGGATTGTCCCGACCAATAAAAACTAATGGTTTATTTTCAACTCTTATTTTTTTAATCTGAGCATCCAAATTTTCCAGGGATTCAGCAATTTCGGGAATTAAATCCAGAGAAGAAGGAAAATCTTTAAGTAAACTGGAGAAAATATACTTGAGGCCACTTTTTTTTACTTCATTGTCATCTTTCAAATAACAAAAACCTAAAGATTGACTTTCTTCAGATAAAAAATTAACAACTTTTTTCCAATCATTAGTCAGTTCCACTTTTTGTTTTAATATTCTTTCCCATCTCGTTCTCCACTGAATGACAATATCATCATCTTCTGATATCATTTGGACAAAAAATCTCCAAGCTTTATCAGTTGGTATTCTACCGCCAGAAATATGAAATTTATATAAATACCCTTCTTCAGTCAATTCCTGAAAATCATTTCTAATTGTTGCTGGACTCACATCAAAATTATAATGAACAACTAAAAATTGGGAAGCTATTGGCTCTCCTTTTCGAATATAGGATTTTACTAATTTTTGTAAAATCTCTTTCTGGCGATTTTTTAATTTGAAATTAAAATTTTTCATTTCTGTATCCATTATACTCATTAGCAGTCTAATGTCAAGAGTGCTAATAATCGCTCACCCTTTTCTCTTTCGCTCCTGCTATTCTGCCAAAGATAACAATCGTTCAGAGATATCTCCCTTTCGAAAACATCCAAAAATCCCCAGCGAGGATTTTAGGACTCGCCAAGCCTCTTCGCTCTCTCGCTTTGCTCGAACCCTGCCCGCTCGTCGGCTTGAGCGTTTCTCAAGGTAGATATCTCTTCACTTAAAAAGTTTAGCTCCATAATGTCGCTCAAGAGATAAGGGTTCGCTCTTTAAAAAGGCGAGGGGATGTTGTTAACAAAAACCGTACGCAGGCCGAGCAAAGAGGCTGATTTTCTCGCAGGGAAAATCGAGAGCGTGTTTTTGTAGCAATATATCCGAGCCTGTCAAGAAAGCGCGAGTTTGACAGTCTTTTAGAAAATAAGTAATTTTGTCCCCTCCTTTTCCACCCCTTAATCCCAAAGTTAGTTGCCTCAATCATTTTTTCATGGTAAACTAATAGGGTAAATTTAATAATATATCTCTATGCGACAAATATATAAAGGGAAAATTACGTGGGTAGATATCACTTCGCCTGCCCAAGAAGATATTGATTATTTGCAAAAAAATTATCGTTTCCATCCGTTAATTTTAAAGGAGTTGGAAACCTTGACTCAAAGAAATAAAGCTGAAATTTACGAAAACTATCTTTTTTTGGTAACTCATTTTCCTAATTGGGATTCCAAGAAGCAAACTTCCCTGCCCTGGGAATTAGATATTATTATTTCTGCTAAAGTTTTGGTAACTGTGAGTTATGGTGAAGTATGTGAGACTCATCTAGAATTAACCGAAAAAATTTACCAAAAAGATTTCGAAAAAGAACATCTTACTGACACCGTTAAATTGCTCTATTTTATTTTTGAACATTATCTTGACTTCGCTGCGAGACAGCTTATTCACATTCAAGAAAAAATCAATCTCATTGAAGAACAAATTTTTCAGCATAAACAGCAAGAAGTTATTCCTGTCTTATCTTTTGTCAAAAGAGATATTTTAAATTTTCGAAGAATCTTCCGATATCTTAAGGAAGATTTAGCTTCTTTAAACAGACGCGGCCCAGAACTTTTTGGTGAAAACTCAAAAATTTATTTTGATGATATGGTTGGCGATAGTTTACGAGTGGAAAACATTATTGAAAATTTTAAAGATACCTTGGAATCATTGGAAAATACCAATAACTCCCTTATGGAACATAAAATCAACGTCTTAACCAAAATCTACACTATTATTTCTTTTATCACCTGGCCGACTCTTTTGGTTATTAGCATGTATCAAATGAATACTCTTTATTTACCTTTTATAGGCTATCGTTATGATTTTTTTATTGTTTTAGCCATCGCTTTTATGCCCTCTATCCTTATTTATCAGTACCTAAAAAGAAAAAATCTCTTGTAAAATGCTCAAATTATATAATACTCTTGCTAAAAAGAAGGAAATTTTTAGACCTCTAAAGGATAAAAAAGTCGGCCTTTATACTTGCGGGCCAACTGTTTATTCTTATGCCCATCTTGGCAATTTAAAAACCTATATTTTTGAAGATATCTTAAAACGAACTCTCCTTTTCAATGGTTTTCAAGTGAAGCATGTAATGAATATTACTGATGTTGGACATTTGACTTCTAATGCTGACACTGGCGAGGATAAAATAGAAAAAGAAGCGAAAAAAGAAAAAAAATCTGCTTGGAAAATTGCAAATTTTTATACCCAAGCTTTCTTCAAAGACATTCAAAAATTAAATATTCTCAAGCCAGATATTATTGCCAAAGCCACTGATTATATTGATGAAGATATAAGTTTAATCAAAGAATTAGAAAAAAAGGGATTTACTTATCGCACTTCTGATGGAATTTATTTTGATACTTCAAAGCTCAAAGATTATGGTAAACTAACTGGCATGAATTTTCAAAAATTGAGCCAGACGCTAAAAGCAGGTTCGAGAATAGAGATTTCTCCGGAGAAAAAGAATATTACTGATTTTTCCCTTTGGAAATTTTCTCCTAAAAACGTTAAAAGACAAATGGAATGGTCATCTCCTTGGGGTGTTGGTTTTCCTGGTTGGCACATTGAATGCGCGGTAATTAATTTAAAATTCTTGGGTAATGCTTTTAAGGGAAAAAAGTTTCTCCCCAAAAAAGCAACCACTATAGATATTCATTGCGGTGGCATAGATCATATTTCTATTCATCATACTAATGAAATTGCGCAAGTCGAAGCAGTCACAAATAAAAAATTCATCAATTTCTGGCTTCATGGAGAATTTTTAAAATTACCAGAAAAGAGAATGGGGAAATCGGAAGATAATGCTATTCTCCTTAGTAATTTAGAAAAAACTAATTATTCTCCTTTAGCTTTTCGTTATCTTGTTCTTAATTCTCATTATCGCACTCCTTTAGAATTTTCTTTAGAAGCTTTAAAAGCTAGCCAAGAAAGTTTAAACAACTTATACAATTTTGTTTATGATTGTTTATGGTTTTCAAAAAAACAAAAAACAAGAAAAAATCAAACTTTCAAAATTACTAAGTATCAAAAGAAATTCCAAGAAGCCGTTAACGAAGATTTAAATACTCCCCGGGCCTTAGCAGTAATCTGGAAATTAATTAAAATGTATTACGATTCAACAAATATAAATTCTCAAACTGTCTATAAATTAGCTTTGGAATTTGATAAAATCTTTGGGTTGCAATTAGATAAGATCAAACTTATCTCTCTGCCTTTAAATATTAAAAAATTAATTTCTCAAAGAGATAAAGCGCGTCAAAATAAACAATGGATTAAAGCTGATCGAATACGTAAAAAAATAGAAAAAGCTGGATTCAAAGTAGAAGATACAATTTTAGGCCCTAAAGTAATAAAGAAAATATGACTCCTATCCCACAAGATAAAATGCCGCCGCAAAATTCAGAAGCTGAAGAATCAGTCTTAGGCTCTATTATTATTGATAATAATGCTTTAGTAAAAGTAGCGGATATTATTTCTCCAGATGATTTTTATTTGCCAAAACATCGCTATATTTATGAAGTTATCTTTGATCTGTATACCAAAAATGCTCCTATTGATATTTTATCTTTATCCAATCGTCTTGAAGAGAAAAAATTACTTGACGAAATAGGTGGTGCCAGTTTTTTAACCTCCTTAGTAAATAAAACGCCTACCAGCGCTCATATCGCTCATTACGCTAATATTATTCATCAAAAGAAAGTTCTAAGAGATTTGATTGCCGCCTCTTATAAGATTTCTGAATTGGGTTGGAATGAATCAGAAGATATTGATGATGTTATAGATAAGGCTGAGCAAGTTATTTTTGCTATTTCTCAAAAATCAGTTTCTCAAGATTTCGTCGCTTTAAAAAGTGAGCTAACTAAAGCTTTTGAAAGAATTGATCAACTCCAAAAAGGCGGCGGAAAATTACGCGGAGTAGGCACTGGTTTTGAAACTTTGGATAATTATCTTTCTGGCCTTCAAAAATCAGATTTAATTATTCTTGGTGCCCGTCCCTCAATTGGTAAAACCTCTTTAGCCATGGATATTGCTAGAAATATTGCTTTAAAAGAAAAAACCCCGGTAGGAATTTTTAGTTTAGAAATGTCTCGAGACCAGGTGGTTGACAGATTGATTGCTGCTGAATCTACGGTTGATCTCTGGAAAATAAGAACAGGTCATCTTTCCACTGAAGGAGAAATTAATGATTTTTCTTTAATTCAAGATGCGTTTAGTAGATTATCTGAAGCTCCAATTTTTATTGATGATGCTCCTTCGCCAACGGTAATGCAAATGAGAACTATGGCCAGAAGATTATTGGCAGAAACCAATTTAGGTCTAATCATAGTTGATTATCTTACATTAATTACTCCTGCTACAACTAGAGAAAGTACAGTACAACAATACTCGGAAATTTCTCGTTCTTTAAAAAGCTTAGCTCGAGAATTAAATGTACCAATTTTGGCTGTTTCTCAGCTTTCTCGAGCAGTAGAGCAAAGGTCACCAGCTATTCCCAGGCTTTCTGACTTAAGGGAAACAGGAAGTTTGGAACAAGATGCTGACGTAGTTCTCTTTATTCATCGCGAAGATAAATATCATCCGGAAACAGAAAGAAAAAATATTGCTGATATTATTATTGCCAAGCATCGTAATGGGCCTTTAGGAAAGATTTCCCTTTACTTTAATGAACAATTAGCCAGTTTCCGAAACTTAGAAAAAGAAGAAAAATATGGAGAATTAGAAGAATTAGAAGGAGAATAACAATCGCTCGGAATATATTTTCTTCAACCCGCTCGCTCGCCCAGCGTGCTCGCTCTCTTATGCCCTCGCCTCGCTCGTCGCCTTCAGCGACACCATGCCCGCTCGGCTTCGAATAGTTTCAGAAAAATATATTCCTCGCTCTAAAAATTAGAAGATAATTAAACAATGGAATTACCAAAACCAATTCAAAATTTTATTAAGATTTTTTCTCAAATTCCTGGCATCGGACCTCGACAAGCCATGAGATTGGTTTTTTGGTTATTACACCAGCCTCAAACTAAACTAACTGAATTCTCCAACGCCTTTATTAATTTATCAACTAAAATTAAACTTTGCATTGATTGTTTTTTACCATTTGAACAAAGAGAAAAGGAAGCTCTTTGCGAAATTTGTCGTAATCCTCAAAGAGATCATTCGATTATTTGTGTTGTCGAAAAAGAAACTGATCTAATTTCTATTGAAAAAACTAACAAATATAAAGGAGTCTATCATATTTTAGAAGGATTACTTTCAGACATTGATGAAAATAAAAAACGAGAAATAAAT
>Ga0116202_10002885_pt1 | contig 10316 bp, 9 predicted proteins | sample LakKivw325mmetaG_FD_94479 | JGI IMG/M metagenome (GOLD analysis project Ga0116202, IMG submission 94479) | Anoxic lake water microbial communities from Lake Kivu, Rwanda to study Microbial Dark Matter (Phase II) - Lake Kivu water 325m metaG | ecosystem: Environmental > Aquatic > Freshwater >... | reverse complement strand
GCCAGCGTAGCTCAGAGGCAGAGCAGCGGTTTCGTAAACCGCGGGTCATCGGTTCGACTCCGATCGCTGGCTCCATACGTAATCCACTCGTGTGAAGGCCCCTCCTGACAGGGGCCTTCTCTGTTCCCATCCGAGGGGAGCCTGCAACCATTGTGCAGCCGAAAGCATGTCCGCGGCGGACCCCAGGGGCCGGAAACACGCGGTTCTGAGGTGTCCCGCTATGTGACAGGGAGCCAATGGTGGTACGCTGAAGTGACACCCATGACGGCCCTGAAGGATGACCTGAGATGAAGACCACCCCAATCAACCCACAACGCCGGATTGCGCGGTGGGCGCTCGTGGCTTCGGGCATTGGCCTCTTCCTCATGTTCGCTCCGATGGGACTCGGCTGGATAGACGGTTTCGAGGGTGGCTTCGCGCTGGCGACGTTCGGTCTGCTGATCATGCTGACCGGCATTATCACCGCGATCATCTTCTTCAGACTGGCGCGGCGCTACGACCGGATCATCTCGGACAAGGAACCACTGGCTCGCTGGACGTATTCTGACGCGGAGTGGCGGGCATACACCGAGGCCGAGCACGTGGCGGACACGCGAGACAGGTGGACGCTGGTAGCCATCATCTCGGCCTTCGCCCTCTTCTTCGGAGTGCTGTTCGCCGTCTTTGCGCCTGACGGCGGCTTCTACGTTTTGCTGACCATGCTCGGCCTCATAGGCATCGTCTCGCTCACAGCGTTCATCACGTCGCGGCAGAACTATCGCCGCAATGTGCTGCACAAGGGCGAGACCATCATCGCCAGCGACGGGATCATACTCAACGGTCAACTCCATACGTGGAACGTCATCGGCAGCAGGCTTGAGCGCGTCGACTACGTTGAAGCAACGGTGCCCCTGGTCGAGCTGGAGTACTCCGCGCCCTCGCGCAACGGGCGCGACAGCTACACGGTTCGCGTTCCGGTGCCCTCGAACGAAGAGAGGAGCGCCCGCGACATAGTCCGGTTCTTCAAGAGCGCGCTCGAATCCAGTGCCACTGAGGATTCCGCGGGCCGCATCTGACAGTTGCGGCGCCAGGAGAAGGGCGCGAGAGCGGCTGTCCGCGGCGCCCGGACCAGCTCGACCACGACTCGGCCTGCGCCACTTGCGCTCCCGAGACTGTCTGCTATTATCAGCCACGACGACTTCCTGCAGCACGCCATCATCTCCGAACAACACGAGGACTGGAGATGACAGAGAAGACCGACAGGGACACCGCGCTGGAGCAACAGTATGAGGCGTTCCGCGCGCTGTTGGACGCCGAGGACAAGGAAGCGTGCGTCCTCTTCGCGCTCGCCCGGCTTGACGCCGGCGACCTCGATATCGTCGAGCTGTACGAGGATGTCCTCGCACGGGCGGCGCGTGAGCAGCAGTGCACCAGACGCGGCCGGCAGCTCTGCATCTGGGAAGAGCACGTGCGCACGTCCATCATCCGCACGGTCGTTGAGTGCTGCTACCCGCACCTCATGAGAGCGCGCCGCCGCGAAGGCGTCGCGACAAAGGGCAGTGTCCTCATCGTATGTCCCACGGAGGAGTATCACGAGCTCGGGGCACGCATGGCGGCCGACCTCTTCACGCTGTGCGGCTTCGACGTAACGTTCGTGGGTTCGAACACACCCCAGCAGGACATCATCGAGGCCGCCTCTCTGCTGCAGCCGGCATACGTGGGCGTGAGCGTGACGAACCCCTACAACATCGTTGCGGCCAGACGTGTCATCCAGCAGCTCCGCGAGGTGCGCAGCCGCAGCGGCGGCGCGTTCCGCATCATCGTTGGCGGATACGCCTTCGAACACGACCCCCGACTCGTTGACGAACTCGGCGCCGACCAACTGGTGCGTGACTACGCAGACATCCGCCGGCTTGCCGGGGGCATCACGTGAGCCTTCCCCTGCGCATCGCCGTCCGATTCCTCGTCTCGGGGAAAGCGCAGACGCTGCTCATCGTCGGCGGGATCGCCGTCGCTATCTCGGTGCAGGTGTTCGTCGGTTTGCTGCTCGACAGCCTTCAGCAGGGGCTCATCGCACAGACAGTGGGCAACTCACCTCAGATCAGGATCACGTCGGCAGACGAGAACGTGACCATCGGCAGGTGGAACGAGGTCCTGTCCGTCGCCCGGGGCCGACCGGGTGTGAGCGCCGTGGGAGTGTCGGCCTCCGCCAACGCGTTTGTCAGGAAAGGCAACGACTCGGTACCCGTGCTCGTCAGGGGACTGGACGATACCGCCATCGCGCGCATCTACGGCCTGAGCTCGAACCTCTATGAAGGACGCCTCATCTCGGGAGCAGGGGACGCTCTCATCGGTCGCGACCTTGCCAAGAAGCTGGACATCTCCGTTGGCGACAGACTCCAGGTGCGCACGCCGGAAGGCGCGGCGGTCGACTACGTCGTCTCAGGTCTGTTCGACCTCGGCGTCGCAGCCATCGACGGCGGCTGGGTCGTGACGCCTCTGCGCACGGCGCAAAGCCTCTTCGGCTTCGGTAACCGCGTCACGTCCGTGGAGGTGAAGGTCGAAGACATCTTCACCGCGGACGTGCTTGCATCCGAGATTGCGTCTCTGCTGGCCGACGACGGACTCGACGTCTCCAATTGGAAGGATGAGAACGAATCCCTGTTGAGCGCGATACAGAGCCAGTCCATCTCAAGCAACATGATCCAGTCCGTTATCATCATCTCCGTAGCCATCGCCATAGCCAGCATTCTCTCGATAAGCGTGCTACAGAAGCGGCGGCAGGTGGGCATCCTCAAGGCGATGGGCATCAAGGACCGCGCCGCCAGCCTCATCTTCGTCTACCAGGGACTGCTCATCGGACTCCTGGCCGCCGTTCTCGGGCTAACCCTCGGCGTCGCCCTGCTCTACGGCTTCACGACATTCGCCACCACCGGCGGCGAGTCAGTCGTCGCGTTCCGGTTTGACACGGCTCTCATCCTGCGCTCGTTCGTCGTCGCCGTCGCAGCGTCCGGCCTCGCCGGCCTGGTTCCTGCCCGCCGATCGCTCCAGTTGACCCCAATCGAGGTCATCAGGGAAGGCTAGCCCCATGGGCAACGTAATCGAGCTGCGTAACGTCAACAAGGTCTATCGAGGAACCCCGGACGTGCAGGTGTTATTTGACATAACCCTCGCCTTTCCGGACCGGTCCTTCAACTCCATCGTCGGGGAGTCGGGGAGCGGCAAATCCACGCTGCTGAATCTCATCGGTTCGCTCGACCGACCCACAAGCGGCGACGTCATCATCGACGGCATCAGCACGGCCTCTCTCAGCTCCGACCGGCTGGCGGAAGTCAGGAACCGGACGCTGGGCTTCGTCTTTCAGGCCCACTACTTGCTGCCGGAGTTCACGGCGATGGAGAACGTGCTGATGTCGTACGTCATCGGGACCAGGAAGCCGGATCGGGCAGTCATGGACTGGGCCGACGAGCTCTTCGAGCTGTTGGGGATATCACGCGTCAAGAACAACCGGTCGACCAGGATGTCCGGAGGTCAGCAGCAACGCACCGCCATCGTCCGAGCCCTCATCAACAAGCCGCGAGTCGTTCTCGCCGACGAGCCGACCGGCAACCTGGACTCGGAGAACACCGCCAACATCTACAAGCGCTTCCGGGAGATCAACGAGCGCTACGGGACGACCTTCATCATCGTGACGCATGACCGCCGCATCGCCGAGCAGACGGACCGGATCGTGGAGGTGCGCGACGGCCGGGTGCTGCTCGACATCAGCAAGTAGTGAGCGTTTGCGGGTGTCGCGCCAGATCGGGCCACAAGACAAACAGAGAGAGGGGGCGGTCCATGGGGACCGCCCCCTCTGTTGTGTCAGTCCGTGAAGGCTACAGCCAGGCGTGAGACTCGCGGTCGATGCTCTTCGTGCTTCCCTTCACAGGGATGCCCGCCAGCTTCTTCGCGATGTCCTTGGAGTGCTCGATGTTGTGGTCGCGGTAGATAGCCACCTTCTCGATGACGGGCGAACCGCCGCCGTGCAGGTAATCCACCAGCTTGTGACCGCCCCAGGCGGAAGCCATCATGTCCTGGAAGAGGCGGAAGGCGCGGTGCTGGTCCTCCGCCGAGATGTTCGGGTTGCGCATGATGTACTTCTCCAGGTAGGGACCGGTCTTGGGGTCATAGAAGTCGTCCTCAGGAGGCAGGGTAGCCACGAGACCGCCGGCGATGGCGGCCAGCGCCTCGTACTCATCGTAAATGGCCTCGCCCGCCAGCATGCGGCCCGCGTTGCAGTAGTTGGTGTCGGGGATCTGCGTTCCTGACGCGGCTTTCGTCGAGTTCAAGCCCGCGGCGAGACCGGCGGCGTAGATGAGGTCCACCACCTGGATCATGTCAGCCAGCTTGTGGCGGACGTGCTGCGCACGGTCGATGCCGTTGTACTCAGCCGCGAGCGCGGTCGCGCCGGTGTAGATCTCGGAGACGGCCGCCTTGCATCCGGTGTAGCTGTGGCGGTGGTAGAGGGCGAAGAGGAGGGCCAGCTTGCCGGCGATGTCGGCTTCACCCGCCAGGAACACGCGTTCCCACGGGATGAAACAGTTGTCGAACACCGTGATGGAGTGGCTCATGCCGATCTCATTGAACGGCGCCTGGAGCTTCTTCCGCTTCGTCGGCGCATACGCGGCATTGATGAGAGTGACGCCTTCCCAGTCAGCCGGCACGGCAAACGCGACCGCCCAGTCGTTCTCCTCCGCGGTCATGTTCCGCGTGGGAATGGCGATTATCTCGTCGACATAGATGGAGCAGGAGTTGTGCGCCTTGGCACCGTTCACCACGATGCCGTCAGGTCGCTTCTCCACGATCCGAACGTACAGGTCGGGGTCCTTCTGCTCGTGAGGCCGCCAGATGCGGTTGCCCTTGACGTCTGTCTGAGCGCACACGGCCGACAGGTCGTCCCGTTGCACCCGCTTCATGAAGTTGATGAAGTTCTGGTTGTACTTCGTGCCATACTTCTGGTCGGCATCGTACGTGGCAACGGAGACCGCGTTCATCGAGTCGATGCCCATGCACCGCTGGATGCAGCCGCCAACCTCCTGGCAGTACAGGCGGGTCATCTTCTGCTTGTTGAAGAGATCCTCAGCGCTCTGATGGATGTGGGTGAACCGGTTTATCTTCTCACCCGTCAGGTGCGACGTCGCTGTTCCAACGCCCCCGAACTCGGGGTCGAATGCGAAGTCGTAGGTCCGGGCCATCACGTTCATGCCGCCCACAACCTTCGGGTCGAAGCGGTCAAGCATCTTGCCGCCCATGTAGACATTGGGCTTCAGCTTGGCCATCCGCTCCTTGAACTGGTCGCCTTTGATCATCTCCTGTCCTCCTAAAGACGTGAACAGTCGTACGCGAGAAGGGGGGAGTGCACTGGCCGGAACGATAGCATAAACGTAGGGGGGTGTAAAACACGCCTGACTGGCGGCGGAAGGCGAGCCGTGATACGTTTCTGTACTGCGGCGGGGGAGAGTCCCGCGTGGACCGTGCCGGCCCGCTGCATGAGGTGACAGCGCATGAACACACGGGTAGAACACCTGCGACAGCGGATGCTGAACGAAAGACCGTCGGTCGACATAACCCGCGCCCGTATCGTCACGCAGGTGCATCGGGAGCACCAGGGCGAGCCGCTCGTCTCTGTCTGGGGACAGGCGATGCATCGCCTCTTCACCGAGTTGCCTATCGATATCGCTCCCGGAGAGCTCATCGTCGGCGGCCCGACGCTGCGGCCTCGAGCGGCGCAACTCTTCCCGGAGGTGCAATCAGGCTGGCTCGGCGCGGAGTTGGATAGCGTCAGCACCCGGGCGTGGGACCCTCTGCTCATGTCCGACGCGGACCGCGCCGAGGTGCGCGACGGCATTCTTCCGTTCTGGAAGGGCAAGACCATCGCCGAGCGTCTCTTCACGCAGTGTCCGCCGGAGACTGCGCCCCTTATCTACCTTGAACCGGGGGGGGGTGGCCCACGCGTTCAACCGGCATCATCGACAACTACTCCCTCATTCAAAAGGGCATCGGCACGGTGGTGCCGAACTACCGCAAGGTGCTCGAGAGGGGAGTGAGCGGCATCATACGGGAGATAGACGAACGGCTGGCATCGCTCGACCTGACCGACCCCACCACCCCGCAACGCGTCATCTTCCTGAAGTCGGCACAGATGGCGCTGACGGGACTCGTCGAGTTCGCGCGCCGCTACGCGCGGCGGGCGCTCGAGCTCGCCGCTGCGGAGACGGACGAGACGCGGCGGGCCGAACTGCTGCGCATCCACGAGGTCTGCTCGCACGTCCCTGAGTTCCCAGCACGCGATTTCCACGAGGCCGTGCAGTCGTTCTGGTTTGCGCACGTCGCCATCCGCATCGAGGAGAGCGGGCATTCGCTCTCGCCCGGCAGGTTCGACCAGTACATGTTCCCGTTCCTCGGCTCGATGGACCGCGATGCCGCGCTTGAGTTGATCGAGTGCCTCTTCATCAAGTTCTCGGAGTTGATGCTCTTCGTGAACATGGACACCTCCAAGTTCTACACCGGCGTGCCGCAGTGGCAGAACCTCAACGTCGGGGGACGCAAGCCGGACGGCCAGGATGCGACCAACGAAGTGTCTCACCTGTGTCTGGATGCCATGATCGAGCTCAGAGTCGTCCAGCCCGACATCTCCGTGCGCATCCACGATGACACGCCCGAGGACTTCGTTCTGCACGCGTGCGAGCTCTCACGGCTGGGAACGGGTCACCCCAAGTTCTACAACGAAGACCTCATCTCGTACTCGATGGCATGCAAGGGGCTCAGCCTGACCGAGTCGCGCGACTTCGCCATCATGGGCTGCGTCGAGCCGCGGGTTCAGGCAAAGGAGGGCATCCACCTCACCGGCGGCTTCATCAACCTGCCGGTGGCGCTCGAGCTCGCACTGAACGACGGCATCTGGCGGCGCACAGGGACCAGGGTCGGACTTCCCACGGGAGATGCGCGCATCTTCCGGACATTCGAGGAGGTCAGGGGGGCCTTCGAGGCTCAGCTCGCCCACCTCATTCGCCACATGTTCGTGGTGAACGCCATCGCCGAGACAGCCTACAGCGAGTTGCTCTGCTCTCCGTTCCTGTCAGCCCTCACCGAGGGTTGCATCGAGTCCGGCCGGCCGCTGCAACAGGGTGGGGCTGTCTACAACTTCGGTCCGGCGGTCAACGAGATCGGCGTCGCGGACACGGGCGACTCCCTTGCCGCCATCAAGAAGCTGGTGTTCGACGAGAAGCGTCTCACCATGGACCGGCTGCTCTCGGCGCTCGAGCACGACTTCGATGGCTACGATGACGTCCGCGCGATGCTGCTGCACGAGGCACCCAAGTTCGGCAACGACGATGACTACGTCGACACCATCACTCGCGAGGCGGTGCAGTTCGGCAACGCGCAGGTGATGCGCTACCGCAACATCTTCGGCGGGCAGGCACAGTCAGGCATCATCGCGGTGACGGCCGGCATTCCGTTCGGCGGCGTCGTCGGCGCACTTCCGAGCGGACGGAAGGCCGGCCAGCCGCTCGCCGATAACTCGTCGCCGTACCCCGGCAACGACCGGTTCGGCCCCACGGCCATCGCACGCTCGGTCGGGAAGCTCGATACGGCCGCCCTCCGCAACGGGACACTGCTCAACCTGCGGCTGAGCCCGCAATCGGCCGCCGGCCCGGACGGGTTGCGGAAGATGGCGGCGCTCGTTCGGGGGCTGTGCGACGTCGGTTGCTGGCACGCGCAATTCAATGTCGTGAACACGAAGACGTTGCGTGCGGCCCAGGAGCATCCCGAGGAGTACACGGACCTGCTCGTGCGGGTGGCGGGGTATAGTGCCTACTTCACCCAGCTTCATCGAGACGTCCAGGAGGACATCATTCGGCGGACGGAGCACGGCCTCTAGATGTCGACGAGCGGCGTCGTCTTCGATATCCAGAGGTACTCTCTGCAGGATGGTCCCGGACTCCGCACCCTGGTGTTCCTGAAGGGGTGCCCGTTGCGGTGCCTCTGGTGCTCGAATCCCGAGTCCCAGCGCCTGGAACCGCAACTGCTGTACGACGGCGACCGGTGTACGCTGTGTCTCAGGTGTGTGCCCGTGTGTCCGTCAGGTGCTCTCACCAGCGCCGGGGAAGGAGCACTCTCGTACGACCTGACTCGCTGCACCTGCTGCGGGGCGTGCGTACACGCCTGCCCGAACGGGGCGCGGAGAGTCTGCGGAGAGACAATGACGGTCGAGCACGTGCTCGGCCTTGTGCTGAGGGATGCACCCTTCTACCGCCGGTCAGCCGGTGGTGTGACGCTTGGAGGCGGGGAGCCAACCGGGCAACCTCAGTTCGCGCGGGCGCTGCTGGAGGCATGCAGGAGCCACGGTCTCGATGCCGCGATCGAGACGTGCGGCTACGCCGACACAAGAGCGCTCCTCTCTGTGGCGATGCTCGCCGACCACGTCTTCTTCGACGTCAAGCACGCCGACAGCGCACGGCACCGTGAACTCACGGGGGTTCCGAACGAGCTCATCCTGGACAACCTCCGGGCGCTGCTGTACGTACACAACGACGTCACCGTGCGGTACCCGCTCGTGCCGGGCTGCAACGACAGTGGCGACGACCTTCGAGCCCTGGCGCATCGTCTGCTTCACTTGCCCCGCATCCCGCTGGTCGAGATGGTGCCCTACCACCGTTTCGGGGAGCACAAGTACCGCCTTCTTGGCAGACCATACACGCTGGAGGGCACACCTGTCTGCGACAAGCAGAACTCGGAGCAGGCCTGCGCCATCCTCAAGCAGCACGGCATCCGATGCGCGGCGCTGGTCCACTAGCGACGCGGTCGCGCCAGACGTGGTTGTCAGGCTCGGCAGCCACACCGGCACTACTGCTGCGAGCGGACGTCCAGACCGACGCCCTTCGAGATGACCTTCCGCCAGGCGGCCTTGATGCCCGCACCATCGGTAGCGGCCAGCAGCAGCGCCGAGTGCTCCGCTTCCTCGTCTGAGAATGCGTCGATGTGACGGCAGACATCGGCCAGGCGTTCAGCCGGGAACTTGCAGGCTCCATTCTCGTCCATGTGCACGATGTCGCCGGGAACCACCTGCATGCCCGCGACTTCTACCGGCACGTTGAAGGCTCGCAGCGCCAGGCTGCCGTGACCGGATGTGACGCCGCGCGCGATGTGCTGGATGCCAAGCTTGCGTATCTCGTCCACATCACGTACCGGGCTATTGGTCAGAAGCCCGACCGCCCCGCATGACTTGTAGAGCGAGCCGGACTGCCCACCGAAGATGCCTGCCTTGCACATCACCTCAGGCGGGAACTGCGCCTCGCAGACCACGATGCAGGGCTTTGGCGCCGACAGCAGGAAATCCACGAAGTCGAGATACGACACAGCAGGCCGAGAAGGATCGTCGAGGCCGAAGACCACGTTGACGGCGTGGCCGACGGCAGGCCCAAGCTCCGGGAGCAGGCACGTGAGCGAATCGTCCGTGTACCACTTGCCATACCAGGGGTCATAGAGGCCGAGACAGTGTGGATGCTGAGGATACGATGCGACCACGTTGCCCACGCTGGGCGTGTTGAATCCACGCAGCTTCTCAAACATGGACTGTTCCAACTCGGGTTTCCTCATGTCGACGCGGCACCTCCTTGACGGCCGTCTGGCAAGTAGCGGCCGCGCGATTATACGCCGAAGGCGACTTGTGGTGCACACGTCACCCGTACTACAATCCGCTGTCGCGACTCGCGGCGCTCGCGAGCGCGGACGACAGCACGCTCAATGAAGACCCTTCCCTCGGGTGCACCGACCCCGCTTCGCCACGCAACATCTGACTCACGCAGTACGCAACCGGCAATGGCGGCGCCGCCGCGCCAGGCCGCCGGTGTCAAGACCCAGGCTCGGCCTCGCACATCCTTCTGCAATGGAGTCCATGGAAAGGAGTCTCGATGATAGATGAAATGCTGCCGGGAGTGCTCCGCATGCAGGTGCCGCTGCCCAGGAGTCCCCTCAAGGCGACGAACTGCTACGCGGTGCTGGACCGGGACAGGCCCCTCATCATCGATACCGCCTTCAACCGTCCCGAGTGCCGCGATTCCCTCCTCGGGCTGCTCGGCGAGGCGGGGCTGAGCCCTGACTCAGTCGACTTCTTTGTGACGCACCTCCATGCCGACCACCTCGGCCTCGCCGCGACTTTCGCGCGGAACGGCACCGTCATCTACTTCAACGAGCAGGACCTCCCTCTCGCCAGGCCCACCGACGCCTACTGGGAGTGGATGGGCGGGATATACAAGTCCCACGGTCTGCCCCTGAAGGTCTCCCACGAGGCGATG
>Ga0116202_10002876_pt1 | contig 10336 bp, 4 predicted proteins | sample LakKivw325mmetaG_FD_94479 | JGI IMG/M metagenome (GOLD analysis project Ga0116202, IMG submission 94479) | Anoxic lake water microbial communities from Lake Kivu, Rwanda to study Microbial Dark Matter (Phase II) - Lake Kivu water 325m metaG | ecosystem: Environmental > Aquatic > Freshwater >... | reverse complement strand
GTGCGTGCTCGCACGCCCAACGTCGTGCGGCTCGGGGAGACCTGCGTGCCGCGGTACTTCTACGTGTGGCGCAAGGTCGGCTACGGCACCGACCCGCTCACGGGCGAGCGGGCGGACCTGTCACGGCGGGCCTTCATCGCCCGGCCCGAGGACGTGCAGCCCCTGGCCGCGGTGCCCAAGGAGAACCTGCGGGACGTCACGGTGGTCGTCTACCACGCCTGGGAGTCGTCGCACCTGCGCGTCGCGGCGCTGGATGCCGACAGCGGGAAGCTCGTGACCACGGGACCGTCTCCATGGGCCTTCCAGTGGCTGGGCCCGAACCAGCGCTACCACCTCGAGAACTACCGGGAGGCGCTGGACCAGCCGGGTGAGTGGTTCCTCGACCGCGACGGCACGCTGTACTACAAGCCTCTGCCCGGCGAGGACCCGAGCACCGCGCGGGTCGTGGCGCCCGTGGTGGACACCCTCCTGGCCTTCGTGGGCGACCCACGGACGGGGTTGCTGGTGGAGCACGTCACGCTGCGGGGATTGCGCTTCCACTTCAGCGGGTACTGGCTGCCGCCCGAGGGGCACGGGGATCCGCAGGCCGCCGTGAACATCCCCGCAGCCATCATGGCCGACGGGGCCCGCAACGTCGCCGTCGAGGACTGCCGCATCGCCCACACCGGCACCTACGGTCTGTGGTTCCGCGGCGGCTGCACCGACTGCCGCGTGCAGCGCAGCCACTTCTTCGACCTCGGCGGCGGCGGCGTCCGCATCGGCGAGACGAGCGTGGCGCCCGAGCCCGAGCGCACTGGACGCATCCTCTGCGACAATAACATCATCCGCGCGGGCGGGCGTATCTTCACCGGGGCCGTGGGGGTCTGGGTGGGCCAGAGCAGCGACAACCGGGTGACCCACAACGACATCTCGGACCTGTTCTACACGGGCATCTCCGTCGGGTGGAGCTGGGGGTACCGCGACACTGTCTGCAAACGCAACACGATCGAGTTCAACCACATCCACCACCTGGGCTGGGGCGTCATGAGCGACATGGGCGGCGTGTATACGCTGGGGGTCTCCGACGGGACGACCGTGAGCAACAACGTCATCCACGACGTGTACTCCTACGACAAGTTCGGGTGGGGCGGCCTGGGGCTGTACAACGATGAGGGTAGCACCCACATCACCATGGAGAACAACCTGGTCTACAAGACCAAGGACATGACCTACCATCAGCACTACGGCAGGGAGAACGTGATCCGCAATAACATCCTCGCCCTGGGCAGCGAGTACCAGGTGTCGCGAGCACGGGTCGAGGAGCACCTGTCCTATACCTTCGAGAACAACATCGTCTACTGGCGGACGGGGAAGCTGTTCTGGGGCAACGTGCGCGACGGGGAGATCAGATTCCGCAGCAACCTGTACTGGAACGCGGCCGGGGAGCCCTTCGACTTCGCCGGGCTGAGCCTGGAGGACTGGCAGGCGTTGGGGCAGGACGAGGGCTCGATCATCGCCGATCCGCTGTTCGTGGACCCTGAGCACCTGGACTTCCGGCTGAAGCCCGATTCGCCGGCGCTGAGGATCGGCTTCAAGCCCTTCGACTACACGAAGGCCGGGGTCTACGGCGACGCGGCCTGGGTGGCGGCGGCGCAGGCGCTCGTCTACCAGGAGGTCGAGGCCGCGCCGGAGCCGCCGCCTCCGCCGCCTCTGGTGGTGGACGACGACTTCGAGGCCTACCCGGTGGGGGCGGGCCCGCTGGACGGGCAGCTCAATGTCGAGGGCAAGGACGACGCCATCGTCGTCACCGACGAGACGGCGGCTGGGGGCAGGCAGAGCCTGAAGATCCTGGACGCGCCGGGGCTGCAGTACAGCTTTGACCCGCACCTCGTGTACTCGCCCAACTACTCGGACGGCGTCGCGCGCTGCGCGTTCGATATCCGCGTCGAGGAGGGTGCGGAGGTCTGGCACGAGTGGCGCGACTGGAGCGTGAACCCATACACGACCGGGCCACGCCTTCGGATCATCGGCGGCAAGCTGCTGGCCGGCGAGGACGAGCTGATGGACGTGCCGCCGGGGCAGTGGCTGCACGTCGAGACGAGCGTCCGGCTGGGCGAGCAGGCCACGGGCACGTGGAAGACGACGGTGACCGTAGCGGGCCAGGAGCCCCGGCACTTCGGGGACCTGCCTGTGACGACGGCGGGGTGGAACAAGCTCACGTGGATCGGGTTCGTGAGCAACGCCACAGAGAAGACGGTCTTCTACCTGGACACCGTACGGATCGTGAGAGAGCCGCCGGAGTGACTGCGGGGACCGGCTGTCCCGCGCGGCCGGCGGCCGTTCACAGGCCGTGCGGCTTGCCCGGGCTAGGGCGCGGCCGTGGTGCGTAGCTCTAAGTCGTCGAGGTAGATCTCCGCGTCGGCGACTCCGCTGAAGGAGCCTCGCTCGACGCACACGTCACCCGTGACGCCCTGGGCCGGAGTGTCGAACTCCACCGACAGGCGCTGCCAGGTGTCGGGCTGATCCATGCGGTAGGCGCCGGTGGTGGCGTTCGTGACCCAGGCGCCGTCGGGGCCGTTGATGCCCACTTTCATGGACGGCCCGCCGCGGAGGCCCTCGAGCTTGCGTACGAGCATCCAGCCCGTCAGGCGGTAGCGGGCCCCCGGCTCGAGAGCCACGCGGGCCAAGGTGGCGTACCCCCACGTGTCCTCGCACTGGCCCTCGATCCGCAGAGCCCTCGCGCCGCCGTGGAGCGGGTCATCCACCAGCGCGGCCGCCATGCCCTGCGCCAGGCCCGCGGGGGTGAAGTCGCCCTCGAAGTCCCATACCCACACCCGCTCCTGTCCCGCCACGCCGGGGACGATCTGCACCTCGCCGACGCGGTACCAGTCCTGGGCGCCCATCTCCGCCATGGGCAGGTAGTAGCGCTGCTCGGGCTTCTCGGGAAGGAACAGGCGGACGCCCAGGAGGTACTGCCCGGGCGCGAGGCCGGGGGGCAGGTCCAGGATCGTGGCGACCTCGATGTCCTGGGCGGGCACCCATTGGGTCGTGGGCACACCAGGGAAGTCGGGCCGCGTGGCCACGGGGCGACCATCGGCCCCGAAGAGGCCCCACTCGAGGCCCAGGTTCTCATAGCACGGCGCCACGCCCTGGTTCTGCCAGGTCTGCTGGATGGGCATGCGGCCAGGCATGTCGGGCCAGGCGTGCACCTCGGCGGGCGCCCGGGCCTCGATCAGAGCGAAGCGATAGCCGATGTGCCGGGCGCAGTACTCCACGGCCTCGCGCACGTCCTCCGGCGGGGCCTCGTTGAGTACGTTGCCGCCGAAGTTGATGTTCTGGTAGCTCAGCGGCCCCTCGAGGCCCTTCTTGATTACCTCGACTACGTCCCAGCCGTTGGCCTTCATCCTGTCGTAGCCGCTGTGAAGCTCGAGATTGCACTGGACGCCGCGGAAGCCATAGGCCGGGTAGAGGGTGCTCTCGACATTGTAGCTGGCCCCGTGCAGGCCCAGCCCGTCCTGCCGGAAGTGGATTCCCCGCGAGGCGGCGTAGTCATTGATGCCCATGCGGCCGCCTACGTTCAGGAACACACGCGTGTGGGGGAAGGCATCGGCGAAGGCGTCAATGATCCGGCGGTAAGCCAGGGCAAGCTTGTAGTCCGTGAAGCCCGCCTCGACCATCTGATCGCGCGTCCAGCGGCCGGGGATGTGCTCGCCGAAGTGCATCTCGCCCCACTCGCCGATGCTGCCGATGTCCACGAACTCCAGGCCAGGCCGTCCGTCCGCCCACTCGCCGAACGCGCGGATGAAATCGCATTGCAGGTCGAGGTACTTGGGGTCCCAGAAGACAGGGTCTATCTGCTCCTGGTCGCCCAGACCGGTGTGCGGCACGCCGGGCACGCCGGCCTGGAAGACCCACTCGGGGGTCACGTACTTGATGCGGCCGTGCATGCTCTCGCACATGACGCGGAAGGCAACGCGCTTGTGGATCTGGGTGACCCAGTAGTCAAACATGGGGCCGAAATACTCATCAAACTTGTACTGGCCTTGCTCCGGCTCCAGGTCCGCCCAGTGGCACCGCGTGTAGGCTATTCCGCAGATCTTCATGAACCAGAGCTCGGGGTCGGGCTGATTGCGGGCTCCTGTCATGTGGTAGATGCCCATTCCGGGGTTGAGGAGGACGGCATCGGTGATCTTAGGCTGCAGCGAGAGGGTGGCAGGGCCCTCGGGCTGGGCCTGAGGTGGTTGCAGGCAGAAGGCAAGCACGGGAAGGATGCATAGCATTGAGGCCACCTTCCTCTACTAAGCTATACCAAGCCCCGCGTCTCTGAGACAGGCCTCTAGGGCCTGGGCCGAGCCCGGAGCCACTCGACGCTCTCCTGCCATGCCTTCACCTGCTCCGGCATGTAGTAGAGGCCCGTGTCCAGCGGGTCCTTGCGGCGGGTGAAGAAGTTGACCCCCGCGTAGACGTGCAGCAGGCTTGCGCCCGCCTCGACGGCGGTCCTGAAGGTCTGGCGGATCGTGTCCGGGGGTGTGCCCTCGCGCTTGCCGTAGGTGCAGAGCTGGACGATGGTGCCCCACCTCTTGCGCACCAGGGACGCTGCGTGGCGGAACCAGTCGAAGTGGGTGCCGCTGTTGTACCCGGCGGAGACGAAGTCCACGTGGGGCAGTGCGGCGATGAGGCTCAGGTCCTGCCCGAGCTCCTTGACGGCCCACGTATCAGGCACCACGTAGCAGCAGCCGAGCCACCCGTCGCCCTGGTCCCAGTAGCGGGTCGCCTCGTCGCAGGCCGCTTCGAGCCAGCGGGCATAGAGCTCCGTTCGCCATTCGTACCAGGCCTGCCAGAGCTCACCCGCGGGCCAGTCGTCGTCCGCCACCAGCCGATCGCGGTTCTGGTCCGTGATGGGGACGGCGGGCAGGCCCTCGTTGGCCCTGGCTCCCGCCTCGACGCTCCGCGTAGTGACCGGGAAACGGGCCTCCTCGGCGCCCGCAAGGCCCTTCCGCGCGAGGAAGGCGCGGAAGCTGGTGAGAGACGCGGAGCTGTAGGTGGGGCTGGTCCAGTAGGTGCTGATGGGCCGGTACCAGAAGTCGCGGCCGGGCTCGCCCAGGATCTGCTCGTCAACCATGAGCATCTCGGCAGGCCGCCCGACCGCCGCGAAGAGGGCCCGGCAGCGTGCGCGGAACTCGGCCAGGGCCGCGTCCGAGCCGTAGTCCCAGGAATGGCACGGCGCGAGCCCGCCGGTCTCGGGGTCCAGCCTGGAGCCGAAGAGCGCCTCGGCCTCGCCCTGGGGCTCCCGAGGCAGGAGGCTGGCCCAGGGGAAGCAGAAGGCGGTCTTCAGCCCGAGCCGGTGGGCCGTGTCGAGGGTCTGCGTGACCCGCTCGATCTCGCCGGGGAAGTGCAGCACGTCCTTGTCCCAGGTGGGCACGTCGACCCAGACGATGTCGAAGTAGGGCACCAGGTCGCGCAGGGAGGGCTCCAGGTCCTCGGTGGAGGCCACATGGTAGCTTAGGCTGGTGCCGGCCACGGTGGTCAGCGGGCGCCCCGGCTGGGGTTGTGCTTCCTCGGCCGCGGCGCCGAGAGCGGACGCCAGCGGGCACAGCAGCGCCGTCGTGAGGAGCGTCGCGAGTGCGGCCCCGCGCGGCGGCTGTGGGCAGCGGGCGCGGGTGCCCGGCAGGGCACGTCGGGGTAGTCGGTGGTTCACAGCGATGCCACTTCGAGGACCGCAGGCCCGCTCCTGCCTCGCAGGGGCGGCCCCGGGCGAGGCGGAGGCGGTCGGCTGGCGCGAGGCCGGGCGGCGACAGAGGTAGCGTCCCTCGGGACGCGAAGCTGGAGGCCCAAGAGGCACCGAGGGACACGGGAGGTGAAGGCGCATGAAGGCCGCCATCGCAATGGGGGCGGTGGCCTGGGCCCTGGCGGTGCTGGCCCAGGAGGCGCAACCCACGCCCTGGCAGCACTTCTTCACCGGGCGGATCCTGCCCACGCCTCAGCAGGTCGAGTACTCCAGCGACGTGTGGACGGTGGCGAAGGTGGCCGCGGGCCGCGTGGACCTCGCGCTGCTCATCGGTCCCTCGGCCTCGCCCGTCGAGGTGCTGGCGGCGAGGGAGCTGGCCGAGCGGGTCAAGCTGCTGTCGGGCGGGCTGGAGCCGCAGATCGTGCGCGACCTGGAGGCGGCGCCCAAGGTCTCGACCCTGATCAGCCTGGGGACGCCGTCCTCGAACGCCTTCGCCGCGAGCCACATAGGCCACTGCGGCGTCGAGCCCGTCAAGCAGGAAGAGGGATACTGGATCGCGGCCTATGGGCACAAGAGGATCGGCACGGGGGTGCTGGCCCTCGGCGCGGACGGGACGGGCGTGTACTGGGCCTCCAAGACGCTGCAGCAACTGCTCGAGCGACGGGGCGACCAGGTGCTCTTCCACCCGGCGACGGTGCGCGACTGGCCCGTTTTCCGGCTGCGCTCCTTCAAGGCGGGCGGCCAGGACTGGGACAGCCTGCGAGGCATCGGCGAGTGGTGCCCCAATGCCAAACTCAACTGCCTCAACCTGTGCTACACGACGGTCGGCAAGGATCGCTGGGTGGATCCCTCGCCGGAGTACCGGGCCTTCGTGGCGGAGATGGTAGGCGTGATGCGCGCGCGGGGCCTGGACTGTATGCCCTTCGTGAATCCCTACTACCTGTGGGACGAGCACATCGAGGTGTCGGACCCTGCGGACCTGGCGGCCCTGGCGCGAACCTGCTCCCTGGGCCCCGCGGCCGGGGGCCGGCGCGTGATGCTCTGCCTGGACGACTTCGCCAGCGAGCCGGTGGGCGAAGGGAATCGGCTGTACAAGGTGCGCAGCGAGCGCGACGTCGAGAAGTTCGGCGATGACCTGGCGGCCGTCAACGTGGCGATGGTCGGGGACCTGTGGGAGCGGCTTCACCGCGACTATCCGCAGGTGACGCTGTACGTGGTGCCGCCCTACTACTGGAACCCCAGCGGCCGGTACAAGGAGGGCGGCGAGGAGTACCTGCGCAAGCTGGGCGCGGGGTTGCCCGAGGAAGTGCGGATCGTCTGGACGGGGCCGCAGGTGCGGTCGCGGACGGTTGACCAGGCGTCGGTGGACTACTACCAGGGGCTCCTGGGCCGTAAGGTCATGCTCTGGGACAACACGCTCTATGCCCGTCACAACCCGCCGCATTATCTCTTCGACGTCTTCACGACCCGCTATCCGGAACGGTTCTGGGAGCTCACCAGCCCCGAGGTGCACTACAACGCGGGCGCCAGTGAGACCTACCGCGTGGGCCTGCTCTGCGCGGCGTCCTACCTGTGGAATCCCGAGGCCTACGAGCCCGAGGCGGCGTTGCGGGAGGCCCTGGCGGCGGTGGGCGGTCCGGAAGCCGTGAACGGTCTGGAGGCCTTTCGCGATGCCTTCTATGCCTTCTGGGACGAGTACCTAACGCCCTTCGGCACGGGCGCCGAGGCGCTGAGGAAGGTTGAGAGCGCGAAGCAGCGATGGATTGACGACGCGGAGATCGAGCGGATCGAGGGGATGGTCGGGGCGCTGCAGGCGGGGCTGGACGGCGTGAAGGCGGCGTGCGCCAACGAGCGGCTGGTGGCCGAGTGTGAGGCGGAGGCGGGCAGGTTCCTGCCTTACCGGGAAGCGATGGCGGCCATGCGCCGGCTCCCGCCGCCCGACCCGGCGCTGGTGGCGAACCTGGTGGCCAAGGCCGACTGCGAGCAGGTGGCGGACGGCAAGCCCGTCGGCTGGCGGCTGTACACCGGCGCGGGCGCGGCCGAGCTGGGCGTGGGCGATGAGGCGCACGGCGGTGAGCACTGCGTGGCACTGAGGGTCACGGGCTCGCACGACTGGGGCGACGGCCGCAAGTCCATCAACGTCGCGGCGATGGCCGGGAACACGGGCGGCTTCGACGCGGGCGAGGCGCCGGCGGTCCAGCCCCTGCGCATCTACTACGTCAGCTTCTGGCTGCGGGGCGACGCTCTGCCCGTCGAGGTGAGCTTCCTGGGCTGGCGCGAGGGAAGGACGTCGTCGGACCGCGTGTCGTTGAGGATCGGGGTGGAGCCCTTCACGGCGGCGAAGGAATGGACGCGCTACACGGGTCGGTTCATCGTTCCGGCGGACGTGGTCTGCGGCGCCCTCAAGATCGGCATCAACGGCTGGTGGCGTGGCGAGGAGCCGCCCACGGGCGCGGTCTACCTTGACGACGTCTACGTCGGCGGCACCCGCGCCGAGGCCGAGGGGGCGCAGTGAGCGGACGTCACGGCGCGGCGTCCGCCGGCCCCCGGCGCGTGGTCCGGCCGGGCTGAGCCTGCAGCCGCGCGCCCGAGCAGTTACGGGCCGGCGAACACGGTGAAGGTGACGTCGTCAGTAACGGGGACCAAGACCATGAAAGAACCAAGGCGTGCTCACCGATGGTTCGTCGCGCCGCTGTTGACGGCGGCGCTCGTTGCCGGCTGTCTCGCCGCCGACCTGCCGCTTCCCCCGACCGACAGGGGCGGCTTCTCGGCGGGATTCAGCCTTCTCCGCCCGGCGCAGGAGGATGGGCCGCCCGGCCTCGAGGTGCTGGCCGTGTGGTACCCCACCGACGCCGTGGAGGCGGCGTACGAGTACCCCGGTAGGGGGCTGGCGGGAGCACGGGCGGCGTCGCGGGTCGCGGTCAACGCCATACCCGCCACCAGGGGCGCGCCCTATCCGGTGGTCGTGGCCGCGCACGGGCTGTTCGGCTCGGCGATAGGTCTGGCCTACCTGGCCGAGTACCTCGCGCGCCACGGCTACGTGGTCGCGGCGATGGACTACGCGGACACGATGCCGCCCGACTATACGCGGCAGGTAGCCGCGCAGCGCGTGGGGTCGGGCGAGGTCTTCACGAGCGGCCTCGCCTTCCTGACGACCGCCGGCCGATGGGCCCGGGACCTGGGCGCCGACCCGGCCAGGCTTCTCCGCTACCTCGAGGAGCGGCGCCTGCAGCCCACGCGGGAGCTGCTCGACTACCTGCTCGGGCTCAACGACCGGGCCGGCTCGGTGCTGGAGGGCTTGCTCAACACCGATCGCGTGGGAATGATGGGCCACTCGCTCGGCGGCTACACGACCCTCGGGCTGGTCGGCGGCCATCCCGGGCCCGCCTGGCGCGACGAGCGCATCAAGGTCGCCGTGCTGCTGTCCGCCGGGCTGCTGCCGTACCGCGGGCATGTGAGCCAGGTCGCGACGCCCGTGATGGTAATGTACGGCGAGAACGACCCGCCGGGCCTGGGCGAGCCCGAGGACCGGTACCAGACCTACGCCGAGGTGACCAGGCCGCGGGCGGTGATCGTGGTCGCGGGCGCCGAGCACCTGACCTTCAGCAACCCTCGGTCGCTCAACCTGGCCGACTGCTGGGAGCGGGACCGCAGGCTGGCGGTCATCGTCGCCTACAGCCTGGCCTTCCTGGATACCTACCTGTGTGCGGTGCCCGAGGCGCGGGCCCGGTTCGAACAGCCGACCCAGGGCGTGCTGTACCACGCCTACCAATGGCCCGGGGACACGGAGCAGACGTGGGGTGAGCTGCCGCCCTTCGTGCAGCAGCGGCGGCGGCCAGGCGGGCGGTAAGGCGTGGGGTGGGCCGCTGGGGTTGCCGCTCACTCGTAGGTGAACCAGGCCGTGGCGCGGCAGTCCCGGGCAGGCCGGGGCCTGGCCCAGCAGGCGCTGTAGCCCTCCGGGAAGCAATGCCGCACGACCTGCTCCGGCGGCACGTTGAGCCGCGCATAGGTATGCCACTGGCCGCCTGCCGTGATGTCCACCTCGACCGTGAAGGTCACGGGCTCCCCGGCGTCGTGGGACAGGTCGAGGGCCTTGTGGTCGAAGCCGGTCATGAGGTATGGATCGGAGGGATCGTCGGCGCACACAGGCGCGTCCTTCCACGGCCCGCCCTGTCCCCGCGGCTTGCCGAGCCTCCATAGATCGTCCACGGTGCCGAACCACAGGCCCGTCTTGCCGTCCTCGGAGGGGAAGTAGTGGCCATCGCCGGCCGCGCCCGCGAGGTTGCCCGCCAGCACCAGCAGCCCGCGCCAGGAGCAGAAGTCCTTGATCCGCCGCCCGTGGGTGCAGACCGGCCTCATCGCCGCGACGCCCCCGGAGGACGGGCGTGGCAGCTCATAGATCGTGCCGTGGCAGTTGAGCAGCGCCCGCTCGGTGACCACCTCGCGGATTCCGCGAGGCCAGCCCTCCGGCCAGGGGGTGTCGTAGGCCGGGTCGGTTCTGGGCACGCGCCAGCGGCGGCCGTCGGCATCGAGGACGATAGCGGACGCCTCGTCCACCTCGAAGTCAGGCCCCATCACCCGCGCCCTCTCCGCGAGCTGCGCCGCCGCCTGCCGGTCGTGCACGGGTCG
>Ga0116202_10002875_pt1 | contig 10337 bp, 8 predicted proteins | sample LakKivw325mmetaG_FD_94479 | JGI IMG/M metagenome (GOLD analysis project Ga0116202, IMG submission 94479) | Anoxic lake water microbial communities from Lake Kivu, Rwanda to study Microbial Dark Matter (Phase II) - Lake Kivu water 325m metaG | ecosystem: Environmental > Aquatic > Freshwater >... | reverse complement strand
GCCGGTCTGACGGCGGGCGCATTCCTCAGCCGCCTGCTGTCCGAATCGTTCTACGCGACTCTGGGCGGCCTGGCCCGCTGGCCGGGGGCGCTGCTCCTCACCGGGGCCGGGGGATTGATTGCCCTGGGAGTCTGGACGCTGGCCGTTGAAGTCTGCACCCGCCGACGTGGTCTGCCCAGGGATCGAGCGACGGCCACAAGTGCCATTCCCTGCACGCCCTTTTTCCTTTTGGCCCTTTACTTATTCTCCGGCGACACCGACCTCTTCCAGGGTTGGACGCTGCTCATCGGAGCGTTCGCCCTGGCCGCGCTGCTCGCCGGACAAAGCGCGCTGCGGCTCAAGCTCCTCCCTACTCGGCGGGCCGACGTGCTCCTCCCCGCCATCCTGACCCTAGCCACTTTCGCCCTTTATTTGCGCACCCTTTCTCCCACCATCGGCCAGGCCGACAGCTTCGAGTTCCAGGTGGTGGCCTATACGCTGGGCGTGGCCCATCCCACCGGCTACCCGCTGTACATTCTTCTCGGCAAACTGTTCACTCTCCTGCCAATCGGCGACGTCGCCTACCGCGTGAACCTCACCTCGCCGGTCTGCGCCAGCCTGGCGACCACGTTCCTGTACCTTTTCGTCCACCGCCTGATGCGCAGCCGGTGGGCCGCCCTGTGCACCGCGCTCACCTTCGCCGTGGCCCGCACTCTGTGGTCGCAGGCAGCCATCGCCGAGGTGTATACCCTCAATGCCCTGTTCGTCGCCCTGGCCCTGTACCTGTTGCTGCGCTGGCGTGACGGGCACGCGGCGTCCTTGCGCCTGCTGCCCTTCGTTTTGGGCCTGAGCCTGACCAATCACCTGACGATGGTTCTGTTCATTCCTGCTGCGCTCCTCTTCGTCATCTGGACAAAGCCAGGGATACTGCGCCGGGGACGGTTGTGGCTGGCTCTGGCCGGGCTTTTCCTCCTGGGCCTGGCCGTTTACCTGTACATTCCCTTGCGCTGGCCCGCCCTGCACCAGGGCCGGCTGATGCGCCTGGACGAGTTCGTGGCCTGGGTCACCGGCCAGCAGTTCAGCGGGGCGCTGCGCTGGGACGCCTGGTTGCACGATCCGGGGCGATACGGCATCCTGGCCCGCCTCTCGCTGGACCAGTACGGGGTCGCCGGCTTGCTCGTGGGGTTGCCGGGCCTGGTCTGGCTGTTGGCGCGCCGTCCCCGCGAAGGCTTCACCCTGTTGGTGGCCTACGTCGCCTACAGCTTCTACGGCCTGAGCTACTACGTGCCCGACATCTCCGTGTTCCTCATCCCGGCCCAGGCAATCCACGCGGTGTGCATCGGGGTGGGAGCGTGGGCCCTGGCCAGAATCGTAACCCATCTGGCTGCCCGTGCATTCGGCATGACAGCCCCGGCCATCGTGTGGACTCTCGCCCTGCTGCTCCCTCTGAGCCTGGTGTGGACTAACCTGCCTGCCGTGGACCGCAGCGGCGAATGGGCCAGCCGTCGCTGGGGTGAGGCCGTCCTGCGCCTGCCCATCGCTCAGGGGGCAGCCATCCTGGCCGACAGCTACAAAATCGCTCCCCTGTACTACCTCAACCGCGTGGAGGGCGTGCGTCCTGATCTGGAACCCATCGTGCGCGGCGACGAGGCCGGATATTATCAGGACGTCAATACCCGTCTGCCCGCCGGACAAACCGTTTACCTGGCCCGTTTCCTGCCCCGTCTGGAAGGCACATTTCATCTGCGCTCCCTAGGTCCGCTGGTGGAAGTGGGCACTGCCCCATTGCTCGCTCCCCCACCCCTCGATTACCCGCTGGACGCTGTTTTCGGAGAATACATCCGCCTGCTGGGGTTCAACGCCGACGCGCTGACCGCCCGCCAGGGACAACCCATACGCCTCACCCTGTTCTGGCAGGCGATGGCCCCCGTGCCCGCGAATTACCACGTCCGCCTGCGCCTGGTCGGCGCCGGCGGGCGTGTGTGGTGGGAATCGGCAGACCATCCGGTGAGCGGATTTTACCCCACCGCTGCCTGGAAGCCGCCGGAGATTATCCCTGACTATCACGAAATCACGCCCGACGCCAGCCTTCCCCCCGGCGATTACCGTCTCGAGGTGGGGCTTTTCCTGCCCTTTACGCAAGATGGACTGCCCGTTGCGGACACTGGCAAAAACTACTTCGCCCTGGGCACAGTCCATCTCGAAGTATCCACTGCCCCAGCCGTCGCGCATCCTCGCCGGGCCCGCTTCGACGACGACTTGCTGCTCCTGGGCTACGACCATCCGGCCACCGCCCGGCCGGGCAGCGAGATAGAACTCGCCCTCGTCTGGCAAAGATTGCGCCCCGGCCCCGATTTCGACCTGGTGTTGGAATTGGTGGACGAACAGGGACAAATCATCTTCGAACAGCAGATGTCACCCTTCCACGGCGAATACCCGCCATCCCGCTGGCCGGTTGGCAGTTCCATCCTTGACCTGCAGACCCTCGCCATGCCAGGGACACCCGGCACATATCAGGTACGGGTCGGATTGCGCATGTCGGCGTGCACGCCTATCCCTGTGCGTTGCGGCTGGCTGGCTCCAGCGACGCGGACGTGCAACCTGGGGCGCATCCGCGTACAGGGTGTCCCCGTCACCTCCGAAGGCGTCGCCGATTTCGGCGGGCAGATCCTGCTGCTCAAAACCGAACTGGGGCAGCGACAGCTTCACCCGGGCGAGACGCTGCCCATCACCCTGGTATGGCAGGGCCAGCGCGAAATGAGCGAGGACTACACCCTGTTCATCCACCTGCTCGATGAGCAGGGGCAACTGCGTGGCCAGATTGACGTCTGGCCTCGGGACGGCACCTACCCTACCAGCCAGTGGGCTGAGGGCGAGACATTCAGCGATGCCTACGCTGTCACTTTGAATCCGGACGCGCCGCCGGGCGCGTATCAGGTGGAAGTTGGTTGGTACCTGCTGCGCACCATGCAGCGTCTGCCCGTGCTGGACGCCAGTGGTCAAGCCATTGACGACAAAGTGCTGATCGGGGGTCTGGAAGTCGCACTACCATAGAGTCATTTGCTGCCAGTGTACATCAGGTGACGAACGCTTTTGTAGGGCGGGCTTGTAGCCCGCTGCCTTTAGCTATGTCGGGCTGAAGCCCGACCTACGCTCCATCCGCTGCTTGACGCCGCTTCCAAAAAAGCTCAAGCTATGCTATAATAACAACCGAGATTTGATAGCAGCTCACAAGGGGTGGAACAAAAGTCATGGTGACCATCAAGGGCATCCGTGATGGCTTGTTGGTAACTCTAGGAGGGGGGGACTGGAATCACCTGTTGGCCGAACTGGAGAACCGACTGGGCAAGCCAGCTACATTTTTCACGGGGGCGCGGGTCGCGCTTGAGGTGGGAGGGCGGGCGCTGTCTACGGCCGAAATCGAGGCGGCACGCGACCTGCTGGCTCGCCAGGCGATCACCCTGTGGGCAGTGGTAAGTGAGTCGCCAGCAACCCAGGAGGCGGCCAGACAATTGGAACTGGATACCACGCTGCCCAGCCACGCGCCGGAAGTGGATAAAAGTACCGAAGAACCTGCGGCGGAGTCTGCTGACCTGCTGGCCCTGCTCGTACATCGCACTCTGCGCTCCGGCCAGGCCCTGCGACATGTCGGCCACGTGGTTCTCATCGGAGACGTCAATCCGGGGGCGGAGATCATCGCCGGCGGCGACGTCGTCGTGTGGGGCAAGTTGCGGGGCACCGTCCACGCCGGGGCGATGGGCGACGAATCGCGCGTCGTCTGCGCCCTGGAATTGGCTCCCACGCAACTGCGCATAGGCAGCCTGGTCGCCCGCTCGCCAGACGAGCGGAAGGGACGACGCATTAAACCCGAGATGGCCTGCGTCAGCCAGGGGCAGATCGTGGTCGAACCCTGGGGTTCTTCGTGAGAGTTCCGGGTTTCAGGTTCCAAGTTAGATACCGCCAGGAGATAAGAACATGGCCGCACGCATCCTGACCATCACCTCCGGCAAAGGAGGGGTGGGGAAGACCACTGCTACGGCGAATCTGGGAGTAGCTCTTGCCTTGCAAAGCCAGCGCGTCGTCACCATTGACGCCGACATCGGCCTGCGTAACCTGGACGTGGTAATGGGGCTGGAAAATCGCATCGTCTACGATCTGATAGACGTGGTGGAGGGTCGTTGCCGGCTGCGGCAGGCGATGATCAGGGACAAGCGCCTCAGTGAGTTGTACCTGCTGCCCGCCGCCCAGACGCGCGACAAAACCGCCGTCAGCCCAGAGGACATGGTACGCCTCACCGACCAACTGCGCTCGGAATTCGATTTCATCATCATTGACTCGCCAGCGGGCATCGAACAGGGATTCAAAAACGCCATTGCCCCGGCGGACGAAGTTCTGATCATTACCACCCCCGAAGTATCCGCCGTGCGCGACGCCGACCGCATCATCGGTCTGGTGGAGGCCGAGGAGAAAGGCCCCGCCCATTTGATCATCAACCGCCTCCGGCCCGACATGATCCGCCGCGAGGACATGCTCGCCACCAGCGACGTGGTCGAACTGCTGGCCATTGACCTGATCGGGATAGTCCCCGAGGACGAGCACATCATCATCTCCACCAACCGTGGCCGGCCCGCCGCCCTGGATGACAACTCACTCGCCGGTCAGGCATTTCGTAACATAGCCCGCCGGGTAATGGGCGAGGATGTGCCTTTCATGATCATCCGCGAAAGCCCCGGCCTCCTAGAACGCCTGGCACGTCTGGTGCGCGGCAGTACGAAACCTGACTGATAATCACCGGCGCAGGAGTTAGAACGATAACAGTGACACTCCACATCACTTATGACCAACGAATGCCATCGCACAGATCGCCAAGGGGGAAACATGAGCATTTGGGACAGGTTGCGGGGACGAGGTAAGCCGACGAGCCGCCAGGTTGCTCGAGAACGGTTGCAACTCGTGCTGGTCCACGACCGCACAAAAATCTCCCCCCAGCTTTTGCAGACGCTGAAAAACGAGATCATAGAAGTCATCTCCCAGCACGTGGACATTGACCGCGAGAGTGTGGAAGTCACTTTCACCCAAAGCAAACGTCAGAGCCGGCTGATGGCCGACATTCCGCTGCAAAGCGGTCGTCAGCGACAGAAGTAGGAACGTTGGTTGCGACATGCTCTGGCACACGCAATTCTCCCGCTCCCTGCTCCACACGATTGGTTGGGTATCTATTGAAACATGAACCGGAAAATATGGCGTAGGTTTGATTTTATCCTGCTGGCCACCACCATTTTGCTGATTATTTTCGGGGTGGCCATGATCTACAGCGCGACGATCAACACCCCTGGATTGGAAGGCCTGGCAACCCGCCAGGCCATTTATGCACTGGGGGGACTGCTGTTGGTGCCTGTTATCGCCGCCATTGATTACCGTTTCTACGAGCACTTTGCCAAACTCATCTACGTGATTACTTTGCTCTTGCTGGGGGTAGTATTCATCCTGGGACAAACCGCTTTCGGTGCCCAGCGCAGCATCAGCCTGGGCCTGTTCCCTATACAGCCCTCGGAACTCTCGAAAATCCTGCTCATCCTGGTCCTGGCCAGATTCTTAACTGTTTACGAGGAACAGATAAATCGCCCGCATATCGTGATTCTCTCATTCGCGCTGATGGCCATCCCCGCTATGCTGATCTATAGGCAACCCGACCTGGGCACTGCGCTGGTTCTGTTAGTAGTCTGGCTGGCCATGACTATGATGGCTGGCCTGCGTTTGCGATACCTGGTGCTGTTCGGATTGGCGGGTGGATTGACCACACCAATGCTCTGGTTGTCTATACAAGACTACATGCGTCGCCGCCTGCTCATCTTCCTGAACCCCGCCTTGAACCCGGAGGCCAGTTACAATATCGGACAGGCTTTGATCAGCATCGGCTCCGGTGGAATCTGGGGCAAAGAATTTGCCAGCGGCAGCCAGAGCCAGCTCCACTTTCTTCGCGTGCGACACACGGATTTTATATTCTCAGTCATCGGTGAGGAAATGGGACTGGTGGGCGCACTGCTGCTCTTCGCTCTGCTGATCATCGTCCTCATGCGCATCATTCGCGCCAGCCAACTGGCCCGCGACACCCACGGCCGGCTGATCGCCTGCGGGGTAGCGACAATAATCTTCTTTCAGAGTATAGTAAACATTGGGATGAATTTAAACCTGCTGCCTGTCACTGGCATCCCACTGCCATTCGTCAGTCAGGGAGGTAGCTCACTGGTCACCCTGCTCATCGGCGAGGGTCTGGTACAGAGTGTGGTCATGCGCCACCGCAAAATCGAGTTCTGACGGGGTGGCACGCGATGAACGCTCGACAGCGCTTCCTGGAAACCGTACGCCGTGGATGTCCGGACCGCATTCCCCTCTACGACTGGGGAGCGCGGGAGGACGTTCTCGAGCCGTGGTACGATCAGGGGATGCCGCCCGGCGCGACCGCCGAGGAGTACTTTGCTTTCGACTACTGGGAGGTGGTGGGTCATCATGAGGACGTGCCATTCGTCCTGGAAGCTTTGCCTGATTTCGAGGGCGAGCTAAAGGGGCCAGCCGACTTCGCGCGCCTCAAAAGCTGCTACGATCCCACCACGCCGGGCCGTTATCCCGCCGATTGGCCAGCCCACGTGGCCCGCTGGCGGGAGCGCGAGCACGTCCTGGGCATCGTTGTCTGGGAGGGCTTGCTGGAGTCGTTGGCGGTCGGCGATTGGCGCAGCCTGGCCAACCTGCTCTATCACTTTTACGACGCACCCAATCTGGTGGAGGACGCAACCGCTCATCTAACCGATTTCGCCATCGCTACCATCGAGCGGGCCGTAGAGGAGGTCGAGTTCGACTTCGCCATGCTCTACGAGCCTTGCGCCAGCAACCACGCCCCGGTTTTCAGCCCGCAACATCTGCGGCGTTTCATGCTGGCCAACTACCAGCGGCTGACCGCTTTCCTGCGCACTAAAGGGATTGATCTGATCATTGTCTGGACGCAGGGCGCGGTGGAGTCCATGATCCCCGTCTGGATAGAGGGGGGAATCAACGGGTTGTGGGTGTGCTCGGCGGCAGCGGGTGGGGTGGACTACGCTGAGCTGCGGCGGCGCTACGGGCCAGACCTGGTGCTTCTGGGCGGAATTGACTCACGGGCGCTCTACGAGGATCGGGCGGCGATTGACCGGGCCATGGCTCACGTGCCCGCGCTGCTGGCCCACGGAGCGTACATCCCCATGGCCGACGAGCGGGTGCGCTGCGGCGTGCCCTTCGCCAACTATCGCTATTACCGCGAACAGATAGCAAAACTGGCCGAACAGACAGGGAGAACGAAACCATGACCGAAAAACCCGTGCGCGTGCGCTTCGCCCCCAGCCCGACAGGCTATCTGCACGTCGGCGGGGCACGGACGGCGCTCTACAACTGGCTTTTTGCCCGCCATCACGGTGGAACCTTTATCCTGCGCATTGAAGACACCGACCGTACTCGCTATCATGAAGACGCACTGCAGGACCTGTTCGACAGCCTGCGCTGGCTGGGCCTGGACTGGGACGAAGGCCCGGAGGTTGGTGGCAAGCACGAACCATACTTCCAGTCGCAGCGACTGGAGATCTACCAGCAGTACGCTCGCCAGCTCGTGGATGAGGGTCATGCTTACTATTGCTATTGCAGCCCGGAGCGCCTGGCCCGCGTGCGGGAAGAACATGCGCACGGCGAGCAAACCGGCTACGACCGCCACTGCCGCTATCTGACGGCCAAACAGCGTGCCGACTATGAGGCCCAGAGCATCGTGCCCGTGGTACGCCTCAAAGTGCCCCTGGAAGGGCAGACTACTTTTTACGACGTGATCCGGGGCACGACTACGGTGGACAACACCACAGTGGACGATCTGGTGCTGCTCAAATCCGATGGGTTCCCCACCTATCACCTGGCCCACATCGTGGACGATCACCTGATGGAAATCTCACACATCATGCGCGGCGACGAGTGGTTGCCCTCGGTGCCCCGTCACGTGCTGATTTACCAGGCTTTCGGTTGGGAGATACCGGTGTACGCTCACCTGCCGGTGATCCTCTCCCCCACAGGAAAAGGCAAACTTAGCAAACGACACGGCGGTGTGGAAATCCACTACTTCCGCGGGCAGGGATACCTGCCAGAGGCGATGGTGAACTTCCTGGCCCGCGTGGGCTGGTCTTACGACGACAAAACCGAGCTTTTCACCCGTGAGGAATTGATCGCCCATTTCGACCTGGACGGGGTCAACAAATCGCCAGCCGCCTTTTCCTACGACAAGCTGGAGTGGATGAACGGGGTATACATCCGCAATCTACCGCCCGAGGACCTGGCCGGACGCCTGGTGCCGTTCCTGGCAGCGGGACTGGGCATTGAGGAAAGAGAGTTGAGGGGAAAAAGAGAACTGAGAGAAATGATACCCCTCGTCCAAGAGCGGCTCAAGACCCTGGCCGACATCGTGACCATGGCCGATTTCCTCTTCTACGAGGAAATCTCCTACGATCCTCAACTCCTGATCGCCAAGAAAACCACCGCCGCCGATTGCGCCGTCGCTCTGGACCGGACCATGACGACTCTGGAAAGCCTGTCCGACTTTTCGGAAGAGACGGTGGAGACCGCACTGCGCGGGCTGGCCGACGATCTGGGCATGAAAGCCGGACAGCTTTTCGGCATCATCCGCGTGGCTGTCACTGGCAACACTGTCACCCCTCCCCTGTTTGGCACGATGCGCGTCCTGGGCCGCGAGCGCGTACTAGACCGTTTGACCCGGGCCCGTGAGGCTGTGCTGCGGCTGGCAATTCCTGCAGGTGCCTGAGGATATCAGACCCGCGCAGCGAGCGGATGGGAATAAACGGCAAACCGAGGGCACCGGCCAGGTAGCGGAAGGCCATCGAGAGACTGCTGTATTCCTCTGCAACCAGCGTCCCTGTCTCGATGCCCCGATTCACACAAGCGAGCCGGCCAAAACGGTCCAGGGAGCCGCCGCCATAGATGATACGCTCCACAGCCCCTGCGCCGGTGAGCATGTCCGCATCCATAGCTCCAACGCACTGCGAAACCGTCAGCCCCCGGATGCCCTGGCGGATTACCTCGCGCGCGAATGCCATATTACAGCGGGTGATCGCGAATCCTGACAGGGCGACATGCGCTCCCGACGGAATAGACGCGACTGCTTCAGCAAGTGAGGAGAGCTTTGTCATATCCACCCCCAATCAGTCAAACGTTGGCCGCGACTCGAACAAAACGAGCAGCAGGTGACACGTCCCATTTTCAAGCTTGATTTCGGCCAATTCCACAGGTCGGTCCAGGGTCTCCTCAATGGCTAGCACCACCAGGTTGGCGGGTATGCAGGTGAATGGTTCTACCCCTTTGGCCACAAGCCTCTGCTCAACCTTCGTATGCAAACATCCCTGCACCTGGAGGTGTAGCAAGCGATCGTCTAACTCGTGAGCAATGCCGGTAACTATACCCTCTTCTTTCAGGATCTGTTCGATGGTGCTAATGGCCGTTTCCACATCCGGACTCTTGATCCTGGGCAAGCATCTGTCCCTGAAGTAGTCACGCCCCACCGTTGTGACTCGAAAGCGCGCTCCTTTGCCCCGTTCATCCCAGAAAGCCTTCTGCAGGTCGTAGACAATGCTGTTCACGTAGTCCAGAGGAACGTCGTGTCTGCTCATGTTTCCTCCTCATAATAGGGCGAGTTCCAGGTCTCAGAGTAAACCAATTCGACCAACGGGATGCGGGGGCGAGGCCGGTGGGGACGCGCGGGGTGACCGACGGCGATGATGCTGATTATTTTGAACCCCTCTGGCACAGCAAGCAGGTCTTTCAAGCGCTCTTCGTCGCGGATGTCAATGCAAGGAGCGATCACCCAGCAGGCACCCAGACCCAGGGCTGTGACCATCAGCAACATGTTTTCGATGGCCGCCGAAGTATCATAGGGTAGATCCCATACATCTTTCTTGCCGCACACCACAATGCTGACTGGGGCATCCGCGAGGAAGGCAGAAACTCGCCCTGAGGTCAGTTTTTCAAAGGCCGCCTTTTTCTTCGCCTCGTCCTCAAGGCTGGAGAAACGTTCCTGCATCTTCTTGGTCACGAACTCGGCAGTGAACCGGCGGCCGCTGCCCCCACCAGCAATGGCCCCCAGTTGCTTGCGGGTGGCCGGATCCTTGACGATGATAAAGCGCCACGGCTGCGCGTTCTCCCCAGAAGGAGCTTGGCGTGCCGCTTCCAGTATCAACTTGAGGTGCTCCTCCGACACCGGTTCGTCAGTGTACTCCCGGATGCTGCGGCGATCTTGAATTATCTTCATCGCAGCTTCAACCAAGTCATACTGTTCTGGC
>Ga0116202_10002874_pt1 | contig 10338 bp, 6 predicted proteins | sample LakKivw325mmetaG_FD_94479 | JGI IMG/M metagenome (GOLD analysis project Ga0116202, IMG submission 94479) | Anoxic lake water microbial communities from Lake Kivu, Rwanda to study Microbial Dark Matter (Phase II) - Lake Kivu water 325m metaG | ecosystem: Environmental > Aquatic > Freshwater >... | reverse complement strand
GGGCGAGGCGCAACTCGACCCCGAGACCGGGCAGACGAGCCTCTACGACGGCCGCACCGGCGAGCCGTTCAACAAGCCCGTCACGGTCGGCTACATGTACATCCTGAAGCTGCTGCACCTGGTTGAGGACAAGATCCACGCCCGCTCGACGGGCCCCTACTCTCTGGTCACGCAGCAGCCGTTAGGCGGCAAGGCGCAGTTTGGCGGCCAACGGTTCGGCGAGATGGAGGTCTGGGCGCTCGAGGCATACGGGGCGGCGCACACGCTCCAGGAAATCCTCACCATCAAGTCCGATGATGTCATGGGACGGGTCAAGACCTACGAATCCATCGTCAAGGGCGAGAACATCCAGGAGCCGGGGGTGCCCGAGTCTTTCAAGATCCTCATCAAGGAGCTGCAGAGCCTGGGGCTGCAGGTGACGACGGAGACGGCGGACGGGCGTGTGGTCGAGATGGCGGAGACGGACGAGGAGTTCGACTGATCGGGTGGGCTGATCGCCCGCGTGGTGAGCGGGGGCGAGGCCGCCACGCTTGCGACCGGCGATTGACCCAAGGAGGCGAGTGAGTTTGGCAGAGGGAGCCAATTTCGACGTCGTAGGGATCGCGCTGGCTTCACCCAAGGAGATTCGATCTTGGTCTCGGGGGGAAGTCAAGAAGCCGGAGACCATCAACTACCGGACCTTCAAGCCGGAGCGGGACGGCCTGTTCTGTGAGCGCATCTTCGGCCCGTCGCGCGACTGGGAGTGCCACTGCGGGAAGTACAAGAAGGTGAAGTTCAAGGGCATCGTCTGCGACCGCTGTGGGGTCGAGGTCACTCGGGCCAAGGTCCGTCGCCGGCGCATGGGGCACATCGAGCTGGCGGCGCCGGTCTGTCACATCTGGTATCTGAAGGGCGTGCCCAGCCCGATCAGCTTGCTCCTGGACATGTCCACGCGCGTCCTGGAGAAGGTGGTCTACTTTGCCTCCTACATCGTGACGCACGTGGATGTCGAGAAGCTGCGCCAGCACCACGACCGGATCCTGGCGGCCATCGCCGGGCAGAAGACGATCATCGACGAGGAGTGCGCGGAGGCCGTCGATGACCTGAGGCGCCGCTACGAGGAGCATCTGAAGGCGCAGGCCGAGGGCCTAGTCGAGGTGGAGGAAGAGGAGGAAGAGGAGGTTGCGGAGAGCGACGAGGAGGAGGAAGAGGAGGAGCTGGCCTGGGACGCGGACTGGTTCACCCCCCCCACGCCGCAGACGGCGGAGGAACTGGCCAGCCGCATTGCCGCGGAGACGGAGGCGGCCAGCGAGGAGAAGGCCGAGCTGGATCGCGCCGCGCAGGTCCTATTCGAACTGCAGCCCAAGGTCCTCATTTCTGAGATCGACTATCGGGCGCTCAAGGCGCTGACCGAGGTCTGCGCGAGCCACATGAGCGCCGACTTCAGCGACGTCTTCCGCGCGGGCCTCGGCGCGCAGGCCCTGCAGGAGCTGCTGAAGCAGATCGACCTGGAGGAGCTGTCTCACGAACTCCGCAAGGAGATCGAGGAGCGCACCGGCGCCCGTCGCGCCCGAGCGATCAAGCGGCTCAAGATCGTCGAAGCGTTCCGCAAGTCCAAGAACCGGCCCGAGTGGATGATCCTGGAGGCCATCCCGGTGCTGCCGCCCGAGCTGCGCCCGATGGTCCAACTCGATGGCGGCCGCTTCGCGACCTCCGACCTGAACGACCTGTACCGGCGCATCATCAACCGCAACAACCGACTGCGTCGGATCGTGGAGATCAAGGCCCCCGAGTCGATCATCAACCACGAGAAGCGCCTGCTGCAGGAGGCCGTCGATGCGCTGATCGACAACGGCCGCCGCGCCCGCCCCGTGCAAGGCTCGAACAAGCGCCCGCTGAAGAGCCTCAGCGACATGCTCAAGGGCAAGGAGGGGCGTTTCCGCAAGAACCTGCTCGGCAAGCGGGTGGACTACTCCGGCCGGTCGGTCATCGTGGTCGGGCCGGAACTCGGCCTTCACCAGGCCGGCATCCCGCGCGAGATGGCGCTCGAGCTGTTCAAGCCGTTCGTCATGAAGCGGCTGGTGGAGAAGGGCTACACCACCAACATCAAGACCGCCAAGCGCATGGTGGATCGACTGCGCAGCGAGGTATGGGACGCGCTCGAGGAGGTGATCGAGGACCATCCCGTGCTCCTGAACCGCGCGCCGACGCTCCACCGCCTGGGGATTCAGGCCTTCGAGCCCGTCTTGATCGACGGGAAGGCCATCCAGTTGCACCCGCTGGTGTGCCATGCGTTCAACGCGGACTTCGACGGGGACCAGATGGCGGTGCACGTGCCCCTCTCGGCGCACGCTCAGGCGGAGGCGCGGCTGCTGATGCTGGCCTCCGGCAACCTCTTCAAGCCGGCGGACGGGAAGCCGGTCTGCGCGCCGCTGTACGATATCGTCCTGGGCTGCTACTACATGACCCAGGAGAACCCCCAGGCCCGCGGATCCGGCGGCCTCTTCCAGGGCCCCGAGGCGGTAGAGACCGCCTACGCCCACGGCGCCGTAGACCTGCACGCCAGCATCAAGTGCCGCTTGCCGGAAATCTACGTTGAGGCGGCCAAGGCCGGCGAGGCCACGGAGATCGACACGCTGCTGCACCTGGAACTCAGGCGTGCCGCCGCCGAGATCAAGGGCAGCGGGCACCCGGTGCTACCGTGCGAAGTTCGGGTGAGGCTCAGCAAGAACGAAGCTGAGGAGGTGGTCGCGGCGGGCCGCCAGAGCGCCTTGGGGCCACTGGCGGAGGTCGGTGACGACGGGCTGCTGAGGCAGGAGGTCCGGTGGTCGGTGGCGGGGGCAATCGTCGAGGGGCGCTCCTTGCTGGGTGTCGAGTACACCGTCGGCATCCGCCGCACCATCCGGGACACCACGGTGGGCCGCGTCCTGTTCAACAGGTTGCTTCCGCTGGACATGCAGTACCGCGACCATGACATCGCCAAGGATGAGCTGGCGGAGATCGCCGACCAGTGCTTCTTCATCTACGGTCAGCAGCGCACGTCCGCCCTGCTGGACCGGATCAAGGAGACGGGCTTCCGCTTCGCCACCCGGTCGGGGCTCTCGATCAGTCTGGCCGATACGCACATCCAGAGCGATCGGGAAGCCATCCTTCGCGAGACGGAACGTCAGGTCGAGGCCGAGAACCGCGCCTTCCGTCAGGGGGCCATCACGGCGGGCGACCGGGAGCGTCTGGTTCTGGAGCTGTGGCGTCAGGCGCGAGACAAAGTCGCCGACTCCATCCTCGAGAACATCGACACCTTCAACCCGCTCTGGATGATGAGTAACTCCGGCGCGCGCGCGAAGAAGACCCACATCTGCCAGATCGCCGGGGTGCGCGGCCTGATGATCGACCCGTTCGGCCGCCTGATCGAGGACCTGCCGGTCAAGAGCAACTTCCAGGAAGGCCTCAACGTGCTGGAGTATTTCGTGTCCACCCACGGGGCGCGCAAGGGCCTGGCGGACGTGGCGCTGCGCACCGCGGACGCCGGGTATCTCACGCGGCGTCTGGTGGACGTGGCCCAGGATGTGATCGTGCGCGAGATGGACTGCGGCACCGATGAGGGCATCCTGGTCACCAACATGTATGAGACGGAGTTCTACTGCCCGCACTGCGGGATGGAGGACAACTACCGTCAGGAGAAGTGCCAGGAGTGTGGGAAGCCGCTGCCCGAGAGTCTGGACAAGCACATCCTGGAGGGACTGGGGGAGCGCATCTACGGACGGGCGGCCGCCGAGGATATCGTGGATCCGGAGACCGGGGAGGTGATCGTCCGCAAGGGCGACTTCATCACCCGGGAGGACGTCCGACACATCGAGAAGGCGAAGATCGCCGCGGTACGCATCTTCTCGCCGATGACGTGCGAGCTGAAGCAGGGCGTGTGTGCCAAGTGCTACGGCTACGACCTGGCGTTCCACCGGAAGGTGGACGTGGGCACCGCCGTAGGGATCGTCGCCGCGCAATCAATCGGTGAGCCCGGTACGCAGCTGACCATGCGGACCTTCCACACCGGCGGCATCGCGGCCGTCTACCTCACGGGCGTGGCGGAGGTCAAGCGCAAGAAGCAGGAGGCGCTGCAGAGCCTGCACGAGGACATCGACCGCGGCCTCATCAGTCTGGAAGCGACGGGCGGCGAGCGGGAGCGCACCAAGGCGATCCAGGACATGCTCAAAGTGCTGGAGACGCCCGTCAGCGGTCTGCTGAGAGTCGTCGAGCTGTTTGAGGCCCGCAAGCCGAAGGGGCAGGCCATCACGGCCTCCGTTGATGGCGTGGTCGCCGCGGTGGAGACCAAGGGACTGCGGCGACTCATCATCCACGCCAAGCACCCGATCGACGACTACAAGGCCATTCGCGGCGAGCGGCTGGCCGAAGACATCAGCCGCGGCAAGACGAAGCGCGTTCTGGCGCACGCCGGCGAGAAGCTGACCGAGAAGGTCCTGAAGCGCCTGCGAGCGGCCAACGTGAAGGACGTGGTGATCGAGAAGTCCCATCTGGTACCCCATCGCGGCGCTCTGTACGTGCGGGAAGGGCAGCAGGTGCGCGCCGGCGACCGACTCACGGCCGGGCCGCTGGACCCCCAGCGCGTCCTGCAGCTCAAGGGTGTGCGCGGCGTGCAGGAGTACTTGATCCGCGAGATCCAGGCCGTCTACCGGGCCCAGGGCGTCACGATCAATGACAAGCACATCGAGGTGATCGTGCGTCAGATGCTCCGCAAGCGGAAGATCACCGACCACGGCGACACCGACTTCCTGGAGGGCCAGGTGGTGGACCGCTTCGAGTTTGAGGACGAGAACCACCGGGTTCAGGAACTCGAGGGGCGTCAGGCGACGGCAGAGTGGATCCTGCTCGGCATCACGGAGGCATCGCTGGCGACGGAGAGCTTCCTGTCGGCCGCCTCCTTCCAGCGGACCACCCGCGTCCTGGCCGAAGCGGCGGTGGCGGGCAAGAAGGACCCGCTGCTCGGCCTGAAGGAGAACGTCATCATCGGCCGACTCATCCCGGCAGGCAGTGGCATGGCGGGCCACCGGGATCGCGACATCGCCTACAGCGACGAGGGACTGGCCCAACTGGAGCTGTTGGCGCCGGCGGAGTTGGCCGCGCCTCCGAGGCCGGCCGACCTCTTCAGAGAGGCCGAAGCGGCCTTGCAGGCGCACCTCCCGACGACACTCACGCTGGGGGCCGTGGCCGGGGATGACCACCTGGACGACGACCTCGATGGGGAGGATGAGCCAGCCCTCGCCGATGACGAACTGCTCGCCGGCGAAGAGCTGGAGGAAGCTGAGGAGCTGGACGAGGAAGTGTAGACGCCCAGCCACAGAGACCTTCGGCGGGGACCGTTCGAGCCGTGACGGGGCGGTCCCCGTCGGCTTTCCGCCCGCCGCTCAGAGGTCGTCACCCAAGTCGGTGGCCGGGTGCCACGCGGGAGCCGCCCGGGTGACTGTGAGCGCATAGACGGCGCCGGCCCCGCCCTTCCGAAGCGTGCCCGCACACTCCTCCAGCGTGGCGCCGGTCGTGTAGACGTCGTCCACCAGCAACACCCTCACCCCGCTTCCCGGCAGCGGGTGGCGCAGCTCAAAGGCGCCCTTGACATTCTCTCGTCGCTCGTGTGGCCGCAGGCCGATCTGCGGATCGGTATAGCGGGTCCGGAGCAGCAGCCCCGGGCGCACCGCAATGCGTGTGGCCTCGGCCAGCGCCGCCGCCAACAGCTCCGCTTGGTCGAAGCCTCGCTCGCGCCGCCGAATGGGGTGTAGGGGCACGGGCACGATCGCGTCGGGCGGGCGGTCCAAGGGGAGCGATAACGGCGCGGCGTCGGCGTCAAGCAGCCTCACGAGGAGAAGCCCTAACGGCCTGGCCAGGCGCAGACGCCCGTGGAACTTGAGCGCATTGACGGCGTCCCGCAGGCGGCCGACGTGAAGCCCGTAGCTTCTGGCTCCGCCAAGCCTCCGCCGCCCGGACGCGCAGCTCCCGCACCGAGGTCTCGCCCGGCTGTTCGGGTCAAAGGGGGTGCCGCAGCATTCGCATAAGGGCGCCCGGATCGTCTCGAACGAAGCTCGACAGGTCTCGCAGAGGGGGGAGCGACAGAAACGGTCACATACCTGGCATCGGGGCGGGAAGACCAACTCACCGACTTCCCTCAGGACCTGGGCCAAGCGCACGGGGGCAGGTCCTCCCACGCTCGGCAGCCGCCGGTTGCCACGGGCCGACCCGGCTACTCGTCAGCCGACTCCATACCCTCGGCGTCTCCGTCGGTTGCGTCGTCCGGTATGCGGGCCGAAACCGGAGAGATGACCAGGTTGCGGTGGCGGCCTTCACCCTCGCTGTAGGTATCGACTTCCGGATCGTCGCGAAGCGTCAGGTGGATGATCCGCCGCTCGAAGGCCTTCAGGTCGCGGATGACGACCTCCCGCCCGGTCTGCTTGGCCTTGGCGGCATGTGTGCGCGCGGCGGCCTCCAGGGCGCGGAAGCGGCGATCGCGGTACTGCTCCGCATCGAGCACGACGCGCGCGTTGGTCTGGGCGCCACGGTTCGCGATGATCGCAGTCAGGAGCTGCAGCGCATCCAGGGTGTCACCGTGCTTGCCAATGACCAGCGCGATCTCGTCACCCGACAACTCGATGCGGACCTCTTCCTCACTGACCTCCCGAGCGCGGGCGGTGACGGCGACCCCCATGAGCTGCAGAATCCGGTTGGCCACCTGCTCCGCACGGTTGGCCATGCGCGCCAGTTGGTCGTCCTGGACCTCCTCCGGCGCCGGTTCGGCCGGCGCCTCGACCGGGGCGACGACCTCGGGTGCCTCGGCCTCCTCGCGCTCCGGAGGCGGGGCCTCCTTGACGCTCGCCTGCGCCTTCAGCTCGCCTCCGCCGAACCATCCCAGTAGTCCGCGCTTCTCCTCGACGACCTCGACGTCCACTTGGTCCTCGGCCACGCCGAGACGCCGGGCGGCCTCGGCCCTGATCTCCTCGATGGACTTCCCGGTCAGCTGAATGGACCTCATGTACGCTCATCCCTCGACGGTGGCGTGTCGGAAAGCGGGCGCCGGGGCAGCCCGCCTTGGCCTCTTCAGGGCCGGCGCCTTCGACGGCGCGTCGGTCTCCGCTGTCTACGCTTCTCGGCGAGCTTTTTATCTTCGTAGCTCTGGGGCGCGGTCCCTTCGTCCGGCGCCGGCGGCTTGCCGCCCAGCAGCCCCTTCAGCCGTGCCGCCAGGCTCTGCGGCGCCGGTTCGCCCGGGTTCGCGGACCCGCCGGACGACCGCGGCTCCAGCGTCACTACACGTTCCTTGCCGCCGTCCTGCTCGCCCTCCTTGGTCTTGAGGCGCGTACCGAAGTACTGCTGCGGCAAGTAGATCAGATTCGTGGCCAGCCAGTACAGGATGAAGCCCGAGGCCATGCTCTGGAAGAACATGAAGAACATGATCGGCATCATCCAGACCATCATGTTCTGCTGCTGCTGTTGCTGCGGATCGGCTACCGGTTGGGTCTTCATGGTCAGCTTCTGGAAGGCGATCATGCTGACCGTATAGAGCACCAGCAGCGGCAGGTCCGGGTCGCCCAGGCTGTGGATCCACAGGAACCCGTGGTGCGAGAGCTGGACCACGTAGGCCCGGATGCCACGGTACACCATGATCAGCAGCGGCATCTGGATCAGCAGCGGCAAGCACCCGCCGAGGGGGTTCACCTTGTTGTCCCGGCAAAGCCTCCAGAACTCCTCGTTGAACTTCTGCTTGTCGCCGCCATGTTTGGCCTGGAGGGCCTTGATCTCGGGCTGCAGCCGCTGCATCTCGCGGGCCGACTGGATCTGCTTCCTGGTCAAGGGGTAGAGCAGCAGCCGCGTGACGATGGCGATCAGGACCAGGCCGAGCCCCGCGTTACCGCCGCAGATGACCACGAAGGTATCGACGAACTTGTACCAGAAGCCCTGCCGGTTCAGTCTATCAAGCGGCTCGCCGACACTATCGCGCAAGCCCTGGGACTGCCACGCGCCCGTCTGCGGGTCCTGAACCCAGGTGACCGGCAAGTCCGCCGGAGCGCGGCCTTTGGCGCGACTCCCCAACTCCCAGGCGTACGTGTACAGGGAGATGGCCTTCTTGCGGTCGCGCACCACGTTCTCGGCGATGGCCCCCCCGTGCGCCGTGGCAAAGCCGACCCAAGGCGAGGCCCGGTCGGTCTTGAACGCCGTCTCATAGAGCGGCACCGCCTGGCCGGGATCGCCGCGCAGCTCGGCGCATCGACCCAGACGGATCGGGGTGAGCGACAGCGCCGGGGAAATCTGATCCGCCGTGATGACCGGGCCCTGCTGCCGCAGGAACACTGTCCCCTCGATCCGAGCCGGCAGCCCGTTGGGATCGTTGTTCGGGAAGCCCTGCACGATCGTCTGCGGGAGCTGATCCACCTGGATCTTGTCCGGCCCCTCGACGAGGAACTCGCCGCCCTTCTTCGTCACCTCGTACAGCCCCTCAACCGCTACCAGCTTCCCGTTCGCTCCGCTGCCGGATTCCACGACTGCGCGGACGCTTGAAGACGCCGGACGCTTCTTGCCCGAAAAGAACCCTGAAATCGCTCGACCCGCCCGGGAGAGAATGTTGCCGGCGGGCTTGGTGGCCTGGACGTAGGCCTGCGCAGCCTGGAGCGCCTTCTCCTCCTCGGCCAGGCGCTTCGGGTCAATCTTCAGTTCAACGGGAAGGCCGTCCTGGTTGGCCGCGTGTGAGGGTGCGGCAGAGGAGGCAGCCGCCGGTGCAGGAGGGGGCGGTGAGGCCTTCGGCTGGGACCAGACGTGCCAGGCCAATCCGACGAGCGAAAGGAGCAGGGCGGCCATCGGCGCCAGGCCGGAACGCCGCCGCGGGCGGACTGTCATTCTCGCTTACGCCTTCCCTTCAGAGGGTGGCGGGGCCGGCCGGCGCTTGGGCGGCGGCACCGGGTCCTCGCCACCGGCGCAGAACGGATTGCACCGAGCGATCCGCTTCAGGCCCAGCCACACGCCCAACCAGAACCCGTGCACCTCAATCGCCTCCGCCGTGTACGCGGAACACGACGGGGTGAACCGGCACATGGGTGGCAAGTGGCGAGAGGCCCGCTGGTAGAGACGGATCAGCCACACCGCGGCGCGCCTCATCGCGACGCTCTCCACTACGTCTGGTCGCCCCGGACCAGAACCCCGGCCTGCCCCAGCAGTACCTCCATCTCGCGTCTCAGGGAGGCATACGGACACTGCGCTGCCGAGGGCAACGCCATGAAGATGACGTCCGCCGGCTGCGCGGCGATCCGCGACCACAGAGCCCGACAGGCCTCCCGCAGGCGACGCCGCTGCCGGTTGCGGCGCACGGCGCTGCCCACCGTCTTGGCCGTCAGGAAGGCCGCGCGCAAGCCGCCTTCCGGCCGGCGCGCGCAGATCAGCAACAGCGACTTGCCCCGGTAGCGTTTCCCGTGCCGAAACGCCTCGTCGAAGTCGCGCGCGCGCCTGAGTGTCGCCAGCTTGCCGATACGCCTCGAGACCCCATTCGGGCGAACGCAGCAGCTAGGTGGCCAGCCGGCTGCGGCCTTTGGCACGACGACGGGCAATGACACGTCGGCCCGCGGGACTGCTCATGCGGGCGCGGAAGCCGTGCCTCCGCTGTCGTCTGCGCTTCTTGGGCTGCCAGGTCCGCTTCATTGTCTGGTCTCCCCTCCGTACGCGGCCCCGCCGGTCCGCCAGCGTCCCGCGCGCGGTGAGAGCGCAACGCCGTTACGGCAGGTCCCACGAACACTGCCGGGGCGTGAACGAACGCCCCGGTCGGTTGCTGTCACGCCGATTGCCGGAAGCACCCGCAAAACGTAGGCCCGTATACTACCACACAGGGGCCTCACTCCACAAGGCCCAGGAACACGCGGAGGTGCGACCACGGAGAGTAGGTGGGTCGTTCCGTGGGAGCGCGGACGCCCTCGTCCGCTGGCTCGGTTCGTGGTGGCCCCGGGGGGCCTCTGTCGCCGTTCTCTCGCGGGCGACCCACCGCGGCGGACGAGGGCGTCCGCGCTCCCACGGCGCCACCACTCGTCGCCCGCGTCCGGCCAGACCGCCCGAGACGTGGATCCCACCTACTGGCAAGAATCGGACCCCCAGTTGGGGAACAGGGCCTTTTCATTCTCGATGGGAGTTCGCGGGGAGGGCCAACCGGCGGGGCTGTGGCCGACAACGATAAGGCCGTGGTTGGGGAGGCGAGAGCAGTCTGCCCTGCCGGGGGGGCTTGCTCGGGAACGATGAGAATGCCGTTGCCGGGAGGGGGCCCTTCCCGCCTTGCGCGGGGTCCGTCAGTACACACGGATCAGTGAGTTAGAGGGCTCTTCGCTT
>Ga0116202_10002870_pt1 | contig 10344 bp, 6 predicted proteins | sample LakKivw325mmetaG_FD_94479 | JGI IMG/M metagenome (GOLD analysis project Ga0116202, IMG submission 94479) | Anoxic lake water microbial communities from Lake Kivu, Rwanda to study Microbial Dark Matter (Phase II) - Lake Kivu water 325m metaG | ecosystem: Environmental > Aquatic > Freshwater >... | reverse complement strand
GTCAGGTCGTGTTTACAATGACTCCGGAGGATGTCTGCAGAGAGATTACCGCCTCTGGTCTTCGCGGGCGCGGAGGCGGAGGATTCCCCACCGGCAGGAAGTGGTCGATTACCCAGGCCGTGCAGTCCGAGAAGAAGTACGTAGTGTGCAATGGTGATGAGGGTGACCCCGGAGCATTTATGGACGGCGCCATAATGGAAGGCAATCCTCACGCGATCCTCGAGGGTATGATGATCGCGGGATACGGCATCGGTGCAGATCAGGGCTACTTGTACGTCAGAGCCGAATATCCGCTGGCGATTAAGAGCCTGCGCAAAGCGATTGAACAGGCACGCGAGGCTGGTATTCTGGGCAGTCGCGTGATGGGTAGTTCGTTCTCGTTTGATATCAGCATCAAAGAAGGCGCTGGCGCGTTTGTCTGCGGCGAGGAAACCGCACTCATTGCCTCAATAGAAGGCGATCGCGGAATGCCGAAACCAAAGCCGCCATTCCCTGCACATTCCGGACTCTGGGGCAAGCCCACCGTTATCAACAACGTCGAGACCTACGCCAATGTACCGAAGATCATTCTTCACGGTTCGGAGTGGTTCCGCAGCTTTGGCGTGGAATCGTCACCTGGGACAAAGACTTTCTCCATCACTGGCGAGGTGGTTAACACAGGACTGATCGAAGTGCCGCTGGGAACGACCATCCGGCAAGTGGTCTACGACATAGGCGGCGGAATCCGCACCGGTCTGGATTTCAAAGCGGTACAGATTGGCGGCCCGTCAGGCGGTTGTCTTACCAAGGAACACCTTGATCTTCCGCTGGACTATGACAGCCTACGTGCAGCAGGGGCGATGGTAGGCAGCGGCGGACTGGTGATTCTGGATGAAGGCACCTGCATGGTTGAGGTTGCACGCTATTTCATGAACTTCACCCAGAGCGAGTCATGTGGAAAGTGTGTCCTCTGCCGTGAGGGCACCAAACGCATGCTGGAAATACTGGAGAAAATCACGCAGGGCTCAGGGAGCGTCGAGGACATCGATACCCTTGCCGAGTTGGCGGAGACAGTGCGGGACGGATCCTTGTGCGGACTGGGCAAAACAGCTCCCAACCCGGTGCTTTCGACACTGCGGTATTTCCGAGATGAGTATCTGGCACACGTGCTTGACAAGAAATGCCCGGCCGGACAGTGTCAGGCTTTCAAGACATACTACATTGATCCTGAAAAGTGCATCGGCTGCGGCCTGTGTGCGAAGAAGTGCCCGACTGGGGCAATATCGGGCGAAGTAAAGAAACCGTACGTTATTGACGTAACAAAATGCATCAAGTGCGGCGTCTGTGAGGACGTGTGCAAGTTCGACGCCGCAGGAATACAGGAGTAGGCAATGAGCAAGAACTTCGTTACAGTTGACGGATTGAGAGTAGAGCTTGCCGGCGAGAAGAACCTTCTGGAAGTCATCCGAAAGGCAGGCATCGATCTTCCAACTTTCTGTTACCATTCCGAGCTGTCGGTATATGGCGCGTGTCGTATGTGCATATGCGAGATCGAGGGAAGGGGACTGCTGGCAACTTGTTCAACTCCTCCTGAGCACGGCATGGTCATAAGTACCAACAGCGAGAAGACGCTCCGCATACGCAAGATAGCGTTGGAACTGCTTCTGGCTAACCATCACGGAGCTTGTCAGACGTGCGAGAAGAACACAAACTGCCGCCTCCAATCTCTCGCTGACAGGCTTGGGGTCACCAACGTCAGGTTTGACAATCATGACGACATCGCGGCAATAGACACTTCAAACACCTCTCTGGTTCGCGACCCGAACAAGTGCATACTCTGCGGCGACTGCGTGCGGATGTGCAAAGAAGTGCAGGGAATAGGCGTCCTCGACTTCGTCGGACGCGGCTCCAAAGTACGGGTTAGTCCGGCATTCGAGAAGAACCTGAAGGATGTCGAGTGCGTCTACTGCGGGCAGTGTGCCACTACCTGTCCGACTGGCGCGTTGACTGTGAAGAGCGAGGTAGACAAAGTATGGAAGGCTATCCACGACCCTCAGAAGAAGGTTGTTGTCCAGATCGCTCCCGCGGTCCGCACAGCAGTCGGAGAAGCTTTTGGCGTCTCTGACGGCGAGCTTGCTATGGGCAAGACCGCGGCGGCGCTTCGCCGGATTGGGTTCGACAGGGTATTTGACACCTCATTCGCTGCCGACCTGACAACGATGGAAGAGGGAACGGAGTTTCTCAAGCGGCTTCAGGCCAACGAGAGGCTTCCGCAGTTTACGAGTTGTTGCCCTGCCTGGGTCAAGTACGCTGAACAGTTCTATCCCGAATTCCTGGAGAACCTCTCGAGCTGCAAGAGTCCACAGCAAATGTTCGGATCATTGGCGAAAAGCTACCTTCCATCGGAACTCGGTGTTGAACGGAATGACTTGTTTGTGGTATCAGTAATGCCGTGCACGGCGAAGAAGTTCGAGGCCTCAAGAGGTGAGTTCAGCGTCAATGGGAGTCCTGATGTAGATGTGGTGCTGACCACTCAGGAACTCATCAAGATGATTATGCAGGCCGGTGTCCTCTTTGCCGAAGTCAGACCGGAATCGCTCGATATGCCATTTGGCCTCAAAAGCGGAGCTGGAGTCATATTTGGAACAAGCGGAGGAGTCGCAGAGGCAGTTCTACGGCTTGCTTGCGCCGCAGACAAGAACATAGATCACGACTGCGAGTTCCACGAGGTTCGCGGACTGGAGGGGATCAAGGAAGCCGCAGCTAAGGTCGGTGACCGTGTCGTCAAAATGGCAGTCGTAAGCGGCCTGGCCAACGTGAGCGAGCTCATTGAGAAGGTGAAGTCCGGGGAGCGTGAGTACGACATAGTGGAAGTCATGTCGTGTCGCGGCGGCTGTATTGGCGGTGCGGGCCAACCTCTCCCCAACGATATGGCTGCTCGAGAGCGCCGGAAAGACGCCCTCTACGACTGCGACAGCGTTCAAGCGCTGCACGCGGCCCAGGACAACCCGTTTGTGCAGGAAGCGTATCGCAAGTGGCTAACCGAACCTAACAGCCACACTGCGCACGAACTGCTTCACACCACCTATAAGCACCGACGCCGTCTTACGGGCGAAGTGATAGATATTCAGGAAGGAGCCGCCAAGGAGAAAGTCGACGTCAGGGTCTGCGTTGGAACCTGCTGCTATACCAGCGGTTCCTACGACACAATGAGAAAACTGATGGAGCTGGCCGACTCCGCCGGCTATTCCGACAAGATCGATTTCAAAGGCAGCTTCTGCTTTGAGAACTGCAACGTCGGTCCGAATGTGGAGGTCAACGGCGAGCTTCACGGCAGTGTGTTGCCGCAGAACACGGAGGATTTCTTCCGTAACGTCGTAGAACCCCTAATAGAGGGAGCCAAAGTGACTGCGTAGCGGCTTTGTCTGACCATTTCGCTGACTGTGGTGTCGGCCACAGTCGCATTTGAAAGGTAAGCTGCACCTGCGGTTCGTCCGTACGAGCCCCAGGCCGCGGCACTTGCGGAATGATCCATAGCTGGCTCCGAGATTGATTCACGGTCATTGAAGCGGAGAGTTCCTGAGCCGGGAGGCTGTTGGGCTATGATAGAAGTCAAGGTGTGTGTAGGAAGCTCATGCCACGTGCGTGGTGGCACTGAGACTCTGATGTTGCTTCAGGCGATGATACAGGATGCCGAGCTCTCTGACAAAGTGGAGCTCAAGGCCGACCTGTGTCTGGCCAACTGTCTGGAGGCGCCTAATGTCGTTGTAGACGGCGTTATTCACGGCAGCGTAACGCCAGACAAAGCGCAGGACTTTTTCAAACGCGAGGTCTTGCCACTCGTGTCACGTGGAGGTTAGCCTCAATGGCCAGTTCAATCATATCAACGGACAAGGCGAAATGCCGCGACTGTTATCGCTGTGTGCGAGTGTGCCCGGTCAAAGCTATTCGCATACAGGAGGGACAGGCACGGGTCGACGCAGATCGGTGTATTGTGTGTGGTACGTGCGTCAGGGAGTGTCCTCAGCGGGCCAAGCACGTGCGCAACGACCTGCAGCATGTGCGCCAGATACTGGCCTCTCCCGCAAAGACAATTGCTTCCGTCGCGCCTTCGTTTCCCGCGGCACTCCCCGAATATGGAGGCGGACTGCTGCAGTCTGCTCTCATCAAGATGGGGTTTGATATGGTTACTGAGACCTCTGTGGGGGCGGAGATTGTTGCCGAGGAGACAGCAGAGCTTTTGCAGCGCGAGTCACGCACTATGGTGACGTCCGCCTGTCCCGTGGTTGTCAGTCTGATTGAGCACTATCACCCGTCAGCGTGCGAGAATATCACACCGATTCAGTCTCCTATGATTGCCCACGCAAAATACCTCAAGCAAAAGTACGGAAATGACTACAAGGTTGTATTCATCGGGCCGTGCTCTGCTAAGAAGCTGGAGGCTGAAATCGAGGCCGCAGGGATTGTCGACGCAGTGCTGACATTCGAGGAGCTTCGACAAGCTTTCGCAGAGGATAACATCCAGCTCAAGTCTCTCAAACCCCGAACGTATGACGACGTCAGGCCCGCAAACGCCCAGTTGTTTCCTCTGGAAGGCGGACTTGCACGGACGGCGGCCATCTCCGGCGGGCTTCTCAATGAGGACTTCGCCGCAGTATCAGGCAGTGAGCACGTGGAGGAGATGATTGAGCATCTTTCGCATCACAGCCCAATCAGACTCTTTGAGGCCCTGTTCTGTCCCGGAGGGTGCATCAACGGTGCGTGCGTTGGGGCTGCCAGCGACATGTTCACTCGAAAGAACCGCGTGCTGCAGTATCACAAGCGCAATCCATTTGAGGCAGAGGAGGTGTTCAGATCGGAGGACGGGAAGTCGCTCGATTTGTCTCGCTCCATAGCCACCGAAGAGATTAGACAACCCGCATTCGACGAAGAGGAGATTCTGAGTGTGCTGCGTGCATCAGGCAAGAATAGCCCGGATGATGAACTCAACTGCGGAGCTTGCGGATATTCTTCGTGCAGAGAGAATGCGGTGGCCGTATTGATGGGAATGGCGGAGCGCAGCATGTGCGTGCCGTGGATGAGGCATCTCGCGCAACGAAAGACCGACCAGATCATCGACAACTCACCAAACGGCATCGTGATGGTGGACGAGGAGTTCAACATTGTCTCGTTCAACCCTGCTTTCGGGCAGATGTTCGCGTGTTCCGATGAGATCGTCGGACAGCCTATCAGCACAATCGTCGATCCAGGCGACTTCGAGCGAGTTGCCGCCGATCTCGTTCCGCGCATAAGCGGAAAGACAGTAGTATTTCCTCAGTACGGCCTTGTCACCAGCGCCAGCATATACCGCCTGGAAGATGAGGATGTGATGATCGGCATATACGCCAACATCACCAAGACCAAAGAAGATGAAGACCGGATCGCGCGTATTAGAAACCAGACTCTCGCGAACGCTGAGCAGGTCATAGACAAGCAAATGAGGATGGCACAGGAGATCGCCAGCATACTTGGAGAGACTACGAGTGAGACCCGCGTTCTCCTGCGTAAGCTGACTCGCCTCGCTGAAGAATCTGAAGACCCAAAGACCGAACAATGAAACAGTACGCCGTAGACATTTGCGCAAGGAGCTTCTGCAAACACGGTGAGGACATTTGCGGTGACTCGCACAAAGTCTTCTACACGCCCGACAGCACCGTGGTTGTTCTGTCCGATGGGCTCGGCAGTGGCGTCAAAGCCAGTGTTCTCTCCACCCTCACCGTGGAGATCATAGGTGGGCTGGTTACCGGTAACCTGACAACTCACGAAGTCCTGGAGACACTTATTTCCACTCTTCCGGTCTGCAAGTGGAGAGGTATAGCGTACTCCACATTCTCAATCCTTCGCATCTACAACACCGGACAGGCTACCTTGGTGGAATACGACTCGCCGAAAGCACTGCGAATGCGCGGCGGCTCGGATGTGATCCCGATGAACGGTGCGAACCTCGATATCTGTGGCAAGCCAATCCGCGAGAGTCACTTTAGGATGCGGCCTGGTGAGCTCTTTCTCCAGATGTCCGATGGAATAATCCATGCGGGAGTAGGTTCAACCCTGCCTATGGGCTGGCAGGAGAGCGGGGTGCAGAGCTATCTGAAGCACGTTGCGCCGCTGGCGGAAGGTGACCCCGAGAAACTAGCCGAATACGTCTTGAAGCAGGCGAGCGAACTATGGATGACCGGCGCTGGCGATGACGGAACCGTTCTTGCCACGCGATACCGCAAGGCCGTCAACGCAGTTGTAATCACGGGTCCGGCGGGAAGCCCTGACGATATGCCCGCTATGCTCAGCGACTTCGCTTCATTCAAAGGACGCAAGATCGTCTGCGGTGGTACGACTTCTCACCTCGTGGCCGACAGGCTGAACGCCGAGGTGCAGGTGGACATGAAGTACCTCACGAGTGGACTTCCTCCCACCGCAAAGATCAAAGGAATTGATCTGGTCACAGAAGGAATGCTCACCCTGAACAGAACGGTCGAATACCTCAAACATGGAATTCCTCAGGGCGAGGAAAACGCTGCAACTGAGTTGGTGAAGAGCCTCCACGCAATCGATGGGATACGATTCCTCGTGGGCACGGCCAGAAACGCTGCTCACCAAAACGCGAACTTCCCTTCGGAGCTCCTGCTGCGTCGAACCGTGGTCGAGTCCCTGGCCGTGCTGCTGAGAGGCGTTGGCAAGCACGTCGAGGTAGTCTACTACTAGCAGCAAACGGCAGGTCCGCCCCAACTACTGCCCGACCTGCCGCAGCTTGTGTCATATTGGCCGGTATGTATGGCATTCTGACCAGCGGGTCGGAATGACATATCTAGTCGAGCGCGAGCAATCTCCGGGCGAAGACCTGGGCAACAGGATTTCTCTCAATCCGGCCCGCAAGCTCAACCTGACATATCCTTACACTGCCCTGCCCCACCCTCTTCTCAGCAGCGGCCAGGGCAGGCCCCCAGTCACCCTGCCAGTCTCCGTTGCCGGAGGTGAGAATCGGTCTGAAGCCACTCGCTTGAAACACAGTCGACAGCATAGGAGTTGCGTAGTCACACCTTGGATCAAACCAGAACTTGAAGTCATTCGTCAGAAAATCACTAACGATGGGATGTCCGGTTCCGCAGTTGACGAAGTTTCTCTCACCCATTCCGCACTCGGAGACCACCACCTTGCTGCCAAAGACCTTGTGAGTTCCGGGCAGGATGCACAGCAGAATGAGGCTTGCCCCTCCACGCACTGAATCCGCGAGAGCCCCCCATTCAGGAATCGATGACGCGGATATGTCATCCATCAGTATCGTTTCGTCCGCCGTTGATGTGCCTCCAAAGACAATCTCGCAGCCGAGGTCTGCTGCCAGTCTAGCCGCCGGTCCGTCGCTTGTACCATACACGCGAACGGTCTTGCTCTTTGCAGTGGCGAGTGCTGGAAACAGGCTGACGCTCAGACTTGTGTGATGCAGAACACTTCCGTCCTCTGCAGTCAGCGCCAACTGGACCTCGGCTTCACACCGATCAGAAACTGCCGGAGCGGAAAAGTCCAGGTATCCCTGGAATGTCGGCGTCATTGGCTCGACCTTAGCTTTGGTCATCCCACTCTGGATAGTGCGTCCATCAATGACTAACTGGTATCTCAACGAGGTGGAATCTGGAACAGTTTCAAGATCGTTGCATACCCACGCCTCAACGGTGATATTCTCGCCGGCAAAGTACGCCAGACGGTCTGAACGCAGGCTGACCATCAGAGGCGTAAGCGCGTCTCTATAAACAAAGAAGGCTTTCTTCGGCTGTCTCTCAACGTCCATTATGGTCTTCATCCACCCGCTTGGAAACGCATCGATGAACAGGTGGATGGCGAATGTCACCATGTCCTTGTTTCGCCTGAATGCCTCAGTCATAAGGCGGGTAACCCACGCCTGATGCGTCTGACTGGATTCAACCCAGCCTTTCAGCGTCTTTGGGGTTTCATACCACATATAGTGGAATCTGCCGTTCTGAGACTTAGTTATTCTATCCGGAGACCACGTCTTTTCCTCCGCGCGGCTCTGTGGAAGCCAGTGGGCAGGATACCTTCGCCTCATCAGTTCGACGGGGTCAAGCCCCTCGGAACCAAACTCACCGCAACCGTACATCCAGCCGGGTTTCACTGGTTGCCAGTACCCCTTGTGGAGCATGCCAATCTGGACCCCGTGTCCGTTATACCAGCCACAGTAACAGTGGTTGTCGGGCAGTCCCTCCGCGGGCGGATCGTAGTCTCCATCCACAGGCTTGATCACTCTGTCCGGATTCGACAATCGCACCGCATGGCTGGCGGCCTCGAACATACTCTCCATCTCGTCTCGAAGCATGTTTCTGTGAGGCTTGCCCTGGGCTGCGGGGAAAGGCTCGTTTATGTAGGTCACCATTATGTTGCAGGGATGCGATCTGACCAGCCGCTCCATCTCCTCGGCCTGTCTCACACATTCCGCCCACTGATTTCGTCTGACAACTCCGAAGAGAGGTAAGTCAGTCTGGGTCATCAGGCCGAGTCGGTCACATATTTCGTATATCTCGGAATGGACTGGCCTCTGCGTTAGCCGCCAGAAGTTCATATTGCATATCTTGGCCAGCAGCACATCGTCTATGAGCTGCTGCCAGTCACGTTTCATCACGCACTGCTGCTCGTGGCCCATAGTGTTGGCGCCTCGCAGCCGGATCTCACGGCCATTCAGATACATTCTGCCCTTCGGCACGGAGTTTTCATCCAGAACAAACGTGCGCATGCCGAATTGTCGGTCAACTTCGTCGACCTGTCCGGTAAAAACATCCGTAACACGCACGTGCATCTGGTAAAGCCACGGAGACTCCGGCCACCACAATCGGTGGTTTGGCATCTCGACTGATATTCGGTAGTAGTTGACCCCAGGCCCTGCAGGATTCGGGATGTCGCACGCCTGTCGCTTCACCACCGTCTTGCGGAAATTTCGGCCGAATACCGACAACTCCACACCGATCTCCCGGGACAGGGTATGCCGGCTGGTCACCTCAATCCAGGCCTCAGCTCGATTCTCGCCCGGTATCGGACGCACAAAGACGTCGCTTATGAATATGGCGGGGCGGGCTTCGACATAGACATCCTGATAGATGCCCATGCCAGGGGGACAATGATGCCAGCCAATCTCTGGCTCGTCATAGCCGGGTCCGGTAGCAGCGTAGACCTTGTCGCCTTCGTAGAGGCCGCCATCCTCGCCCCATGAATCATTGCTCAGCATAATGGCGTCGTTCTCAACCACCACCATGAGCGTGTTCTCACCCGTGACTGCGTGATCTGTGAAGTCAAACTCGAATGGCGCGAAGAAACCTTCGTGCGAGCCAACGAACGTCCCATTTACAAACACATGCGCCTTGTAGTCGACACCTTTGAAGCACACATACAGCGCACCGTAGACGCGCAGAGTCTCATTTACCGCAAACGTTGTTCGATAGTAGGTAGTCGCTCTTCCCAGAGGTTCGCCAAAGTGTGGTATGTGCACGCACTCCCATTCGCCAGTCCCCGCCAGTACGCCCTGGAAATCCCGCTTGTCCGCGTCGGTCTGAATGCGCCAGTTGAACTCCTCGATATACACACGCTCGCGGGTCACCTGGCATTCCGGGGCGAGGTTCTTCAGGAATGGCGCGTGAAGACGACGCTGGCGCATCAGTTCGCGCCTCAGATCCGCACTCGTGGACATCTTCGCAGTCGGCTCGAATCTGTCAGCATCGCCGTCCCTGACTGGCAGGTGGATGTCCGGCAAAACCGGCGGCTGTGGAGTCACCAGGGTCGAATCTCTGTATGCCTGCCGAGATGCTCCTATTTCCGCGAATACGTCTCGTTTGCCTCGATTGTCTCTATCGGTCACGGGTTTCCTCCTCTACTGTCATTTCGATCGCACGGAGGAGTCTCTGCGATTCCCTCCAGAGTCGAAATGACATTTCCGCAGGATAGCTGCGTTTAGCACAAGTAGTCGTGGCAGCCTACCTCTGCCCCAACTCCCTGACAAGATCAAAATAGTAGTACGCGTTTTCCTTTGGCACGTTGGCCGGAATGTGGTTTCCAACTGCCATGACGAACCCCGGGCAGTGCTTGGCCGCGTTCATGCAGCGTTCGACTTCCCTGCGAATGTCTTCCTTAGTGCCCCAGGTCATCGGGCGGCAGTCTGCGTTGCCCACAATCACGTGAGTCTTGCCATATTTCTCGGCAACATATTCGAGACTGGTCATCGGCTCAAATATGAACCCATCCGCTCCCGCTTCCGCAATGTCATCAACGAACTCGGTGAAGTTGGCATCCGAACAGAATATTACTTTGATGCCCTTTTCCTTCAGCGGT
>Ga0116202_10002868_pt1 | contig 10346 bp, 5 predicted proteins | sample LakKivw325mmetaG_FD_94479 | JGI IMG/M metagenome (GOLD analysis project Ga0116202, IMG submission 94479) | Anoxic lake water microbial communities from Lake Kivu, Rwanda to study Microbial Dark Matter (Phase II) - Lake Kivu water 325m metaG | ecosystem: Environmental > Aquatic > Freshwater >... | reverse complement strand
TCCAAGACTTTTTTAAGTCCTTTCTCTCAGACGAAAACGTTCCCAAATACCGTCAGAGAATCTCGCAAATGGCCACCAGTGGATCAAAGTCTCTTTTAGTAGACTTTGAAGACCTTCTAACATTTGAAGAGTCACTCGCACGAGACCTTATCGAGAAACCACAGGAGTATTTGAGGCACGCGAACGACGCAGCTTGGAATCAGCTGAAAATCGAAGATCCCGAATACGCTGAAAAGATAGAGAAGGTTAGGACAAGGTTTAGGAATCTACCGGAAGCAATTTCCTTAAGGGCTGTAGGCTCAGAGCACATCGGGAGGTTAATCATGGTCCATGGCATACTCGTCAGGGCCACGCCAGTACAGCCGATGTTGGTAAAGGCTGCGTTTGAGTGTAGAAGATGTGGGAAGATAAATTACATCGAGCAGTCGGGTCTTCTTGTAAATACGCCTGTCGCATGTGAAAATCCTGCCTGCAGAAGAACTGGTCCGTTCGATTTTGTTGAAGACGGGTCAACATTCATTAACTCCCAAGAAATACGCATTCAAGAAAGACCTGAAGACCTGCCACCAGGACAGTTGCCCCGTTGGATTGACGTTAGACTTGTTGAGGACATCGTTGACACAGCTCGGCCAGGAGACAGGGTTTCGATCATAGGTATAGTTGAATCTGTCCAACAGTTTCTGCCCAGACGTGGAAGACTGAGAACATTCAACCTCAGCCTAGATGCCAACTTTATTGATGTCGCTGGGAAGGAACACGAAATGGTCCAGATTTCTCCGGAGGAGAGAAGTAAGATCCTTGAACTTGCGAAGGACCCGATGGTCCATCAGAAAATAATTCGCTCGATAGCGCCATCGATCTATGGGTACGAGGACCTCAAAGAGTCCATAATGTTCCTTCTGTTTGGAGGCGTTCCCAAAATGCTTCCTGACGGAATAACTATTAGAGGAGACGCAAATGTGCTCTTCCTTGGCGATCCGGGGACAGCAAAGAGCCAGCTCTTGCAGTATGTTGCAAAAATAGCTCCAAGAGGACTGTACACTAGCGGACGTGGATCCACAGCCGCTGGTTTGACGGCAGCTGTCCTTAGAGAGAGTGGTGGTGGAATGGTGCTTGAAGCCGGGGCCCTCGTCTTAGCTGATAAAGGAATCTGTTGCATAGACGAGATCGATAAGATGAGGCCTGAGGACAGGGTTGCCATACACGAAGCGATGGAGCAGCGGACGGTTTCGGTGGCCAAGGGTGGCATAGTCGCTACGCTCAATGCTAGATCTTCGATCCTAGCGGCTGCTAACCCAGCCTTGGGTAGATATGATCCCTACAGGACGATTGGAGAGAATCTGAGTCTACCTGTAACGATTCTTTCAAGGTTTGACCTAATCTTCGTAATAAGGGATCAGCCCGATCGAGACATCGATTCAAGAATGGCTGATCATATATTGAGTCTGCACAGGACGGGCTCACCTACCGTGGAACCTCCTATCGCTCCAGATCTGCTCCGCAAGTATATCAGCTATTCTAGGGAGGTTAAACCCGTCTTGACACAAGAAGCGGTCGAAAGACTAAGGGATTTCTACCTGAGTATGAGGTCAACCTCCGAATCCAGCGATTCACCTGTCGCTATCACCGCCAGACAACTTGAATCCCTCACAAGATTGTCAGAGGCCAGAGCAAGATCGGCTCTGCGTACGGAGGTGACCGTTGAGGATGCTGAGGCCGTTATCCTGTTGATGAGAAAGTCCATGCAACAAGTTGGAATAGATGTTTCCTCTGGCAAGTACGATATTGATATAATTATGACTGGTAAGCCGAAGAGTCTCAGGGACAAGCTCCAATCGGTTCTGTCGACTATAGTGGAGATGGAGAAGGAAACCGGTATGGTTAGAGAAGAGGACCTTTACGAGCGTCTTCAGAAAGACTTCAAAATAGATGAGACTGAGGCAAGCAAACTGGTCAATCAGCTGGCAAAAGAGGGGACGATATACTCTCCAAAGCAAGGATACTTTAAGAAAGCATAGAATTATATGAGATAAGACTTTGAGACTCGGCAACTTGCCCATTCCGAAGGAAGCTGTAGAGGTCATAGAGGAGCAGGATATTTCAGAACTCTATCCTCCTCAAGAAGAAGCTATCAAGGCTGGAGCACTAGACGGGAAAAACCTTGTTTTAGCGAGTCCAACCGCAAGCGGAAAGACTCTCATAGCAGAACTCTGTGCGATAAAGCATGTGACGGAACAGGACGGAAAGGTCATATATCTGACCCCGCTGAGAGCCCTAGCTTCCGAGAAGTATCGTGAGTTTAAAAAGTACAGTAGACTGAGAAAGAGAAGTGGTGCCAGGGTCAGAGTGGCTATATCAACGGGCGACTACGACAGCTCAGACCCATGGCTTGAGGCGGCTGACATCATCATCACGACAAATGAGAAGACAGACAGTTTACTGCGCCACAAGGCCAGATGGATGGGCGACGTCACCCTAGTCATCGCCGATGAGGTTCACGTACTGAACGATGTCGACAGAGGCCCCACGCTCGAAGTCATTCTGACAAGGCTCCTAGAGTTCAACCCGAAGGCTCAAATTCTTGCTCTCAGTGCGACTGTAAGAAACGCTGAGGAGATCGCGGAATGGCTCAAGGCAGGATCCATAACGACAGAGTGGAGACCGATCAAACTTGTAGAGGGCGTGTGCCTGCATAACACGGCCGAGTTCAATGATGGAAGCTCAATTAAGATAGGTGGAGATTACGGTGACTCTGTCCTGAACCTCGTTGCGTACACAGTTAAGCAGAACGGCCAAGCCCTAGTATTCGCAGAAACCCGCAAGAAAGCTGTTTCATACGCCAAGAAGATAGCTGACGCGGTTAAGAAACTTCTTTCAAGACCAGAGAAGAGATCGTTAGAATCGGTCTCAGAAAGGATCCTTGCTGCTGGTGAAAGGACTAGGGTCAGCGATCTGCTGGCCAATCTTGTCCAACTTGGGGTCGCTTTTCATCATGCCGGTCTATCAGCATCTCATCGTAAGGTAGTTGAGGACGCGTTCCGTGCCGGCAAGATCAAGGTGACTGCGGCAACGCCCACGCTCGCATATGGGGTAAACCTTCCTGCTAGGATGGTCATCATAAGTAGCTATAAGAGATATGTGCCCGGCTACGGCCGATACCCAATTTCAGTCCTAGATTTCAAGCAAATGAGTGGAAGAGCTGGTAGGCCAAGATATGACAATGTCGGTGAGGCGCTTCTGATCTCAAGCACGTCTGATGAGCAAGACTACTTGATGGAGAGTTACGTTTTTTCTAAGCCTGAGAAATTATGGTCAAAATTGGCTGTGGAGAGGGTGCTTCGATCACATGTGCTTGCCTCCATAGCTTCGGGCTTTGCCCACTCTGAGCAAGGACTTTACGACTTCTTTGAGAAAACCTTCTACGCCTACCAGTATGGGTCAAGGAATATCAAGCCGATCGTCACCAAGATTCTGGAATTTCTCTATATAGAGAGAATGGTTGACCTCGATGGGAAGCGCCTCTTTGCGACAGATTTCGGCCGCCGAATTTCCGAATTGTACATCGATCCTCTTTCAGGTGTGATTATCCGTGATGGCCTGTACAATCGTGCAGACTCGCTGACCGACCTCAGTTTCTTACACATGGTCTGCCACACACCGGATGTCGCGCCCAAATATTATCCCAGAAGGAGAGAAATGGATGGTCTCAACGTTTTTGTTGGCGCGCACAGAGGAGAATTCATGTTTGAGGTTCCCGAAGAGTGGACTGACAGTGTTGTCTATGAAGAATTTTTGGGCGAAGTTAAGTGCGCCTTTGTTCTAGAGTCTTGGATCAACGAAGTCTCGGAGGACGACATAATAGAGAGATTCTCGGTTCAGCCAGGCGACCTCTTTAGATTGACCGAAACCGTAAGATGGCTCCTTTACGCCTCGCATGAGTTATGCCGTCTGTTTGGGCACAAAGACCTGCTCGCAAAGACCTCCGCGTTAGAGAGAAGGGTCAAATCTGGTATTAAGGCCGAGTTGCTCCCTCTTGTTGGACTTAGGGGAATCGGTAGGGTCAGGGGCCGCGCGCTCTTTAACGCTGGTTTTAGGACGATTAAAAGCCTGAAACACGCCTCGATAGGGCAACTCACTGACATACCGATGATAGGTCCGCAGGTGGCCAAGAAGATCAAGGAGCAGCTCGGTGGCCTCGTGAGGTCGGATGAATGGGAAAGGTTAACAAGAGAGACGGGTGAAGGCCAAAAGCAGATTTCCGAATATTAGAAAGTCTTTTTGACTCTTCTGCGAGAACCTCCTTCTCCACTAGACGTAAAGTCTTAGAAAAAGTTCAATTGAAAAAAAGGTATAAATGGGCTGGTGTGATTTCACGCATTTGCATTGATGTCTCAACACTGACTACGCATCATGTCCGCCGTCACTGGGTCCCTGCTGTTTTACAGTGATGTAAGCAAAGAGGGACAGAACAACATTATGAAGTTTGGTGATGACTATCGTGGTTACATGGCAAGAGTGCCACGACTGAATTTGCTTGCGGGCATCATGAGGCTGGTCCCTGGCCGATCAAGGAGAAACGAGGAGGATCTCACCAACTGATTTTTCTGAGGAAGTAAGACTTGACTCTGAAATAGAAGATTGCTTGGGTGATGGAGCAAGCGGTTTGCGGGTGCAGATGATGTCTCTAGGTTACGTGCTGTAAAAGCTTATGAGGATTTAGAAGAGGGCAAAGGAATTGTGCCTTATTTTATTGTTTGTTTCTTCCTCATGTACACTAACGCAGCACTTGTGACAAGCACGCCCAATAAGACTGCTTCTAATGGAAATCCTGGAATCATTGGTGATGGTAGAGGTCTTTCAGCTACGGTAAATGTGGTATCTGTAGTGATCTCTGCAGAGTTCACGCCATCACTCGCTACTATGCGGATCAAGTATTCTTCACCTGGCGTCACATCGGTCAAATCCCAATTAAGTTGATCTCCAGTGAAGTCCATTGTGAGTGGAGACCAAGCTTCGCCATTATCTGGGCTGTAGAGTATGTTGAAGGTGAGGCGGTCTCCATCTTGATCTGTTGCACTCCACTCTATCCTGCACGTGCTATCAGTGTAGAAGATCTCCCCTCCATGTGGGGTGTTGATGACGACTTGCGGTGTGTTTAAACTAGTGTTTCTGGAAGCTAACACGTTGCCATCTTTGTCTTGTATTTGAATCTCTGTTACGCCTTCAATCCAAGGTATGGTGAACATGAAGGGCTCAAAGTCCGTGTTGAGGCTCGGACCTGTGGGCGATCGGTCGAGGATCTTGAAGGTGGCGTTGAATCCAACCTGTCCCAGGGTTTCCCCCGCGGAGCTAAGAAGGATGATATAGTAGTTACCTTTTGTCCCTAGTCTCATCGATGTTACGCCGCTTGGGAAGCGATGGAAAGGATGTATGATCACGTTCCCGTTCTTGAACACAATCCCGTCCACTAACAGAAGCTCGGGGTCGAAGGGGGCATAGGTGTCCTGTAACCGCTCATAGTCATGATTACAGATCCAACAATGATCGTTACCTCTAAAAGGGGTGTTCGAAGGGTCGAGGGCGAATCCCATGAAGCAGAAACCGGGATGAGCGTCGTGGTCCCACTGAAGGTCGTGGCGGCAATCATCATCGATCTCACGGTACTCGTTTACCCAGAAGCCAAAAGCCTTCAAACCAGGATTGGCTATATTATACTCCTCGGTGCCGTTCGTCCAGAGGAAGAATGAGTGGCCGATTTCGTGCGCGGGAACATTAATGCGGCCTACTTCTGCTAGGACTGCTCCATGCATGGAATGCCACGTCACCCCTCCTGTGCCGGTCCAACTCGCGTGTAGATTCCTATCGAACCAACCCTGCGGAGTGACAACAACGATCCTGTAGAAACAGTCTTGATCAGCGGCAGACTGGTACGCGGCGAAGGAGAAGGGACGCAACATCAAATAGACCACCCAGTCAGACGCGTTGCGAGTTGCGGTAATCAGACCATTCTGGGCAGCCACTCCAAGGTCTAACACTACTTCATCGTTCTCCTCAGCAACTAAACCTTGAACATTTGAGGGGAAGTAACCGCGCAGTACGTCCTCATAAAATTCGGAGGGTACCCTGATCGTGGTTGGAGCCCATGTTCGATCGACAAAGCATTTAATTTCTTTGTCAGCTATTGGATATGTTCCCAAGATAAATTCGGTGGAAAGAGTGGCAAATGAATCTAACATGCCCAGTAGGGAAGTCCAGTCATCTCCTGGAAATATAGGTGCAGGACGATACAATATTGTTAATGGTTCCGTGTCCTGTACTGGAAATACATCATCAAGTCGGTTGTTGAAGACGTCGTCCAGTTCCTCAATCCTATTATCTGGATCTACCTCAACATACACTTCCACAGGTTTTCCGATCGGCTTTGGAGCCTTACGTAGCTCGAATCGCAACCAATACTCTGTTGGTAGGTCATCGTTAAGAGGTAATATATAATAGGTTGTTTGCCTTGACTTTAAAGGCAGTGGATGCGTTACATACTCTCCTATATCGAAGTTTTCGAATCCAAGTTTGATTGCAGCAAAAACGGTGGATGGAAAAGAAGAGTATATACCAACTTCGAATACTGTGTTCTTTCCCATGACTAAATAGTCATATCCGGTTTTTACTACTTGTATCGGATTCAGATACACGGCTATCAGATCATACTTCTCTTCCGCAACTCTCTCTCTCACCCGCAAAGTAGTGCCATACGTGTGACCTATGAAGCTTGGGTCGAGTCCCTGCGCTTCTATCATGATTATTGAGGTTCCTGTTTCAGCTTCCAATGAGGCGCTAGCATTCAATAGGAAAGTTCCCGGAGGAACAGCCCTATCAGGCACAATTTCAACTGCAACCCCCTCAGGAAGCGTGAAAATGTCCGCGATGAGAGACACATTCCAGTAATATTCGCCAATGGGATACACTTCAATCTCCATCACAGTAAAGCATCCTTGAGAAACCTCAATAATCTCCGGTAATACTACATAGAAATCATTCTCTTGCTGTATAGGTTCCTCCTCCTGCTCTAGACCATAAACATTGATGGAACAGGTAGAAATTAACAGAAAAAGAATCGATAAAACCCAAATCGCTAACTTATTTTTTCTTATTTTCCTCACAAAAGCGATATTTTTCAAGTTTATAAATATTTTTTGATCAGGTGCAAAACTAGCGATTCACATGTGCGCTGGAAATAAAAAAGTGGTATAAATTCTGCGGTATTGAGTGGTCCCCCGACTACCATAATCCGTTGATTACTAAAAAATGATAAAAACATAGTTAGTCACACTGAAGGTTTCCTCAGCCCTAATCAGAGTTACACTGAGACACTCGTCCTAGAGACATTCTTCAAGTTTTAAAAGCCATGCGTCAAAGATGTATAGAGAAGCATATTGACAAAGCATGAAGAAAATCCTGGGAACGGAAAGCCTCCCTCCATATCCGTGATTGTTCCCACACTAAACGAAGAAGGGAGCATCGAGGCGTGTCTCAGGAGCGTAAGAAGTCAAACAGTCTCTGACTTCGAATTGATTCTAAGCGATGGCGAAAGCAACGACAAGACTGTTGAGGCTTCAAGAAGATACGTGGATAAAATAATCGTCTCCTCCAACCGCGGGATCGGGACGCAACAGAACCTCGGAGCAAAATTTGCTGAAGGAGAAATATTGGTGTTTATTCACGCTGATACGATCGTGGGAGAAAGCCTACTTGAAGAAATCTCTGGGGCCACAAATGACGGATACATTGGTGGGGGATGTGTAGTTAAAACAGTCGGGGAAGGCTATAAATGTAAACTGTTTGACGAGGCCATTAAGCTCATAAACGTGATTCTCAACCCTTTCAACATCTTATGCACAGGAGAAGTATTGTTCTTTAGAAAAGATGTTTTCATGAAGAATGAAGGGTTCAGGGACGTTTTTTTTGAGGATGCCGATATGCTTCTTCGAGCCAGAGATGACGGTAAACTGAAGCTGTTGAAAAGCACAGTTGTGACGTCTGGTAGGAGGTTCAGAGAAAGCTTCTGGAAGAAAATGATATTTGAATGGGTGCCCTACGCGATTTTGACCCTGCTTGGAAGACCAAAGAAGATGAAGTACATTCCTGCTAGATAGCGAAAATTCTTGCATTATTTCGCCGCTTTTATATAAGATTGGATAACCCATTTCAGAACTTCGAGGAGATTATGAACCCAAAATGTTCTCGAGCAAAGGTAGAGTCAATAGAGTTATCGTCGCTCGACTAGCCGCTGGCTCAGACCTCATTGGGGCGATAAGAGATTCTGCTGACAGAGCTAACGTGGATACTGGAGTCTTTACGCTCATAGGGGCCCTTAAAAAAGCGGTTCTGCGCTCCTATGTCGGCGGTGGAAAGTATAAATCCCTAGAGTTTAAAGGCCCTTTAGAAATCGCGTCGTGTTCTGGAAACATATCTAAGAAGGAAGGCGAGACCTTTGTCCATGCGCATGCAGTTCTTTCCGACTCGCATGGAAGAGCCTTTGGCGGTCATCTGGGAGAAGGATGTGAGGTGTCGCCCACTGGAGAACTGTTCATTTATGAGATCAGTGAAGTAAAGCTAAGAAGGGTATTGGATGAAGAGACAGGCCTTTACCTTCTCGATATTGAATAAGTTTGAGATGTCTTACCTGAGTCCAGGCAAGATCTCCTTGATGGTTTTCGCGACTAAGACTCCGAGAACTACGGATGCACCTGCCTGAATAATCAGGTCTCGCATGTACGACACGATGGCCAATGGGACTCCCTTGATGAAGACGTTGACGATGAAGTAGGTTGAGGCCATCAGGAATCCTCCGATCACGCACGAGATTACCTGTAACATTACAGACTTACCCTTCGCCAGCCCCGGAATGAACCCCTCTAACCCATGTGCGAGAATAGAGACATACCATTGAGGATAACCCGCATACAGGTCTGCCATTGCAGCTCCCATTATCCCTGTCAATCCGCCGGTCTTAGGCCCAAATAAAAGGGCGGCCACGAATACAACGAAGTCTCCAAAGTGGGTGTAGCCTCCGGTCGGCGACGGAATTCTTAATGGGAGAATGATGAAAGCTGCATATAGCGCGGAGAAGACCGACACCATGGTGATCTCTATGCTCCTCAACAAGGGAGCAGTTGTCTCCGCAGTCTTCTTGGCTTTTGGAGTGATCAATTTCAGAGGGATGCCTGCCGAGATTAGACAGATGCTTACTGTGGTTGCTATGGTGAGTATGTCTGGGACGCTGAACCTGTAGATTGACGGGATAAAGTATGTTGCTATGGCCAAAGCCACCGCCATGATGTTTGTAAGTATTGCTGCTTTTGTTCGGTTTCTCCACAGGAGGTATTCTCCAAGAAAGGTTGATGCTGTGCTGGAGAGTCCGAAGAAGAGGTAGAGACTTATGAATATTTTCCGGGAACTGCTGAGATCTATTTCCTGAAAAATTGACTGGCCGAGGGTGGAAAGAACTTGTAGGGTCTCAAAGATTAGAACAAGGCTAAGTATGATGCCTCCAGAGATTGACAAGGCATAGCTGACCCAAAGCTTGCCGTCTACAGGAGCATCGCTCATAACTTTTCCCGTGCCTTTATGAATCTGGTAAAGTAATCAAGGTTGTCAATTATCTGGGTTGCGCTTGATCGATTGTTTATTAGATGTCTTAGACTATAAAAATAGAACGAGAGGTTTTAAGGATGAGTTTTCCTTTAGGCAAGATCAAACCAAGCGTCCTTCAAGAAGTGGTTTTCAAGTATCTGGGAGCGAAGCGCGATGACGTGATCCTTGGTCCGTCTTATGGAGAGGACGCTGCGATTGTCCGGGTTGAAGATAGTTTACTCGCAGTGTCATGCGATCCTATAAGCGGCGCCGAGAGGCGAATCGGTTGGCTTGCGGTTAACGTTTCTGCGAACGATGTTTCAACGCGGGGCGTTAGACCAAGATGGTTCTTGCCATGCGTGATGCTTCCAGAAGGATCAGGAAAGCTTCTTCTGGAGGAGATTTGCGTCCAGATGGACAAGGCTGCGCAGAAGCTCGGAGTGGCCATAGTCGGCGGACACTCGGAGGTTACGCCGGGCATCTCCCATCCCTTGGTCATCGGTTTCTGCGCAGGTGTTGCTGAGAAAGATAGATATGTCTCCTGTGCGGGGGCTAAGCCTGGATGCAAGATCGTCATGACCAAAGGAGCAGGAATCGAGGGGACGGCAGTACTTGCCGCGGATAGGCGCAGACCTCTTGAGGATGAGTTTGGAGAGGAATTTGTGGCGAGAGCAGAGAGTTACTTCGACTCGATCAGCGTCGTTGAAGAGGCGATT
>Ga0116202_10002866_pt1 | contig 10347 bp, 10 predicted proteins | sample LakKivw325mmetaG_FD_94479 | JGI IMG/M metagenome (GOLD analysis project Ga0116202, IMG submission 94479) | Anoxic lake water microbial communities from Lake Kivu, Rwanda to study Microbial Dark Matter (Phase II) - Lake Kivu water 325m metaG | ecosystem: Environmental > Aquatic > Freshwater >... | reverse complement strand
GTGCTTTCGGGGTTTTCGCCTACCGGCACGGTGACCAGCAAATATGTCACATTATCGGTGACGACCGATAAGGCGGCATCCTGCCGTTATAGCTGGTATGACAAGGATTATGAGGCAATGACATTGGCATTTACCAGCAACAACAAGCTCTATCATGTCGCGTCGGCAACGCTTTCCAACGCCGGCAATTATAATTATTATGTTCGCTGCAAGGATGAAGCCGGTAATGTCAACTCTCCGGCGGGTAGAATCGCGTTTTATTACTATGTTTATGTTGCTCCGACAACAACGGTGACGACAACGCCCCCGGTGACAACTCCCAAAGATACTGTGCCGCCGACAATATCGGGAATGTCGCCGTCGGGCGCGGTGACGACCAAGGAAATCACTTTGTCGGTTGCCACCGATGAAACGGCGACTTGCCGCTACGCGACCAGCGACTTTGATTATGAGTTGATGCCCGATAGTTTTGGCGACGCGGGCGTTTCGCACAGCAAAACAATCACTTTGGCGGCGCCCGGAGAGTATCTTTATTATGTGCGATGCGTTGATGAGGCAAAAAATAAGAATACGATTTCAGGGCAAATAAAATTCACCTATTCTTTGCCTGAAGGACCAAAAATCGTTGATCTTGAGCCGTCGGGCGGCGTGGTTTATCAAGGCAGCGTGGCGTTGATTGCCACTACCGACAAGGAGGCATCTTGCCGATTCGCGGAAAATGATGTTGATTATGATCGAATGGGAGATTTTTTTGACACCGGCGACGGACTTTTCCACCAGGCGTTCGTTGATTTGCCTGATTATGGCTTTTATTCTTATTATGTGCGCTGTATGGATAAAAGCGGCGTTTTGGGGGCAAAATCAGAAGTTATCAGTTTTGAATATCAAAATCCCAATCCGGTATCTGAAGAAATGCCGGTTGAGCCGGAACCGATAGTCTGCGAGCAAATTCAGATCGGCGCTAAAGATGGAGCGTGCGATAAAACGCTGGATTGTGTTTGCGACCCTGATTGTCCGGGGACTGGCGATGACGCTGATCCCGATTGCGCCGACATTGAACAGCCGTCGGGCGGAGGCGGCGGCTGGGTCGCGTTATTATTAATCGGATTGATTTTATTGATTATCATTATAATCATTATCATTATTGTTAAACGAAAAAATGCCGAGGAAGAAGACGTGGAACTGCCCTGAAATAGTAAAGCTTAAAACGTAAAGCGTAAAGCGTAAAGCGAAAAATCAAAACGCGCCCAAAGAGCGCGTTTTTAATGATTCAATGTTTTAATGTTTAAATGTTTCTATGACAAATTATAGGAGATTTTTTTGATTTTGTAGATGATTTTGTTGTTTTCTCCCGTTGCCGCCGAATCGCCGATTTTTTTTCCCAGCAAAAGCTGTCCCACTGGCGATTCGTTGGAAATGCGTCCGGCGTCCGGATCGGCTTCCAGAGTGCCCACCAATGTCAATTCTTCGTCTTTGCCATTGATGTTCACCAGGACTGTGGCGCCGATGCCCACTTCTTTTTGGTTGTTTTTTGCCGGCGCTTTAATGAGACGGGCGTTTTTAATGATATTTTCAAGTTCAACGAGCCTGATATCAAGCAGGCTTAAATCTTCCTGAAAAGCGATAAATTCGGGATTGACATCTTCGGAATGAAGAATTGCCGGCGCCTCGCCTTTGGTTTTGGCCAGCTTGATTTGTTTTAGCGTTTCGTAGTCGGCGTTAATTTTTTTAAGTCCTTGCCGAGTCAAATAGAAGTTTTTTGCTTCCATATCAGTTGCCTCCGTCTGCCGCTTTCTGCCTGGTTTTAATGCGGCAAGAAGCGCCTTTAAGGCGGCGGTGAAAAATCTGTTATCTCCATTGTAGGCATTGCCGTTTTTTTGTCAATTGTTGATAATAATCATATAATCATATAATCATATAATCATTTAATCATGAATCATGAATCATGAATAATGAATCAATGGATCTTTTATAATGATTAATCAAGAGTTGGCAAAAATTTTCTATGAAATCGCGCAGATGCTGGACGCGGAAAATGATCGTTTCCGCCCGATTGCTTATCGGCGCGCGGCGCGATCATTGGCGGATTTGCCTGAAGATGCCGGCGTGATTTATCGGCGCGGGGGCTTGGCGGCGCTGGAAGAAATTCCGGGCGTGGGAAAAGGCATTGGCGAAAAGATTGAGGAATATGTTTTGCGCGGCGAAATTGCCTATCACAAAGAATTAAAACGGCGTTTTCCGGCGGCATTGGGAGAAATTGCTGCGGTGGAAGGATTGGGAGCCAAGAGAGCCAAGTTTCTTTTTGAGAGATTGGGAGTTAAAAATTTAAAAGAATTGGAGCGCGCCGCCCGCGCGGGAAAAATTGCCGCGCTGGAAGGTTTTGGCGAAAAATCGCAAACCAATATTTTGCAAGCGGTGATGTTTCAAAAAAAAGCGGGCGGACGCTTGTTATTGGGCCATGCTTTGCCGCTGGCATTGGAAATCAAACGGCGATTGGAGGAATTCGGCGGTTTGGCGCGGGTGGAAATTGCCGGTTCATTGCGCCGGCGAAAGGAAACCATCGGCGATATTGATTTGCTGGCGGTAACCAAGCCGGGCGCGTCCGCGGACGCGGCAATGGATTTTTTCACTTCGCTGCCGGAGATTGAAAAGATTTGGGCTAAGGGTAATACCAAATCTTCGGTTCGGACGCGCGCTGGCATTGATATTGATTTGCGGCTGGTGCCGGCCGAATCGTTCGGGGCGGCATGGCAATATTTTACCGGCTCAAAAGAGCACAACATTATTTTGAGGCGGATTGCCAAAGAGGAAGGGTTAAAACTTTCCGAATACGGATTGTTTGCCGGCAATCGCGCTATTGCCGGCAAAGACGAGGAAGAAATTTATGTTAAACTGGGAACGAAAGCGATTCCGCCGGAGTTGCGCGAAAACGGCGGCGAAATTGAAGCGGCGCGAAAAGATTGTCTGCCGGATTTAATTGGATATGGCGGTTTGCGGGGAGATTTGCATTGTCATTCCGATTGGGACGGCGGCGATGATTCCATTGAAACATTGGCCGCTTTTGCCAAAGAAATGGGCTATGAATATCTTGGCATTGCCGATCACACCAAATTTTTAAAAATTGAAAATGGTCTTGACGAAAAACAATTGGCGGAGCGCAATCGGGAAATTGATAAATTAAATGAATCAAACAAGGAGTTTAAAATATTGAAAGGATGCGAAGCAAATATTTTAAATGACGGCGCGGTTGACATTGACGGCGCTGCGCTGGCGGATTTGGATTTTGCCATCGCGGGCGTTCATTCCAATTTAAAAATGGAGCGAAAAAAAATGACCGCCAGAATAATTCGCGCGATGGAAAATCCGTTTATTGACATTATTTCCCATCCGACCGGCAGGTTATTAAAAAAACGGCCGGAATGCGAAATTGATTTTGACAAAATATTGGCGGCGGCGGCGGCGACCGGCACAATATTGGAAATCAACGCCTTTCCCGACCGGCTGGATTTAAACGATCGGCACATTCGCGCGGCAAAGGAGCGAAGCGTAAAAATGATTATCAACTCCGACAGCCATCGCGCCGCGCACTTGTTTTTTGCCGAGTTTGGCATCGCGCAAGCGCGGCGCGGTTGGGCGGGGGCAGCCGATATTGTCAATACTCTGCCGTGGTCGGAATTGCAAAAAACATTGAAAAGAAACAAAAAAAGCGTAAATTAAAGAAGAAATTATTTTGAATCGCAAAACTTGTTGAGGCGAGTGTTTTCGCCGGAGCATTATTTTGCGCGACCGGCGCAAAATACTAGAAAATTTTATAGCAATAAAATTTTCGCGCTCCGCGAAAATACTTGCCGAATAAGAGTTTTGCAATTCAAGTGAATTATTTTTATTAAAACCATATGAAATTTGAAAAATCCGCCGGCGCGATCGTTTTTTGCCGCGCGCCGGACGGCCAAAATCAATTTTTGTTGCTGCATTATCCGTCAATGTCCCATCGCTCAAAAAGAGACTATTGGGATTTTGTCAAGGGCCATGTGGAGAAAGGCGAAGATGAGATTGCCACGGTGCGCCGCGAAGCCGCCGAAGAAACGGGATTAAGCGACTTGGAATTTATCGGCGGGTTTCGCGCGGCGATGAAATATTTTTTTCGCCATAAAAATGATTTGATTTTTAAAACCGCCGTTTTTTATTTGGCAAAAACTGGAACTGAAGCTATCACGCTTTCAGGCGAGCACAATGATTATATTTGGCTGTCCTATCAAGATGCTTATCAATTATTGTCGTTTGACAATGCCAAAAAAATATTTCGCGCCGCCAATGGTTATCTGGCAAGAAACGAAAAAGACAATTGATGATGGCATATCAACCCATCAACTCATCGCTACCCCTGAGTGCGGGCGATACAAATACCAACAATTTCCTTTGCGCCGGCATATTTTAAAACTTTGGCGCATTCTTCCATTGTCGCGCCGGTGGTGGCGACATCATCTATCAAAAAGATTTTTTTTCCGGCAACCGCTTTTTTGTTTTCACAGATAAACGCGCCGCGCAAGTTCTCCATTCTTTGGCGTTGCGAAAGCTCGGCTTGACAAGCGGTTTCCTTGATTTTTACCAAACTGTCGCATAGGGGAATTTGCCAGATAGCGGATAATTTTTCGGCTAAGTCTCGGGCTTGATTGAAACCGCGCCCCCGCATTCTTTTGTTTGCCAGCGGAACAAAAACAAGATTGAATCCTTTCGGGTTTTGCCCGCACAAAGAAAAATGTCCGGCGATGATTTTTGCCAGCGGCAATGCCAACTCGCGGCAAAACGGCTCATATTTAAACGCGTGAATGATTTTCTTGACGCGCGGGTTTTCGTAGGCGCAAGGCGAATAAATGTCGGAAAGATATTTTTTTGTTTTATCGCGGCGATGAACGGGGGAAATATCCATCAACGATTGGCAATCGGCACAAAGAAAAGCGCCGTAAGCCGAACAAAAAAAGCATCTTTTCGGAAACAGCAATTCTTTAATGCCGGCAAATATTTTTGGCATATTGCGGTTAATTTTGTTTGCGGTTATGATGTAATTATAATAATAATTAAAAATGCAAAAATCAAAATAACAATGAAAAATTTAAAATTTGAATGCGTTTCAATTTTTAATTTCAAATTTTCATTTTGATTTTTGACTTTTAAATTTTACATTTGATTCGTGTTGCCAAAATTGTTTTCCAAAAAATTTCTGGGGATTGATATCGGCACTTTTTCGCTGAAATTGGTGGAGTTGGCAGAAGCGGGCGAGAATTTTTCGTTGTCCAATTACGGACAGTATGACATTGAGCCAAATCAAAATCTTGGCATGGTTGATTCTGAAAGAAAGATAATGGCAAGTTTTTCGGCTCAAGAAATTGCCGAGATTATTCAGGCGATAATGTCGGAAGCCAAAATGAAAACTCGGCAATGCGCTTTTTCCATTCCGGATTTTTCAACATTTTTCACCACCTTTTCTTTGCCGGCAATGACCAAAAAAGAATTATCCGACGCGGTGATATTTGAAGCGCGGCAACATATTCCTTTGCCGATTGACAGCGTTACCGTCGATTGGCAGTTGATTGGCGGTGAATTCGGCAAATCGGACAAAATGGAAATCGCGATGACGGCCATTCCTAACGAAGTAATTGCCAAATATAGGGATATTGCGGCAAAAGCGGGTTTGCAATTGGCGCTGATAGAGGCGGAAGCTTTTGGCTTGGCGCAGGCGTTGATTTCCAAAGAAGAATTGCGCCCAGTATGCCTGATTGATATCGGAATTCAAAGCACAGTTTGCAGTTTGATGGAAAATCAAGTTTTGCGGTATTCTCACAGTTTTGATCGCGGCGCGGATTATTTATTCAAGGCACTTATCCGTCAGTTGCCAATCAGCCGGGAAATAATCCAATCAATTGAGAAAAGTTGCGGACTTCAGGCATTTTCATTCATTGAACCGGACATAAAAAACAATATGAGAAATATCTTTAGGGATTCTTTTTTGCCAATACTCAAAGAAATTGAAATGGCATTGGCTGAATATCGCCGGTCCTCGGGCATTGAGATCGCAAAAATTATTCTTTCGGGCGGCGCGGCTGCTTTGCCGGAAGTAATGGATCAATTCAAAAATTATTTTCAAAAAGAAACCGAAATTGCCGATCCGTTCGCAAAAATAAATTATCCAAAAGAAATGCAAGAGGAGATAAAAAAAATCGGTCCGGCATACGCGGTGGCGGTTGGAATGGCGCGCCGGGGGTTTAATCTGATGAATAAAAAATGATTTTTCTTTTTCTTATCCTTGCCATTAAAAATAATTATGCGATAATAAATTGCGACGGGTAAATAAAACTGGATTATTTTAAAAAATATGGTTAACGAAATTTCAAAACGGCCAGAAGTCTTTTTGGAAAACGCAGTTTTCTATTTTGCGTTTTTTTTGTTGTTATTTGTTATTTCCGGTTTTTTCTATTTTCGCCATGAGGTTAATCGGGCGAATGAAGAAATGGCTGTTCTTGACGTGCAATGGACAAAAATGAAAACCGAAGAACAAAAGGGATTGGAAAGCCGGGTGGCGGCGGCGCGCCGCCGGATGTCTGATTTTTCAAAGATAATGAAATCGCGCGATTCCGCGGGCAATTTCTTTTCAGAATTTGAAAATATGGTTTTTTCCGGAGTTCATTATTCCAAGTTAATCCTTGATTTTTCTAAAAATTCCGTTTCCTTAACCGGGCACGGAAATAATTTTTCCGATGTCGCAAGGCAGGGGACGAAGTTTTCCGCGGCAAAATCCGTTCTGGTTTCGTGGCCGTTTACAAAAATTATGATTACCGAAGACGGTAAAATCAATTTCGATGCCGATCTTTCGATGGATCCCAATGCGAAAAATTTCAAATACGCGCGATAAAATGCCGGCTTTTTGCGGCGGACCGATTGGGTAAGTCGATATTATTTTAAAAAAAATATGTCAAGAAATTATTTGGAAGCGTTCGCGATTATTATTATCACTTTCGGTTTGGGATTTTTCTTGGTTATGCCGAAGTATCAAGAATTGCAAACCGTCAACACGCGCATCAAAGAAAAAAAAGCTGAAATTGCCGCGCAAGCGAATTATTATGCCGGACTTGAAGCGATGATGAGCGATCTTGGCCGTTACCATGAAAACTTATCAAAGATTGATGCCGCTTTGCCCGAAGGTTTGGACGCGCCGGCGGTGATGAACTTTGTTCAAGCCGCGGCGATGCAGGCCGGGTTGGCGTTGCAAGATATCAGCTATACGGGGGCGGGGAAAAACATTTCACCTGTTTCGGGGACATCTTTGCCCAGCTATGAAGTTTCATTGAAAGCTTCCGGATCATATGGAAATTTCAAGAATTTTTTGTCAATCGTTGAACGATCCAGCCGGCTGATTTCAGTGATTTCCTTGAGCGTGAATGCCAAATCCGACATCTCCAATCCGAATGACGGCGCGAATCTGATCGCGGAGAAGAAAGAGTCGGCTTCTTCTGATAAGATTCTTGATTATGAGATTAAAATCTCGGCCAACTATTATGACGCCGCCGCAAAATGAATTGTTTAATTTTAAAAACAACAGATCCGGCGCGCGGAAAATCACGCGACGGGCATGATGAACCAATATGGCAATAACTTTTCAAGAAAAAAGCAATTTGGGGAAAAATGCCGCGATTGTTATCGTTTTGGTCGCGTCATTTTTTGCTGTGATTTTTTTAATCGGGTATTTTTTGCGGGAAAATATTTTGCCGGCTTCGGAAATGTCAACGGCGCCGCAGAATATTGATATGGAAATGTTGCAGGACCCGCGTTTGGCGGAAATGGATTTTTTTCCTGAAATCACGGTCATTGAAAATAATGAACCGCGCCTGAATCCCTTTGTTGAATATTCGGCAACATCAAGTGAAAATATGGTCTTTTAATGTCTTTTTTAACCCAACAATTGATTAATGCCGGCGTCATCAGCCAAGAGCAAAGCGCCAAGTTGGAATCGGACTTGAAAAATAATCCCGGTAAAACCGAAGAGGAAATAATTATTTCCCGCGGATTGGTGGAGGAAAAAAAATTATTTAAACTCAAGAGCGAGTGGCTGGGAATTGATTTTATCGCTGAAAGCCCGGAAGATCTTTCATTGGAGATTTTGCAGACCATTCCCGAAGATACGGCGAAATTTTATCGAATGATTCCCTTGGGAAAGAAAAAGGGCGGGTTTGTCATCGGCATGGTTTTTCCCGAAGATTTGAAAGCGCAGGAGGCGCTTAAGTTTTTGGCGCGCAAAAATAATTTCACTTATCAAGTTTTTTTAATTACGCCAAAAATTTTCGGCGAAATTTTGGCAAAATATCGCGACTTAAAAAAAGAGGTTGGGAAAGCGTTAGAAGAGTTTCAAAAGGAAGAATCGCAAACAAAAGTTAACCGTCCCAAGCCGGGGGAGGAAATAATTTCCGGGGTCCAGGACGCGCCGATTACGAAGATTGTGAATGTGATTTTGCGCAACGCGATTGATGGCGGCGCTTCCGATATCCACATTGAGCCTGGGAGGTCAAAGTTGCGTGTTCGTTTTCGGGTTATGGGCGACTTGTTTTCATCAATTTTTCTTCCGTTGAATATTGCCAGTGCGGTGCTGGCGAGAATCAAGATAATGTCAAATATGAAGATTGACGAGAATCGCGTGCCTCAAGATGGCCGCTTTTCCATGAGTGTGAATGAAAAAAATTATGATTTTCGTGTTTCCACCTTGCCCACGGCGCTGGGGGAAAAGGTGGTAATGAGAATTTTGGATCCTGATGCCGGCGATAAAACTTTTGAAGATTTGGGGCTCGACGGCCGCAATCTTGAGCTGATGAGAAAAGCAATTGATGAACCGTTTGGTTTGATTCTGGTGACCGGTCCGACTGGTTCGGGGAAAAGCACCACGCTCTACGCGGTTCTGCAAGAAATTAACAACGAGAAAATAAACATTATCAGCCTGGAAGATCCGGTGGAATATTTTTGCGATGGCGTCAATCAATCACAAGTGCGCCCGGAAATCGGTTTTGACTTTGCTTCGGGCCTGCGCAGTATCTTGCGCCAGGATCCGGATGTGATTATGGTAGGCGAGGTGCGCGACGAAGAAACGGGAATGCTTACAATCCATTCGGCATTAACCGGACACTTAGTTTTGTCAACTTTGCATACTAATGATTCATTAGGAGTGGTGCCGCGTCTTGTCGATTTAAAAATTCATCCTTATCTTATTCCTTCCACCTTGGTGTTGGCGCTGGCGCAACGGTTGGTGCGCCGTCTTTGTCCCGATTGCCGCAAGCAGATTGAAGCGAAAGGGTTTTTGAAAGAAAAAATTATTGCTGAGTTTGCCGCGATTCCCGAAAAATCCCGCGGCGGCGCGGTTTTGCCGGATCCGATTATGATTTGGGAGCCGGTCGGATGCGCAAAGTGCAAGCGGCAGGGATTTTCCGGGCGGGTGGGGATTTTTGAAACGTTGGAGATGACGCCGGAATTGAGCGAAATTGTTTTAAAAGATCTTTCCGAAGCGGCGTTAAATGCCGAAGCGCGCCGGCAGGGACTTATTACGATGCGCCAAGATGGAATCTTGAAAGCTCTCAAGGGCGTTACCACTATGGAAGAAGTTTTGAAAGCAACCGAAGAAGATATTTCGGCGGCGGTTGCCGGCGCTAAATCATAATTTTGATTGAAATGAGATTTGAGTTATAATAAAATTAACGCAGTAGGCGCGAATTATTATTGCAAAAATAATATGCAAAGCAAAAAAAATGACACAGAACAAAAAGAGAAAAGAATCCTTGTGGTGGAAGATGATCCTTTTTTATCGGATATTTATAACACTAAATTAAAGCAGGCCGGTTTTGATGTTGATTTGGCAATGACCGGAGAGGAATGCGTGGACAAATTAACCGCCAATGAATATGATTTGATGGTGTTGGATATTGTCCTGCCTCAACTTGACGGATGGGAGATATTAGGTCGAGTCAAGGAAATGCGCCGGCAAGATCCCGATTCTTACATTAACCGGCTTAAAATTATTATTCTTTCCAACTTGGGGCAAAAAGAAGAAGTTAAGAAGGGTTATGATTTGGGCGCCGACGGATTTATGATTAAAGCCCATTTTACCCCCAGCGAGGTGGCTGCCGAAATCAACAAGGCGCTGAAAACTCCGAAACAACAAATATCAAATGAATAATAAAGCTAAAATACTTTGAATTACGAAACTCGTTGAGGCGAGTGTTTTCGCCGGAGCATTATTTTGCGCGACCGGCGCAAAATACTAGGAAATTTTATAGCAATAAAATTTCCGCGCTCCGCGAAAATACTTGC
>Ga0116202_10002865_pt1 | contig 10349 bp, 10 predicted proteins | sample LakKivw325mmetaG_FD_94479 | JGI IMG/M metagenome (GOLD analysis project Ga0116202, IMG submission 94479) | Anoxic lake water microbial communities from Lake Kivu, Rwanda to study Microbial Dark Matter (Phase II) - Lake Kivu water 325m metaG | ecosystem: Environmental > Aquatic > Freshwater >... | reverse complement strand
ATTAATCGGGAATCTAAGTCTTTTTTACTTTAGACCCCTGATAGAAACATTCAGGGGTGACGATTAACATCGAATCCTGTGACAGTTTCCAGGATAGACCCTCATGCCACATTGTGGCACCATTAAAAATGGAAATAAGAGGGTCTATCCTCATTGTTTTTTTATGTTTTAAATCTTTTCATCTTACGCCGTAGGCTGGTATCCTGGTGTATTTCCAGGATAGAGGACAAAATGACTTGACCATTATGCCTGGGAGGTTGAAAAAGATTGTCCAAAAATGCATTTTTAATACCATTTTTTCTGGCCCTCATTGTTATCGGATTGGGGCTCTCTGGAATCGGTTCGGTGGTTCCCGAGATATCCGGGCAATTTGGAGTCTCATCCGCTGTCATTGGTCGTATCTTTCTTTTTCATGGGTTAGGGTATTTTATCTCCATCATGGTCGCCGGTTTTTTGGGTGACATCATTCAAAAGGGTCTTATCCTCCGTCTCGGTCTTCTCATCAGCGTTTTAGGGTTTGCAGGAATTGCGTTTCTTCCCACTTTTACTCCAGTAGTCCTCTGTTTCATGGCTATGGGTGTCGGATTAGGGTTTTTGGATTGCATGATCAATCCCATCGTTACCACCATCTTTACTAAAAATCCCGGAACGGTACTTAACCTCATCCACGCCTTCTACGGTTTTGGATCTTTAGCCGCTCCCCGGCTGTATGCTTTCATGAATGAACGGAATTTTGTTTGGCAGGATTTTTATAAACTGGTCACGGTCATAACCGTGGTGGTTTTTATTCTCTTTCTTCTTCCTTTTATCCCGAAAAGTCAAAGTAAAATGGGATTCCATGATATCTTAAAAATCTTCCGCCACAAGGCTTTTTGGTTTATGGGTGCTATCACCATGTTCTACGCTGGAGGAGTGACCACTCTCAACGGATGGCTGGTGTCCTACTTTAATGAAAAAGGGCTACCGGTTCCAGTGGGCGCCGTCTATCTCTCGTTTTTCTGGTTGGGGTTAATGACCGGGCGCTTTCTCCTCTCCTGGATCACCGACCGGATTGGACACCTGCGCATGATCCAGATTAACGCCTTAGGCGGGATCCTCTTCGTCACTCTGGCCATTTCTCTTCCAATTTCAGCTATTCTCACTCCAACTCTCCTCTTTTTGACCGGGTTCATGCTCTCCACCATCATCCCCACCACCCTGGCCTACGCTGTCGTCAATTATCCCGAAACTGCATCTACCGCCTCAGGATGGGTGCTCTCCACCAATGGAATAGGTATGTTCTTTTTTCCATGGTTTGGCGGAATCCTGGCATCGATGACCAGTTTCGGAACCACTTTAGTCCTGGTTCCAGTGCTATTGGTGGTCATGTTCGTTTTTCAGTGGTTGTTGGCCGGCGAGATCAAAAAAGTGCAAACTGCCTATTGATGATGGGGATTCCCCCATCATCAATAGGCATAGACCTGTCCATAAGGTCGGGTGGTAGTCGGGTAGACCTTGACGAAATCTTCCGATCGAATATCTAAAAGATCGATACCAAGGTCATTGGCGTATTCGGTGATATAAGAGAGAATCTCAATATAATCTTCAGGTGTTGGCTTATCTATCCCAATTCCCGGTCCGGCTTGCTCCGGAATAAATTTTCCCCGGATGAACATTTTCCCACCGTGCATCCCTGAGGCAATAAATTTTCCCACCGGCGAATAGTCGGATTTGAGCCCAAGACCTAAAACCATGATCAAACCCCCAGCCATATATTCACCAAGGAAGTCATGACTGGTTCCCCCCACAATGATGACTGGATAATCGTTGAGATAGGATTTCATATGAATCCCCACCCGGTAGCCGGCGTTTCCCCTGACCCAAATTTTCCCGCCGCGCATGGCATACCCGGCGATATCTCGGATATCGCCCTCAACGATGATCTTCCCGGAATTCATGGTGTTTCCCACTCCATCCTGTGCATTCCCGTGAACCCGAAGCGTGGCACCGTCCATAAACATCCCCAAGTCATCCCCGGGAACACCAACGATTTCAATCATTCCTTCTCCGGATAGAGCCCGGCCGATATAACGTTGACCATTGACTCCATCGAGACGAATGTCTCGGACTCCTTCGTTCCATATATTATCAACCTGGGCATTGATATCCCGGTAATGACGTTTCCGACAGTCAATTATGGTCATACTTCGATCCCCGCTCCTTTCACCAAATGCTTCCGGTAATTGGTTGGTAAATTGATCAGCCCAAAATGGGGATCGAGTAATTTATCCCGGAAAGATTCCACCGATAGTTTTTGTCGCATCAGGTTGATAAAGATACCTGACTTTTCAATTTCACCCACGAAAATGATCCCCACGATCAGATCATCCTTCAGGACTAATTTTTTATAATTTTCCTGATCCTTCCGAATCAGAATTTCAAAACCCTCACCAACCGGGTTGACTATCCCAGCTGACACCAGGGCTTTCTCCCCAATTTCTACCGCATTCAAAGGCAGGCTTCCCGGGTTGGGTGTCACCCGACCGGTCATGTTCCACCCGGCAATTCGCCCTTGATTGACCGCTTCTGGCCAGATGGCGACTACATTCCGCTCCCCGGTTAACAGGTTGCGGGTTTCAGCTACATCACCTGCGGCGTAAATCCCGGGACAGGACGACTCCTGGTATTCATTCACCACGATTCCCCGATTGATTTCAATCCCCGAAGAACGAAGCCAATCGACATTTGGGCGGACTCCGATCGAAACCACCGCAATATCAGCCGGTATTCGCCGGCCGCTTTTCAATATTACATCGGATAACTTTCCTTGCTCGCTTTCAAAAGCGATAATGGTATCTTCTTTAATGACATGAACTCCCGATCGGATCAGAAATTTTTCAAGATAATATGACCCCTCTTCATCCATCATGTTTTGAAGCAAACGGGGAGTGAGCTCAACCAGGGTAATGTTCTTTTTCATATCCATCATGGCTTCACAGGTTTTAAGACCGATAAAACCGCCTCCCAAAATGACAATGTTTTTTGAGGAATGAGTTTTCAAAAAAGAAACGATTTGTTCCATGTCATTCTGACGGGTAAAAGTGAAAATACCTTGGGTATCGCGACCCGGTATATTTGGAACAATCGGGATACCACCGGTGGCAATCAGTGCTTTATCAAAGACCACCTCGGTTCCATCGGAAAGAGTGGCGGTCTTTCCGGCTACATTCAAACATTCAACTCGTTGACCGTTGAGAACTGTGACCCCATTATTATCCAGTACCTGTCCATGATATTGAACAGAATTGGTCCGCTTCCCCAAACAATAGGTAATCAGCGGCCGCGAGTAGGGTTGTTTTTCCTCGGTTACGGCAGTAATCAATCCCAATCGGTCGTCTTCCCTGATACTCTTGATACACCACCAGGCCGCCACTGAATAACCAATAAGCAAGTAATTAACCTCAACTCTCTTCATAGCTCAAGGCCTCATTCGGGCAATTGGTCACGCACGACGGTTCGCCGTCGTTTCCGCACAAGTCGCATTTACTGGCAATTCTCCGCTCTTTCTTTTCCCGTTGAATGACTCCAAACGGACAGCTCATGATACACATCCAGCACCCGACACACTTCTCTTCATCACAGACCACGGCACCGGTTTTTTCGTCCCGGTGCATGGCTCCCGTCATACAATATTCGATGCAGGTCGCATCTACACAATGCCGGCATTGCAAAGCAAAGGAAAGATAGCCTTCTTCTTCGACGTGCACCCGGGAAACTGGCCGGGGATATTCTTCCTTGAATGCCTTGATGATTTTCCCGGAACGAGAATGCTTTACCAGACAGCTGATTTCACAGAGGCGACAGCCAATACAATATTCCTCATAAATGACGATTTTTTTCACAACTACCACCCCTCTCCAGCAGGTTTGACACCCAGAATCTGCATTTCCTCCCGGGTGAGGCCTACTGCCCTGAGATGTTCTTTATTGCCACGCAGGCTTTGGATAGAATTGACCCCCATACCGCCAAGCATTTCCTTGATTTCAAATGCCCAAGCCCGCATCAGATTGACCAAATGCCGTTTGCCAATATTGGGGTTCAATCGTTTGGTCAGATAGGGATCTTGAGTGGCAATACCCCAATTACACTTACCGGTATAGCATTTCTGACAGAGATGGCACCCTAAGGCCACCAGCGCCGAAGTTCCAATATATACCGCGTCCGCGCCTAAAGCAATTGCTTTGATGACATCGGCACTGGAGCGAATCCCACCGGCAATGACCAGCGATGCTCGATGGCGGATTCCTTCCTGCCGGAGTCGTTCATCAACCTGCGCCAGGGCAAGCTCAATGGGGATACCCACATTATCCCGAATAACCAGAGGAGCAGCTCCGGTTCCTCCCCGTATCCCGTCAATGGCCACAATGTCAGCACCGGCTCGGATCACTCCGGAGGCAATCGGTGCCACGTTATGAACCGCGGCGATTTTAACCGAAACTGGCTTTTCATAGTGAATCGATTCTTTGATGGCATAAATGAGGCGCTGGAGATCCTCTATCGAATAAATATCATGATGAGGAGCCGGAGAAATCGCATCCGAACCTTCGGGTATCTTTCGGGTTCGGGAAACATCCGATGACACTTTTTCTCCTGGTAAATGTCCTCCGATACCCGGTTTTGCTCCCTGACCGATCTTGATTTCCACTGCCGAGGCGACTTGCAGATAATCCCTATGAACGCCAAAACGACCTGAAGCCACTTGAACGATGATGTTGTTTCCATAAGGATAGAAATCGGGATGAAGACCGCCTTCACCGCTGTTGCAATAGGTTCCTACCTCCCGGGCAGCTTCGACAAAGGAACGAAAAGCGTTATAACTGATCGATCCATAGGACATCGCTGAAAAAACGATGGGCAAATTCAGTTCGAGCTGAGGAGCGAGCTTGGTTTTCACCACTGGAAAATCATGGTTCCAGTCAATATCCAACATCTCTTCCTTGGCTCCTAAAAAAGTTTTCAATTCAATTGGTTCCCGTAAAGGGTCGATCGAGGGATTTGTTACCTGGCTGGCGTTCAATAACAGGTGATCCCAGTAAATTCGATAAGGCTGATCGCAGCCCATTCCGGTCAGTAATACTCCGCCGGTTTCCGATTGTTTATAGAGATTCCGCAAATGCTGAATGCTCCAACTGGCATTCGGCCGAAAACCGGTCTTTTTTGTATCAACCTGCAAGGCATTGGTCGGGCACAGCGTTACACAGCGTTGACAACCGACACATTGCTCTTCCTTGCTGGTCACTGTATCGTCTTCTTGATCATAGGTATGAACATCGTTGGCACATTGCCGCACACACACCTGGCAGGAAATGCACCGATTACTATCACGTTCAATTTTAAACTCGGGAAACAGTAAGCTTTTGGCCATGATGTGCTCTCTCACCTACCTGTCCTGAAATGACTTCACCAGCCCGAAGCGGTCGAATCAGGTCCAGATCAGGAGCAATCTCCCGAATCGCTGATTCTTCACTGGCTAAATAAAAGGTTTCTTCTTTCCAAGCGGCGATCATAGGACGAAGCTTAATGCGATCTACCAATCCGAACATGCCGCCGTCGAAGCCCACAATGATGCTAAAAGGTCCATTCAGCAGAGCGCCGCCGTAGATGATCCGCAACGATCGATAGAATGTTTTTCCCGGCTCCGGCATGCACTCGATTTCATGCCAGAACGGGCTGGCCAAAACCGCACCGAGATAGGGAATCCGAATGCCGTGCTTTCGGACTAATAAATCTACCAAATAGGCGATGACCTCGGTATCGGTTTGAAGATTGCATATATAATCAAAATTTTGTAAATAGCGACGGTTGATGCCATACGATGAAATTTCTCCATTATGAACAACCGACCAGGATAAAAGCCCAAACGGATGAGCTCCTCCCCACCAGCCGACGCTATTGGTGGGAAATCGTCCGTGGGAAATCCAGCAATAAGCTTCATATTCATCCAAACGGAAAAAACGGCCGATATCTTCAGGATAACCCACTCCCTTGAATATTCCCATATTTTTGCCACTGGAAATTACATAAGCGCCATCGATGGAAGAATTAATCTTCATGACCAGCCGAACAATTTCATCGTCTTCATTCGGAAATTCCCGCTTGATACGAAGAAAATATCTTTTTAAATAAGGGTGGTTATAGACTTCTCTGGTTTCAAGGAAAGGGATATCTTCTTCGAAAACAATGTCACATTCTTTCCGTAATATATCTTCAGTCACCGGAACCGCTTGGCGATGATCGTATAAAATGTGAAAAGCATAATAATCTGCGTATTGGGGGTAAATCCCATATCCGACAAAGCCCCCGCCCAGACCATTGGAGCGTTCATGCATCACCGCAATCGAACGAATGATCGATTCACCTGATATTCTGGTTCCATCTTGATTCAAAATCCCCACCACTGCACAGCCTGAGGGAATTCGATATTGCTGGTCTTCTCTCATGGCTCAAACCTCCTCATTGGGAATGATATGTCCTTCCCCCAATCGACTCATTGATGAATTGTCTTGAACAGTCTCATTCTCATTCAAATACATTCACCCTCCCTTGACCACTCCCGTCAAGGGAGGAGAGAATGGTGTTGGGGGGAGATGGATACTTACAAAATCGGAAGATACCGTTTGACTTCATAGGGATGAACCACGGTGCGGTAATCATCCCATTCAATTTGTTTACTCTTGATCAAAAATTCATAAATATGGTCACCGAGAGCACTTTTTAACAGACTGCTTTCGGCTGCACAATCAATCGCTTCTTTTAAACTTCCGGGCAAGGAATCAATCCGGTACGATTTTCTTTCCTCGGGGCTCATGTGGTAAACGTCTTTTTCCACTGGTTCGGGAAGCTCATAATTCCCTTCAATACCGACAAGACCAGCGGTTAACATGGCGGAAAAGACCAGGTAGGGGTTGCAGGCCGGATCGGGATTACGCACTTCGATACGGGTTGCCTTTTCCATGCCGGGTTTATAGAGAGGAACCCGAATGAGAGCTGAGCGATTCCGTCTCGCCCAACAGATATAGACCGGGGCTTCATAGCCCGGTACCAGTCTCTTGTAAGAATTCACCCATTGATTGGTGACCAGGGCAATTTCCCGAGCATGAGTCAATACTCCGGCGATATATTTCTTGGCAATATCAGAGAGATAGTATTTATCGCTGGAATCAAAGAATCCATTTCGATCACCGATGAACAACGATTGATGAGTATGCATCCCGGAGCCGTTGATGCCGGCGATCGGCTTGGGCATAAAGGTGGCATATACCCCGTATTTTTGGGCTATTTCCTTGACCACGATCCGGTAGGTCATGACATTATCGGCCATCAAAAGGGCATCAGCATAGCGAAGGTCAATTTCATGCTGTGATGGCGCAACTTCATGGTGACTGTATTCAACTTTGATTCCCATATCCTCCAGGGTCCGAATGGTATCTCGTCGCAGGTTGGAAGCGGCATCCAAAGTGGTTAAATCAAAATATCCTCCCTGATCCAAAGGAATTGGTTCGGTATCGCTTTTAAAGTAAAAGAACTCCAATTCTGGTCCGACATAAAACGCCATTCCTTTATCAGCTAACTTTTTTAAATTTGACTTGAGAATATAGCGAGGATCGCCTTTATAGGGAGTCCCATCTGGATTTAAAATGTCACAGAACATGCGAGCGACTTTTTCTTCCCCACTTCTCCAGGGAAGAATTTGGAAGGTTGATGGATCAGGCATGGCCATCATATCACTTTCATCGATGCGGGCAAACCCCTTAATTGAAGAACCATCGAAACCCATGCCTTCGCTCAACGCCCCCTCGAGTTCTTGAAGGGTAATAGCAAAACTTTTCAAACTCCCTAAAACATCGGTAAACCACAGTCTTATAAATCGAACGTTATTTTTTTCGCAAAAATCCAGAATTTCTTCTTTGGTCTTCAAACAACATACCATGTCACCATGACCTCCTTCGAGATAAAAAAAGGGTGTTCAACCCCATCTATGGGGTCAAACACCCTTGTCTGTTCACTCTTGTCCGACTCTGGACAAAACTTTTTGTTAATTAAGATTACTTTTATCTGATATATTTATTCCAGAATAATAAAATAATATCTTAGTTTGTCGTATAGGAGATTTTAATCAAATAGTCCCTCGCTGTCAACATTCTCTCAAAAAAATGTCAAAATTTAAAGTACGCTGATTGAATATTGCACCTGTCTCTCTTGTAGTCGGGTTGTCAAAGGAATAGGTAAATACAGTAAAATGTAAAAGGTAAAAAGTTTAAAGATACTTAATCACCACCTTCTCTCAATTTCCCTCTCCCACGATTGGTAAAGGCGCCCAATCGTACCTTTTTTATTCACTTTTCCTATCTTACGTCGTAGACTGTAGGGGGAGGGGGGTTATCATTTCTCACAAGGTGCTGCAAGCAGCATAGGACATGGAAACTATGGCGGTCTATCCTTTTTTTACTTAAATCTTTTCAATTTTTTTCATCCTACGCCGTAGGCTGAAATCCTGGGTAGTTTCCAGGATAGACCCTCATGCTGCTTTGCAGCACCATATGAGGATGGAAATACCAAAATGTTGAGGTGTTGAGTCGTTGAGGTGTTGAGTTGGATAAGGGCAGATGGAGAGAAGATGAGGTTGAGGGTGGATTATTAAAGTTTTTTCACTTCCACACTTCCACAGTTCCTCAGTTCCACAGCTCCTTACGGCTCACGACTCACTACTCACTGTATTTCCAGGATAGAACAGTGTTATTCTCTTTCTTCCTCTACTTTTTTGATGGCGGATTCAGCCGCTTTTTTTTCGGCCTCCAGCTCTTCGAGATATTGTGTCAACTGTTGAACTCTTTCGCTTTTGCTGAGGAAATGCCGGGGAAAATGCATTTCCGGTCCCATGCAACAGCCGCCGAAGCGAAAGTGACGCATGATGTGTCCTTCACACATAGTATTCACCTCCTTTCCCTGGGAAAGACCGCCATGCCGTGAAACGGCACCATGTGAATATGGAAATTGTGGCGGTCTATCCTCTCAGTTTTTTTATTTTTCTTTTTTTAATTCTACGCCGTAGGCTGCTATCCTGGTGTATTTCCAGGATAGATTTTTTCATACTGTTCCAGGAAAGTTTGTAATCTTTTCATCTGGTTGCGGATATGAACCGCCCAGCTGTGGAGGGATTCCTCACCTTCGCGGGTAATGAGGTAGAGCCTCTTGGCTGGTCCGGAGCCCTCTGTCTGCCACTCTGACTTCACCCAGCCATCCTCTTCCATTTTGCGTAGGTTTCGGTAAAGTCCCCCGGGATCGAGCAGATTGTTATGGAATCCAAATTCACCCAGTCGTTCCATCAGTTCATACCCATGGGATGATTTTTCATGTAACAGGAGCAAGATACACGGCTGAATGAAACGCCCCATTTTGAATCCTGGGCATTGGCATTCATCGGTATCGTGACACCGTTCTGAGTTTTGATCACACATGTCTGCTTACCTCCTTTCTATGATTTTTCAATTTGGCCAGTCTTTCCCCCGACTACCCGCGAAAGAAGGCAGTTCAATCAGATACCTGGATACCAAGAATTTTGACTCCGTTATCCGAATTCATCGAAATTTGTGACGGCTCGGCAATAAAACATTCTCCTTTTTTAAGCTCGGCGGATTCAAATCCGGCATGGATTACTCCTGTTCCCTCCAAAATGTAAAAAATGACATGGGATTTCATGTCGCAGGTTGGCATCTGACCACCCGGAGGAAGGGCGATTATCCTGACTTTGAAATTTCTTTTCTGGTAGAAAACGTTTTTTTCCTTTTGTTCAATGTCAAAAGCATCTATCCGATTGAGATCAAATATTTTCAAAAAATCACCTCCTATTATGAAAATAGCTTAAATACGGTGAGTAGTGAGTCGTGAATAGTGAGTAGTTTAAAAAAATCACCCTCATCCTCACCTTCTCCCATCAAGGGAGAAGGGATAAATAATCATAAACATTTCTTTTTGCTCCACCGTGGGAGAGGATAATGGTTGGAGGTATTTTCATTGCCATATGGTACCGTTCCATGGCATAGCGGTCTATCCTGGAAATACACCAGGATCTCAGCCTACGGCGTAAGATGAAAATATGAAAAAACCAAATATTACGCTTGGGAAAATCATCCAAGCGTGGGTCGTGATAATCTCATCAGTTACTCTTTTTCAACTCAACAACTCAACCTCTCAACACCTCAACCTTTTGGTGTTTCCATCATCACCTGGTGCTGCCAGACAGCTCGGTGATCTTTCATCTCAGCCCGAATTTATTTTGGTATAAATATTGTTATAATCTATATATGTAT
>Ga0116202_10002864_pt1 | contig 10349 bp, 14 predicted proteins | sample LakKivw325mmetaG_FD_94479 | JGI IMG/M metagenome (GOLD analysis project Ga0116202, IMG submission 94479) | Anoxic lake water microbial communities from Lake Kivu, Rwanda to study Microbial Dark Matter (Phase II) - Lake Kivu water 325m metaG | ecosystem: Environmental > Aquatic > Freshwater >... | reverse complement strand
GTAACAAATAGCGGCAACGGCAGGCTCTGACAAGACGGTTCTAACGATGGTGAATCCCAAGGATATGCTTCATTCCGTGAAGAATCAGGGCGCTAACCTGCTCATCTTCGGAAATCTTATTCTCTTTAGCGAGTTTTCTTGCCTCGCCTCTACAGATCAAGACCTCGCCCAAAAGGAGCCCCTCTTCTGTCGGCTCAAAATATTCGAAGGACAGCACTGCCGGAGTGTAGTTCTTACCGCGAAGCTCTTTATTCAACTTCTTCATCTCCCCCGCGGGGACAAAGGAAACGGAAACCTTAACTTCCATTCAACGCGCCTTGCTTCCCAGAACCCGCATAACGATCGCTAAAACTTCCTCAGCAACCTGCTTAATACTCTTGTTGCGCGTATCTACCGTAAAGCCATTTCTTTGCATGGAGATTTGGCTCCTCAGCTTCTTTGAGAACTTGATATTATCCCTTGCCGATTCCTCCGATTTTTCCTTTCCATACTTTGATTCAAGTCTCCTCGAAAGCCTTCGGGATATTGCCTGAGAAGAGGCGTCCAACAAAATAAAATAAACCCGCATTTCGGGCTCGAAAAGATCCGATTCAATAACCTCGTGGGGAAGGATAACGCCACAGATAAGGCTGGATCGTTCGGCAATAGCCCTCTTAGCATTCCCGAGGAGCTCATCGATTCGATACCTCCTCCAATGACCCCGCCCAAAATCGGGAAGGCCGTCTTCGTCGATGTCGTGGACCGCGAGATCCGCACCAACCGATTTAGAAGCGCAGTGTTTCTTGAGGTAGTCACAGACTACGGTCTTTCCACTGCCGCTTGCCCCGATTAAAAAGAAGATACAGTTCTTCGTCTTCTTCCCCATCGCTGATTAGGAGGCCAACATTTCTTTAACTATCTTGCTGACTACGGCACCATCGGCCTTCCCTTTAACCTTCGGCATCAACGCCCCCATTACCTTTCCCATGTCCGACGAACCTTTGGCACCAACCTCCTTAATCGTCTCCTCTATTAACGGGCGGATCTCTTCTTCAGAGAGCATCCGGGGAAGGTAGCCCCCGACGATCTCCAGCTCCCTCCTCTCCTGCTCGACAAGATCCGAACGCCCACCCTTCTCATACGCTTCGATCGATTCGCAGCGCTGCCTTGCCTGCTTCCGAAGGACTTCGATCAACTCCTCTTCCGTCAAAACCGCATCCTTCCCCTTGCTTATTTCAGCGTTATGAATGGCTGACAAAAGAAATCGCAACGCACCAACTTTGGGCTGATCGCCCGATTTCAGCGCCGCCAACAAATCACCTCTGATTGTCTCTAGAAGATTCTCGCCCATCCTAACTGTCCGGCTATTTCTCCGCCTTCAATCGCTCAATTAATTTCTTCTTCGCCGCCCGCTTTCGCTTCCTCGCCTCCGAAGGACTTTCGTAGCTCGCCCGCCGGCGCAATTCGACGAGGATGCCCTCTCGCAACACCCGCTGCCGAAAACGACGCAACGCCTCCTCAAGAGACTCTCCTTCTTTCAAGACAACTTTGGCCACTATGCAATCACACCTCCCTCAAGCATGGCGCACCTCTGTCGGTGACCCCCAACCTCCGATCAAATGAACATGCAGATGATCTGGCCCCTCGCTCGCGCTATAACCAGCGTTCACCAGCAACTTATAAGCGCCCCCGATCCCCGCCGTCTCCGCAATCTTTCGGGCGACGCCAAAGATTTTGCGGCAGACAGCATGCTTCCTCTCCACGTCACACTCTACAATACCAAGGTGCTCCTTAGGAATAATGAGGAGATGCACCGGCGCCTGCGGATGGGCGTCACGGAAAGCAATGAAGTCGCTATCCTCATAGACGATATCTTCCCTCTTTTTCTTCCGGGCAATTTTGCAGAACAAACAATCAATCATCTTAATAACCCAGTAGCCAAGTCTTGATCGTTGAATACTTGATTCATTGACGCTATTGACCTAAGTTCTCCCTCCCGGCTCCTCCACCGTTCCCCCCAGGACATGCAGGTGCTCGTGAGGGAAGTGCGAGTAGGCTCCGCCGTTAACAACCAATTTATACGCCCCCTCCAGCTTTGCCTCCTTAATCGCTTCCCAGGCGGCAGCAACCATCCCGTCCCAAAAGCCGCGGTGCCCGCCCGAGATCGTATCCGGCTTCTCCCTGTGCTCCTTGGAGAGGACAAGAAGATGGACCGGAGCGGCGGGAAACTTATTTTTGATCACCAAAAAACCCTCCGTCTCTAAAACCTTTTCCGAGGGCTCGGAACCGGCAATGATCTTGCAAAATAGACAATCAGTCATACCAACATAATGGCTAAAGACCAAACGCTGGTTCCTTTTAGCCTTTAGCTTTTTGCTTTTAGCTTTTCGCTATAAAGCTCCTTAATCTTCCCTGCCAGCTTCTCCACGGAAACAATCTCCGCTTTGCCTCCGGAACGACGGCTAACCTCAACCCCGCCGGCGGCGATACTCTTGGCACTAACGATAACCCGCACCGGAATCCCAATCAAATCAGCATCGGCCAATTTCACCCCCGGCGACCCGTCGCGGTCATCATAAAGAACTTCCAGCCCCGATTCCTCAGCGGCACAATAGATCCTCTCCGCCACAGACTCCCCGCCCGACAGAGAGAGGAGATGGACATCGTACGGCGTCACTGAAGCGGGCCAGATAATTCCCTTGCTATCGTGGCAGCACTCTACTATCGCCCCCATCACTCTACCCGTCCCGATCCCGTAACTTCCGAACCAGGGAATCTTCCTCTCCCCGTCCTTATCGACGAAAGTCACCCCCATCATTTGGGCATATTTCTGCCCCAAGGGAAAAATGTTGCCAACCTCGATGGCATTAGCCGACACTACCCTGCCTTCTTTACACTCCGGACACCTGCTCCCTTCACGGCCTCCGAAGATCTCCTTGTTTTGACCCCAGAGGCACTCGTCACAATAGAAGACAGTGTCCTCACCGGTAGGGACAATAAGCTGAAATTCGTGCGTATGCTTCTCGGTAAAGACCCCACCACCGGCTTCTACTACCCGAACGGGCATGTCCAAACGGGAGAAGATCCTAAGATAGGCTTGCTTTACCTCCTCATAATAGGCCATTAAATCTTTTTCCGAGGTGTGAACGGAGTAAAGATCCTTCATCAGGAATTCCCGTGCCCGAATAATACCGCCTCGCGCCCGTGGTTCATTCCTGAACTTCGTCGAGAAATGGTAGACCTTTACCGGAAGATCTTTGTAGGAGCTGATGTGCTTCCCCACCAGATCCATCACTACCTCCTCATGAGTAAACGAAAGGCAGAACTCCCGACCGCGTTTGTCCTTAAACTGATACATGATCTCCCGAACACCGGGATCGTTCCAGCGGCCGGTCTTGTTCCAGACGTCTTTAGGATGCATCAGCGGCATCAGCATTTCGCTAGCGCCCGTCTTATCCATCTCCTCACGAATGATGTTGTTGATCCGGTTAACAACCCGCCAGCCGAGAGGAAGGAGCGTCCATGAGCCGACCATCAACTGATCGATAAAGCCCCCTTTGACCAGATAACGGTGGCTTGGAAGCTCTGCATCACGAGGCACCTCCCTCGAAGTTTTACCGAAGAGCCGAGTATAGCGCATTTCGTTTCTCTCAATAGAGAGTTTAGCACATTGAATCTACCGTCGGCACGGACTAGAATAAGAGACAAGTATGGGCCGCGAAGCTACTCCTACAGGCGAGGAGACGATCAAGGGAAGCGCTATAGCAAGGTTGCGGGCGCAGTATAGCGCGAAACCGTTTGCCGCCGACGTCCCCGAGTGGGAAAAAAACGAATACGTCCGTACCGTTATGGAAGAGTTCGAGCAAAACGGCATCTTAAAGCTCATGGAACGGCGGCCAGTGAAGATCATTATGTCCTCTGTCGGCGTCGGCGAACGGGAACCAGCATTCGTAAAAGCGCTGGACGAGATGCTGGGCCGCAACAACGGAAAAGTCCATAAACCGACGATCTTCTTTACGGACTTCGCCACCCGAGAAGGAGAGGGGAATAAGCCTCCTAAATCAATCATGCGCTGGCCAAAACCGCTGCCCAAAAACGTTGACCTGAAGCTAGTTGCCGGTGATATGGCGCGCATCCCGCTCCCAGACAACTCGGTTGACGTTCTCTGCGAACGTCTGGGCGGCCTGTGGCACGCGGCGGAAGTAGACCAGAGATATAGCAGAGGGAAGAAAAAGCAGAGCTGCACGAGAGCCATGTTGGCAGAGTATCAGCGTGTTATCCGCCCCGGAGGAATAATCCTTCTTGACTCTCGAACCAGCGATAGCCCACGCGTCCCCCCCACTCTCGCCAAAATCCGGTCCCTAACCAACGGCGCGCCTCAAGAACTACTCGAAGAGTTCGGCTTTGGCGTTAGATGCGCCGAAGGAAAGCCGCCTCAAACCGAATCATTCGCTACCTTCACCAAACCAGAGGGGGGAAAAACTTAGAAGAACGTCCGAATATCTTTGACGGCGATAAGGAACGAGAGAATGATGATCATGATAAATCCAATGTTATTGATAAACTGCTCCACTCGGAATGGCGACCGCCGCCCTCGAACTGCCTCATAAACGACGAAGAGTAGCCGTCCCCCGTCGAGGGCGGGGAACGGGAGAAGGTTGACAACAACGAGGTTAATTGAAAGAAGAGCCACAAACTGGAGGAAAATCCTTACCCCGTAAGAAGCGTAAGTCTCTGTCAGAGCGAGAATTGCCACCGGCCCTCCTACCTCCACCGTCTCACCCCGAATTAAATCCCTTATCAACCGGGCAACAAGGCGCGCCATCTGGCCGACGGTCTCGATCGCTTCGGCCGCCGCCGCCACCGGCGCTCGCCAGACAGCCGCCTTCTCATAGGCGACACCGGTAGAGAGGGCAAGCCCCAGCGACCCCTCATCTTCGGGATAATCTGTCCGCGGAATCGCCGCCGCCAGACGCGTTTCCCCGCCCCGTTCAATCTCCATAACCGACAAACGCCCAACGTTATCCGCGATCAACCCAACTAACTCATCGGCCGTTGCTACCGGCTCACCTTCAAACGAAAGAATGTAATCGCCGGCGGCGATGCCGACCTCCGCCGCCGGAGATCCCTCCGCTACCTCCTCAACCAAAACCTTCTCCGCTAAAATCGGATTGCCAAAGATGAAGAGGAACACAAACAAGATCCAGGCAAGAACAAAATTGCCAAAGATCCCACCACAAAGAATTAAGACGCGCTTAAGCTTTGGCTGAGAAGCAAACGAGTCATGATCCTTGCCGCCGGTGTCTTCTGCCATCATCCCTTTTATCTGAGCAAAGCCCCCAAACGGGATGAGATTAATCGAGTAAATAGTTCCCCCAATCTTCTTCCCCAAGACTCGCGGCGGGTAGCCGAAACCAAACTCCTCTACCCCAACGCCGAAAAACTTTGCCATAAGAAAATGGCCGCCCTCGTGAACGAAGATAAGCAACGAGAATAAAATTAAAAACAACAGGATAGCCATTTTAGCAACTACGGCTTTGACTCATTTTCGACCTTAAGATTCGAAGCAATCAAGCCATTCATCGCGGGACAAACATCCGCATCCCCCTGCTTCAAGAAAATGGAATCGGCCAGACTCCTCAGCAACGATACACCATCCTCAGTGCCCAGTTACTAATTGCCGATTACTCACAGCGCCAACTGGCGCTTTTTCTCCTCCACCAACTCCTCGATCCGCCGATTAACCTCCCTCACCTCCTCGTCAATCGCCTTCTTCTTGGCGAATGCCTCATCCTCGGAAAGTTGTTTCTCCCGCTCAAGGCGTTCTACTTCACTGATAGCGTCCCGCCGCACGCGCCGCACTTCCATCCGTGCTCCCTCGGCCCTCTCCCCCACCTCCCTCGCCAAACGCTCCCTGTCCTCACCCGTCAACGGAGGCAGATTAAGGCGCAAGGCCGATTCCCCAACCACAGGGTTGAAACCAGCCACCCGTAGCACTTTCTCTATCGCTCTCAAAACCGATTTATCCCAAGGCGTAATCAAGATCTGCCGCGTCTCTGGAACAGCAATCGCCGCCAATTCTTTGAGCGGCATCTGGGATTCGTAGGCTTCGACCTCCAGATCCTCGACCAACGCCGCCGACGCTGGACCGGTGCGGATGGCAGCAAGATCACTATGAAAATCTTTAATTATCCCCTCAAATTTTTCCCCTACCTGCATACGCTACAAGCAACTCATAGACACTCGGCGCCACCCACAAGTCTCATATCTCATACCTCACGAACCTCCCCACTTCGATCTTCTCCCCCACCGTCCCCGATACCTCGCCAACGAAATCAGCAACTGTCTTTGAAGAATCTCTGATATAATCTTGCTGCAGCAAAATGGCGATGTCTTGAGGAGCCATCGAGGCAACCTGCATCGCCAGCTCTTTCCCTAAATTCTGAAAGAGTTCATTCTTGGCTACGAAATCGGTCTCGCTCCGCAACTCCAACAGAACGCCTACCTTCCCCCCGGTGTGAACGTACGAAAAGATGCAGCCGTTTCCGGTTCCGCGGGCCTGCTTCTTCTCCGCGCGGACCCGCCCAAGGCGGGCAAGGATTTCCTTAGCCTTTTCCTCGTCTCCACCGGATTCTTCCAGTGCCCGCTTCACCTCCATCACCGGCGCCTGAGTCGCTTCCCGAAGTTTCTTAATTTGGTCGGTACCAATAGTCATCAGCTATTAGGCAGGAGACATTAAATTTCCACCGCTGACTACCGATCCTTGTCTCCTGGCTTCGCGGACGCTACTGCATCCGCAAGCGTCCTTATAATTATCTCAATCGACGCGGCCGCGTCGTCGTTACCGGGAACGACGTAGTCAATTAACCTAGGGTCAGCGTTGGTATCAGTGATGGCCACCACCGGAATTCCTGCCTGCCGAGCCTCCCGGGCGGCAACAGCCTCATTCTTCGCCGAGGCAAGAACGGCGGCAACTGGAAGTTCGCACATCCCCCGCAAACCACCAATATCCCGCTCGAGCTTCCTGACTTCGCGCTCGATAAGAAGCTGCTCCTTCTTGGTGTGATGCTTAAACTCGCCCTTCTTTGCCTTACTGGATAGTTCCTCTAACTTCTCGATGTTCTTCCGAACAGAATCAAAATTGGTCAGCAACCCACCAACCCACCGTTCCGACAAGTAATAAGCGCCTACCCGACCCGCCTCACGCTCAATGACTGGTCCCGACTGCCGTTTTGTTCCCACGAAAATGATTTTTCCTTCCGCCGCTACTTTCCTAAGAAATTGGCAGGCTTCCACCAACTTCCCACGCGTCTTGTAGAGGTCAAATATATGAACGCCCTCCTGATCAGTGTAGATAAACGGCGCCATCTTCGGGTGCCAGCGGCGTTTGAGATGACCAAAATGGACCCCTGCCTCCAGTAATTGCTCGGCGGTGGGTATCTTCAAAACCGCTCGGCTTTTCGCCTTTTTATCTTCAGCCCTCTTCACCCCAGATGAAGCCTTCTTAGACCGAGATTTTTCCCTTGCCATTGCGACTAAATATACCATATCAACATACTAAAATCAGCAATAAAACAAGAAAAGTGGTCTCCACCGAGTCTCAAAAGAATCAACGGTATAGTAAAATGTAAGCAATGGCAGAATCACTCTCCCCAAAAACTCCGACCGATGAGACACCTCGAGACCCTGACTACCGCACCGGTACCGGCAAGGAAGTTAACCGGGCTCGCGGGGAATTATCTCTCCCGGCCGAAAAAGTTGACAACGAGGTTCTCTGGGTAAATCCCGCCTTCCGCTCTCCCTCTGGAGACATAAACTACCTCCCCTTCAGACTTGAACCACGCCAGCTCTTCAAGAGAGGAGAGCCAACCGATCTCGCCGTGTTCCTCTCTCGCCAGGGGACCAGACGGTTGGCTATAAACCCAGAATCTGGTAGGGGAAGAAGCGGCCTTTTGGGAAGAATCATTCTCCGAGACCGGGAGAGAATCACCTACAGGGACGTTGACGCTAAGGGAACGGGGCACTTTCGTGCACGCCGGTGGTCAGCAGACGATGGTCCCTCCCACCACATCGATGAGGTAACAACAGAAGGAGCAGCCCCATCCCCTCATCAGATCTTAGGAATAGTAGATGAGGGGTATGCCCACACCGACATAGATAACTCCGAAAGACTAATTGGGCTGGGCATCAGAACATGTCGCATCGTGGCCCTGATAAGGCTAAAAGAATTGGTTTATAGAGACGAGAAAATATCAATAGAGGAAGCCAAGAGGAGGGGAATTATCCCCGGGGACGCGAGACCGGTTATAGAAATTCGCGCTTATCGAGGAACGCGAGAGAGAGTAGACTCTGTCAGCGTCCCGTTGTTGGGAACATCGTCGCTAAAAAGTCGTAAAAGAACAGAGGCCGTCATCAAGGACGCTAAAGCTCTGGTTGCCCAAGAGTTAGGGAAAGATCCTGATGAGTTTTCGGATAATGACTATTTGGAATGGTTTGCCAAAACCTTGGGGGAGAACCTCGCTAAGCTTCACAACGCGGGCTATTTCCACGGCTACGTTAGCGAACACAATGTCACGCTCGACGGCTGCATCGTTGACCTTGATTCAGTGGACACCATGGCTAACATCATAGCGCGGCGAAATAGGGAAGGGGGAGGCTACTATAAAAAGTATCAGAAGGGAGACCTTTGTCGGGAGGAAATAAGTGATGCCTGCGCGACACTCGAAAACCTAGTATTAGTATGTGCGACACTCGAAAACCTAGTAACTGAATATGAAGGGACGAGAGCTGAAACAGCGATTAAAGACCAAAGCCACTACCAATCCCTCCTTAGAGAAGCATACACTCAAAGACTGAACCCCAAACTGAGAAAAGCATTCGCTGCATGAGAAAAAAGCCCAGAGGGGCTAAACTTGACCCTCCGGGCTCTCGCGCTTCCCCCGTAGAACGACATGATGAAGAAGACAGCGCGCTTCGTAACGCTCCACACCTTTGCCGAAATCACCGACGATGACGAGCGGATCGTCGTAGTGCGCCGGCTCTCCGTTAACCAACCGCTGGGTACGATACGCGTCCTCACCACAGACAGCGCAGATCGCAGTTAAAGTACGAATCTTGGTGGCAATCGCCAAAAGCATCGGCATCGGTCCAAACGGTTCACCGCGGAAGTCGGTATCAAGACCAGCAACGATGACTTCCCGTTGCCTCATCAACTTCCGAACGACTTCAACTATCCCCTCGTCGAAAAACTGCGCTTCATCAATCGCCACGATATCTGTATCCGGGGCAACACGCGCTAGGATCTCGCTGGAATGCGAAACCGTCTGCGCCGGGAAGGAAAACCCATCCTGCGCAACAATCCTACCCAAGCCACTTCTGGTGTCAACTTTTGGAGTGAAGACCTGAACCTTCTGGCCTCCATAAGTCTCACGAGTGGTAACCATCTGGATCAGGTAAGACGTCTTCCCCGCACGCATGCAGCCCGTGATAGCGATTAGACCGCACCGACGCCTTCGTCGCCACTCAGGCATCTTTCTCCTCCGCCGAATCTTCGTATGTCAACAACTCTGCCAGCTTCCAACAGTAATCATAGAGATGAGCACCCTTACTGTAGATGCACAATGGGCCGGGCTCGCAGCCGACGGCGTCACTGATAAACTCATTGAGCAGTTGCAATGCTCCAAGATTGGAAGGAAGACCAGCCCAAACGTCCCACGACCGGAAGTAGGCATGAACGGTCAATATCCCGTCCCGAAGCTTGAAGTCGATCAACCGCAAGCACGGAGGATCGGCTAGAAAGATGTCTCCAGGTTGCCCAATCTCGATGCAGGCCTGGTTGGTTCCCGGTGTCTCTCTCAGCATTTCGATCACCTTAAAAAGCTGGGCATGAATTCGCTCACCGTAAGTATAATCCTCTCCCGCAGCCTTCTCGGGGCTAAGCCAATAGTGCTCGAAATATGTTTGGATGTAATCATCGTCAGTAGGTAACGGCACCCCCGTCGGCACGAAGGGAGCGAAAGGCCGCGCTCCAGGGACGGCAATGAACAATGCCAAACTCTCTAGCTCTCGTCGCTGGTGACCCACGAAACTGCCTCGTGTAATCTCGTAGTCAACCCCGTGCTCAAGAACGGCCTTCACCACCTGGTACCAAGCGTCACTTATGGAGTGGGCAACTACCGCTGTAATCTTGCTACCCATGACCTTCCTCCTTCTTTGGCTCAAGCTGTCGAACAGCTACTCCCGCTTGGGCGAGAAGTTCGTCAGCGAAGCGACTCTCCTCATCCTCAGCGCGATAAGCGTCGAGATAGAAAATGGTGACGATTCCCGCGTTGATAAGAACTTTGCTGCAATGGATGCAGGGCTTGTGGGTG
>Ga0116202_10002863_pt1 | contig 10351 bp, 4 predicted proteins | sample LakKivw325mmetaG_FD_94479 | JGI IMG/M metagenome (GOLD analysis project Ga0116202, IMG submission 94479) | Anoxic lake water microbial communities from Lake Kivu, Rwanda to study Microbial Dark Matter (Phase II) - Lake Kivu water 325m metaG | ecosystem: Environmental > Aquatic > Freshwater >... | reverse complement strand
GTGTTCGGCGAGGGGGAGATACTCGACACCCGCTGGCACGGGACCGAGCTTCTGGTCCATTTCCAGAGCGGGCTTCGGCTCTGGCTCCCGACCCAGCGGGTACGGCTGCTCTCCACCGCCGGCGACATCACGCCGGGCGAGGCGCGGCCGGCGTTCGCCGAGATTGACGTCATCCAGGCGCGACGGATGGTTGAGGCGTTCCGGCTCGGTATTGTCCCGCACCAGGACGTTGAGTCATTCACCTTCGGCCGGGACAAACCGATTGCGGTGCTGGACGGGGCGCTGGCGAACCTGGGTCGCGGGCAGGGCGACGTATTCATGGTCGAGGGCGAGTACGGCGCGGGCAAGACCCACCTGCTGGAATACGTCCATCACCGGGCGCTGGTATCGGGCATGGCCACGAGCCTGGTGCAGTTCGACCCGGCCGACGTCAGCCCCCATCGGCCCAAGCGCGTGTACCGCGAAATCGTGCATAACCTCCGCTACATCAAGGACGCGACCGAGCACGGGTTCCGCGACCTGCTGCGGAACGGCGCGGACCTCAACATGAAGGACCACGTATTCCTCGGGCCGGTGCTGGCCAAGCTCCGCCGTCTCGACGCCGGGCACCAGCAGAGCGAGGTCTTCTGGCAGTGGGTCGAGGGCGAAAGCACCAAGGAATACGCGACCGAGCAGAAGAGCCCGTTCCGGGTCAAGGGCGGGCAGCGGATACCGGCGCTGTACGACTTCTCGACCGCCGCCGACCTCTACTGCAACATCCTGTCCGGGCTGAGCTGGATGGCCCGGGAACTGGGGATGAAGGGGCTGGTGCTGCTGGTGGATGAGGCCGAGACGGTCACGCACGTCTGGGACGTCATGTACCTGGCAAGGAGCGTGAACTTCATGGACGGGCTGGTGCGGACCGCGCAGAACGACCCCGACTTGAAACGTTTCAATGACCGGATGGTTCACAACCGCGTGCGGCCGGTGCCCTACGTCTACCGGGACCCGGCGCTGCTCCTCGTCTTTGCGACCACCCCGAGCCCCCACGAATACGCGTACATCAAGCTGGCGAACCGCGTCAAGCATAGGGTGGAGCTGGAGCCGCTCGAAGACCGGGCGCTCTTTGACGCGTTCTCGACGATGGTGATGATTTACCGGCGGGCGTACCCCGGTTTTGCGGTCTCGGACCTCGACCAGAAGCGGCTGCTGCGCGAGGCCTCGCGCCGGAACATCGAGGGCGTCCGTGCCTTCATCAAGTTCTCAATCGAGGCGCTCGACGTGACGCGGCTGCGGGCGCAGGGGGTCCTGCCGGCGGCGAAGAACTGACACGGACCAGCACGGACGGAGAACGACTGACACGGACGGACTGACACCGACCGGCGAACGCGGAATCCGCAACGCCCTGAGGCGGACGTGGATTCCGTTCTTCTCCCGGTTCGGGCGCCTGACCGAGGTCCAGGTGCGGGCGATTCCCGCGATTCTCGAAGGGCGGAACGTGGTGGTCATATCACCGGCCGCGTCGGGCAAGACCGAAGCGGTGGTAGCGCCGGCGGTCGAACGGCTGCTGGCGGAAGGCGGAAGTTCGCAGTCCGAAGTCCCAAGGTCGAAGGCAGGAGGCCGGATTTCGGAGCGCGGGGGGCTGGCGATTCTCTACGTATCGCCGACGCGGGCGCTGGTGAACGACCTTTTTCGCCGGCTGGCGGAGCCGCTGGCGTACCTGGAGCTGCCGCTCGCCCGCAAGACCGGGGACCATCCGTCAATCGACGAATCGAAGCTCCCTTTCATGCTGATTACCACGCCGGAGTCGTTCGACTCGCTCCTTTGCCGGCACCCGCGGATTTTCACGGGATTGGCCGCGGTGATTCTGGACGAACTCCACCTGCTCGACAACACGCCGCGCGGGGACCAGTTGCGCGTACTGCTGGAGCGGCTGCGGCTCATCAACGCCGGGGTGAAGTACTACGCGCTCTCGGCGACGATTGACGACCTCGACATCGGCACGCGCTATTTCCCGGACCCGGTCGTGGTTCAGGTCCCGGGCCGGCGCGAGATTGACGAGGAGTTGATGCCGATGGATGATGGCTGGCCCGAGCGGGTGGTCGAGGAGCTGCGGCGGCGCGAGTGCCGGAAGGTGCTCTGCTTCTTCAATGCCCGCTCCTACGCCGAGGGGTACGCGAAGCTGCTGAACCGCCCGCCGTTTGTGAACCGGGTCTGGGTGCACCATGCGAGCCTGACCCGCGAGGTAAGGGAGAACGTCGAGGCGACAATGAACCGGGAGAAGAGCGGGCTGCTCTGCTGCACGTCAACGCTCGAACTCGGGATTGACATCGGCGACATTGACGGCGTGGTGCTGGTGCGGCCGCCGTTCAACGTCTCGTCGCTGCTCCAGCGCCTGGGCCGGGGCAATCGCCGGCGCTCGACCCGCCTCCAGGCGCTCGGGCTCTACCTGAACTCGTGGGAGAAGTTCCTGTTCGAGACGCTGTTCGAGTGCGCGCGGCAGGGGCGGCTGTATGAGAAGAGCTACACGCCGGCCCTGTCGGTGATACCGCAGCAGGTTCTCTCCTACCTGTTCCAGCGCCGGCGCATCGGCGCGACGTGGGAGTCGGTGAGGCGCATCCTTCGTCCGCTGGCCGCAGGCGACGCTCCGATTGACCTGACGTTCCGGCAGATGATAGACAAGGGCGAGGTCGTGGCCCAGCGCACGGGAATCTACTTCACCGGCCCGGCGGTGGAGCCGCACGTTGAGTCCGGGAAGATTCACTCCAACATCCAGGACAAGACCTTCGGCAACTATGAGGTGCACGACATCACCACCGGCCGGCACATCGGCACGGTCTTCTTCGTGTTTCACCACTTCGTGCTTGCCGGGCGGTCGTGGGAGCTGGTTGAGCACCGCGAGAAAGAGAAGAAGGTGCTGGTGCGGCCGCTGGCCGCGGTTTCGTCCAATACCAAGGTCTTCGAGGGGACCGGGACCGGCGGGTACTCGTACCGGCTGGCGCCGGTGCTGAAGGCCCGGCTCTTTCCCGGGCTGGCGCCGAACCAGTTCCCGTACTTCCGGGACGGCGGCCAACTGCTGCTCGTGCACCTGCTCGGTTCGACCTACGGCTACATCCTGTCCGAGGCGCTGAGCGCGCGGGACCGGGCTGCAAGCGACATGGACGGCAAGCTGCTCGTTTTCTCCGCGGTCAAGCCCGGCGCCAGACTCAAGTCATTCCCAGTACCTGACCTGACCGCGGTCCGGGACGTTGTCAGCGGCAGCCTGTACCGGCTCGAAGACAGCCTCGGTTCCGGCGCGTTCTTCCGTTCCCTGCCGGAAGAGCTGCAGGTTGAGGACCACATGCTGACGCTCGACATCGCGGGGCTGCTTGCGTTCCTCAAGGGCTTGGAGCCGGTGGAGCTGCCGGCGGAAGAAGTGACGACGCAGATACGGCGGCACATCGGGGAGAATGACCAATTGCCAATTCCTAATTCCTAACGAATCACCAATGAGAGCGCCCGGGAGACGGCTTGATTCGAACGCGGGCGACGCTAGAATCCGCAGCGATGCCTGAGCCAAGGCTGCGGTCCCTGCGGTTTGACCTCGAGGAGCGAACTGCGAAGTTCGGCGCCTGTGTCATTCGCTTCGCAAAGACCATTCCTGATACACCGGTGGCACGTCCGCTGGTGTCTCAGCTTGTTCGGGCCGCGACCAGCATCGGCGCCAACTACTGCGAGGCGGACGATGCAGAATCGAGAAAGGACTTCCTGCACAAGCTCGGCATCTGCAAGAAGGAGGCGCACGAGACCAAACACTGGTTGAGGATGGTCGTGGTTGCGGTCCCCGAGCTTCGTTCGGAAGGCCGCAAGCTCTGGCAGGAAGCGCGTGAACTGAACCTCATCTTCAATGCCATCATCCGTAACACCCGCACGAAGTCAGTCGATGGGTTCAACTGAGTTTGGGCATTCGTTAGGAATTGGCACTTGGGAATTGGGCATTCCCCATCCCTGCTGATGCGTCGTCTTCTCGTTGTCGCCTACTATACGCCGCCGCTGGGGTTGTCGGGGGTGATGCGGGTGACGAAGCTCTGCAAGTTCCTGCCCGAGGCCGGCTGGCAGCCGTTGATACTGACGGTGAAGCCGGTTGCCTATTACCACTATGACCCGCAACTGCTCGCCGACCTGGCGGGTTCGCGTCTCTTTCGGACCGAGAGCGCTGACCCGAACCGGCTGCTCAATCTCGTCCGCGTCCGGCGGAAGAAACTCACGCCGGCTCTTGCCCGGGGACTCGGCGCCGGGCCGCGGCTGCTCAACTACGTCCTTTTCCCGGATTCAAAGGCCGGCTGGTTCCCGTTCGGCTCGGTCACGGGACGGCATATCATCGACCGCGAGAAGCCGGCCGCGATATTCGCCACCGCGCCGCCGTTTACCGCCCTCTTGCTCGGAGTCCGGCTGAAGGCTCATGCTCACGTGCCGCTGGCGATTGACTTTCGCGACCCGTGGCCGACCGGGTTTGCGCCGCCGCCGCCGTACCAGCGGGCGGCGCTGCGGCGGGTCCGGCGCTACTGCGTCGAGCATTCCGACCTCGTGCTGGCGGTGAACGAAGGGACCGCGCGGGCGGTAAGCCCGCGTTGCGAAGTGCTGGACAACGGTTTCGACCCGACCGACTTCGATGTCGAACCGGCGAAGCTTGACGGGTTCGGCGCGGTCCACGTCGGCAATCTCTGGCAGAACCAGGCCGAACTCGCCGCGCTGGTCGCGGGGCTGCGGGCGCGGCCCGAGGCGAAGCTCTACCTCGCCGGCCGGGTTGATCGCGACACCCGGCGAAGCCTCGAACATGACCCGCAGGTAAGGCTGCTCGGCGTGCTGCCGCACCGCGAGGCCTGTGCCCTGATGAAAGGAGCGGGCGCGCTGCTCTACATCGGCAAGCCTGCTCAGCCGGTGGGCATCAAACTCTACGAGTACCTGGGCGCGCGGCGGCCGATTGTCGTCTGGGGAGAAGGCGCGGCCGAAGCGGCCGGGCTGGTAACCGAAGCCGGGGCCGGGATTGCCTGCGGTTCCGACGCGGGCAGACTGCTGCACGCGCTTGACGAGATGAAGCGTGACCCGGCGCAGTTCTGTCAGTTGAGCCGGGACCGGTTTGACCGGCGCGCTCAGGCGCGCCGGCTGGCCGACCGGCTCGAAGCGCTCATCTAGCGAGCTTCACGCAGGCAGCGGGCCGGCTGCACCACCCTCACCCTTCCCTCTCCCTCAAGGGAGAGGGAGAATAAGCGAGAGGGCAGAGCGTATCATTGCTTGCGCGGAGGCGAGAATCGAGCTTCACGCAAGCAGCGGGCCGGCTGCGTCACTCTCATTCTTCCCTCCCCCTTAAGGGAAGAGAAGGGAGGGGGTAGAGCGCAACATCACTTGTGCGAAGGTCAGCGGCTCTGTTTCCGAAGGAGCGGCGGGTGGTCAGGGACGCGGCGGCCAATTACACTTGAAGACGGTCAGCACCGCCGGTCCCGGCGGGATGATGAGGTCGAGAATGATGATGCCGGCAACCGTCTTTGGCTGCGGCTGGAAGTCAAACAGGCTGGCGGTGTTGTCCTTCACGTCCGCGTAGGCGACGGGCTTGAAGAATGGGACTTTGTCGAGGCCGGGATACCCGACCGGGTAGACAACAAGGAAGTCCGGTCTTCGGTCCCGGATGAACGAGACGTCGCGGTCCTGCTGGTAGCTGAGGATTTCTTCTGTCACCAGCCCGGTGAGGTCATAGATGTAGCGGTTGGAGAAGTAGCCGATTGCGCCGATGTCGTTGCAGGCGATGGTCGCCGCAGGCGGCGTGTTGTCGGCGAGCCAGTATCCCAGCGCGACCTGCATCCGGTTGATGGATGACTCGGCGCCGGCCGTGTTCCTGGCCGTCGCGATCGACACGGTCACGGCGTTGAACGTCATACCGGCCAGCAGGAGAGCCGTGGCCGCGAGCCGAATCCGGGGGCGGCGAATCCAGCGCCAGATGTAATTCACGCCAATTACCGCGACAACCGCGGCCAGCGCCGTCGCGTTGCCGATGTAACGGCCGCTCTGGAACGTCGCGCCGAACACCGGCGAGACGAGACCGATGAGCGGAACGTAACCGAGGACCACGAGCGGCATCAGCAATCCGGCGTTCCCCTTGCGCCGGAACGCGGTCAGAACGAGCCCGACAAGCCCGACCGGCGCCAGCAGGCAGAGAACCGGGTTTGCCCGCCAGAGATGGACGCAGAACTCCCCGAAGTAGGACGGAGCGCCCACGGTCAGCAGCCCTCTGAGTTGCGCCACACTGCCGGCGGCGATGGCGGCGAACAGGCTGGTGTTGCCGGCCTTGGCGAGGTAGGTCTGGGGGAAAGGTGAACCGGAGAGCGCGTAGTTGAAACCGAAGTAGCCGAGGACGACGACGGCCCAAGCGCCGAATCCGCGCCAGAAGGTGACCCGCTGCTTGAGAGCGAGCCGGCGCAGGAGCGAGTCGAGCGCCGCGAATCCGGCAAGCGAAAGGCTCTCCGGTCGCGCCCACGCGGCCAGACCGAACAGGACCCATGCCAGTGCTGATTTCCACCCGGTGCGGAGCTTCAAGTAGTAGTAGACACCGGCGAGGGTCAAAGCCACTGAAAGCGTTACTTCCATGCCGGACATCATCGCCCATTCCATCGGGCCGAGAGTCGCGACCGCGAGGCCTGCTCCCAGGCCGGTCCATCTGCTGCCGGTGAGGTGCTCACCGAGCCGGCAGGCGAACATTGCGGATACGAGCAGGAAGGCAGCGCCGAGCAGCTTGGCAATCACGACCATCACATTTGCGTCGGCCGCGACGAGGTGGAAGAGCGCAAGGACGAAGGTCCAGAGCGGGGCGGTGGAGCCGGCGACCGGCTCGCCGTGGTTGTAGACGAAACCCCAGCCGCGGGCGAGGTTGCGGGCGAAGGTCAGGTGAATCCAGGGGTCGTCGAGCGGGAACCCCGGTTCCTGGTTCCGCTTCAATTCCACCACGAGGAAAGCGGCGAAAAGGCCGGCGACGACGAGCGCGAGCAGCAGCGCGCGCGGCCAGCCCGGCCCGGTCTTCGATTCGAAAGCGGCGTTTCGTGCGGGCATCGGCGAAGATTATCAGACCTGGCGCCGGGGTGTCAAGGTTCGGCTTCGCTGAGGCCTGACGCAAAGCAGAGGCGGCCCGAAGGCCGCCTCTGTGAAACGGACGTTGCGGACTTAGTGCTGGACGACCAGCTTCTGCGTCGAGCTGAAGCCTTCGGTCGTAACCTTGACCAGGTATACGCCCGCGTTCAGCTTCCGCAGGTCGAGTCCGACTGTCCCGGTCCGGCCCGCGGCCATCATCTGTGACATGACGGTCCGGCCCGTCACATCGTAGATGCGCAGGGTCACGAGGCCGGCCTTCGGCAGGCTGTAGCGCACGGTCGCATAGCCGCCTGCCAGCGGGTTCGGGCTGATGCGCAGGGAGCCGGCAAGCCCGGTCTTAACGCCTGTCATCACGCCTTCACGTCCCGCCGGGGCCGCAGCCATGGCCGGCACGTAGCGCCAGAACTCGGCCGACTTGTTGCCCTTCTGGCCGAACACCGCGAAGCCCGGCACCGCCGCGAGAGCGCCGCCAGCCTTGACCTTCTTCTTCTTGCCGGTGGAGCCCATGAGCGGGATGTCTTCCTTCATCGTCCACGAGTCGTTGGCCGGGTTGTAGCGCCAGAACTCGGTGGTGTTGCCGCCCTTGAACGCGTAGATTATGCCGTCGAGCCAGGCCGCAGCGCCGCCGTCCTTGGCCTTCTTCGGCGCCGGAGGCATCGCGTTCTTCGGCCCGCTCCAGGAATCCATCTCGCAGTCGTAGGTGTAGAACTCGTGGTACTTCGCCTTGAAGGCGTACAGCACGTTGCCGCCGCCGTTGGAGACGATCCACGAACCCTTGTCCCACTTCTCTTTGGAGCCGACCGGAGCCGGCTTGAGCGTGGTCCAGGTTGAGTCATACGGGCTGTACCTGTAGAACTCGGTCTTGCCGCCCTTGAGGCAGTACACCGCGCCGATGCCGGCTTTCGTGCCCCAGGCCAGCGAGCCGCCGCCCTTCACCTTCTTGCCGGCGCCGAGTGGGACGTCGGCCCGCGGCGTCCAGGTGTTGGCCGCAGCGTCGTACTCGAAGAAGCTGAGCGTGCTGTTGCCCGTCATGGAATAGAGCTTGCCGTTGCCGCTGGCGCAGCCGGCTGCACCCTTGCCTACCGGCTTGCCCGCGACGCCGGGCGGAATCGCGAGCTTGTCGGCCCAGCCGTCGGCGTTCGGGTCGAACCCGTAGAAGTCAGAGGTCTTGTTGCCCTTGGCTTCGTAGATGAGACCCTGGCTTGCGTCGTAGGCGAGCCAGCCGCCGTCCTTCACGAACTTGCCGGATGGCGTTTGCGGTACGGGCGAGACTTCAGCCCATCCCGGCGGGATGTTGACTTCGCTGACCCGGAACGGCTTGTCCATCGTGTCGTTGGCGAAGTTGGTGTCGCCGGCCATGGTCGAGCAGCGCGCGTACCAGAGCCCGGTGTCGTTGCCGGGGTTAAACGCGGGGAACTCGAGCGTGACCTCTTCGCCGCCGTTCAGCATCGTGTCGGTGAACTGGGCGTACACACGGACGCCGTACTTGTTGTGGAGGAAGAAGAAGGCGGTGATGGTCGCGGGCTCGAGGCCGGTGTTCATCCACTTCGCCACCGGGATGAACTCCGTGTCAGGGAACACGTGGCTGGGCGGGCTGACAATCGCGGTGACGGCGATGTCACCGGTCACCTTGTCAACCACGCGGAACGGCACGGTCTTCACGTCGTTGGTCGAGTTCTGGTCACCGGGCATGGCGGTGGAGCAGACGGCGGTGTAGTTGCCCATCACTCCAAACCGGATGGGCGGGTAGTCGATGTCGGTGGAGTCGCCCGGATTCAGCAGCACCTGGCTCGACTCGGCGTAGATTTCGGCGCCGCTCGAGTTCCGGATGCTGAAGAACGCCCAGAACGATGCTTCTTCAACGCCGTTGTTGCCGAAGCGGCCGCGGGGCGTGATGTCCGTCATCGTGTCGACAACGCCGGTCGGCGCCAGCACGGCGCGGGCGTCCACGTCTTTGGTGATTTCACCGCGGACCGTGAACGTATCGACCAGCAGGTTGTTCTCGGGGTGGAGGTCGCCGACCACGACCGCGAAGCACTGGCACGCCCAGATACCGGGCAATGCCGTGTAGATGTTCGGCGCGGAGACGAGCGTCGCGCCGCCGGCGATGAGGTTGAGGTTGCGCGTTGACTGGTAGGCGCCGATGCGGAACCGGAGGTCGAAGTTGAGCGAGACGTTGCCGAAGTTCCAGACCCGGCACTGCGGGTAGAACTGGGCGCCGGAGTCAATCACGGTATCCGGCGCCGGCAGCACGATCTCGGTGACGGCGACGTCCTTGACGCGAACCAGGAACCGGTTGCGGATGGTGTCGTCCTGGGGGAACGAGTCGCCCTGCCAGTAGGTCCAGCACTTGGCCGGCATGCTGTCGCGGCCGCGCGGAACCCAGCCGCTGAAGTCGAGCGTCTCGGTGGTGCGCTCGGGCATGTCGAAGTGCTGGATGCTGTCGCTGTAGCCGTTCGCCGTGCCGTCCTCAATCGTGAACCAGGCGCTGACGTCGAGGGCCGCCTCGTTCGACATGTTGCGGATGACGAGGCGCGGGATGATGGACTGGCCCGAGTCAATCGTGCCGGACGGGGCGAGAATCGCCAGCGGCCGGACGTTGAACGGGTTGATTGACGGGAGCTGGTTCCAGAGGATGCCGGTCGAGATCTTCTCGAAGGTGTTGCTCGAGTTGCTGCAGATATCCCAGACAAAGCAGGTGTCATCCGGACCGATAATCTGCGGAATCCACACCGCCCAGTCGGCCGGGCCGGAGATGACCGCGGCCTGCTGCTGCAGGACCGTGCCGGTCGAGTCGCGCTTCTTCCAGTTGTTCTCGTTCCAGCCGCAGGTCAGGATGTAGAGCGAGTCCCACGGGACGAGGGCGCAGCCGCGCTCGGAGTAGGTCGGCGTGCCGTTCGGGGTGTGGCCGATGACGGTCTTGGTGTAGGGGTCGAACTTGACGGTGTTGTTGGCCGCGCCGCCGCTGGCGACCGGGCTGCCGCAGAAGTAGCCGCGGTCGTACCACTTCTCAATGCCGGCGAGCCAGTAGCAGGCCATCGCGCCGTCAATCCGCCAGGTATCGCCTGCCTGCACCGGCTGGGCAAGACGCCACGTGTCGCCGGTCGCGGAGCAGGTCAGTTTGACGAGGTAGCAGCCGGAGTAGACGCTGCCGTCGAGGACGTTGGTAATCCAGAAGCAGCTTGAGTCGTCGTCCCAGGCGCCGCCAAACGGGACGTCGGTGGTGCCGCTGCCCAGGTTGGGCATCACGCAC
>Ga0116202_10002861_pt1 | contig 10356 bp, 11 predicted proteins | sample LakKivw325mmetaG_FD_94479 | JGI IMG/M metagenome (GOLD analysis project Ga0116202, IMG submission 94479) | Anoxic lake water microbial communities from Lake Kivu, Rwanda to study Microbial Dark Matter (Phase II) - Lake Kivu water 325m metaG | ecosystem: Environmental > Aquatic > Freshwater >... | reverse complement strand
TCAGAAAACTTTTTGCCCGACCTGATCCCGCGCAAGAATAGAAGGATTCTATTCAGCATGAAATAGAACGGAATAACAGGGATAAGATTGCCGATTATTTATATTGCCAGGACTCACCCAAAAGGGATTCCGCCATGAACACCGTAAGGCATCGCCCCGCGGAGTTCGGAGATTGGAAGCATCGCAAGCATGAACGTCACAAATTCTTTAGGCAACGTACCGAGCGCTGTAATTATACGTTCTATCATTTTTATTCCTTCCAGCCTTCTGCGCCTTTCAGCAGCACAAACTGGCAGCCGCCCAGGTTTTCTTTCACCATCCTGCCGCACTTTTTCGTGACGAGTATCAGATCCTGGTAGACGGTATCTCCGACAGGCATTATCATTTTTCCTGCTTCTTTCAGCTGCGCAAAAATATGGTTTGGGATTGCAGGTCCTCCGGCGGTAACAATTGCCCTGTCGTAGGGGGAGAATTCTTCCCATCCGAGAGTCCCGTCTCCAACTTTTATTCTTATTTCATATCCCAGCGATTTCAGTATGTCACCCGCTCTTTCCGCGAGCGCCTCAACCCTCTCAACCGAATACAAATCACAGCCCATCTCGGCAAGGATCGCTGCCTGGTAACCGCTGCCGGTGCCAATCTCAAGGATCTTCATGGCTTTCTCAAGACATAGAGAAGCGGTCATAAGGGCAACGATGAAAGGCTGGCTTATAGTCTGCCCTTCTCCGATGGAGAGAGGCCCGTCTTCATAAGCGTACTCGCGCAGTTTCTCCGGTACGAACTTCTCCCTGGGCACATTAAGGAAAGCATCTATGACATTCCTGTCGGTTATCCCCCTCCCGGCAATCTGTGTTTCAACCATCCTCTTTCTCATCCCCGCGAAGTCAAGTCTTTTCTGCATCTTTTCACCCTTAACAGGAGAGGGCAGATGACTATTAGAAGCATCCTGAAAAACCTGACCGTATCCCTGCTCGGATTAATCTTGCTCTTCTCCTCACTGTACACGGTTGATATAGTCACGGACGAAATCCTGAATCCGCGCCACCCGCTCTTGATAAGCAGTTCCGATTCGGTCTCAAAATTAGAGGTCCAGAGGCGCACTGTTCCAAGGACCTCTCTCTTTACCAGCCGGAACCCGCATTGAGTATCAGGTATCCATTGTCCGGACAACAGGGAAATAATAAGGGACATGCTTATATTTGTCAGCCGTCTTATGACCGGCATCTGCGTGCCCCGTATCTTCCTCCTGCCCACCCACATTGCGGTCCTGCCGTTTCTGCGGTATGCCCTTTCAAAACCGCGCACGTCGGATACAGGATGCTGGCCGTCACCGTCCATCGTTATGACTGCGGGGATACCGTGCTCCAAAACATATGCAAAACCCGTTTTCAGAGCTTCACCCTTGCCCCGGCACACCGGATGGGTCAGAACCACGGCGCCGCTCTCCGCGGCAAGCGCTCCGGTTCTGTCGGAAGAACCGTCATTCACGACAATCACGGTCGCATGGTCCTTCTTAAGTTCCGACACCAGGCCCGCAATCGTCTTTTCTTCGTTGTGCGCCGGAATAAGAATTGCTATCTCATCATTCATTCGTGAACGCTCCCTTGAGGAAATTTTCTTCCACAACATCCGGGGGAACTGTCTTCAGCACCTTTTCCGCTTCAGTCCGTGCAATCTTGAGCATCTCTAAATCCTTTATGATGTTACCTATTTTCAGAGGCGGGATCCCGTGCTGTCTTACGCCCAGCAGGTCTCCCTGCCCCCGCAGTTTCAGGTCAATTTCGGCTATCTCAAATCCGCTCTCTGCCGCTACAAAACTTTCAAGTCTTTCCGTGACCGTACCGTCACTTTCCGAGTACGGAACAAGCATGCAGTAACCGGTATCCCCTGCCCTGCCGACTCTGCCGCGCAGCTGGTGGAGCTGCGCCAGCCCGAACCTCTCCGCCTGTTCAATAATTATGTATGACGCCTCTGGCACATCAATCCCGGATTCAATCACGGTCGTCGCAACAAGTGTGCTTATTTCCCTGTTGCGAAATCTCCTCATAACCTCTTCCTTCTCCCCGTGAGGCAGGCGACCGTGAATTATGCCAGACGGGACGTCCGGAAGCTCCGTTCTGATTTTATCATATTCCGCCATCGCGGACTCAATGTCCTCATTCCCCTGAATAGACGGAGTAACGACATACCCCTGCTTGCCCTGTGAATGCTGGTATCCAAGAAACCGGTATATCTTCTCCTTGTCATCCCTCTGGAATATGTACGTCGCAACCTTTCTTTCGCCCTTCGGCAGTTCGCCTATCGTTGATATGTCCAGGGCGCCGTAGAAGGTAAGGGCGACGCTTCTGGGAATCGGTGTCGCGCTCATCACGATATAGTGAACGTCCCGGCCCTTCTCCTTCAGCAATTCTCTCTGCTTGACCCCGAACTTGTGCTGTTCGTCAACAACCGCCATCTTGAGATTATTGAATTCCATCTTCTCGGTCAGTATTGCATGTGTCCCCATGATCACCTTCACGCTGCCGTTCTTTATCTCCTCCCTTATCCTTTTTTTCTCGCTTTCGGGCATCTGCCCCAGGAGTATGGCCACGGGTATGTCCTGCCGCAGAAAAAATTCCTGCCAGTTAAGGTAGTGCTGTTCCGCAAGTATCTCCGTGGGACCAAGCAGCGCTGTCTGGTATCCGGCGCGGGAAAAGAGCCACAGTGCAAAAACGGCGACAACGGTTTTCCCCGAACCGACCTCACCATGTATGAGACGGCTGATTATCCTGCCCTGCCTGACATCATCAATAATCTCCCTCATGACTTCTTTCTGCGGCTTCGTCAGCTTGAAAGGAATGTGCGATTGAAAAACATCTATGAGCTCATATTCCATTTCTCCGTCGTACGCAACGTTTCTGTCCTGTTCTTTCTTCTTCCTTAGCAGAAGCCCTAGCTGTAGTATGAAGAATTCCCTGAAGATAAGGTAGCTCCTCGCTTTCTCAAGATTAATGTCCGATACTGGAAAATGAATGTTATGCAGCGCAAACTTCATGTTGGGCAGGCCCAGGCGCTGCCGGTCTTTCAGAGGCAGAATCTCTGGCGGATATCCGTCAAGTGCGGCCATAACGAATTTCAACATCTTCCTCAAATATTTCTGCGTCAGCCCTCCGGTAAGAGAATATACGGGAAGCAGCCAGTCCCTCCTGCCCTTTTTCTCTTCCTCGTAAAGGGGGCTCACCATCTGCATCCTGCCTTTGAAAATGTCGGTCTTGCCGCAGATAAAAAACTCCCTGTCATGAATAAACACATCCTTCAGGTACGGCTGGTTGAAGAAGACGAGGTAAAGCACCCCTGTGCCGTCGGAGATTGCTACGTTGAGATAGGTCATCCTTCTGCGAGGCCTTTTCTCTTCTCTTGCAAGTACCCTGCCCTTGATTGAAGCCACCTCGCCGGGAACAAGTTCCGAGATCTGCTTGAAGTTCCGGAGATCAAGGTACCTGCGGGGAAAAAAGAAAAGAAGGTCCTCAACCTTGTTCAGTTCCAGCCTGGCAAGAGACTTATCGCGTTTCTCTCCGACCGAAGGGATTTCTGAAAGCGGCGTTTCCGGAGTTATGTTCATGTTTCAGAACGGAAGGTTCTGCTCTTCTTCTGCAAAGAATCTGTAGAATTTCAAAACCCTCAAAACCTCATTGACGGTTGAAAGGTAGACATGCCGCGGCTCGATTCTCTCGACGAGTCCCGCTATGACGGAGGAGAACATCACCAGGCGGTCTATTCCCTTTTCCTTCATGACTCTTATACTCTCCTCACGCAGGCCCTCGGAAGCAGGAAGAGACGGAATCACGAGAATCTTCAGGAAATTCTCTCCCCCGAAAAACTTCCCGTATTCTCCGGCGTTTCTCGCTTTCAGGAAATCAAATATGTCGGGGAATCTTGAAAGGACAAGCGGAGTAAATTTCATTGTATGCCAGGAAACCGGTTTGACAACTGCATTGCCGATTCTCCCGCTTATGTCTCCACCCGACAGTATGAATTTGTCTTCCCCGGGCCCGTTAACAACTCTGGCATTCTTAACCAGGAGGAGGTCTTCCTTTTTCAGAACAAAGAAATCGTTCATGATAAAGAATTCTCTTACGAGTTCAATACTTGCCTGGCTCATATCGTATTCCTTAATTAATCAAAAACCCGAGGAAAAGACTCCCCTTGTAAAACATGGAGATCACCGCACCGAGTCCCAGATAAGGCCCGAACGGTACGTAATCCTCCATTGTCTTCTTCTTGAGGAGTATCAGCGTAACGCTTATCAAGGAACCGAGAAGAGATGAGAAGAATATCGTCATGAATACGCTCTTCCATCCCAGAAACGCTCCCACCATAGCGAGCAGCTTGACGTCTCCTCCGCCCATAGCCTCTTTCCTGAAAAGCAGTTTGCCGACCATGCCCAGAAAAAGCAGGAGACCGCCCCCGAGAAGTATCCCGGTGATAGAATACAGAACGCTCTCCGCTCTTGTAAGATCATAATGTATATGCGGGAATGCTGCCGAAAAGGCAAGCCCCAGTACTAAACCCGGCAGGACGATGACATCGGATATCAGGTATGTATCTATGTCTATGAAACCCATAATCAGCATGGAAAACGCAAACAGGGTGTAGACAAAAAAGCGGATGTTCATCCCGAAATACCGGTAGATAAGATAAAAAAGAACACCGCTGATTAACTCAACGAGAAAGTACCTTGCCGAAATGTGCTTCTTGCAGAACCTGCATTTTCCTCTCAATAGCAGATAACTGACCAGCGGTATGTTATCGTGCCACAGGATATCCTTATTACATGCCGGGCACCTTGAACCGGGCTTGACTATGGACTTTCCCTTGGGCAGGCGGTAGATTACGACGTTGGCAAAACTCCCGAACACAAGCCCGAAAACGAACACCAGAATACCCATGAATTTTATTTTATAACACACCTTACCGGCAAGTCAATAATTTCTTGCCCTTCCACCGAAAATGGAGTATCATAAACAGGTACGTAAATGCGCCACCAGTGGCGCATAAGGAGGAGCATGAAGAGGATATTTTCAGTATTCCTGGCGATATTTGCTTTATGTGCCGTTTCTGTCTTGAATGCGGAGGTCAACAAGGAAGAGCTCTTTACAAACATGGCTGCGAAATACCCCGGCACAGCCGAGATGAGCGGCAAATTTGAGATAAGCATGCCGATGATGGGCAGCATAATGAAAATGCCTGCCACTTTCTGGAAGAAGGGAGACAGGATGCGGATGGACATGACAATAACCCAGCCCGGAATGCCCAAGCCTATGGAAATGGTTATGCTGATGGACAGCGAGAAAATAATCCAATACCAGAAGATGATGAATATGGTCATAACCATAGACCTGACCAAACTGCCTGCGGAGATGAGAGAGCAGATGAAGAAAAAACAGATGTTCGGGATGGATAAAGACACGATGAACAATTTCAAAGACATGCTTGACAAGATAGAGGTTACAGAGAAGACCCGAGACGGGAAAAACTTCTACCTTATCACGGTGAACGACCTGGAGAAAATCACTAATATGGTGTCTATGCCCGGCGGACAGCAAGCTCCGCAGCAGATGTTCAAGAAAATGCTGGTCTGGGTATGCACAGACTCTCTTTTCTACGATAAGATGGAAATATACGGTGAAGCAGATACACCCGCAATGTGGATTGACTTCCTGGAATTCAAGACAGAGAGTGTTCCTGATTCGGTCTTCAACCTGGACATCCCCAAGGATGCGAAGGTTATGGACATGACCGACATGATCAAGAACATGACAGAATCAATGAAGCAGAATTAGACTCATGGAGATACCGAGCTATGGAAAATATCTGGATTTCAACGTGGAATCAGTTTGACCTGCCGGGAAAGATCATAATAGCGGCTCTTGTCTTTCTTTCATTTTACTCATGGTATGTCATGCTTGAGAAGTTTTTCTATCTTAGAGACGTGGAAAAGAAGAACAGAATGTTTGAGAGGCTCATAAAAAAGGGCAAGAATCCGGGATTTCTTCAATGCCCTTTGAGTTCCATCCTTAATTACGGCATTGAACTCCGCGATAAAGCCGAGGACAAGTCTCTGGACACCCATCTTGAAAAGGCGTTCCTGATTGAGCAGGGAAAACTTGAGAGAAAATTGACGTCGCTGGGCACCATCACCACAATCTCGCCATTTTTGGGATTGTGGGGTACGGTATGGGGGCTTTTCATTTCCTTTCATGCGATTGTCACTTCGGGCTCATCTTCAGTAAGAGTCGTGGCGGACGGCGTAGCGATAGCACTGGTAACCACTATTGTGGGATTGGCCGTCGCCATACCTGCGGCTATCGGCCATAACTACTACAGAGAAAAGGTATTGAACATCCTGGAGAGAATGGAATTTTTCTTCCCCTACATTATACGTTACCTGAAATCCTATTCCGACAGGGCGGATAGTTGACATGCGCACATTGAGAAGAAACGACAATAGCTCCACATTCTCCCAGGTAAATATTACCAATCTCGTTGACGTCGCCCTGACTCTTGTCGTGATACTCCTCATCATCGCCCCTTTTATTGAGCAGGGGATTGAGGTAAAATTGCCGGCTTCATCGCCGGGCAAGATAGAGGTGGAAAAAAGCTCGGTTATCACCGTCGCACCGGACGACGTATATTACATCAACGAAAAGAAAGTAACTCTCCGGGAAATGTACGACATACTGAAAGAACAGAAAGCTGTGAACGAAAAACTTTCGGTTATCATAAAAGGAGACCAGGAGGTCTATTACAAGAACGTTATAAAAGTTCTTGACATTGCGAAAAAATGCAAAATAGAAGTGATCGGGCTGGCGACGCGGGTGGAAGAATAAGGAGAAGAAGTCTGGGCATCTCGTTCCTCATGCACTGCGCGGGAATTTTCGTTCTCTTTGCTTCCCCGTGGAACAGGACTTCAAAAGCAGCTTACGAGATATTTCCCGTACAGGTGATAGACATCCCTGAAATGGAACTCCCCAAGGAACCGCCGCTTCCTTCGGTGAAACCGGAAACGAAGCCTGTCTCACAGAAAAAAACTGCGCCTGCGCCAAAAACGAAGTCCGCGGTTAAAACCGAACAGCCGGTTATCCGCCCTGCACCGAGAGTGCCTGAATTTTCCGCTGAAAAATACAGGGAAGCGTTGACAGCAAAAATGGGGAAAAACAGCCGGGAAATTCCCGCTGGAAACACTTCTGAAACAAGTCCCGCAAAAACCATGCCTCTCAAGGTGGAAAAAATTGAAAGTTCGGTCACCGAGGTAAATACGCCATCGCTGAACCTGACCGTGCCGCAGTGGTACATTCTTACCGTGCAGAGCAGGATAAAAGCAAACTGGAGAACGCACAACATTCTGGGAAGCAGAACGACAACAGTATCATTCAGGATATACAGGAACGGCAGGATAGACAATATCGCGCTTGAAAAAAGTTCGGGTAATACAGGTTTTGACAAATCGGTAGTTGATTCGGTTCGTGCCACGCAGGACCTGCCGCCTTTCCCCCGGGAAATACCCGACGTTTATCTTGACATCGTAATAGACTTCAAAACGGAGGGCTGACATGAAAAAGACTGTTTTTTCACTTTTGGCGCTTCTCTTTGTTTTCTCTTCGGCAGGTTATGGAGCGTCCACAATCTTCCTGCGGATAACCAAGAACCTGCAGGAGAAAGCGGAACTGGTAATTCTCTTCGGAATGAAGGAAGACAATTACTGGAAAGACCTTATGAAAATCCTGGAAAGAGACCTGGGATACTCGGGATATTTTTCCATTACAGAATCCCTGTTCGTTGATAATCCTGCGGAGAGCAAGAAGAAGTATTCCACGGAAATTATGCTTACCGGAGAAAAGACGGCTGACGGCATCAACATCAGGGTTGAGGATCTCCTTGAGGAGAAAACACTTTTTGAGAAAAGCTACAAAAGGCAGGCAGACGCCGATCCTTCTTACCTTGCACACACGATAAACAACGACATAGTCTTCTATTTTACCGGCAAGCCCGGCATGGCATTGAGCAAGATACTGTTCGTCTCCGATGCAACGGGAAAATACCAGTTATACTGCATTGACTACGACGGAGAAAACATGGCAAGGCTGACAGACGCGGAATACCTTGTACACTATCCCAAATGGCTGGTTCCCAATCGTGAAATGCTTTACGTTTCATATGAAGGCGGATGGGCAAAACTCATGCATATGAACCTTACCTCCGGGAGAACAAAAATGCTCATCGGCGAGCCCGGGCTCAACGCCTGCGCATCACCGTGTCCTGCGACAGGAGAACTTGCGGTCATCTTGAGTAAAACCGGACGTCCCAACGTATATGTATATGATTTTGAGGGAAAGCAGAAGAGGCAGGTCACGGCCGGTAATTCCACCGACGCATCGCCGTCATTTTCCCCTGACGGCAGCATGATCGCCTTTGTGTCGGACCGCCGCGGCTCACCGCAGATATATACCATGACAAAAGACGGTTACAGGGTCAGCAGAATAAGTTTCGTTTCCGGTTACTCAACATCACCCGCGTGGTCTCCGGACGGTAATTACATAGCTTACGTATTCATGAACGGGAGCTCTTTCGGTCTGGCGGTGTACGAAAATGCAACGCAGGAAACCAGGATAGTCAACGCTTCACTCGGCAGCGAAGATATTTCATGGGCACCGGACAGCAGGCATATAGTGTACGCTGACATGAAATCCAGGCCGTCTTCCCTGATGATCATTGATATTGTGAACGGTGAAAAAAGGCGTTTGCAGAGCGGAAAAGCGAATTTTTTCAGCCCGAGCTGGAGCAATTTCTATTGACAAGCTGGTTTATCACAGTATAATTAATACAATGATAGTATCAGGACTTAACCGTAACATCACTACGGGAGGATGAAAATGAGATATAGAGTGGTTTGTGGATTGTTTCTTATCGCAGGTTTACTGGCAGGATGCAAGAGTCCCGCAAAAAAGACAGCCATTGAAGAAGAGAACAAAACGCCGGCGGTAACGCTGGTAACACCGAAGGAACCGGCTCCCGCAGTTAAGACGGAAGAAGGAAGAGCAACTCCCCAGCAGATAGCCAGAGCGATCAAGGATCAACCGATCCCCGGGCAGAAAATACCCGAAGGTAAGGTTTTCAAATCACCGGCGGAGATTTCCCCCGAAGCGGCGGCAATTTTCAAGAATATAAATTTTGACTTTGACAGCTATGAAATAAGGCCTGATGCGAGGGAAATCCTCAAGGTAATCGGAAAATATCTCCTTGACCATCCGAAGATATCGGTTATGATCGGTGGCCACTGCGACGAAAGAGGGACGAGAGAATACAACCTGGTACTCGGAGAACAGCGTGCGTTAAGCACCCGCAGGTTCCTTGTCAGCCTGGGCGTATCCCCCGAGAGACTTCACACGGTAAGCTATGGCAAGGATATGCCGCTGGACAAGGCAAGCACCGAAGAAGCCTGGGCGGTAAACAGAAGGGTGGAATTCAAGATATCCGAATGAACATCAAGAAAACATGCATGTTCCTGCTCCCGTGCGCATGTCTGCTGGTTTTCGCAGGCTGCGAAACCATAGCCACGCAGTCAGACGTAGATACGGTCAAGGAAAAGGTCACTTACGTTGAAGGTGACCTGTATGCTACAACCAAGGCAATCGCCGAACGTCTTAAAACAATTGACGAGACCACGAATTCAAAATTTTCCGCGACTTCTGAAAAGATAGATACTCTATCAAAAGAACGCGCAATGCTCGCAGAAGAGATCTCCTCTATCAAAGCTGAAATCAAGGCACTCAACGGCAGATTGGACGAGATTGATTTCAAGCATACCGAGCAGATGAAAGCCGAAAAGGAATCCGTGCAGAAGACGGAATTTGAGGTAAGGCGCGACATAGAGGGACTGAAGAAAACGTATGCTGACATCATAACGTCCATTTCGTCGCTGAATAAGAACCTGTCCGCGATGCAGACCGACGTGCTGTCAATCAACAGGTCACAGGTTACGATAGCGGATTCGCTTAATAAGCTGTCTGCGGATATGGAGAAAATCAGGGAGCAGAATGCCGCCGCGGAAAAGAAGATGGGCGCAAATATGACCGTCTTCCTGGATGAGTTGACCAGACAGGAAAGCGAGATAATGCACCTGAAAAGCATCGTGGAACCGCCCCCTGAACCTGAAGCTGCCGCTGCGCCGCAGGTAACGGAAAAGGAAACCCCAGAAGCAAAAACCTACGTGGTGAAGAGCGGTGACACCCTGGGTAAGATCGCTGAAAAGTTCAAAACTACCACAAGCGCCATGAAGAAGAAGAACAACCTCAAAAGCGAAACTGTATTCGTCGG
>Ga0116202_10002858_pt1 | contig 10360 bp, 7 predicted proteins | sample LakKivw325mmetaG_FD_94479 | JGI IMG/M metagenome (GOLD analysis project Ga0116202, IMG submission 94479) | Anoxic lake water microbial communities from Lake Kivu, Rwanda to study Microbial Dark Matter (Phase II) - Lake Kivu water 325m metaG | ecosystem: Environmental > Aquatic > Freshwater >... | reverse complement strand
GGGCCGTCGAGCCATAGTCGCACAAGCAGACGTTTCAAAAAGCGACGATGTAAACCGTATGGTCCAGCAGACTCTAAGAGCTTTTGGTACTATTGATATTTTGGTCAATAACGCAGGGATTTTCATTTCTAGTCCCATAGAAGATTTAAAGGAAGAAGATTGGGATCGGGTTATGGGCGTGAATTTGAAAGGGGTGTTTCTCTGCTGCCAAGCCGTTGGAAGGCATATGATCGAGGGGGAATCCGGAGGGTCAATAATCAATGTGGCTTCCATATCTGGTCTTATGCCTGAGGTCAGCGGCGGTGCTTATACCCCCAGCAAGGCCGGAGTGCTCGCATTGACACGCCTCCTTGCCATTGAGTGGGCAAAGTATGGGATCCGAGCAAATGCGCTGAGTCCTGGGCCCATTATGACGCCTTTGCAGCGAGCAGCCTTCCCCAGCGAGAAGCTCCTGGCAGCGAGGAACAGAGCGGTTCCTATGAACAGGCACGGAACACCTGAAGAGATGGCCAAGGTCGTGGTCTTTCTTGCCTCGGATGACTCCAGTTATATCACTGGTGCGGACATTACGGCCGACGGCGGGTCACTGGTCAGTATGTTCTATTTGGTCCGCCAATTGGCCGAGTGCACTTGAGAGAGTTCCAACTGGGCTAGCTCCAAATACTTCAATGCTACAGAGGCAGAAATGTCGGTAATGCTCAGCGAGAAAGATAGACGCATGTTAAAAGGAGAGTATGGTAAAGCAGCCAAGCTTGCTATGTCTATCTTGGTCAGGATGGCCGAAGTGTATGGCGCTGAGGAAATGATGGATGTGACCCTGGCGCATATTGATGGCGTAGGGTTATTGAGTGAAGCCGGCCTGGAGTTTGCAGAGACACTAGCTACGTTGGGCGGAAGGGTTTCTATACCCACGACTTTAAACATGGTCCCTCTTGATGTTCAGCAATGGGAGAAATGGAGGATACCCGAGGACTATGCTCGCAAGGCCCTCCGGCAGATTAAGGCCTATATCAACATGGGGTGTATTCCCACTTGTACTTGTGCTCCGTATCAGGGTTATCTAACGCCAAGGTTTGGCCAGCAAATAGCCTGGGCTGAATCAAATGCCATTGTATTCGCCAATTCAGTCCTAGGGGCGAGGACCAATCGGTATGGAGACTACATAGATATTTGTGCTGCTATTACCGGCAGGGTTCCCCAATATGGCCTTCATCTGAAGCCTAACCGCAAGGGGCAACTTTTGTTGCGACTGGTAGATATTGAGCCAGCGGTGATGATGAACGACGCTTTCTATCCGCTGTTAGGATATTTCCTTGGACGTGTAGCGGGGGACAAAATCCCGGTCATCGAGGGGTTACCTGCCCAGGCCACCGATGATCAACTGAAGGCTCTGGGCGCGGCGGCGGCTTCTTCTGGTGCCGTGGCTCTTTTCCATGCCGTTGGGGTAACCCCAGAGGCGAATACTCTGGAGGAAGCCTTTCAAAATGATACCCCAGAACAGGTTATCAGCGTTCATTCCGCTGACTTGGCAGCAGCGCAAACAGAGCTTTCCACTGCAGAAGCAGGTGCTCAGCTCGATGCGGTTGTCCTCGGCTGCCCACATTTCTCCTTTGCTGAGTTTCAACAGCTAGCATGGATTATACAAGCTCAAGAGGGCCAATCTGTTCACCCGGGGGTCAGATTTATTGTTTTGACCAATCAGCTTACGTATTCTTTGCTACAGAGAAGTGACCTGATAGATTTGTTGACAGGCTTTGGAGTTCAAATCGTTTTAGATACTTGTGTGTTCCACTGTCCAATACTGTCCCTGGAAGTGAAGGTAGTCATGACTAACTCGGGAAAGCACGCCTACTATGCCCCTGGTGAGCTTGGGGTGCAAGTTGCCTTCGGGAGTATGGCTGACTGTGTACGGTCTGCTATTGAAGGCAATGTCTGTAGGAGAGAAACACCGTGGACAGGATTGTGATTGGGAAGCCAGTACTCGCAGGTTCGGCAGAGGGGGTGGCTCTTGTATCCAAAGAGCCATTGAGCCTTTGGGGCGGGTTAAGTGCTCAGACCGGGGAGATCATTGACCGGCGGCATGAGCGATCAGGAGCAGTCGTTACTGGAAAAGTTTTTGTCTTTCCACAGGGAAGAGGGTCTAGTACTGCCAGCGCTATTTTACTGGAGAGTGTAAAGGCTGGCACAGCCCCGGCAGCTATTATCAATCTGAAGGTAGATCCTATTTTGGCCTTAGGCGCCATAGTTGCCGATGAGCTATATCACAAAATTGTGCCGATCATAGTTGTATCAAAAGAGGACTTTGATGCGATACAGGAGGGAGATTACTTAGAGATCGCACCTGATGGTACGATAAAGATCTGCGCGCAACAGAGGGGATAGTATCACAGATAGCGGGTGGTTCTGCACACCATCCAAAAGATTAAGAAGCTGTCCAAGAGAACGCTGATTACTACATTGGGAAACTGTCTGATAATAGGTGAGCGATTTATGGCGACTTTTGTAGCGCTGAAAAGAAATCCTGGATTAAGATCATGTTCCCTGATATAGTGGTGATCGGCGGGGGGATCATCGGGGCCTGTTGCGCATATTATCTCTCTTGTGAAGGGATCAGCGTTCACCTTGTGGAGAGGGGATGGATAGCCTCTGGTTGTTCAGGGGCCTGCCAATTCGGTATTGGTCACATCAATGAAGGAATTGGCAGGGCCTTGACGGTAGCCAGTGGACGACTTTATGCAAGTCTAGCCGAGCAGCTTCCACTGGATATCGAATACGATAGGGTAGGGAACGTCTACATAGCCGATAGCCCCAAGGGCATGAAAGCGCTGGAGCGAACAGCACACTCACTGCAGAACACCGGAGTGCGCTGTCAGCTTTTGAACGAAAAAGAACTGCTCGATTTGGAGCCCCATTTGGCTCCTCAGTTGGTCGGAGGGCTCTTTTTCCCAGATGATGCAAAAGTTCAGCCAATTCTTGCTACGTTGGCTTTTGTAAAGGCAGCAAAGGAGAGGGGAGCAACCATCCAGACCTTCGCTGAAGTTACAAGCATCGAGCTTTCCTCCAACAAGGCGGTGATGGCTGTGAACACAACGGCGGGGCGGATCCCTACCAAAATTGCAGTGAATGCAGCTGGGGCTTGGAGTGCTTCCATCGGGAAAATGGTGGGTGTAGAGATACCAATTGTCCCACGCAAGGGCCACATCATAGTAACTGAGCCGGTTCCTCCCATGATAAACACCTATTTATTGGATGTCAGTTACTTTGAAGCGGTGAAAGAAGACAATAGAGCGCTGGCTGTTGCTATGGTCCTGGGGCAGACGCGTAGTGGCAACATATTGTTGGGAAGTAGCCGTCAGTTCGCAGGCTTCGACCGCTCTGTAGACTGTGATGTGATCAATCCTATGACAACTCGCTGCCTCCGTTTTCTCCCAGCCCTCGCCAATGTTCATGCAATTCGCATCTATGCGGGGCTACGACCATATACTCCTGATCTCCTTCCCATAATTGATGAGGCCGATGGGGTGCAGGGTTTTTACATCGCGGCAGGGCATGAGGGTGAAGGGATCACCATGGGGCCAATCACTGGCAAACTGGTCAGTCAGATGATCACCGGACAGGAGCTCGATCTGCCCGTGGAAGAGTTATCACTGTCTCGATTTGCGCAAGCTTGATAGTCTTTGCGTGCTTTATGCAATCTGGGTTTCAGTTGTCAATATTCAAAGGAGGCAAGTAACCATGAGGTTCAAGAGGCTTATCACAGCAGTGGACTCGCATACCGAGGGGGAACCAGCAAGGGTGGTCATAGGAGGAGTCCCCCCCATTCCTGGCAGGACCATGGTAGAGAAGTGGCTGTGGGCACAGAAGAATCTGGATGATCTCCGCACCATGCTCATGTTTGAACCCCGGGGGAGCAATATCCAATCTGGTAGCATTGTCACAGCTCCGGCGAACCCTGAGGCTGACGTAGGCGTGCTTTTCATTGAGGTCAGTGGCTTCTTGCCTATGTGCGGTCACATGACTATTGCTACCTGCACGGTGCTGGTCGAGACCGGCATGGTTGAGGTGAATGAACCGGTGACTAAGATTGTGCTCGACACGCCGGCGGGGCTAGTGAGGGCAGAGGTCAGGGTAGAGGACGGTCTAGCCAGGGATGTGACTTTCCGCAATATTCCCGCATTCCTGTACAAACGGGATGCGGTGGTTAAAGAGCCTACTTTGGGGAAGGTCAAGCTGGACATTGCCTGGGGTGGGAATTTCTATGCCATCCTTCCCGCAGAGAGTGTGGGGTTGGAACTGATCCCTGAACGGGCTAAGGAAATCGTTGATATTGGCGGGAAGATTAGGGAAGCCGTCTTTGAGCAGGTGGAGGTCGCGCACCCAGAGAATCCGGCCATTAATCGCTGCACCCACGTGCGGTTCGTAGCGCCACCGGTCCATCCGAAGGCAACAATGAAGAACGCCGTCCTCTATGGGGTTGAGGGCATAGATCGTTCTCCCTGTGGTACGGGCACGTCAGCGGAGATGGCCACTCGCTATGCCAAGGGCGAGTTGAAGCTGAACGAAGACTTTGTCAGTGAGAGCATCATAGGCAGTCTCTTCTACGGCAAGCTCATCGAGGAAACGAAGGCAGGTTCATTGCCTGCGGTCGTTCCAACGATCAGAGGCAGTGCCTACATTACCGGCCTCCAGCAGTTTGTGCTTGATCCAAGGGACCCCTGGCCTCGCGGATTCTATCTGGGACCGAAGAGCAGATGGGGTGCCGAGTTTTAGCCAGCATCGAGGCCAGCAAGTACCAATTCGACGACCAGCAGAGGCGGCTCCCACGCCGCCAGAACACTAGAGTGCGAGGATAACAAATCACTGAGGAGGAGCTTTGTATGGACAATAAGTCACAAAAAACTGCCCGAAAACCACTGCAAGGTGTTTCCCCCCTGCTTCCCTTTGCCGTAAAAGAAAACCAGGAACCTGACCTGGATGGCCTGGCACATAACGTTGACTTCTTGGCCAAGTCTGGCGTCCATGGCTTCATTATCTTCGGCTGTATGGGAGAGTTCTATGCCCCCAGTGAGGCAGAATTCAATCAGGTTGTAGATGCGGCAGTGGAGGCCGCAGCCGGAAGACTGGCGGTGGTGGTGGGCACCACTTTTCAGAACACAAAAGAATGCATCAGAAGGACAAAGTATGCTGAGCGTGCGGGTGCCGATGGGGTAATGATCGCACCGCCTTACGTCATCAACCCCACGGAAGAAGTGGTATACGCACATTACCGCGCCATCAACGAAGCGGTGGATGAGATTCAAATCATGGCCTACAATTATCCACCGCTGCCCAGGGGCTTCAACATGACCCCTCAATTCTGGGACAAACTCCTGGAGCTTGAGCATATCAAAGCGGTCAAGGAGTCGAATGGCGACGTCTGGCATCGAACGAATGTGCTCACCAAGATAGCCGACAAGATCAATGTCTTTTCTGGTGGAGAGGGGTGGTTGTTCAGTGATGTCTTGTTAGGGGGCAAGGGAATCGTATCGCTATTCGGGATTGCGGTTCCCAAAGCAGTACTGGCTTTGTACAACGCGTGTATGAACAGGGATCTGGACAGGGCGATCCCGTTGTACCGCAAGTTCACCCAACTGTGCGGCTATCTAACGGGTGAGAATGAAGTGGCCTTTCTCAAAGCCACTGCAGAGATTGGTGGCCAGAAAGCCGGACGCCCCAGATTACCCTATCAACCATTGGATCCGACGGTACGCCAAGTGCTGGAAAGGTATTTGACCGAGCTTGCCTCAGTAGAATAAGCTCTCGCCCTGAGCGCTTATTCCATTCTTTTCTCGAAGGCTTATCCTAGCCACCCTGCACATTGGCGAGCAAGGGACGTCACAGTGTAAAGTGCCTGTTTTGGCGAGACGGTGTACAAGACGTAGGAGGGACAATCACTATGAAGTTCAGCAGGATCTTCACCGCGATTGATTCTCACACTGGGGGTAACGCAGAGAGAGTGGTCATTGGAGGAGCGCCGCCCATTCCCGGTGAGACCATGTTGGAGAAGCTGAAGTACGTGCGCGACCATTTGGACCACCTCCGTACTTTTCTCGTGCATGAGCCCCGGGGGCATAGCAATATGTTTGCTTCCTTGCTCACCCCGCCCACGGAGGATGGGGCTGATTTTGGGGTTATTTACCTGGAGCCGGGCGGCTATGCGACCATGTGTGGGCATGGAACCATTGCGATCTGCACTGTCTTGGTCGAAACCGGCATGGTACAAGCTAAGGAACCTGTGACCGGGATCGTCCTCGACACTCCGGCCGGCGTGGTACGAGCCGAGGTGGCGGTGAAGGGCGGTGTGGCGGAGTCTGTGACCATTCAGAATGTCCCCTCTTTCCTCTACAAGCCAGATGTAGAAGTGGATGTCCCGGAGGTAGGATGGGTAAGGGTGGATATCGCCTATGGAGGCAACTTCTATGCCATCCTACCGGCAGAGAGTGTGGGATTGGAGATCACGCCTGAGCACGCGAACGAGATCACGTCGTGTGGTACCAAGATCTGGAAGGCGGTTAACGAACAGGTAGAGATCCACCACCCCGAAGAGCCTGAAATCAATTGTGTGAACTATGTAGAATTCTCCGCCCCGCCGACCAATCCTGCCGCAACGATGAAGAACGCAGTAGTAGTGCCGCCAGCGGCTATAGACCGCTCTCCCTGTGGGACGGGGACAAGCGCGAAGATGGCTGCGCTGTATACCAAGGGGGAGTTGGACTTGAATGAGGAATTCATTCATGAGAGCATTATAGGCAGCCTGTTCTATGGCCAGCTAATTGAGGAGACGAGGGTTGGGTCGTTTACGGCGGTAGTGCCAACTATCAGAGGCAGTGCTTACATCATGGGCATCCAGCAGTTTGTGCTCGACCCCAGGGACCCCTTCCCAGCCGGGTTCTTACTGGGAAAGAAAGAGAAGCTTTACGGAGTTGGATTCGAATCCTAGAACCTTAGGGCTTTATGCTCGAAAACGAATAGCTCAAATATAGCTAGCTATGCGGAGGAGAATGACGACAATGAAGGTACAGCCGAGTTTATTTACTGGCCCACAGGCTGCTCACCGGCGACAGATCTATAAGGGAGCTGGCTACATGCACGATGATTTCGGCAAGCCACTGATCGGGGTAGCCAATTCCTGGACAGAAGCATCACCAGCACACATGCATCTCAGGCAACTAGCGGACGCTGTTAAGGCAGGGATCTGGCAAGCGGGAGGAATCCCATTTGAGTTTGGCTTGTTTGCTACCTGTGGAAATATTGCCATTGGCACGGAGAATCTGAAGTATGAGCTGGCTATCCGCGATGTTTTGGCCGCTTCTATTGAGATCATGTCCATGGTTCACCTTTTTGACGGGCTGGTGTTACTTGCCTCGTGCGATAACATCATTCCTGGTCAGCTCATGGGCGCAGCGAGAGTGAACCTGCCGGCGATTATGGTAACTGGCGGCCCTATGCTTGTGGGCAAATGGCGGAAAGGCACCGTGCTATCTCCGGATGTCAACGAGGTTGTGTTCGGTGCACTTCCTCTGGGGCAAATCAGTGAACAGGACTTGCGTGAGATGGAGGACTGCGCCTGTCCGGGTCCAGGAGCCTGCCCGGTCATGGGGACAGCCAATACCATGCAGATTTTGACTGAGGCCATGGGAATGGCTCTGTCTGGATCATCCACTATTCCAGCTATCTCAGCGGACAGATTAAGAGTGGCTCGTGTATCTGGCCGGCGGATTGTTGGGTTAGTGAGGGATGATATTCGACCTTCCCGTATCCTTAATGAGAGAGCTCTTAAGAACGCCATAGTTGTTGATGCAGCTATTGGTGGTTCCACGAACGCACCCCTCCATGTAATCAGTATAGGTAAGGAGTTTGGAATACAGATAGAATTAGACCTGTTCGACGAGATTAGTAGAAAGACCCCGCTTTTGGCTTCGGTTATCCCTAATGGCCCTTATACGGTGGTTGATTTCTATGAGGCCGGGGGTGTTCCTGCGTTGCTGAGGGAGTTGGGAGACCTAATAGATACAAGCGCTTTGACCGTTGATGGAAGCACTGTGGGTGAGAATATCAAACAACTTAGTGGGAGCCGCGGTCCGGCCATATCCAGCCTGGATCATCCGGTGCAAGTGGAAGGGGGCCTGGCTGTTCTAAAAGGAAATATCGCACCTCGTGGAGCCATCGTTCGGACCTCCGCCATTAAGAAAGAGATGCTGGTACACAGAGGGCCTGCCAGAACCTTCAACAATGATCAAGATGCATGGAGGGCAATTATCGAGGGGAGGATCCGACCCGGCGATGTGATCGTGGTGCGTTATGAAGGACCAAAAGGTGCGCCTGGCATGAAAGAGGTGATGCTGTCCACTGACGCTTTATATCGTATTGGCCTGGAGGGTTCGGTGGGGCTAATCACCGATGGCCGGTTTTCCGGATTCAACCGCGGCCCGATTGTGGGCCACGTATCGCCGGAGGCTATGGTGGGAGGCGTCATTGCGGTTATCGAAGATGGAGATATGATTGAGGTTAACATCCCTGCTCGCCGGTTGTACGTGGAGCTATCGGAAGAAGAGATTCGACGACGCTTAGCCAATTGGCGAGCGCCAGAACCCAAGACCAAGACAGGGTTCCTCGCTCTTTATGCGCAAATGGCATTGCCAGCCGATCAGGGCGCCGCGATGCAGAAATGGAGTTCCATTTAAAACATTCAAGGAGGGTGAAAATGTTTGGCTACATGGGAAAGTTCCTGCGGGTGAACCTGACCGACAACAGAATAGCGGAAGAAAGATTGGAAGAGGATGTTGCCAGGGCCTTTCTTGGTGGCAGAGGCTTGGGTGGGAAAATACTGTTTGACGAACTCGAGCCTGGCATTGATCCTCTGGGACCCAAAAACAAGTTAATTGTAGCAGCAGGCGTGGTGACAGGTATACCCTTTGGTGGGAATTGCCGATACGTGCTTATGGGTAAGTCTCCACTAACCGGCATCTGGGGTGAGTCGAATGCGAGTGGCTTCTTTGGACCAGAACTGAGATTCGCTGGTTTTGACGCGATTGTAGTCGAGGGAAAGGCTGAAAAGCCGGTCTACCTGTGGATCCACAATGGAGAAGCAGAGATCAGAGATGCGAGCTATCTGTGGGGTAAGTTCACTGGAGATACCGAAAGATTGATAAAAGATGAATTGAAAGATGACAAGATACGGATCGCCTCGATAGGTCCGGGTGGCGAGAATCTGGTTAGATTTGCATGTGTGCTGAGCGATACTCACCATGCTAATGGCAGAACCGGTATGGGTGCGGTGATGGGTTCAAAAAATCTAAAGGCGATCGCGGTTCGTGGCACTCAGAAAATACCACTTGCAGATCGTGAAAAGGTCATCGAATTAGCCAAACGGGCTAACCAGGAAGTCTGGGAAGGCGCGTATAAAGACCTTTTACACAAATACGGGAGCGATGGTGATCTGGATGATCTTCATGCAACAGGCCGCCTACCAACAAAGAACTTCCAGAGATGCACATTCGAGGGCTATGAAAACATCACCGGCGAAACCATCGCTGAGACGATTCTAGTGAGGCGAGATCCTTGTTTTGCCTGTCCTATATCATGCAACCAGGTGGTTGCAGCGAAAGAGCCATACGTTGTTGATCCAGCCTATGGTGGGCCAGAGTATGAGACGGCTGCTGCCCTAGGTTCCCTGTGCATGAACGACAATCTTGTGGTCTTATGTAAGGCCAATGAACTTTGCAACAAATACTCTATAGATACAATTTCGACCGGCGTAGCCATAGCCTTCGCCATGGAATGTTATGAGAAGGGCTTAATAACCAAGGCAGATACTGGAGGGCTAGAGCTTACCTGGGGTAGTGACAAAGCGATTATTCAGTTGGTGGAAAAGATTGCCAAGCGAGAAGGCATTGGCGCTCTCTTGGCTGAAGGAGTAAAGAGAGCTGCCGAGAAAGTTGGCAGAGATGCCGAAGAATTCGCGATGCACATCAAGGGACAAGAGGTGCCGATGCACGAACCCAGAGGGAAGAAAGGCGTGGGATTGGCATATGCCACCTCAAACAGGGGAGCTTGCCACTTACAAGCTGAACATGACGACTTCTTCGAGGATCCAAACTGGCTATTCCCCGAAATAGGCCTGGACAAAACCGTGGATAGGCTGGATATGGGAAGAGAAAAGGCCAGGATGGTTAAGGTGTTGGGGGACTTTAAGGCTTTATATGATAGCCTCTCCGTATGCATGTATGCATCCTGGCCTGAGGGCGGCGTCAGGCTGCAGACTATCAAAGATATAGTGGCAGCAGTAACCGGATGGGATGTCCCTTTGGCTGAATTGATG
>Ga0116202_10002856_pt1 | contig 10364 bp, 6 predicted proteins | sample LakKivw325mmetaG_FD_94479 | JGI IMG/M metagenome (GOLD analysis project Ga0116202, IMG submission 94479) | Anoxic lake water microbial communities from Lake Kivu, Rwanda to study Microbial Dark Matter (Phase II) - Lake Kivu water 325m metaG | ecosystem: Environmental > Aquatic > Freshwater >... | reverse complement strand
GGGTATATGTCGTAGAGCTTGCGGTACTTCACTGGCGTCAGGTTGGGCATCCACACGTTCGCGCCCCTCTCGAGCCCGAGTTCGCGGCCGTTCTCGTTGTTGACCGTGGCAAGGGCGGTCGTCGCCGGAATGTTCACGTCCGGGCAGGTCAGCCGCGTCAAGGCGATAACCTTCGTGGTCATCACGTCGGTCGCGGGAACCTGCTCTCCGGCCGGGAGGGAAAGCGCCGCGGCCTCGCGCCCGAGCGGCGTGTCGGGGTGCGCGATGTACGGTCCCACGCCCACCATCTCCAGGTCGAGTTCGCGGAAGAGCGTGATGTCGTCGGCCAGTGATTCGTAACTCTGACCCGGAATCCCGACCATCACGCCGGAGCCGATTTCGTAGTCCAGCGTGCGTGCATACCCGAGAAGCTCAATCCTCTCGTTGAGTGATGACCCCTCACCCCTGCCCTCTCCCCGACGGGGTGAGGGTGCTTCTTCCGGCTTCCTCTCCCTTGAAGGGAGAGGATTGAGGTGAGGGCGAATCAGACGGAAGAGGGCCGGGTCGGATGTCTCGTGCTTGAGCAGATAGCGGTCAGCCCCGGCTTCGCGCCATTTCTTCAGTTCGTCCGGACTCCGCTCTCCGAACGACAAAGTGACGGCAAGAGGGGTCTCGGTCTTGATGCGCCGAACGAGGTCGGCTACGAGGTCCGTCGTAAGCCCGAGGTCCTCCCCGGACTGTAGCACCACCGTCCCATACCCGAGTCGCACGCCGAGCCGCACGCACTCCATCACTTCTTCCTCGGTCATCCGGTAGCGCTCAATCTTCCGGCCGCTGCGGATACCGCAGTAGTGGCAGTCGCGGCGACAGTAACTCGATAGCTCAATCAGCCCGCGCAGGTGAACTTCGTCGCCGACGTGCTGACGCCGCACGCGGTCCGCCTCGCGCCACAGACTCTCCAGCCTCGCGGAGTCAGTCTCACGCAGCCACCCGAGTACGTGTGTCCGCGCGATGGACAGCCCCTCACCCCACCCTCTCCCCCGAGGGGCGAGGGTAGGAAATGAGTGTGCCGGGTCCTGCTCCTCTCCCTTGAACGGGAGAGGACTAAGGTGAGGGTGATTCGTCATCTGACAGTCTTAGAATGGGGACTGTCCCTTCGCAGGGCCCTGTGCGACTTCCAGGGACTGTCCCCATTCTGTCTCCGCATGGCACGACGCAGGCGCTCTGTGGGACTGTCCCCAGTCTTCGGTCTCCATCATGTCCTGCTCCTCGCTGTGCGGTACACCTCAAGCGCCGCCGGGAACGGTTCCAGCGCCCGCTCGAAGATTCCCAGGACGTAGGCAATGGTCAGCCCGTAGTTGGTGATGGACACACCCGCGTCTCGGCTTTTCGCCACCCGGTTCAGCACCGCGCGCCGGTTGGTCATGCACGCGCCGCAGTGGATGACCAGCTTGTAGTTGGAAAGGTCTTCCGGGAAGTCGTGTCCCTGGCGCGTGGTGAACTCGAGCTTGCCGCCCACGCGCTGCTTGAGCCAGTTCGGTATCTTGACCCGGCCGATGTCGTCGCCGATGGGATGGTGCGTGCAACTCTCGGCCACAAGCACGCGGTCACTCGGCTTCAGTCGGTCAATCGCGGTCGCGCCCCGCACCATCTCGGTAAGGTCGCCCTTGAATCGAGCGAAGAGAATCGAGAACGATGTGAGCTTCACGTCCGGCGGCGTGTCCAGAGCGACCTTAGCGAACGCCTGCGAATCGGTGACCACGATGTCGGGCTTCCTGCCAAGTCGCGCCAGCGCGGCCTTCAGTTCGTGCTCGCGCACCACGAGCGACATCTGGCCGTGGTCCAGCAGGTCGCGGATGGCCTGCACCTGGGGCAGGATGATGCGGCCCTTGGGCGCTTCCTTGTCTATCGGAACGACGAGAACCGCGAGTCCGCCTTCAGGCAGGAGGTCGCCGATTATCGGCGTCTCGGCAAGGAAGTCGTCCGGCGCAACCGCAATCAGCGCCTCGGGTACCACCGCCACGCCTTCGCCCCGCGTTACCACTGCCTGCACCGAACGGATGCCCCGCTCGTGCAGCCGCGCCTCCAGTTCGGGCGTGGGCCGGCCCAGGTCGCTCTTGTTGAAGACGACCAGCACCGGCGCCTTCCTCTTCTTAAGCTCGACCACGACGCCCTCTTCGAACCCTCCCCACTCGCCGGAATCGGCGACAATGATGCCGAGGTCGGTTCGGTCGAGTATCTTCTTCGTCTTCGCCACCCGCTCCGCTCCAAGCGCGCCGACGTCGTCCACGCCCGCCGTGTCGATGAACAGCACCGGCCCGAGCGGCAGCAGCTCCATCGGCTTCTCGACCGGGTCGGTGGTGGTGCCGGCCACGTCGGAGACGATTGAAACCTGCTGGCGGGTGAGGGCGTTCAGGAGCGACGACTTGCCGACATTGCGGCGGCCGAATATCCCTATGTGCAGCCGCATCGACTTGGGTGTCCGTTCCATTGTCACGCACCCCTGGCGAGGACTTTCACCACCAAGACACCAAGGCATCGAGAGAACCGGAACAGAGATTCCTGCGTCTGCTTCGTGTTCCTGGTGTCTTTCTGGTTAGGTGTCCGGCTCCTTGCCGGAAGCTCAGAAACACAAATCTCGCTCATCGGTCGTCCTTATCTTATCGATTCTTCCCCGCACCTGGGAGCGGGTCTGCTCGTCGGGAATCTGCGCCGCCTCTCTCTCAATCAAGGCGAAGCCGTCGCGCCTCGTCTCGTCCGACGCATAGTCGGTCAGGTACTCGGCCAATGTGGTCAGGGCGTTGGGCGTGCAGTAGCGCTTGATGAAGCCCGGAATCGAGAACTCCATGAAGTGCTCGCCGGTCCGGCCCAGCCGGTAGCAGGAAGTGCACCAGCTCGGGATGTACCCGTCCTGAATCAACTCGTGGACCACCGCATCAAGCGACCGCGTATCGTGCAACTCGAACTGCTCCCGCTCAAGGTCCTGGGCGCGGGGCGAAGGGACATGACCCAAATGTCCGACATTTGGGATCGTGTCCCGAGCCGATCCAAACTGCTCCTGGTACGCCCCCAGTTCAATCCGCGAGCCCGCGTCAATCTGCGAGACTCCGAGCCGGAGCCCTTCGCGCCGGATTTCCGGCGACTCGCGCGCGGTCAGAATCATGCCCGTATAGGGCACGGAGAGGCGCAGGACCGCAATCACCTTCCTGAAGTCCTCGTCCGAGACGAAGTGCGACCGGTCAAGCTGCACGTTCGATGCCACGTTGATGCGCGGGAAGCTGATGGTATGCGGCCCCACTCCGAATCGCTCCTCAAGGTGAATCGTGTGCGCCAGCAGACCCATCACCTCGAACCGCCAGTCGTAGAGACCGAACAGCGCACCGATGCCCACGTCATCTACTCCGCCTTCCATCGCCCGGTCGTGCGACGTCAACCGCCATAGGTAGTCGCCCTTGCGGGTCTTTGCCGGGTGCATCGCCCGATAGGTCGGATGGTGATAGGTCTCCTGGAACACCTGGTACGTGCCGATGCCGACCGCCTTCATCGTCCGATAGCCTTCGACGTCCAGCGGCGCGGCGTTGATGTTCACGCGCCGGATTTCGCCCTTGCCGACCTTGGTCGAGTAGACGATGCTGACGACGCGCGCCATCTCTTCGGCCGAATAGTCCGGGTGCTCGCCCCAGACGAGAATCAGCCGCTTGTGCCCTCGTCCCTCCAGCGCGACCAACTCGGAGTGCAGTTCATCATCGGTCAACGTCTTCCGGACCGCGTCGCGGTTCGAGCTTCTGAACCCGCAGTATGCACAGTCGTTGATGCACTTATCTCCGACGTACAGCGGCGCGAACAGCACGATGCGATTGCCGTAGACTTCGGTCTTGAGCTTCCTCGCAGCAGCGAACACCTCCTGCCACAGCGCCGGGTCCTTGATGGCAAGTAGCGCCGCGGTCTCCTCGGGCTCCAACCGCTTCTTCGAGAGCGACTTCGCCAGCACCTCCCGCACCCTTACCGGGTCCGGCTTCGCCGCTGCTAGCGTCTCCTCAATCTTCGAGTCATCAATGAAGTCGTCCTTGCTCCTGAGTCCTGCTGGGTCTTGGCTTTTGGCTCTTAGCTCTTGGCTCTTGACTTCGCTCATGTCCCGTCCTCGTTCTGCGCTCTAGCTTCTAGCCTCTCGCCTCTAGCTTCGTTCGACTCTGCATTCTGCACTCTGACTTCTGACTTCGATTGGGGGTCCTCCACTCGATCCCTTGATCCCTCTATCCCTTCTCCTCCCTTTTTCCTCAACGCCGCCTTCACGCTCACCCCCGGAATCGCCCCGAGCTTTCCTGTCATCGCGCCAATCTCATCATTCGAGCCGTCAACGATGACGGCAATGACCGACAGGTTCCGCTCCCGGGGACTGTCACCGCTTTCGTTCGAGGGACTGGCACGGCTTTCATCCGATGAAAACCGTGCCTGTACCCGATCCGACAACGGTGACTGTACCCGACCCGCGACAAGCCGCGGCTGTACCGGTTCGTGGTAGGGAATTCCCATCCGGCCGACAAGAATCCGGCCGTACTCGCTCAATATCTGGTTCACCTTGGGCGCGGTGTCCAGCCGGTTCTCGACGAACACGGCGACAACGCCCAGGCGGCGTTCTCGGACAGCATCTGACTCATTCATGTTTAACCTCATTCGGACCATGCTCGGCGCGGGACATGACCCAAATCCTCCCGGGATTTGGGATCGTGTCCCAGGCCGAACCTAAGCGGCCGGGGACTGCCCCCGCTTTCGCCCTCGGCCAGCAGTGTCCCAAGTATCCTCATGGCCTCGTCGTGTAGCTCCGGGCCTGTTTTCGAAACTAGACTGCTGTCAGATGAAGCGTTCCCTTAAGACTCAGGCCTCACAATTGACAAGTGACGATTGGCGATTGCCGAATGTCCAGAAATCGACACTCGGCATTCGGCGCTCGACATTGCGGGTCCTCGTCGGAGGATTGCTCCGATTCTGATTCCTCCGGGCCGGCACAGCCTACCCGTCAGAGGGAGACATCTTAGCATGTAGAGGACCAGCGGTCAAACACGCGCGGTCGAGACCCGCGCACCGGCGTTCACCGGAGCGACCTTGGCGGTTCGCTCTCCGCGTCTCCGTGTCCCGGCGTCTTTGCGCCCTCTGGGCGACTGTTCGCGAGGCGAAGCACTCCTCGGCTCGTACCGCCGACCCGCGCCGAGCGTCATCCGGCGCAGAAAGCCGCGTCGTCACTTGTCACGCTGACCGTGGTTCAGCCTTTGCGGCCATCAATCTCGCGCGATTCCCCGCGCCACGCGCCCTCACTCGCCAGGCTCCGGCCGCGGTCACATTACCCCGAGCACTGCTCGCGTCGCCGCACGCAGGCGGCCTCCGCCCTCGGGGCCGCAGCCGCTCCGAACATCGCCCCGGAATAGCCCACGCATCACCGGGTTGCGCAGGCGGCCCGCCTCAGAACTGCTCGCCCCTCACGTACCTGCCCCGGCTGCAAGACCCTATGCCGCCAGCACATGCCCAAGCGACTCGGCCAGTGAATCAGCCATTCGCTCGTCGAACGAATGGGCAATCGGACCTGCAAATGACAGGACAACTGATTCACCAATCTGCTCTACAATTCATCTCACGAGCGAACCTGCAGGCGAATCGTCAAGTGAATGGAGGATCGAAATGCCCATTTGCCGTAAGATTCGGTCGCCATCTCATTTGCCAAACGGCACCACAATTCACCCAAATACTCGACCGTCCATTCACTACACCATTCGTATGATGATTGACTGGGCAAACCGCTGGGGGAACCGTTGGGGGAACGGTTCCGCATTTGTATCGCCGAATCAAATCCACAGTCGCTCGTCTCAGCTCCTAGCTGCGGGCTGGCGGCGTAAAGCGCAGATTTACAATCGGTTATGGTGGTCTGGTGGCGGCTGAGTTCGCAGTGGGTCTAGCCTATGATAGCATTCATAGGCGGGCTGGCCGAGACGGTTGCCTTTTCGCGAGCTATGCTCCGCGGAGCGATGCTGTCCGCTTGGCGCCAGGCCAGACAGTCTTCGTTCCTTGCTGCGAAGCACGGAGCGGCACGCGAGGAGTGCCGGCTCCATACGCAATAGACTCTATCCTGACGAACTGCTGTCCGGTCAGACGAGGCGGAGAGATTGACGGGGGATGAAGCACGTCTTCGACGTTGTCCAGAACCCCGGACAATTCGGCTCGTGCCTCAGACGGAGGCTAGTCTGTCAGCACGACCTTTCGGATAGTCTGGGTTGGAGCCTGCGCCTCATTTGACCGTATGAAGTACACCCCACTCGCCAGCGCCCGCACGTCGTTCGCGCCGGGTCGAAGGTCCAAGACCTTCCGCCCGTTGATGTCGAGCAGTTCCGCCCTGTATGCTGAGTGCTGTCTACTGCCTACTTGCAGATTCAGCACCCCGCGGACAATGGTCGGGCCAGCTTTCGGCGCTCGGGGTTTGGCGTTCGGCGTTTCCTCTACCCCGGGCGTGGTGTCGCCGATGGCAAAGGCACGCGGGGTGACCGCAATCGCTGTCTCGACCGGAACATGGTGTACGTCAAATACAAGGTAGCGTATGTAGCAGTTCGGTGAGTTGACCGAGTCGGGAACAGTCCATTGAAGACGGCCGGCGTCGTGCGACGACGGGGGTATCTGTTGCCACGGACCGGTTGGACCAGAGGTTGAAAGCTGTAGCCCTACAAGCATGATCTGAGGCTGGTCGGTCTCGCTCCACCAATCGATGAACTGGACCGAGCCGTTAGCGAACTTCTCCCCTCCGCGCGGGAAGACCGGGAAGACCTTGAACGAGTCGACCGCGGACGACTCCCGATACGCGTGGGCCGTATTCTGCTCGCTCGGCCACGACCCTTCCTCGGCGATGAAGGCAAGGTCAGGATAGCCGTTGTGGTCGAAGTCGGCACCGGTGCGAAGCGCGACGTAGTAGCCGGGTGAGGGCGTAGTGATGTCCGTCGCCTCGGTCCAGTTGCCCTGCCCGTCGCCGAGCCACACCTTCAGGTGTCCGCCGCCGAGCGCGCAGAGGTCCACGAACCCGTCTGCGTTCATGTCGCAGAGCTGCGTGCCCTCGAAGTCGCCGGTAGCAGGCAGCGCGCCGGAGAAGCTCACCCAGCGATGGGTCGTATCGTTCCACACCCAGACCTCGACCCCGCCGTTGTCGTTGGCAAACGCCACGTCCACCCCGCCGTCATTGTCCGCGTCGCCGGGCGAGATGCCGGCAAGCCCGCCTGTGGGTAGCCCGGTGTCGCCGGCCTCAAAACCGCCCGCTCCGTCGCCGAAGTAGACTGCGGGCCCGGACGCGGCGTTGATGATGTCTGAGTTCCCGTCGCGGTTCACGTCGCGGAAGTAGAACTCGATGTCGTTGTTCACCTCGCCGGGAGACGTGAAGCTCTCGTGCCAAGTGCCGTTGCCGTTGTTCAGGAACACCCGCGCGGCGATGCCGTATCCGAACGAAGTCGAGCCCACGTCGAGGTCGCCGTCGTTATCAACGTCGGCGAAATCGGTCGCGAACTCGCCCCACACCGAGCCGCCCGGCACCAGGCTATCGTCCCACGCGGTCCAGTTCTGGCCGGTGCCGTCCCCGAGCGCGACCTCGAGCATGTCGTCGCCAAGGTCTACGCCTGAATAGTTGTGGTGCATGCCGTAGCCGATGTCCCACTTGCCGTCGCCGTTCACGTCGCCGACCGCGACGCCGCCGTATCCGAACTCGCCGTACTGATATGAGCTCCAACCGCCATGCCCGTCCCCGAACCACACCATCACGCCGTGCTCCTGCGTATTCACGTACGGATTTCCGTGGTCGCCGATGGACAGGATGTCGATATTCCCGTCATTGTTAATATCGGCGAACTCAAGCTCAGTCCGCCCGCCCTCCAGTTCGGGATTGCCCTCAAACCCACTTGAACACTCCACATACCCAATCTGCCCCATTGCCAATCCGAAGACAGCCGCCAGTACGACACCGAACTCCGCACTCATCCACGCCTCCTATTCCGCAATAGTGACCTTGCGGATGGCTCGCGCTTGAGCTCGTGCTTGGCCCGTCCTCACGAAGTACACGCCCGGAGCCAGCGCCCGCACGTCGTTCGCGCCGGGTCGAAGGTCCAAGACCTTCCGCCCGTTGATGTCGAGCAGTTCCGCCCTGTATGCTGAATACTGTCTACTGTCTACTTGCAGGTTCAGCGCCCCGCGGACGATGGTTGCTGGCTTGTAGCTTGGGGCTTGAGGCTTGAAGCTCTCCTCAATCCCGGTCACAGACGAATCCCGTAACACGGAGACGGTCGAACTCTGCTGGTTCGCGACATAGACCCGGTGCTGAATTGGGTTCAAGGCGAGGTCAATGGGACTGCTGCCGACGGTTATCGTCGCAACGACGGCATCGATTCCGCCGTCAATCACGCTGACGCTGCCCGCTCCGCGATTCGCGCAGTAGATCTTATTGTAGACCGAGTCGTAGACCAGGGCCTGGGGCCGGCGTGCGACTGCGACCGTCTTGATGACCGTATCGGCAGTCGCGTCAATGACGGTGACGTTATCGCTGTTATAGTTCGCGCAGTAGACCTTGTTGTCGGTCGGATTGTGGACCAGAGCAGTGGGTCCGTCGCCGGCCGTTACGGTCGTGATGACCGTGTCCGCAGCACCGTCTATCACCGTGACGTTGTCCCCGGCAAAGTTAGCACAGTAGACCTTATTCCCGGCCGGATTGTCCACGAGGGCCCAAGGCGTGCCTCCGGCGGCGATAGTCTTGATGACCGAATCCGTGGCCGCATCAATCACCGTGACGTTGCTGCTGCCGCTGTTCGCGCAGTAGACCTTGTTGCCGGCCGGACTCCAGATTGGCCCAAGCGGGGCGCTCCCGACCGCGATGGTCTTGATAACCGTATCGGCGGCCCCGTCGATAATCGTGATATTGTTGCTGTTCTGGTTGACGCAGTAGACCTTGCCGCTCGAATCGCAGGTCAGCCCAACCGGATTGTCTCCGACCCTTATCGTCTTGAGCACTATGTTCGTATCACCGGCAATCACGGTAACGGTATCATTCCCGGGATGAACGCAGTAGACCCGGTTGTTCGCCGGATTGTAGACGATGCCTCGCGGGTCCAGTCCAACCGGGTAATTCACAACCGGAATCGTGCCGATGACCGCATTCGTATCCCCGGCGATTACCGTAACGTTGTCTCCGGTCTGATTCGCGCAGTAGACCCTGTTCCCGACCGAGTTGTAGGCCAACCCGGACGGACTGGCTCCGACCGGAAGAGTGGCTTCAAGCCACTGAGCATCAACTACCGGTGCACCCAGAATGCAGATTGTCAACAGGAGAACGAAGACCTTCATCTCTCCTCCTTACTTCGCAACCACGACCTTCTGACAGCTCACGGCTGACGGCTCACGGCCATCGGCCCGGACAAAGTAGACGCCCGGGGCCAACCGGCTCACATCATTCACGCCGGGATGAAGGTCGGACACCCTGCGTCCCGCAATATCCAGCAAGCCTGCGGCTTGCGGCTTGAGGCTTGAGGTTTGTGGAAGGAATAGTACCCCGCGGACGATCGTCTGCACCGGGCCAGGGTTCTTGGCTTGAGGGCCGAAATCCTCTTCTATTCCCCCGGCCGAACCCCGCAGCACTGAGATGCTGGAGCCGTCGTAGTTAGCAACGTAGACTCGGTCCTGAAACGGATTGCGGCAGAAATCGTGTGGTCCCGCGCCGACTGAAACAGTACTTATGACCACGTCCGTAGCGCCGTCAATGATGGTCACAGTGCCGCTGACCGAGTCAGCGCAGTAGACTCTGTCATAGGTCGGGTCGTAGCAGAGGTCGCAAGGCCCGTCGCCTGCATCTACCGTGGTGATAACAGCGTTGGTCGCGCCGTCAATCACGGTAACACTCCCATTGCCGAAGTTGGCGCAGTACACCTTGTTGTCTGTGGAGTTGTGGCAGAGGCTGCCCGGCTCGTCGCCAACAACTACCTGCGCGATGACGGTGTCCGCCGCGCCGTCGATCACAGTCACGCCACCGCTGTCGCGGCCCGCTGCATAGACCTTGTTATCAGTTGGGTTATAGCACAAGACGCCTGGGTTGCCAACTACGGCCACGGTCGCAACAACCGTATCCCCAGCGCCGTCGATCACGGTCACGTCGCCGCTCCCTTGGTTCGCGCAATAGACCTCGTCATTCTCTGAATTGTGCACGAGAGCACTAGGGCCATCGCCGGCATCCACTTGGGCGATAGCCAAGTTGGTCACGCCGTCAATGACGGTCACGCCCTCGCCACTCACGCAATAGACCTTGTTGTCGATCGGATTGTAGCACAGACCGAACGGGTCGTTTCCCGTTCTCACTCGCGCGATGACCGAGTCTGCCG
>Ga0116202_10002855_pt1 | contig 10364 bp, 3 predicted proteins | sample LakKivw325mmetaG_FD_94479 | JGI IMG/M metagenome (GOLD analysis project Ga0116202, IMG submission 94479) | Anoxic lake water microbial communities from Lake Kivu, Rwanda to study Microbial Dark Matter (Phase II) - Lake Kivu water 325m metaG | ecosystem: Environmental > Aquatic > Freshwater >... | reverse complement strand
GGGACTATCCGGTCATCCGGGCGCCGCCTTCGGCGAGGGCCGGGCGAAGGCCCGAGCTGTCCAAGACCACCCCCCGCGCCGGCACCACGGCCCTGTGCCCCCGGGTTTCCGGGGGACCCCTGGGGGGTATCCTTGTGGAGCCGGAGGAGGTGTGGACGATGAGGAGAAGCACAGGTGCGAGTGGCGGCCCACTGGTGGCCTCCCTTCTCTTCGCGCTGGTGGTAGGCGCGGGTGCGTTGGCGGAGGCACAGGTGGTACTACCGCACAACAACCTGCAGGGCTACGGGCCGGCCTACAGCTTTGACAGGAACGTCGCGCCCGACATCAATACGCCGAGGCTATGGCCGAGAGCGCAGGCTCAGGTGCAGGGCTACCCGCGGTATGGCGAGGGATACCTCAGGCCGCAGACCGGCGCCAGGTTCCCGTGGCTGCAGCCGGGAGCCAGCAGCGAATCAGGGTACTTTGGCACGTGGCAGCCCAGGCTTCTGCCGGGGAGGTCCTACGCGAATCCGCTGGGGCCGGAGTATTTCGAGCCATACCCTCGCAGGGGTCCCGCGCCCGGCCAGCGGTTCTACAGCGACAGGTACGGGGACTGGGAAGTGGTGGGGCGCTGGAGTGAAATCCGTCCCTGGCCGCCGTACTACTTCGGCTCTGGGCGCATTGAGAGGAATCTGGGTACCCGGGACTTTCTGGACGGGCTGCAGCAGCAAGGCCCGTAGCGGAAGAGCCCTCTAGCTGTACCAGAGCAGACAACCACGCAAGCAACAGGACTTGACGATCGCGACGCAGCAGTGGGCGTTGGACCGTACAACGCAGGTGATATACTCCATCCGGCCCCCGTCCTTGAGACGGGGGCCGGTGTGTTGTGGGGGGAAGGCGTGAGCTCCGCGTCACAGTGCCGCTGCAGCAGGGAGTCTACACAACGCCAGGCAGGGACGGCGGGGCTGAAGCCCCGCCCTACAGCGCAGCACACGGGCCCGGGTCACTGGCGCCGGACCTGGATCTGGTCCACATAGACGCTCTGCTGCTTGCGGTGGGTCCAGATGCGGAGGGCGGGCAGGACCTCCTCGGCCCGGGGGAAGATGGTGTCCCGCGCGAGGGGTTGGAGGGCCCCGGTGGGCAGCTCGGCGCGGACCTGATGCCACTCGCCGTCGGCCTCGAGCGGCACCTGGGCGTGGGGGAAGTCGTAGCCGCTGACGGGGGCATAGAAGTTGAGGTGCAGCTGGCCGGGCCCCGAGGTGCACTTGGCCCACAGGGTGACCTCGTACATACTGTTCGGCTCGAGGGCGAGCTGGCGCGAGGCGATGGGCTTGGTCTGGAGCATGCCGATCTCCCCATCGGCACAGGAGAGATCGGCGGCCACCTCGCCGCTGTAGACCTGGGTCTCGGTCCAGACACCCGCCTGGTCGCCGCCGCCCAGCGCCCAGAAGCGGTCCCTCTCCTCGAGGGAAGGATCGGGGTTGAGCGTGCCCTCGGCGATTACGACCTCTCGACGCTCGGGCCTCGGGATGGGTCCCCGGCCGCCCGTGCTGTCGAAGGCGACGAGGGGCAGGTCAGCGGGCTCGGGCGTCACGGCCTGGCCATCCCGGAGCAGTTCCACGGCATACTGCTTCAGTCCGGGGCCCTGCAGGTAGGCGGTGTAGGCGGCTTCGGTGGCGGCGCGCGGCGTCAGGAGCCAGCGCCCCATGAAGTACTCGCCCGGCGCGTCGGCGCGTACGAACAAGCCCTGCAGCACATGGCCGTCCGGGGTGTAGGTACAGGCGACGGGTAGGCGCGTCGGCTCGCCCGCCAGGGGAAGAAGCGCGGCATCGTCGGCATGGCCGGCCCTGACGCCGTTCACGGATAGGTTGGCGCCCTGCTCGACGCGCTCGAGGCCGTAGCGCACCTGCAGGGGCCGGGTCCAGCCCGTGTCGGGGTCGTCGAGCCGGAAGCTCACCCACTGCTCGACCTGGGGCCTGCCGGGGTAGAAGCGGAAGAACCACTCGGCCTCTCCCTTCGGCGAGGCGCGCAGCTCGCGGCCGTCCACGTTGCTGCGCTGGACGGCCTCGTCGCCGTGGCCCCATAGCTCGAGGCCCGAGACCCTGATGGTGGTTGAGACGGGGCCCTGGTGCAGGACCTCGGCCTTCGCCGGGCGACTCTGCAGCAGGCCGAAGTCGTACCAGGTGATGCGGTCGGTGACGCAGGTGAGAGCACCATAGCCGCCGCTGTAGCCGGTGGCGCCGAGAACCTTGGCCTCGTCCGTGAAGAGGCCGTCGCCGTTGGTGTCGAAGGCCAGGCGGGTCCAGCGAGGGTTGGGGCCGTCGCCGGACAGGGCAAAGACGAACTCCAGGCCTGAGCGACCGGTGGTGACGCTGACCTGGTCGGCCGTGAGGTCGGCCTTGACCGCCGGTGGGGCAGGGCTGCCGTCGGGCCCGAAGTACACGTCCGCTTCCCGTGACCCGCCGGCGTTGTCAGAGGCCGGCAGCAGGAGGAATAGCTCGCCCCGGGCGTCGTCATCGGTGGCGAGGGGGTCGAACTGGACGGGCACTTCCCTTGTCTTGCCGCCCGCCAGGGCCTCGAAGGCACGGAACCGCTTCGGTGCGGCGGCGGGAGCCCCGACCTGAGCCAGCAGGGCACCCACGTCCTCTCGAGCGCTGACGAGGGTCTCGCCTTCTTGACGAGGGCCGGCGAGGACCGATAGGCGGAAGCGGTAGGGCAGCTCGGGCGCGGCCCAGGGGCGGAGGACGGGGCAGGCTTCGTCGGGCGCCTGGTAGTAGCGCTGGGCCTGCTCGGCCAGCCTCGCGGCCCGCGCGCTGTAGGCTCGCGCCAGCACCGCGTCCAGGCCCTTCGCCCCGTCCTCCGCGAGGGTGAGCGCGAGCAGAATCCCGTCCCGCACCTCGACCGACCTGAGCCGCTCGGTCTTGCCCAGGTCCAGGGCGGCCAGGTAGGTGTCGAATCGGCGCAGTGGGAAGCCGTTGCACAGGTCGAAGGGCAGGTCGTCGGTGGCGACGACCTCGTGGGTTCGGCCGTCGGCGGTGGTGAGGGAGAGGCTGCCCGGGGCTCGATCCTGCCCGCGGTGGGTCCCGAAGACGGCGAAGACGGCTCGGGCGGAGGAGTCCAGGACCACGGCTCGCCTGCTCACCGCGTTCCGCCCTGCGTTGAGCTCCGGGTCCACCAGCGCCACGGGCATTCCCCACACATGCCGCACGCCCGGCACAAGGCCGTACCAGGCGTCGTCGTCCCACCAGGTCATCGGCAGAGCCTCGTTGCAGGAGGCCGAGAGGTCCAGGGCGCGCCAGCCGTCCGCCTGGACGCCCGCGCGGCCGCGGTAGGGCAGGTCGTCGGGCGGAGCGGGCTCGGCGCCGGATGTGTCGCCGATCTCGACGGTCGCGCCGACGGGGACGTCATGGATGTAGACGTCCTCGCCCCGGGTCATCGGGTTCAGCTCGTACCTGGCCTCGGGGAGGGCCTGGCCGTCCACCTTGATGGGCTTGCCGCTCAGGTCGCGGAAGGGCGCGGTCGCAACGAGGTCTAGGGCCTTCTCGGGCGCGGGGCCCGGTCCGACCGCCACCAGCCGGAAGCTGAAGCCTGAGCCCTCCTTGTAGCGGTAGTCCTCGATGTCGTAGGCGCGACTGTCCAGACCGAAGCCGATGGCGGCGCGCTGGCCCATGGCCACGCGCAGCCTGGCGTCGGCACAGGCGCGGGCCCAGCGGCGGACGTTGCCGCCGTGGCACGCGTCGGAGAAGCCTGCGGTGCGCACGCCCTTGGGCTCGATTTCGCCGAAGATCTGCAGGTTCTCGGCCACGCCGCCGTCTTCGCGGAAGCCCGCGTAGTAGCGCTCGATGGACCCGCGCAGAAGGTACTTGAGGAAGGGGTCGGCCGTCTCGCAGTAGACTGGCACCATGGTCCGCAGCACCCAGCCGCACTCGTTCCACGTCACGCGCCCGCACCAACGGCGGTCGTTGACGGCCTGGTTGAGGAAGAGCGGGTCAAGGTCGTCGTCGAGGTCGGGGTCGGCGGTATAGAACCACAGGACCTTGTACAGGGACATGCGCGCCAGGTCGAGGGCCTCGTCGCAGTTGCGCCCGCGCACCGCGTCGTCCTTGAAGACACGCCGGTAGTTCAACAGGAACTGCTCGCCCGCGGCCGTGCCCACGCGGCAGAACATAGCCCAGGGCAGGTCGCAGACGCCGTTGCGGGTGAAGAGGTAGTGCCTGCAGAGGTTGTACACGCCGTCAACGAAGGGCAACAGGCGCTCGTCCCCTGTCATCTCGTAGAGCAGGAGCATCCCGGCGCCTATCTGGAAGTTGCGCGTATGGAAGATGCCCGCGCAGGCCTCGCCGCCCCATCGGTCCTGGAACTTGCCCTCGATGGGGTGGACCCAGGTGGCGCAGCGCTCGCCGCCGAGGTCCACCCACGTGCAGCGGGGCATCAGGTACTCTAGGTCGCGCTTTAGAGGCTCCAGAGAGGCCTCGTCGCCGCGGAAGCGGGCCCGCATCACGCCGTCGGAAATGAAGACGTTGCCGAGCATCCTGGAGCCCACCTCGACAAAGGCGCCGGCCAAGCCGCTGGGTCCGCTCAGGCCCGTGAGATAGGTGCCGGCGCTCGTGGGCTCGATGGTGCCGGCGGGCGCATAGCCGTCGTACTCGGGAATCCAGGCCAGGTCGTTGGTCTGCGGGACGGGCGGCAGCAGGTCGCGGTGTTCGCGCCAGAGCCGTTCGAGGACGAACATATTCGGGTCGGAGGTGTCGGGCAGGTCCTGCGAGTAGAGCAGCTCGAAGTGGGAGGCGACGCGGCAGGGCGTCTCGGGGTACGTGAGAACCACCCACTGCTTCTGGTAGGGGTGAACGAGACAGAAGAAGGGCGTGCCGCCGGGATTCTCGCAGTAGGCGCTGGCGACGAAGCGGCTCGAGCGGTCGGTGTGGCGGGCCTCGTTGAAGTCGTAGGCCGCAAAGGTCCTGGCCTTGGGGTTCCACAAGCCGACGGCGGGAACGGCCCAGCCGGCCATCGCCGGCGCGGAGGACCAGCCTTTGGCCCACAAGCCCGTCACGTAACCCTCGGTGCTCATGGGGTAAGGGTCTACCTCGCGGGACGGGGTGAGCCCGCCGCCCTGGTAGAACATGGTGGCGCCTGGAAGCTCGCACAGCAGGTAGTGGAAGGGGAGAGGGCCGCCGACAGCCTGCTGCCAAGCCTCCGGGTCGAAGGCCTGCAGGTCCAGGCTGAAGGACACGCGCGGCCAGCGGTCACCCTCGCGCAGGACGACCTCGACGCGGGACTCGGGGCCGAGGCGGGCGAAGTCGCCGGCAGTGGTGAGAGGAAGCACGATCCTCGCGCCCTGGGCGTCGCGCTCCGCGATGGCATGGCGGGAGACGATCAGGTTCTGCGGGCCTAGAAGGGCCCTGGCCGTCTCGCGTCCCGCGACGGCGAGCGTGAACCCGGTCGTCGCGTCGCCACGGCGCGTGAGCTCTATGCGGACGTGGTCGTTGGCGATGGCCCGGCCGGGCTCGACGGAGAGATCACCCAAAACCGGCGCGCAGGCGGCCAACAAAGCAGGAAGGAGCGACAGTTGCCTTGCGGTCACGTGAGCTGCCTCCTCAGGGGCGGCGCTAGTCCAGGACCCACACTTCACCGTCGGCCCCGATGGTCCTGCGGAGGAGAAGGGCTTGTGGAACGAAGGGCGGCGTGCGAGGCGATGGGGCCGTGTGACGGTGGGGCGGTGCCTGCCGGGCGACAGCCTGCAGGAACCGGCTGTGGTGGCGGCAACCCCCCGTGGCAGCCTGTACGCAGTAGCCGCGCCGTGGCCAGAAGGCGGACCACAAGACCCCCACCCCCGCGGGCGCGGCCTTCGGCCGACCCGCGACTACAGACAAAGACCACATCCGCCGCTGCGCGGCCCGGGGCTAGACGCTACTAGGGCGGTCTAGGTCTTCTGGGCCAGCCGCAGCTTCGTGGCATCCTCGCCGCCGTTCAGCAGGTAGATCAGCGGCAGCGGCCGGTCCACGCCCTCGATGTAGTCCGGCCGTCCGCTCCACGGCTTCACCGACAGCACGTTCGCCAGGTCCATCCAGGACTCGAGCCTGGCCGGCGTGAGCCCCCAGATCATGTGGAAGTGGTTGGCCGGCGCGTACTGCTTGTACTCGCCCATCGTCGCGTACCTGGGTATCACGAAGGTGTGCGGCCAGATGGGCGTGGAGGTGTCGCACACGGCCTGGGCCAGCTTGTCTGGCAAGGACGTGGTGACGGCCTCGTCCCAGATCATCGAGAAGATGTTGTTCGTCGCGCTGTAGGCCAGGCGGGCGGCGATGCCCTCGATGCCGCCGGGGCTGACGAAGTTGACGCAGTTGCCCTGGCCTGGGAAGTAGAACTCCTCGGCGAGCGGCAGGGACACCCCGGCCATGATCTCCTCGATGCTGGCGCCGGGCAGGGCGGCCCAGTCCAGGGACGCGCTGCCGGAGTTGGTGCCGTCCACCAGTCCCCGCGCGCGCCACAGGGCGTCGGGCTCCACGTCGCCCAGGCCCACTTCCTCGGCCTTGGCCGCGATCTCCCAAGGCTCCCAGACCTTGCGGAAGTCCATGAACAGCGGCGGGTTGCCGCCGGTGAGCCAGGAGAAGAACAGCATGGTGAGAAGGCCCTGCACGTCGGCCTCGGTGCCGAAGGGCAAGGGCTGCTTGCGGCCGTTGTGGTCAAAGGTCGAGTTGAAGATGGACTCCATGGCGTCAGCCACGGGCAGCGGCAAGCCGCGCAGGTCGGAGCCCCACTCGAGCTGGCTCATGAACCCGCCGCCCACGGCGTTGAGGTCCGCCAGCAGGTCGCGGACGATCAGGTACATGCCCAGGCTCTGGTTGAAGCGCTCGCTGTCAGCCTCGTCGCGCAGCTCGATACCGCCGCCGGCCAAGCCCTCGATCCACGCCCGCAGGGCCTTCAGCTCCTCCTCGTCCCAGGCGCGCTTGCTCACCATGTCGGCCAGGAGCTTCATGTCCAGGCGCGTGATCTCGAGGCCGAAGATGCTGCGGGTCGGGATGATATGGCCCAGCGCGGTCTCCATGCCCATGCTGTCGTGGCCGAAGATGACGACGCGCCGGCCCTTGAGACCCACGCGGGTGACCGCGGCGTAGGCCCAGTCCACCAGGGCCTGAGCGGTGGTGTCGGTCATGACGGGGTTCTGGCCGGTGTCGGGCCACGTGCCGACGTTTATGTGCACCATCCTGCCGTACTGGCTGATGGCGCCGCTGGCGGCCTGGACGAACACCACGCCGGGCTTGGGTCCGCTGTTGCCACAGGTGAGGTTGAGGGGTACGTCGGCCGGGAACTGGCTGAGCAGCGAGATCAGGCTCAACTGAGGGAAGGCCCAGGTGTCGGGCACGCAGACGAGGATGTTGACGCCCTCGGCCTCGAACTGCCTGGCCACCATGTCCGCCTGGCGCTCGCCGTCCACCAGGATCGGCGAGTAGACGACCGGCACGGGCGAGCCGTCGGGCAGCTTCACGCGCTCGGCGAGGATCTCGGCCGTCATCTGGATGATGTTGACGCAGCGCTCTCGCGAGACGGCGTCCACGCGGGGGTCGCCGGTGGCGAAAACGCCGATGGTTGGCTTCCTGGGCACGGCGGGCTGGCTATCGGCAAGTCTCCTGATGCTCACGATGGTACGCTCCTTTTCCGTGAAAGCGCCTGGCGGGAAGGGGTAACCGGCGCCTTAGCCGGCGACTTATCGGCCCGGATGCAGGCCGGCTGACCGTAGGTTCGTCACGGGCCGCCGGCCCTCCTCCTCGACGTCGGGGCGTGCGCGGGCGGGCCCCCGCCGTCCCTACATCCGGGGCGCACCGGCAGGGAACCTCCGGGGATGACGGAAAGAGCACGGGCACACCACACAACGAATCACGAGCCGGCGGCGCGGCGCCGCGCCCGCATCAGGAGGCAACCCGAGGAATGAACCTCATCTGCATTATGCTCGACAGCTTCAGGCAGGACCACGTAGGGCTATACCACCAGGGCAGGGGGCCCTTCGACCACATACCCCCGTGCCAGACGCCTAACCTGGACCGGTTTGCCGAGGGCGCCGTCGTCCTCGACAACTGCTACCCCGACGGCCTGCCGACCATCCCCGTGCGCACCTGCCTGATGACCGGCCAGCGCACGCTGTCCTTCAGGCCCTGGCAGCCTCTCACGGCAGAGGACGTCAGCGTGGCGGACTTCCTGTCCGGGGAAGGGTACGTGTGCGGCATCATCTCCGACTGCTACCACTACCGGGCGCCGGGCATGAACTTCCACCGCAGCTTCCACTGCTACCGATGGATCCGCGGGCAGGAGTATGACCCCTACTTCAGCTCGCCGCCCAGGCGAGACGTGGACGACTACGTCAACGAGAACTACAACGAGCAGTGGCGGGCGCGCATCCGGCAGTTCCTGGCGAACACCGACGACTTCACCGACGAATCGGACTGGTTCCCGGCCCAGGTCACGGAGCAGGCCTGCGAGTGGCTCAGACTGAACCGAGGCCACGACAAGGTGTTCCTGTGGGTAGACTACTTCGAGCCGCACGAGCCCTGGGACCCGCCCGCGCGCTTGGACACCTACACCGACCCCGGCTACAGCGGCAAGCGCCTGATCATGCCGATGGGCGGGCCGGCCGCGAACTGGGCCACCGAGGAGGAGATCAGGCACATCCAGGGCCTGTACGCGGGCGAGGCGGCCTTCGTGGACCACAACCTCGGGCCGCTCTTCGAGACCCTCGAGGCCGAGGGGTACTTCGAGGACAGCATCATCTTCGTCATCGCCGACCACGGGCACCCGCTGGCCGACCACGGCAAGTTTCTCAAGGGCCCCGACCGCATGTACAGCGAGCTGCTGAAGGTCCCCTTCATCGTGCGCCTGCCGGGCGGCAGGAACGGCGGAAGACGCAGCTACGCGCTTACCCAGTTCCAGGACGTGCTGCCGACGATGCTGGACGCCATGGGCCTGGGGAACAACATCTCGTCCATGCACGGCAAGAGCTTCCGAGCGGTGCTGGAGGGCGACGCCGAGCACTTCCACGAGAGCGTGATCATGGGCTTCAAGGAGGGCGTGGACCGGTGCATCAGGGACGAGAGCTGGAGCTACGTATCGCGGCCGGAGGGCGAGCCGGACGAGCTGTACAACCTGGACGAGGACCCGCGTGAGACGAAGAACCTGATAGACGAGCGCCCGGCGGAGGCGGTGCGGCTGGCGTCGGGGTTCGGGAGCTACTTCCGCAAGCGGGGAACGGGCGCGAAGCCGGTCAAGGGCGTGCAGGGGAAGTACGAGATGGCGTCGGGGAGCGTGGACTGAGGCCCGGCGGCCGGTACGCCGAGCAGGCTGAGCGTCTGCGCGAGGAGGTGCTCGGCTACTAGCGGGCCTGTCCCTGTCGTAGAGGCGCACGAGGCCCTGGGGGAACGCGAGCGGGAGTGCTTCTCCGCGCTTCTGGGGCCCGCGGGGCCGTGAAGGTCCCGTGGGCCGAGAATCCGAATACCGAGGGAGATGCCTCCATGCACCACCGATCCGCGACAGTGTCGCATCGCGGCGCGCCACGCCCTGGGCCTCGGACGCGGGCCCGAGCCGTGGCCCTGGGGCTGGTGATGACAATGGCCTTCGCAGCAGCCGGCCCTGCGGCGGCGGTGACCTACTACGTGGCCGCCGACGGCTCGGACACCCGAGCCGGCACCTCGCCCGAGCAGGCCTGGGCCACGCTCGCGCGCGTGAACGACGCGGCGCTCAGGCCGGGGGACAGCGTGCTCTTCCGGCGCGGGGATACCTGGCGTGGCACTCTTCGACCCAAGAGTGGCGCGGAGGGCGCGCCCATCACCTACGGCGCCTATGGCGACGGCCCCAAGCCGCTGCTGCTGGGCTCCGTGGCCAAGAACGACCCGTCAGACTGGCGTGACGAGGGCGGCAACCAGTGGTCGGCGGGCGAGCCCGTGGATGAGAAGCCGGCCCTGCCCCCCGGCGCCGAGCAGGCGCCGCGGCTGACCGAGTGGGGCCTGCACAGGGAAGGGGGCGCCGAGGCCACGCTGGTCCGCGGTGCCGGCGAAGGCGCCACGGACGATGCTGGCCTGCGCGTCGAGTGCGCCGCCTCAGGCACGTCGGGCAGCCACATGCAGCTCTCGACCACCGGACTGAGCCTGGAGGAAGGCAAGGCCTATCGCTGCGTCTTCCGGGTGCGCGCCAGCCAGCCCTTCAGCCTGCGAGGGCCGGTGCTGATGAAGTCCGGCCCGCCGTGGACCGGGTACTCGTCGGGGCCGGCCCTGCCGCGTTTCGGGGTGGACGACCAGTGGCGCGTCGTCGTCCGGTACTACCGGGCCAGGCTGACCGCCCAGGACGGGCGACTGACCCTCTACCTGGGGGCCTCGCTGCCCGCGGGCGCGACACTGTTC
>Ga0116202_10002854_pt1 | contig 10367 bp, 7 predicted proteins | sample LakKivw325mmetaG_FD_94479 | JGI IMG/M metagenome (GOLD analysis project Ga0116202, IMG submission 94479) | Anoxic lake water microbial communities from Lake Kivu, Rwanda to study Microbial Dark Matter (Phase II) - Lake Kivu water 325m metaG | ecosystem: Environmental > Aquatic > Freshwater >... | reverse complement strand
CGTTTGTGCGCGCCGCGACGGACAAGGCCCTGGTGGGCGTGATTGTCGGCGTGGACCTGACCGAGGAGAGCGCCCACTTCTACCGCGCCATGCTCAATGCCTTCCGCAAAAATTTAGGGGACACAAAAATTTAGGGGACAGACCCGAATGGCGCTAACTTAAGCCCAAAACTTCGTCTGTGAGCGGCTTGGCCCGCCGGGTGTCGGGCAACGTGGTGAAGATGATCCGGCGCGAGACCTGCTCCATTCGGCGGAGGATCTGCCGGGCCTTTTTCCAGTTGGCGATGGCTTCGGCCATCGCCTCGTATTGCTCGCGGGACATCGCCACCGACACGGTCTTGCCCTTCTCCTTGCGGGTCCACTGGTAGCAGGGGCCGCCCGCGCCACGCCCCCGGTCTTGCGCGTAGCCATGGCTGATCCAGCCGAGGGCGGCGAGTTCGCCTGCGAGCGAGGCGAACTCGCTGTGCAGCGCTTCCGGGCGGGGGGTCTTTTTCATGGCGGCCATGATACTGGATGCTTGACTTCGCGTCAATAGGGCGGTATAAATACCGCCCTAAGAGGCGCTTGGCGCCTCGCCATCGAAACGGAGGCATGCAATGGAAGAAGGCAATCCACTGGGATCGGGATTCAGGCGACAGATCGACGAGACCATCGACGAGCACGGCGGGGCCGTGCGCGAGAGGGTGTGGGGGCGCAAGACGCTCTTCTGGAGCATGGTGGCGCAGGCCCTGGCGTTCAACGCCTCCTGCGCCTGCGCCGTCAAGGCGCTCCAGGCGGCGGGACGGAACTGCTCCGCGAACACGGCGGCCTTCTGCAAGGCGAGGGCCAAGTTCCCGGAAGCGCTGCTCGACCGGATACTGACTTCGACGGCGGGGCTTGCCGCGTCCGGCCCGCCTCCGGCAAGACGCGTCCTGCACATCGACGGCGTCTCCTTCACCCTGGCCGACACGCCCGAGAACCGCGCCCGCTACGACAACCCCTCGGGGCAGGCCCAGGGGTGCGGCTTCCCGGTGATGTCCGCATTGGCCGTGCGGGCGGCCGCGACGGGGGCGTTCCTGTCGATTTTCCCCGGCAACTGGAAGACGCATGACTTCCGGCTCTTCATCGCCGCAATCTCCTTCTTCCGGGCGGGGGACGTCGTCGTGGCGGACCGGGCCTTCTGCGCCTATGCCTCCCTGGCCTGGCTGCGCCTGCTCGGCGCCGACATGGTCTGCCGCCTCCACCAGAGGCGCATACTCGATCTGGCCAAGGCGGTGCGCAATGCCAAGGGGGACTGGACGGTTGTCTGGACAAAAGGCGCGCGCAGCAGAAAATCACCCGTGTCGGCGGAGCAGTTCGAGGCCCTTCCAGACGAACTCGCCGTGCGCATCGTCAAGAGCATCGAACAGCGCAAGGGCTTCAGAAGCAAGGAGATATTCATCGCCACCACGCTTCTGGACTGCTCCCTCCACCCCGCCGAGTGGATCCGGGATCTCTATCTGGGACGCTGGAAGATCGAGGAGTCGTTCCGCGACATCAAGGACTCGATGAACTACGGCTTCATCCGCTCCAGAAGTCCGGACTCCGTCATGAAAACGCTCAAGACGGCGCTTGTCGCCCACAATCTGGTCCGGGCGACGGGCAACGCGGCCGCGCGCCGGCACCGGGTCGATCGGGAGCGGGTCAGTTTCAAGGGCGCGGCCACGAGCTTCAGGCTGTTCCTCGCGCATAGGCTGGTAGGCGGCGTCTCGCCAGGCATCGCCAATTTCCGGCGATTGCTCCTGGCCGTCGCGACGGATCTGGTGGACGCGAGGCCCGGAAGGCGCGAGCCCAGGGCCGTGAAGAAGAGGGCGAAGCCCTATCCGCTGCTGACATGCGGCCGGCACGAGTATCAGGAAATCCCGCACAAGTCCCGCTACAGAAAAACAAGGGAATCGGCTTAAGTTAGCGCCATTCGGGTCAGTCCCCTAAATTTCCATCGGTTAAGTGTATCCGATGAAGGGTGGCGGTTAAGGAAAATTTTGGGGTCTGTCCCCTAAATTTCCTTATCAATTTCGTCGCGGCGTTCATCAACACCTTCCAGAACATGGGCAACATCCTGGTGATGACCGGCGGCGGTCCGGCGCAGGAGACCATGGTCCTGGCCCTGCGCATCTGGATGGAGGCGTACGCGTATCTGCGGTACAGCCGGGCCGTGGCCATGGCCTGGATTCTCGGACTGGCGCTGATTGTCTTCACGGTGCTGCAACTGCGGATTCTGAAGAAGGTCGAGTTCCGCAAGGCGCAGGAGAACTGACATGCCCATCGTCCCCCATGTCGGACGCCGAAGCGTGAGAATCCGGCTGGCGCTCGGGATCATGTATGCCCTGCTGGGGCTCGGCGGGCTGACCATGGTCTGGCCGTTCGCGATCACCCTCACCCAGTCCCTTTCCAACCAGTACGAATTCGAACGCTACGACGCCTGGCCGCGCTACCTGTTCGACCGTTTCGAACGGTACGCGAAGTACCTCGCCGAACGGTACGACGACGCCCCGTACTTCGCCCACTTCCGCGCCGCCTATGGCGCCCCGCCCCACTGGGGCATGTTCCGCGACCTGGCCTACGACCCCCGGGGCGCCCGGGAGGCGCTGGCGCTGTTCGGCCGGGAAAAGACCGATGACTGGCCGCGCCTGGTCGCCCGGTATGATGACTACGTCGCATTTCTGGAACAGTATGATCTCTCCAACAGCCAGCTGCTCTTCAACCGCAAGAACATCAAGCGCTACCAGCAATTCGTGCTCGACCGGTACGGGACGCGGCACCTGCGGGAAACCGGGCGCGAGCGCCGGAGCCTGTCGCGCGCCGAGTACGAAGGCGGCGCCCTCGAACTCATGGGCCGCGTCCGGCGGACCAATTATCGCGACCTGCTCTCCGTACGATATGGGGTGAGGGTGCCTTTCGATCTTCAGATGTGGATCCCGGTCGCGAGCGAGAACTACGCGGATTACCTGGATTTCATGCGCCGGCGGCCGGCGGCGGAGCGCATTCCCGCCACGCGGCATTTTCTGTGGACCAACTATCTCCTGGGCCAAATCCGGGATCCGGCCGATCTGGAGTGGCCCGACGGAAACCCCGGGTATTCGACGGTGTACGACATCCCCTTCCACCTCCCCGCCGACGCGCCGCGGGTATTGCACGACTTGAAGCACAATTTTCTCCGCGACGCCTGGCCGGTCCGGCTGGTGCGCATCGCCCCGGAGGAAGAAGCGGCGTTTCGCGAGTTCGTCCGCGACCGCTACCCCTCGTTGCAAGCCTACAACCTGGTGGCGGAAATCTCGTACGAGCGGTGGGACGACATCCCCTTCGACACCGAGGCGCCCGTCGGCGACAACGTCCTGCGCCAGACGCAATGGCGCGATTTTGTGCTCTCCCTGCCGCGCGAGCGCTGGGAGCTGCTGGCGCCGGAGACCGAGTACCAGCGGTTTCTGCTGGCGAAATACGGCCACGTGGCCGCCATCGAGGAGCGATACGGCTGCGCCATTCCCGATATCCGCGAGCTGCGCCTGCCGGTCGCCGAGTCCGATTACGTATACTACGTGCTGAACCGGGATCGCTTTCTACGCGGCTTCCTGATCGAGAATTTCGCCACCGCCATCGAATACATGGCGGTGCGCGGGCGCGCCTTCTTCAACACCGTGGTGCTGATCGTGTTCTCGATGCTGGCCGCCCTGACAATCAACCCGATGGCGGCGTATGCGCTCTCGCGCTTCCGGCCCCGCCAGACCTACCAGATGCTGCTCCTCTTTCTCGCCACCATGGCCTTTCCGCCGATGGTCGCCGCGATTCCCAGCTTCCTGCTGCTGCGCGACCTGGGCCTGCTGAACACCTACGCGGCGCTGATTCTGCCCTCCATCGCCAACGGCTATTCGATCTTTCTTCTCAAAGGTTTCTTCGATTCCCTTCCACAGGAACTCTACGAAGCCGCCTCCCTGGACGGCGCCACGGAGGGGCGCATGTTCCTGGTCATCAGCCTGCCCCTGATCAAGCCCATCCTGGCCGTGATCGCGCTCAATACCTTCATTGCCAGCTATGGCGGCTTCATGTGGGCGCTGATCGTTTGCCAGAAGCAGGAAATGTGGACGATCTCGGTGTGGATGTTCCAGTTCTATCAGCAGGTCGGGAGCACGGAGCCCTACCTCGCGACCGCCGGCATGGTGTTGGCCTCTCTGCCGACGCTTCTGGTGTTCGTTTTCTGCCAAAAGCTCATTCTACGCGGCATCGTGATTCCAACCATGAAGTGATCGGGCGCTGACAGGCTTGTGACGGAAGCGTGATTTATCCCATGTCGCGTGATTTATCCCATTGACACATGGAGGATCGGGGCCATGAATCTCCAGCGAAACCATCCAAACTCTCCACCGCCGAACGGAACACTGACCGCTCGAGCCGCGCATTCGTCAACGGGCCTGAAATTGGATTTCCGGATCGACTGGGGCTATCAGATGCTCTACAGCCGCAGGCAATATCACCCGATATATCGCTGGGACGGCCATCTGGAATGCAGCGAAAACGTCCCGTTGCGGGTCAGCGCCTTGGACTATCCGCCGTCATGGTGGGGACCATGCCTCTCGCCCACGGAAACCCCGCTGGACAAGCCGGAATGGCAATGTGCCACCCGGCGGAAGGTGGCGGGCATCCGGGTTCGAACCGAATGCGGTGAAAATGCGGGGTTCAAGCTAGTCACCCTTTCCGGCAGTTTCGCCTTTTCGGCAAAAGACATCGTCGAGAAGGGACATCTCGTTTTCCCCGTCGGCCCGAAATTCGGATTCTGCACGGTCACGGTCTGCCGGACTGGCCATCTTTGGTTCCGACCCGCGCCGGTTCCGGGGCAAAACGTCTTCGATGCCGCGGATTTGCCGCTGAAACAAGTCCATTCGCACCGGATGGCGCTGGCGGTGCTGCCGCCGGGCGCAGCGGTCGAGTTGCCGGTGCGGCTGCCCATGTCGGAGTCACGGGAATCGCTGACCGAGTGCCTCCTGCACGTGCAGGCCATGATCCTTGACCCGGTGGTGTTCCGCAATTTCCGGCCGCGCTCGATCCGGAAGCGGGCGCCGAATCCGCCGACATGAAAGAGGCGTACGAACGATATATCGCCTTCCTGAAAGCCGATGTGGATCCGGTCAAGGCCGCGGGATTGCGCCCGGCATTCGGCGACGCCTCCGGCGGGCATCGCCACGGTTATCTTGCCGGCGCGTCCTTCATCCGCAGCGAGACCATGGTTCCGCATACGCAGCATCTCTGCTCCCTGGCCCGTCCGGCGGCCGAGGCGCTTGGTCGGGGCGACTGGGGCGTCCACATCGCGATCCAGCATGCCGTCCAGCCGTTTCATCACGAACACCACCTCGGGCAGTATTTCCTGGCGCTCCACCAGCCCTGGATGATGGGCGCGTCCATGATCTACGAGGAAGACAGCCTGTTCCAGCTTTTCAAGGAAGAGCGCCAGGGCTGGGACGATGCCCTGACCCAGGGCAAACGGGAGATGACGCGGGAGTTCTTCAAGTTTGTGAAGACGCATCCGCGCCAGGGCAAGCCGGTGCGCAAGATCGCCTTTTACGAGGGCCGTTACGCCGCGCCGTTCAACGGATTCATCTGCGGCAGCGAGCAGGATCCGCATTATTCGGTCTGGGGGAAATTCGGCAACCGCTCCCCGGAATGGGGGCACGGCCAGCCGGAGAAATGCCGGCATCTGCTGGATGTCCTGATGCCGGGCGCAAGCGTCCAGCCGTTGAGACAGCGCTACGACAAACGACGGTTCTTCTTTTCCGGCACGCCCTATGGGGATTTCGACCAGGTGCCGGCGGAAGCGGCGGGAGATTATTTGAGGCAATACAGGCTGCTGCTGAATCTGGGCTGGAACACCCTGATCCCGGAAGATTACCGGAAGCTCAAAGACTTCGTAGCCAATGGCGGCACGCTTTTCACCGGAATCCCGCAATTCAGCACCCATGTGAGGCGCGAATTTTTGAAGACCATGGAGGATCTCGCCTTGTGGAATGCGGGAGATCTTTCCGAGCTTTGCGGCGTCAAGGTGCTCAAGAAGGGTGGCCTGACCAAGGGCTACTGGAATGCCGCCGGGCGCGAGGAGTTCCGGGCGCCGATACTTTCCAGGCTCCCCAATGACTCATCGGATGAAGACGGTCCCTGCCATGCGGCCGAGGTGGAGATGGCGGGCGCCGAGATTCTGGCCTGGGACCCGGAGACCGGCTCGCCGCTGATCGTGCGCCATGCGCTCGGCCGCGGCCATGTCTACCTGGTCTGCGCCTGGGCCTACCCGGGGCATGAAGTCCTGAGCGACCTGATGGCGGCCTGGATCGCCCGACTCGCGGAAGAGCATCGCGACGCTTATCATGTAGAGGCGCTTGCGGAGCGGAAACTGCGTGTGCACGGAACCCTCGCCGACACGGTCACGGTGCATGAGCCGTCCGCGGCGCGGAAGATTCCCGTGAGGTTCGACAGACGCCCGTTTGTGGAAATCGAGGTTTGAGGAACGGGATGAACAGGGAGTGGTCTCGACAGGGAGCCAACGCGATGCATAACAAGATGGATTGGTGGCGGACGGCGCGTTTCGGGATGTTCGTCCACTGGGGGCCGTATGCCCGCTATGGCGGGCAGTGGAAAGGCCGCGAAATCGACTTCGGGCTCGGCCGGGGCTACGGCGAATGGATCATGTTCAACGCGAAAATCCCCCACGCCGAGTACGCTGCCGAGGCGGCACGGTTCCGCCCGCACGCCTTCGACGCCGACGCCCTGGCCCGTCTCGCCCGCGACGCGGGCATGGGCTACCTCGTCGTCACGGCCAAGCACCACGACGGGTTCGCCATGTTCCATTCCCGGGCGAGCCGCTACAATATCGTCGATCATGCCGGGTTCGATCGCGATCCGGTGCGCGAGCTCGCCGAGGCCTGCCGCCGCCAGGGATTGCGCTTCGGGGTGTACTATTCCCAGGCCCAGGACTGGCACCATCCCGGCGGCGCGGTCTACAGCGGCACCTTCGAGTCCGATGGCGACCCGGTCCAAGGTCATTGGGATCCCGCGCAGCGGGGCTCCTTCGATGACTACCTCGAGCGGATCGCACTCCCCCAGGTCGAAGAGCTGCTGACGGGCTACGGGCCGATCGACATTCTCTGGTGGGACACGCCAATCGGCATGAGCCGGGAGCGGGCCGCCCGCTTCGCGCCCCTGTTGGCGCGCCATCCCGGCCTGATCGTCAACAACCGCCTTTCCGACTACACGCCCGGCGACACCGAAACCCCGGAGCAGCACATTCCCGTCAACGGCTCCCAGGACCGCGACTGGGAGGTCTGCATGACCCTGAACGACACCTGGGGGTTCAATCGGCGCGATGGGAACTGGAAACCCGCCGACACGCTGATCCGCCATCTGTCGGACATCGCGTCGAAGGGCGGCAACTTCCTGCTCAACGTCGGCCCGGACGGGGAGGGGCGCGTCCCGGAGGCATGCGCGGCGCGCCTGCGGTCGGTCGGCCGCTGGCTGGGGGTCAACGGCCGCGCGGTGTACGGCACGACCGCCGGCGGACTGCCTGCCCTGCCCTGGGGGCGTTGCACCGCGAAGCGCGCCTCCGGCGGCACGGCCCTCTACCTGCACGTGTTCGACTGGCCCGCCGGCGGCGAGCTGCTCGTGCCGGGGTTGCCCGCGCCGGTCTCGCGTGCTACGCTTCTGGCCACGGACGAGCCGGTCGCCGCCGCGATCCGCGACGGCGGCGTGGCGCTGCGGCTTCCCGCGCGGGCGCCGGATGCCGCTGCGAGCGTCGTGGAACTGTGGATGGAGCGGACAGGATGAACGGGTTCGACCTCGTGCGGCTCGAAGCCATCCGCGACGAGGGCGGGCCGGACTGGCAGGTGACGGTGGACCCCAACGGGCGCTTCTACCGGCTCGACGACGCCCAGTTCATCCGCGACGGCATGGCCGCCGTGGCGGCGGCGCCCGGCGCGCCCCGTGCCGTCCCGCGCCTGGCCAAGGAATACCGACGCGATGCTAGATCCCGCCACCACTACTCCCCGCCGCGTCCCGGTCTTCGCCGGGCGCCATGCCGACGGCCGCGACGGCGGCATCCAGGCTTCATCAATTCAGCTCGCGTACGGGTTGCGGACGGCGAGCGAGCCATAGACTTGTCCGTTGGACATGTCTTCCGACAGTTCCAAAATTTGAATTGCTGTCTGGCATTCGCACGCAGGGGTGAATGCGCGCGCCTGCGCGTGCCGCTCATGGCAAGCCGGGGCAGGAGGGGCCGGGGCGGAAGCGGGCGCGGTAGGCGGTGCGGTAGGGCCGGGCGGGCCGGCCGCGTTCGTTGAGATCGCACTGGGCGACGAGCAGGTCCATCGCGCCGCGGCCGAGCGCGGCGGCCGGATAGAGGAGCGCCGCCAGGTCCGGCGACAGCCGGTCGGGGTCGGGTTCGAGGGCGATGAAGGCCGCGCCGGCGACGGCGTCCCGAAGTTCGGGAAAGTTCGAGAGGACGACGTCCGGCCGGTGACGGTCGAACCAGGCCGCGCAGGCCTCCCGGTCGGGCCGTGCGAGCGGCAGCCAGGGCACGCGCCGCTGGGCGGGCAGGGTCGTGGCGATCTGCAGGTAGGCGGGCGCCCAGCCCAGAACACCGTCGGGCGCGCCCGGCGGGCCGCAGCCCGCCAGGCCGGGCTTGCGGCAGCCGGCTTCGAGGAGGCGCAGCAGCAGGCCGCGCAGGCCGAGGTACCGGCTGTGAACCACCCGGTTCAGGGCGCGCGTCGCCGCGGCGTCGCCGATGCCGACCATGACCGCCTCCGGCCAGTTCTCCTCGAACGGCGGCTGCTCCGGCGGAAAAGGGCCCCACAGCACGGTCTCGATGCCCCGGGCTTCGAGGATCTCCCGCAGGCGGGCGACGCTCAAGCCGCCGGCGCCCCGCCGTGTAGAAGCGGCGCCCCCGCCGCTGCCCTGCGAATCTTCACGCGGCGGGGGCGCCGCGTCTACATAAAACGGCGTGACGGAAGCCGCGATTTCGCCGGCCCGTTCGAGGATCTGCGCGCGCAGCTCGCGCAGCGCGGCGTCGGCCTGGTAGGCGGTTTCGGGATAGCCGCTGACGTGCGCCACGGACAGCCCCGCGTGCCGGTGCGTCTCATGAAACCGGCCGGCCCAGGCGTCCGTCAGCGGATTGTGCCCGTAGCCCAGGCGGCGCGCGGCCGCCCGCACCCGCCTGCGCTTGGCCGCGGGCACCCGCGGATCGTCGCGCAAGGCCAGCGAGACCGCGCCCAGGGCGATCCCCAGATGCCGCGCGATCTCCCGCAGCGTGACGGCGCGGCGCGGCGCGGGCGGAAGGGGCGGAAGTCGCCGTTGTCTCAAGAACGCCTTTCGGTCCGCCGCCGTCAGGATCAGCGGCCCCCCGACGGAGACCTCCACCGGTTCCGCCGGCAGCCCCATCTCGTGCCGGTAGAGCAGCCCTGCCAGCGTGTCCATGGCCAGCGCGCCCATTTCCCGGTTCGCTTCGATCGTGCCGCGCATGCGGGCAAAGTCCGGCGCATCCGGGCTCAGGCCGAGCTGGAAACGCAGAGGCTCGTCTGGCCCGCCGGATCGCCGGAAGAAGCCGCGCATGCTGCACGGACTGACCACCACCGCCACGCGGTGGCGCCGCGCCCATTCCTTCACGCGAATCTCGGTTTCCGAAGTTCCGTACCGTATCCTGTGGATCGGCACCCGCTCGCCGGCGGGCAGGCCCCGCTGCCAGCTCAGGAAGGCGGCCGTCCGCGCATGGGAGAAGTGCGACTCGTGGACCGCCGCCGTGACCAGCCCGATCCGGCGCGCCCCCTGCCGGGCGAGCGCGTCGAGCGCCGCCCGCGTATCGAGCAGATGCTCGTCCATGATCGTGTGCATCGGCGGGCGGTCCGCCGAGTAACCGATGGCGACCCAGCAAAAGCGCTCCCACGGCAACCGCACCGGCGCGGCTTTCACAAAAGGCGCCAGGATGACTCCCGAAACCTGCGCGGCCGAAAGCCGCTCCGCGACCTCGTCCCAGGAAACGCCGACGCCGGCATCGTAGAAGAACGCGAGCGGAAACCCCAGGCGTCCGGCCTCGCGTTCCACCCCGCGCGCCAGCTCGCACAGATGGGGGATATCCCCATGGAACTGACGTGAATATCCCGTCACGTAGGCCACCACCGGCAACCCGCCCGCGGCGGCCGCGCCGCGAACCCGCCGCATCCAGGCGGCGATCAACGGGTTGCCGACATACCCCTGCCGTTCGGCCTCCGCCACCACCCGCGCCCGCGTGGCGGGCGACACCTCCGGCGACTCCCCCAGGGCAAACGAAACCGTGGCCGTGCTCACGCCCAGCCGGGAGGCCAGGGTCTTGACCGTCGCCGGGTT
>Ga0116202_10002853_pt1 | contig 10368 bp, 9 predicted proteins | sample LakKivw325mmetaG_FD_94479 | JGI IMG/M metagenome (GOLD analysis project Ga0116202, IMG submission 94479) | Anoxic lake water microbial communities from Lake Kivu, Rwanda to study Microbial Dark Matter (Phase II) - Lake Kivu water 325m metaG | ecosystem: Environmental > Aquatic > Freshwater >... | reverse complement strand
TCCAAGGAGCGTTCATGGCCAATCTCGAATTCATTCGCAAGTTGGTCATTCCTGCCGAGACCAAGATTGTGTTTCTGGTGATGGACGGCATAGGCGGGCTACCGATGCGGGAGGGTGGCCCGACTGAATTGGAGGCCGCACACACCCCAAACCTGGATGCTCTTGCCGCCAAGTCCATCTGCGGCTGCACAATCCTCATTTCTCCTGGCATCACGCCTGGTAGCGGACCAGGACACCTAGCCATGTTTGGCTATGACCCGTGCCGCTACCTCATCGGACGAGGCGTGCTGGAAGCACTCGGCATAGATTTTGACCTGCAGCCGCAGGATGTGGCTGGGCGGGGCAACTTTTGTTCTGTGGACGAAGAGGGCCGCGTCACCGACCGCCGGGCAGGACGCCTCTCGACCGAAAAGTGCGCCGAACTTACCGCTCTCTTGCGCGAGAAGGTCAAGCTGCCTGGAGTAGAGCTTTTTGTTGAGCCAGTGAAAGAACATCGTTTCGTGCTGGTGTTGCGCGGCGATGGCCTTGCCAGCGACCTGACCGAGTCTGATCCACAACAACTAGGCGTTCCATCCCCGCCCATCCGCCCTTTGGAAGACGCACCAGAGCCTGCGGCTTCTCAGAAGACAGCCGATTTGGTTAACAACTTCATCGCTCAGGCCCAGGAAGTGTTGAAAGGCCAACATCCTGCCAATATGGTCCTGTTACGTGGCCTGGACAAGCGTCCGGCAATCCCCAGCATGAGGGAGGTCTTTGGCCTGCGTGCCGCTGCCATCGCCGTGTATCCCATGTACCGGGGGCTGGCCAAACTGGTGGGCATGACCGCCTTGCCCAGCGGCACCACACTGGCCGACGAGTTCGCTGCGCTCGAGCGGGCTTGGCCGGATTACGACTTTTTCTACCTGCATTTCAAGAGCACCGACAGCAGAGGTGAAGACGGGGATTTCGAGGCCAAGGTGGCCATGATTGAGGAATTTGACACCTATGTCCCTCGTGCGCTGGCGCTGAACCCAGATGTGGTAGTGGTCACCGGCGACCACTCCACCCCCTCCCTGCTGAAAGCCCATAGCTGGCATCCCGTGCCGACGATCCTGCACTCACGCTACTGTCGCTACGACGATGTAGTCAAGTACTCGGAGCGCGCCTGTGTCCACGGGAGTTTAGGGACTTTTCCCGCTACAGACCTGATGCCATTGGCCCTGGCTAACGCTTTGCGCCTGACCAAGTTCGGTGCGTGAGGTTTGGCCTACGCTGCAGCCCCGAATCTTGCCCGTTGGCAAACTAGACCTGGACTTGCTATCCTACCTGCTCCAATTTCAGGGATACCCCGATGAACGGGTCGTGCTTGGCCCCCAGATAGGGGAAGATGCGGCGGTGATTGATTTTAGCGACCGTTATCTGGTGGCCAAGACCGATCCTATCACCTTTGTCACTGAGGAGATCGGCTGGTACCTGGTGCAGGTCAATGCCAATGACCTGGCAACGACCGGGGCTGTGCCGCATTGGCTTCTGGTGACCTTGCTTCTGCCAGAGAAAAAAACCGCCCCCGAACTGGCCAAAGAGATCTTTGCCCAGATTGATGCCGCTTGTCGAGACCTGCGCATCGCTGTGGTAGGCGGGCACACGGAGGTAACTTACGGTCTTGACCGTCCCATCGCCGTTGGCCATATGCTGGGAGAAGTGGCTAAGGACAAACTCGTTACGACCGGTGGGGCTTGTGTTGGCGATGACCTCGTGCTGGTAAAGGGGATCGCCATTGAAGGCACCTCCATTATCGCGCGGGAAAAGAGCGCAGAACTGGTACAGCGTGGCTACAGCCAGGATTTTATCGCTCGTGCCCGGCATTACCTCTACGATCCTGGGATCAGCATCGTGCGCGAGGCCAAGCTAGCAGTAGAGTCTGCTATTGTCCATGCCATGCACGACCCTACCGAAGGCGGCCTGGCTACCGGGTTGCACGAACTGGCGAAAGCAGCAAACGTAGGGCTCTGGGTGGAGCAAGAGGCAATTCCCATCTGGCCAGAGTGCGCCTCCCTGTGCACAGAGTTTGGCTTGAACCCGCTAGGTGTGATTGCCTCCGGTGCGCTGCTCGTTGCTGTTCCCCAGAAACACACTCCTGCTTTGCTCTCGGCCTATCAGAAAGCCAACGTACCCTGTGCTTTGATTGGGCATATCACGGCGGCTAACGAGGGACTAAAATTGAAAAGCGGCGCAGTCATTATTGATCTGCCCCGCTTTGATCAAGATGAAATTACCAGACTTTTCTAACCATGCTCTTTCCAGGTAGCCAACAGTTCCTTAGCCATAGCTTCTTCTTCAGAAGCAGTGCGTACTTTGCCATCAAGACGCGCGTCAAGCAGCTTGTCCAGGATCTGCCGATACACCGGTCCGGGTGGTACGCCCTCTTTTTTGAAAAAGTCGCCCTTCGTGTGTGGCCGCACCCAGCGCAGCCGATGCAGATATAGCAAAACATTGTCACGAGCGCTAGGCGAATCTAAAGCGATGGAAAAAGCCAGGATCGCTCGCGGTGAATAGCCGCGCAACAACCGGAAAATACGGCTTGGCTTCAAGTTCAGCCTATCCAGCCGCCAGGCCAAAGCACGAAGTTCTCTGACTTCCTGCAAGTACTTCGCGATCTCCTGACTGAACTTCAGTCGCTCCAGGAAGCGGTCAAGGTGTGGCTTCGTCAGCCGGTACGTCAGGAGAGCAAGAAGCAAGTACTTCTGTTCAACGGCAAGGGGAATTCCTACATGACCTTCCTGACCCTTTTCGGCATCCTCCTTTGTGTTCACTTCCCCGCGTGCCACTATCTGCATAGCCCGTTGGAACTTTTCTGCGAGCCACTCGTCGTAGCTCAATCCTGGCTCAAGATACCGAAGCACGCCTAATTCTGCCAGGCGCTTGACAATCATTCGCGGTGCCTGTTCATCGAGGATCAACTCCAATTCATGGCGCAGCCGTTCGCCTGTAACCCGATCGAGCAAACTCAGTGCATCACCTATCAACTCAGCGGTGCGCGTCTCAATAGCAAACCCAAGACGCTGCTCCAGCCGCACGGCGCGAAGGATACGTGTGGGATCTTCAACGAAGCTCAGATTGTGCAACACACGAATCAACTTATCGTGCAGATCCCGCTCTCCGCCGTAAAAGTCCAGCAACTCGCCATAGCGATCCCGGTCCAAACAGACAGCCATCGTGTTAATAGTGAAGTCACGACGGTACAAGTCCTGCTTAATCGAACTGCGTTCCACTTCTGGCAGCGCCGTAGGGTGTTGATAGAACTCGGTGCGAGCGGTGACGAAATCGAGCGATGGCGGCAGGTTGGTGCCAGCGGTGCCACCTAAGATGACCTTAGCCGTGCCAAAACGACCATGGCCGCGTACCCTGCCTTTCAATTGTTTGGCCAGCTCCTTTGCCAGAGCAATGGCATCGCCTTCCACAACTAAATCCAGGTCAAGTGTCGGCATACCCAGGAGCAAGTCACGCACAAATCCGCCTACTACGTACAGCGAATAGCCCATTTTGTTAGCCGTATCCCGTGCCTGCAAAAGGATGTCGAGCAGTGGAGCCGGCAGACTCTGGCGGAGCAGCCGCTGAACCTCCTCGCGGCGCGAAGGGCGCGTATGCGCACTCCACAATTTGATCAGGTCCGTGCGTGTGACGATGCCCAGCACATGGCCATTTTCCACCACGGGCACCTGTCCGACTCCGTGGTCAGTCATGATCTGCTGCACCATCGTCACACTGTCTGAAGGGGAGACCGCCATGTCACCAGTATGCATGTACGAACGAACGGTTGCCTTTTCCAGGCGGTGCTGCAGCGCGCGATCAATCTCACGTCGCGTCAAGACACCCACCAGTTGCCCATCCTCCACAACAGGAAAACCCTCGTGCCCATAGCGTCGCATCAAAGCCTCTGCCTCGAACAGCGGCATGTCGGGGTGCAAAGTATGCACACCATAGGACATGATCTCTTTAACAGTTATTGCTGGCTTCACAACTTCTTCCATAGATGCTATTAACTGCTTGCGCACCTGTTCCAGGTTGGCACCCTGGATCAACGCGGCTGCTGCCGCACCATGACCACCGCCACCGAAGACACGTGCTATCTCTCCAACGTCAACTGCCCGGCTGGAACTGCGGGCGATCAACTGAATCTGATCTTTAAAAACAAAAAGGAGAAAAGATGCATTAGGGTCAAACACGTCGTTCAACTTGTGCGCCAGGGTAGACAGTTCCTCCAGGTACTCGTCCAGGTAAGCTATCGCCAGCAGAATGGCCTGACCGTGCAAGTTGTGCCATTCGACATGCTCTACCAATTGGCTATATATGGCCTGATAACGTTCATCCAGGGGATGCCGCAGAAAACCAGTGGCTATGACAAGATTCGCTTCCTGCTCTAACAGCCAGGCGGCACTGCGCAGGTCACGCGCAGTAGTTGTGGAGTAGGACAGTGAACCAGTATCCTCGTAAATGCCCAGCAGGAGCAATGTGGCTTCCAGCGGAGTGGGCGAGATACGAAGCTCACGAAGCTGTTCTACTAGCAAGGAAGTAACGGAGCCGACCTCATCAATGGTGTACGAAGTGCCCGGCCTGGACTCGCCACGCAACGGATGATGGTCAATGATGCGCAGGGTGCTTCCTGCATCCACCCCTCTGATAGATGGCACTGATTGCGCATCCACAATGATGGCCTCGGCAACACGCCGTCGGGGCAGTTCGTCCAGGTACACAAAGGGCAACTGATCACCGTACAGGGCCAAGAAATCGCGCACCTCGCGGTTCAGACGGCGCGGCAGAACTGGAATTGCCTCAGGATATAGCTTTGATGCGGCTAACTGTGCAGCCAAAGCATCAAAGTCTGTGTTCTCATGGGTGAGAATGACTTTCAACTCAAACCCTCGATTTTCTTCCTCACCAGTTGTATGATTTTCCTACTCCAGGCCAGTGCCTTTTCAACCTCTGCCGGGTCGTCATAGTATTGGGCTGGAACCCCCCCAGGCAGCCCATTGGGGTAGCGTGTTGGAATGTAGTAATCGTCCAACCTTCTGGCGCTTGTCAGAGGTTTAAAATCCGCATCCAACGAAGTCGCCAGTTTCAGTAGTTCGCCCACGGAGTGGGAAAGTATGGGCTCCTCTTCTTCCATATAAATGAATGCCTTCAACGCTTTTTCTGCACTTTGTTGACAGAGAAACAGCGAAAGATAGAAGCGCCCTGCCTTCATCAAATCAGAGGCGTCTTTAAACTCTTCTTCTGCCTGGATTAACCATCGAACGGCCTCGGCTTTAAAGTTCTCTTTCATATATTACCTTCCCACTTTTCAGCGCTTGTCGTAGAAATCTGCTCACGGGAATGGTTCTTTCCAGTTCCTCCTCCGTGTAAGCGAGGATATCGCAACTGACTTCCCGGTCTATTTCATCATAGATTTTCTTCATCCATTCTTTTCCAGTCCTTGTTGATGGCATCACGCTGATGATATCCAGGTCACTCCAGCTTCTGATACGTTCTTGAGCATAAGAGCCAAATAATATGATTCTAAGAGCGCCCATGTCTTGCAGTTGCCTCTTGATTTTTTCTAGATTCTTCTGGAGCGCTCTTCCACGCCTTGCTTTACGAGTTCTGAGTTTTCGTAAGGTCAGTGCCATTTTATCTATTGGTCCCTTGATGCAAAAGCCCTCAACGAGTTCTTGCGGCCCAATTATGGCACAACAATGCTCTATTGTCAACGCGGATGAAAGCGGGCCATTTGCTTTGACTGTGTCACCAAGTTGGGCTATAATTGATGCGGAGGATACTGGCGGTGCGTCTCCGTGAGAGAATTGGCTCAGCGTGGAAATGGCTCTACCCAGGCATGGGGGTAAAGCGTTGGTTAGCTTTGCTGGCAGTGGGACTCTTGTTGCTGAGCCTGGGGGCAAGCTTTTTCTACGTTCAAATCTATCGCGCAGTCGAGTTTTCCGGCGCAGCGTCACCCATCGCCTATACCCTGACACTGCAGTTTCTGCCACACTGGCTGCGCGGGCTATTGCTGGGGTTGACAGGCATTGCCTGTGTAGCTCTGGCGGTTTTTCGCTTGAGCAGGTCATTGGTCTCGGCCCTCTTCGAATCCAATCGGGAAAGTGTGGTGGATGTCATTTACCGCCGGCGGATGCGCAAACGGGGACCGAAGATCGTGGCCATAGGTGGCGGCACAGGCCTTTCCACACTGCTGCGCGGCTTGAAAGAGTGCACTGATAGCCTTACGGCCATTGTCACTGTGGCCGATGATGGGGGCAGCTCTGGGCGCTTGCGCCAGGAACTGGGGCTTCTGCCACCAGGTGACTTCCGCCAATGCATAGCTGCTTTGGCTGAAGTTGAACCGTTAATGACCTTGCTCTTTCAATACCGCTTTGGCGAGGAATTGGGGCTCAATGGCCATAGCTTTGGCAATTTGTTCATTGCCGCGATGGCCGGAATAACCGGCGATTTTGGACAAGCGATCCGCCTCTCAAGCAAGGTACTGGCCGTACGCGGGCGCATCCTGCCCTCCACAATGCAAAGCGTTACGCTATGGGCGGAACTGGCAGAGGGCAGAGATGACAGTAACGCCCAACACCAGGTGCAAGGAGAATCTCGCATACCCAAGGCGGGAGTACCCATCGAACGTGTTTTCCTGCAGCCTGACGATGCACGGGGATATGGCGAGGCCATGCAGGCTCTCCTCGATGCAGACCTGATTATAGTAGGCCCTGGTAGTTTGTACACCAGCATCCTGCCAAACTTGCTCGTCAAGGATGTCGTTGCAGCACTTCGCGCTTCCGAGGCTCTAAGAATTTATGTCTGCAACCTGGCTACTCAAGCCGGCGAGACAGATGGTTACAATGCGGCTGACCACGTGCGAGCTGTATACAACCACGTAGGGGAGGGGCTTTTCGACTACGTTCTAGTGAACGACAACATGGAGGTGCAAAAGCCAACAAACTGGAATGCAGAAATGGTCAGGCCCACAGTAGATGGCATGTACCGCGCTTGGACCGCAGATTTGGTAGATGCGGAAAAACCGTGGCGGCATGACCCCAAGAAACTAGCACAGAGCATTATGAGCATCTATGCAAGTCACCAAAAGCGCAGTTGAAGTCGGGAATGGAAAACCTACTGGCATTAGGTTGGGGATGCAACAGTCCTAGAACACTATGAGACATAGCATAACGCTTCACCGCCACTTGGCTGGTGAAATCACTTCAAAAACGGAGGAGAAACAAATGACAATCAAAGTCGGAATCAACGGGTTCGGCCGTATTGGACGCCAGGCTTTCAAGGCCATGCTTGATTACTACCCCAAAGATATCGAAGTCGTCGCCATCAACGACTTATTTGACGCCAAGATCAACGCGCACCTGTTCAAATACGACTCCAACTATGGCGCCTTCCCAGGTACAGTTGAGGTGGTGGGCAACAACTTGCGCGTGAATGGCAAAGAGCTCAAAGTCTTGGCTCAGAAAGACCCAACACAGTTGCCGTGGGGCGACCTGGGTGTAGACATTGTCATTGAATCAACTGGCGTCTTCACCGAAAAGGAAAAGGCGATGGCGCACATCAACGCTGGGGCCAAGAAGGTCATTATCAGCGCACCCGCTAAGAATGAGGACATCAGCATCGTCCTTGGGGTTAACGAAGAGATGTATGACCCCGCCAAGCACCATGTGATCTCCAACGTTTCTTGCACGACGAACTGCCTTGCACCTGCCGCGAAGGTCTTGCACGACAACTTTGGCATCGTCCGCGGTCTAATGACTACCATTCACTCCTACACCAATGACCAGCGTATCCTGGACCTGGCGCACAAGGATTTGCGCCGGGCACGCGCTGCGGCCCTGAACATCATACCCACTACCACCGGTGCAGCCAGAGCCCTGGCCCTCGTTATACCTGATTTGAAAGGCAAGTTTGACGGATTTGCGCTTCGTGTGCCTACCCCAACTGTCTCTGTTGTGGACTTTGTCGCTGAGGTGAAAACCAAGACCTCGGTGCAGGAAGTCAACGAGGCTTTCAAGAAGGCCGCCGAAGGCAAGCTCAAGGGCATCCTGGGGATTACCATGGAGCCATTGGTCTCAATGGATTTCAGGGGTGACCCCCGTTCGGCCATCGTAGATGGCCTGTCCACCATGGTCATCACTGATACCTTCGTCAAAGTGGTGGCCTGGTATGACAACGAGTGGGGCTACGCTTGCCGCTGTGCCGACCTGGTTCACTATATTGGTGGCAAGATGTAAGAACTTCAGTCGGACAGTGCCAAAGAGGGGATGGGATGACTATCCCGTTCCCTCTTTCTTGTTGTACCTAAGCTGCACCTCAAGGAGATAATTAGGCACATGCGCCGCATTGCCATGCTTAGTGTTCATACCTGTCCAATGGCCGCCTTGGGAGGCAAAGAAACCGGGGGCATGAATGTCTACGTGCGGGAACTGAGCCGTGAACTAGGTGCACAGGACCTGATTGTGGACATTTATACCCGCTCGCAAGATCCTTTGCGCGAGCGTGTGCGCGAGTTGTGGCCCAATGTGCGGGTGATTCACTTGCCCGCCGGGCCGGAAAAACCGTACAACAAAAACTTGGTCTACAACCACCTACCGCAGTTTGTGACTGGGTTACGCGAGTTCGCTGGCAGTGAAGGTATTTCCTATGACTTAGTGCACAGCCACTACTGGCTATCCGGTTGGGTGGCCCGTGAACTCGTCCGTGAGCGCCCTCTGCCCACGGTGCACATGTTCCACACCCTGGGCCGCATGAAGGACACTGTAGTACGAAGCGAAGGGGACAAAGAGACTTCTACCCGCATCCATGTAGAGGATGAGCTCATGCGGGACATGGATCGCATCGTTGCTTCGACACCACTGGATAAGGCGCAAATGATGGAGCTATACGGCGCTGATCCCCAGAAGATTGTGGTCATACCTCTCGGCGTAGACTTGAGCTTGTTCAGGCCTATTCCTCGTGATGAAGCTGGACCGGCAATTGGCGTAGACTTGTCCAAGCATTGCCGTCTTATTCTCTTTGTTGGGCGATTGGATCCGCTCAAAGGGCTGGATACGCTGATACGCGCTATGTGCAAGTTGACGGAAATAGAGCCTGAGACGTCTAAGGGCCTATGTCTTGCCGTCATCGGTGGTGATGATGACGAGAATGGTCCCGACTTAAGCAACGAACTCGAATGCCTGGACAGGCTGAAGAATGAGGTCGGTATTAGCGATCTAGTCATTTTCCTTGGCTCGCGAACCCAGACTACATTGCCTTACTACTATTCCGCTGCCGAGGTTTGTGTAGTGCCTTCTTTTTACGAGTCCTTTGGCCTGGTAGCCCTGGAAGCAATGGCTTGTGGTACGCCTGTCATCGCCTCACGCGTTGGCGGGCTACAGCATACCATCGAGGACGATGTAACGGGCTTCCTCGTGCCTGCCGGAGATGCCGATGCTTTGGCAGAGAAACTGAGGCTGATTCTGTCAGACCGGAACTTGCGCGAGCGCCTGGCAGCAAATGCCCATCATAGGGCACAAGCCTACACTTGGCAGTCAGTAGCAGATCGCATCCTGAATCTTTACGCAGAACTATGGCCAAAAAGGTAGAAAGAACTCGCTCAGCGCAGACCTATAGCCAACCCAATACGCGCATGGTCATTATCGCTCATCCTGATGATGCCGAGTTCACGGTAGCTGGAACAGTTGCGCGTTGGATCAAAGAAGGCTTACGGGTCATTTATGTCGTGTGCACGGACGGTAGCCGTGGCAGCAACGCCCCCGACATGCCACCAGAGCGTATGAAGCCCATTCGACACGCTGAGCAGCGAGAAGCAGCCCGCATCCTGGGGGTTCATGAGGTCATCTTTCTGGATTACGAAGATGGGACCCTGGAGCCAACGATGGAGTTGCGGCGTAGTCTCACCCGGCTTATCCGCCGCTACAAGCCGGACGTTGTGATCTGCCAAGATCCAACGGTGCATTTTCAGCGCAATGTATACATTAACCACCCCGATCATCGGGCAGCAGGCGAAGCAGCGCTTTATGCGATCTTTCCCTCCGCATGTACACGTTTTGTTTTCTCTGAGCTGCTCGAAGAGGGGCTGGAGCCACATAAAGTCGGGGAAATCTATCTATATGGATCGTCGGAGCCTGAGACCTGGATTGACATTACGGAGACAATCGAGCTCAAAGTTGCGGCACTCAAGGCACATCGCAGCCAAGTCAATCCAGACTACGTGGATACAATGGTACGGAGCTGGAATGCGGACGTAGGGCGGCGACATGGCGTGCCCTATGCTGAGGAATTCAGAAAGATTATCCTGAGGTGAGAGGTATAAAAGCTGCAAAGCCCTATGTCCGGGCCTGACCGACATGC
>Ga0116202_10002852_pt1 | contig 10368 bp, 7 predicted proteins | sample LakKivw325mmetaG_FD_94479 | JGI IMG/M metagenome (GOLD analysis project Ga0116202, IMG submission 94479) | Anoxic lake water microbial communities from Lake Kivu, Rwanda to study Microbial Dark Matter (Phase II) - Lake Kivu water 325m metaG | ecosystem: Environmental > Aquatic > Freshwater >... | reverse complement strand
TGTTACACAGTTCGATTCGATCCCTCCAGCAGGTGGTCTCCTGGGTGATCCGATAGCCGTCCGGGTTGAAGCTGGGCTGCAGGTTCTCCCCCTCAAGGGGCTCCAGCCGCTCGGGTGTCTGGGGATCGAAGCGGGCCTTCATCGCCTCAAAGTCCGTCGGGGTTTTGACCGGGAACTCGATATACTTCCGGGTGGCAAACCCGGTCGTGGACTGGTGGATAGCATCCATTCGCTTCACGCCCCAACTGTCTATCCAGATGCGGATGTTGCCATGCTCTTCTAGGACTTTCTCCTCGAAGGGAGGAAGGGGGCCGAAGTCCGTCTTGCCGATGGAGATTGCCCAGCCATCCTGACCGATGAACTCCTCCCAGTTTGCCTCCTGCTCCTCGGTGAGCCCCTGCTTTCTCCAGGCCCCGAAGGTGGACTCGCGAGGCCCGCCGAAGAGATAGGGCAGGCGGTCGGGCGTCTCGTGTCGAATGATCTTTCGGAACCGCTCTCGGCTGGTCATGATCCCATTGTCCCCTCAGATCAGTTCCTCCGCCAGCTCCCCCACCAGCCGCACCCGCTCTATCTCCCCATCCGGCGGAATCTCGTCCGAAATCCCTAGTATCAATCTAGGGTAGAACAGCTCGACGATCCGTCGCACACAGGCGGTCAACTCCTCCACCGGGTAGGTGGGCAGGAAGTATACGGCCGGGATCCCATCTAACAGCACCAGGTCCCCCAACGCCCCCTTGATCTCCTCGATCGTCACATCCCCCTGCGGAAGCGGTGTAGCCGCCTCGATCCCATCCCAGGGGCGCTCCCTCAGGTGAGGCAGGAGAGGGCGCATCGCGCCATCTATGTGGATGTGCACGAATTTGCCCGCCCGATGGAGCTCCTCAGCCCGTCTGCGGTAGTAAGGCAACAGGTGCCCTCGGAAGATGGGGGGCGGGTCCATATGCGCGTCAATGTTCTCCCCGAAGTTGAGGAGGGGCACTGGGCAGGCGCACAGCACCTCATACAGGTGGTTGTCCGCCTCGGTTGCCACGTCCACATAGTGGGCGATGACCTCCGGGTGATCGTGGAGCAGGTAGATGGTGGGCTCAAAGCCCATATGCTCTATGAACAGCCCTTGCAGGGGGGAGCGGCGGAAGTAGAACTGCGGAACTCCCCGCTCGCCCACCTGAGCCAGCTCAAGCTCATATGCCTTTGGGTCCCAGGTCCATTCCTCGTCTTGGAGGATGTATTCCAGGACCTTAAAATCCTCCGGCTGTTTCAGCTTGTATTCGGTGTGGTACGCGGAAAGGCCCCACTCGTCGTAGCGCACCACCTCTGTGAGCTCTCCTACCGGCGTCCGCCAGAAGCGGCGAAGCCCCTTCTCGCCCTCCCACCGCTCTTCCACCTCCACCTTTCGGTAGCGCACCCGCAGGCCGTTGCCGAAGTAGCGTACCGAGGCGTAGCAGGTGTCGTAGACCTCCAGCAGGTCCTTGTCCTTCAGATGCTCCGGCAGAGTCCCCCGCTTCTGGTTCACTCTGTACCAGAACTCCAGGCGGGGTTGCCACACCACTCCGCCGGGGTCCTCCCCCCGGAACACCGCCAATATCCTCTCCCGGAAATGGGGTCCTTCCATGTTTTTGCCCTAACCAGGTGCTAAGCAGCAGGGGCGCAAAGCGGCTGCAGTCTCAGCAGGCCACAATTCCATCATCTTGCTCCATGTCCCAAGCCTGCCGGAAGCGGTTTCATTGAGGGCCTTCCAGGCCGAGCAGATTCCCACAGGACCTGCCAGGCACCTCCCTCCTGGCTCATCAGGGCGTGGAGATTGCTGAGGGCGCTTTGAGTGCCCTTGAGCCTTTCAGCCTGTGGGTTGACCCGCAGGCAGGCTGGATGGCGGGCTCAAATGGTGACCTACTGAGCTTGGGTCGTTGTTTCTAACGCCCAGAAAGATCCGTCGCTATCTCTCAACAGGACTCGACGCTCCCAACTGGCCAAGGCGAAGATCCGGAAATCTGGGGGACAGGCACCATCTTGACCACTGGGCACGACCCACCCGTTGCCTATAAGCATGTCGAAAGCCACATCTGCCCCCTCAGCGAACACGGTGTGCTTGACCTTTTCCTTGAAAGCTAGATCCTGTTTCCTATCATCCACAGAATGCTCTCCTTCACCTACTGGTAGATACCGGCAGGGCTGCATGGCTACGGCAGGTGCTCCGCTGCCCAGCCGATGTCTAGTTCCTCCAGCTTCCAGCGGTGGGGCATGCCGGCCTCCGCGTCCCAGCCCATCATCTGGTAGTAGAGGTGCTTGGCCTCCTCCAGCGCCTGGGGGTCAATGGCCGCCCCATCCTCGTGCAAGGGACCAGCAGTGGGTGGGGTGAAGAACCGTTCGGGCAGCCGGTCGTCATCGGCGGTCAGCCCCTCGCGCAGGTTGTAGATACGAGCCAGCGTGGCGATCCGCTCCCCACCCTTCATCAACTCCCACAGGCTGGTGTTCCAACCGGTGACGGCCCGCACAATCTCCACTGCCTGCCCGTAGTCGTAGGGCAGGAAGAGGCACAGCCCGATGGCATCCAGCGCGTTGCGCCACATCTGAAGGTACATGGCCGCCCGCACCTTGACTGGTCCCAGATCACCCAGGGGCATGGGCTCCAGCAGGCCCAGCATGTGCGCGGCCTGCAATCCTGGCCCCTCCTGGCTGTACCCGGTATCGTGGATGCCCGCACCGTGATCGGCGCCGTGGGGAGTAACGGCGTAGGTGAGCCCCAGACCCTGCTTAAAGCGCGGCTCGTGCATCCCCATCTCCACGCCCTTGACGTGGATAGCGTATCGCTCCGCGCCCTGGCCTATCCGCTGCGCGGCGATGCGGCTCCCCTCGGCCAGCAGGTCGCCGATCCCCTCCCGGCGGGCGATCTTCTCCACCAGGGCCACCATCGCTTCAGCGTTGCCAAAGGTGAGCTCGATTCCGTCGGTGTCCTTCAGAGTGAGGAGCCCGTGCTCGAAGCACTCCATGGCGAAGGCCACCGTTGCGCCGGTGGAGATGGTGTCCAGCGAATAGGCCTGGCACAGGGCATTGGCCCGCGCGATCGCCTTGAGGTTGTGGATACCGCAGTTCGATCCCAGAGCCGCCAGGGTCTCATACTCCGGGCCACCGTAGTCTGGATCCACGACGTAGGGCTCGGTCACCTTCACCATCTTCTTGCAGCGGATGGGGCAGGCGTAGCAGCCATCCATGCCCACGCCGATCCGTGCCTTCATTGTATCGGCGGAGATGTCCACCACCTCCACGAAATCCCCATCGCGGAAGTTGCGGGTGGGCAAATTTCCGCTCAGCCGACCGCCATCCATCCCCGCGCCGGTGCCGAACTGGTGCAGGCTGGCCGACAGAGTCTGATAGTTGTCCGCCAGCCAGCGGGCGATGGCGCGCACTTTCTCCGGGTCAGCCATTTCTGGGGCCTGCGTTCCCCGCACGACGATGGCTTTCAGGTTCTTGGAGCCCATCACCGCTCCCAGGCCAGTGCGGCCCGCGGCATCCTTCAGATCGTTGATAATGCAGGCGAAGCGCACTCTGTTTTCGCCACCGGGGCCGATCTGGGCCACGCGCACTCGCTCATCGTCCAGCTCCTTACGAATCATTTCCTGCGACTCCTTTGTCGGCTGGCTCCAGAGGTGCGTCGCGTCGCGGATCTCAACCCTCTCGTCAGTGATCCACAGGTAGGCCGGCTTCTCGGCCCGGCCTTCCACAATGAGCCCATCGTAGCCCGTGCGCCGGAACTCGGCTCCCCAGTGGCCGCCCACTTCGGCCTTGCCAAAGCCGAAGGTGAGGGGGGATTTGGCCCCCACGCTGTTGCGGCCTGCGCCGGCCAGCGGCGCGCCGGAGACGGGTCCCAGGGCGAAGATGAGCTTGTTCTGGGGGTCGAAGGGGTCAATCCGGGGCGGCACTTCCTTCAACAGGGTGTAGGCTATCAGCCCCGTGCCGCCCAGGTAACGGCGGGCGAAGTGCTCATCGCGCTCCTCAACGGAGATGTGGCCATTGGAGAGGTTGACTCGCAGGATCTTGCCTGTATAGCCGAAAGGCATTTGGCTCCTCCTTGATGTGAAATGGCAGTCAGAAACCCGGTATCTGGGAGATACCGGGTTTCTGGAGGCTATGGATACACCTGTCCAGCGGCCTCCAGCGCCTCCCCTCTGGGGAGGGAGAACCTCTCCTCGCGAAGCAGGTGCTCCAGCGCGCTGAGCAGCAGGAAGACATTCTCCCGTCGCGAGGAGTGGCCCATGAGTCCGATGCGCCAGATCTGGCCCCTCAAGTCCCCCAGGCCACCGGCGATCTCGATGTTGAATTCCCTCAACAGGCGGGACCGCACCCGCGCCTCCTCCACCCCTTCCGGAATGCGGACCGTGGTCAGGCTGGGGAGACGGTACGCCTCGGGCACCAGCAGTTCCAGCCCCATGGCCTCCAGTCCGGCCACCAGTGCCCGTTGGTTCAGCCGGTGCCGGGCGAAGCGGGCTTCCAAACCCTCCTCCTGAACCAGCCGCAATGCCTCGCGCAGTCCGTAGTTCATGGAGATAGGGGCGGTGTGGTGGTAGGTGCGCTCCTTGCCCCAGTAGCGCTGGATGAGGCTTAGGTCCAGGTACCAGCTCCCCACCGGGGTCCGTCGGCTGTGCAGCACCTCCTCGGCCCGGGGGCCGAAGGTGATGGGGGATAAGCCGGGTGGGCAGCTCAGACATTTCTGGGTGCCAGAGTAGCAGGCGTCAATGTCCCATGGGTCCACCCTCAGCTCCACCCCGCCCAGCGAGGTCACGGCATCCACGAGGAGCAGAGCCCCGTAGCGGTGGGCGATCCCGCTGATCTCCTCCAGGGGCTGCAGCACCCCTGTCGAGGTCTCGGCGTGGACGATGGCCAGTAGCTTGGTGGTGCCCTCCTGCAACGCGTCCTCTATCGGGTCGGGCTCGAAGGCCTGTCCCCAAGGGGCCTCGATGCGTTGAACCCATCCTCCGCAGCGGGGGACCATCTGGCACATCCGCTCGCCAAAGTACCCGTTGACTGCCACCAGCACCTCGTCCCCCTCTTCGATCAGGTTGAAGAGGGAGGCCTCCATCCCCGCGCTGCCGGTACCGGACAGGGGGATGGTCAGCTCATTCTCCGTCTGGAACACGAATTTGAGGAGCTGCTTGACCTCGTCCATCACTTCCAGGAAGGCGGGGTCCAGGTGGCCCACCAGCGGGGTGGCCAGGGCTTTGAGCACCCGGGGATGGACATTGCTGGGTCCGGGGCCCAGCAGGGTACGAACGGGGGGGTTAAGGTCTGTGTAGGGCATTCTGGTCTCCTTTCGCTATTTCTCTTCGATCTCCACGGACAGGAGTTTGTCGCCCGGCGGGGCGTCGGGACTGGGCTGCCGCTCCGTGAGCTGCTCCAGCACCTCCATCCCCTCCATCACCTGCCCAAATATAGTGTGTTTATCATCCAGGTGTGGCGTAGGGGCATAGGTGATGAAGAACTGGCTGCCGCCGGTGTGGGGCTGGCCCTTGTTGGCCATGGAGACCACCCCGGCCTTGTCGTGCCTGAGGTCGGGGGTGAACTCGTCCTCGATGGTGTACCCCGGCCCGCCGCCGCCCGCCCCGGTGGGATCGCCTGTCTGGGCCATGAAGCCAGGGATGACGCGGTGGAAGGTGATATGGTCGTAGAACCCCTGGCGGGCCAGGAACACGAAGTTGTTGACCGTCTGGGGGGCTTTGTCGGCGAAAAGTTGGATGCGGATGTCGCCCTTCTCGGTCTTGAGGGTGGCAAAGTACTGCTTGCTGGGATCAATCTGCATCGCCGGGGGCTTGTCCCATTGCAACCGTTTGGCCTGGGGTTTAGCCTGTTGGCAGGCCGCCAGCGCAACGAGGATCAACACCACCGCCAGGCACAATAGCGCTTGCTTTTGTCGCATCAGAAAGACCTCCTTCACCATGCTGAGCTACGGCCACGACATCGTCCATACCCCCCTTGAGGGCATCTCCAGTTGAATTATAGCACATTCCCCTTTTGGGGGAAACACCTCGCTCCGCCTGGTTGCTGTTTTCCCGCCCCTGTTGTACAATAGAAGTCCATCGAGCTTGTCACATCAACCTATCCCCAGAGAGCAACGCAACGCCATGTTCGAACTCGTCTTCCTCGGCACCTCGGCGTCGGCCCCCTCCATGCAGCGGGGCCTCTCCTCAGCCATGGTGCTGTACCGCGAGTACCGCTTCATGATAGACTGCGGCGAGGGCACCCAACGCCAGCTCCTCCAAAGTGGCCTGGGCTTCAAAAAGCTGGATACCATTCTTCTCACCCACGGCCATCTGGACCACATCCTGGGGCTGGGAGGGCTCATCTCCACCATGGCCCGCTGGGAGGCCGCAGAGTCGCTCACCATCTACGGGGGAAGGTGGACCCTGGAGCGGGTGGCCGATCTGATCTTCGGCGTGGTGTTGCGCGGTGCCCAGCCCCCTCTGCAGATTGACCTGGTGGACGTCAATCCAGGGGCCCTGCTGGAGGATGAGCACTTTACTCTGAGCAGCTTTCCCGTCACCCACCGGGGCCCCAGTTGCTTCGGCTACACCTTCGAGGAGAAGCCCCAGCGCCCCTTTCGGGTGGAGCAGGCGGAGCGGCTGGGGGTACCCGCCGGCCCGGAGCGCCGACAATTGGTGCGAGGGGAGACGATCACGCTGGCCGATGGCCGGGTCGTCCATCCCGATGAGGTGCTGGGGCCGCCCATTCCAGGGGCCAAGCTGGTCTTCGTGGGCGATGCCTCGCAGGTGGAGGACTTGGTGGAGGTGGCGGCAGGGGCTGATGCGCTGGTCATCGAGGCCACCTACATCGAAGACGAGAAGGAGTTGGCCATTCAATATGGCCACCTGGTAGCGAGTCAGGCCGCCTGGCTGGCTCGCGAGGCCGGGGCCAGGCAACTGATCCTCACCCACATCTCCCGGCGCTACCCCGACCACGTGGTTCTGCGGGAGGCGCAGCAGATCTTTCCCAACACGGTTATCGCTCAGGACTTTGACCGCTTCCAAGTGCAGAAAATAAGAAGTAGTTCTCCCTCACAGACTTACGATGCTCTCTGTGAGCGTGGTAATTGGTAAGAAGATGGATTGCCGCCACAAGAGCAGTGCTCATCGCCCTCAAGCATGTCTGCTCGTTTCTCAACCTGTCTATACTACAGTCACTATCCCCACACTAGCGCGTTAACCGTCACCTCACCCATCCGGTACTGCTGGTGGAGAGATCGCGGGTTTCTACTTGCGGCTAATTCACAGCGAAAAGCCGCATAGAGTAAGAGGCAGGTAAGTTGAATAGCGATGGCAGGGGTTCAGATCCGCCTCCTCGACAGGCGAGAAGTTGCCAGTTCCGTCAGTATAGCGCAGCCAGACACCACTGCCCCGGTAGTTGCCTCTCGGCACCATCCATGTGAAGGGGGACTGCACCAACTGCGGGTCGGTGAAGATGTACACCCCGTCCACATAGACGTCGGCCTGCCCGCTGCGCCAGAAGTTGAAGAATAGGAAGACGTCGTCGGGGTTGGTGCGAAATGTGAAAGTGATGGGGAACTCCTGGTAGATATTGGCGGATGCAAAGTCAGTCCCCTTCAGGCTGAGGGGGCCGTACTCCGTGCCACCGCCCTTGACCGAGATGCGGGTCACCTCACTGGAGAGCGTGTTGTCGCTCGCCTTGAGCCGGAAATAGGCGACGAAGGGGCTGTCCTTGAGAAACCTTGTATCCCAGACCCAGGCGAAGGATTCGCCGTCTCCTGGCCGGAGACGAAAGGCAGTACCGCCTAAGGCGTCGGGATCACTCACCCGTTCACCATTGCCCCACCAGAGGGTGAAGGTATCGAAGGTATCATCAGCGAACCAATTCTGGCTGAATTGGACGTAGGGCAGGCTACCACCGTCCAGCCTGTACAGCGTGACCTGGTCGGTGGTGGAGGAGGCCAGGTGCAGGCCCAGCTCCTCCAAAGGGGCGCTCTGGCCCAGGTAGATGGTGTCGCTGGCGATGGTGGTACGCCCCATGGCGTCCCGGGTCTTGACATACACGGTCCGCCAGCCGGTGTCCGGCTTCAGGGTCCAGGTCTTCTCAGCGCTGTACGGCTCCCATGACGCGCCAGTGAAACATCGGTCGTTAGCCACCATCATCTCGGTGGCCGGTCCTAGCCCAGCGAAGCCCCCACCTCCGCTTCGGTCGTAGATGTAAAGGTTGACGCTGGGGGAGGTAGTGGTGATGGCTTCGTACGCAATGACCAGGGGTGGATAGACAGCGTCCTCGCCAAAATCCTGGGTCACGTATCCTCGGCCGTCACTGTCGCGGCGATAGTACCCCAGGCCCACCTCACGGGAGTTGGGGTCGAGAAGGTTAGCCCGATGGCCCTCGCTGGCCATCCAGCCCTCGATGGCGTACTCTGGGGTCACGTAGCCGCAGAAACAGTTCTCCGCACCGCAGCCACCCTTGTAACCAAAGGCTGGGACCCGTTCCGAAGGCCAGCGTCCCAGTGTGTCCTGGTGACCGCAGTAGCCGCCAGGGCGGTTCTCCACTGAGTCCCAAGAGAACCAGCGAGCGGCCTCAGTCATCTGGGCGTTCCAGCGCAGGGGAGGTACACCGTTGTCCCGCCGGGCCAGGTTGCCCAGGTAGACCGTGCACATCTCATCGTAGACCAGGGAGGCTGGTTGGGGCGGCGGGCCAGAGCCCTGGATCAGCACCGGCTGCCCGCTTACAATGCAGATAGCCAGAGTCATCAGTAGAATGCTGAGCGGTCGAAATCCCGCTTTCATAGTCATTCGGTACTCCTTTGCACCAGGATGTGAACAACCTGGCTTGAGGTACTTTGGATTCTATGATTGCAGCCTCCTTCCGTGGCTGGGAGTGGAAAGCAAAAGTGCCACAAGGCCCAGAGGTCAGAGCTATAAGCCGACATCCTTCACGATCAAGGGCAAGTAGACTCGATGGCATCCTCTCCCCTGATAATACTCATCTGCTCCGATGTCCACCCAGCACCCATCCGGTCGTGGGTCACCATCAATGTCGGTAGTAACACCCGCATCCACGCCAGTGTCAATCGCCGCCGAACCAGAACTGATGTGATAGTCCCCTGCGTCGGGGTCCACAAAGGCCGGATCGCCAGAGACATTGACCGTTCCGGTGAGGATGGTACCCGCTCCACCAGTGTCCTGCCCATTGCCATACCACAGGGTGCCCTCCAGCGTGGCGGTGTTCCCTGCTGTGACGGTGATACCCACACTGTGGCTGACCAGGATAGTGTTGGTCAAGGCGACAGCGCTATAGTTGTCATCGCCGTCGTCGATGACATAGACACCACTGCCGTCGCCGCCGCTATTGCGGGCCAGGGTGGTATGCAGCAGGCGGCAAGAGGAAGCATAGACGTACAGTCCGCTGCCTGCGCTATTGCCCTCATTATCGAAGACCATATTGTTAGTCAATGTGGCGTCGCTATACCACAGGTACAGCCCGCCACCGTCTCGGTTGGCAGTATTGAAGGCAACGGTGTTACTGGTGAGCCTAGCGTCGCCAAACTCCAAGAAAGCCCCACTGCCATCCCATTTAGCGGTGTTGGAGATAACAGTGTTACTAATGAGTGTAGCATCGCTATTGTACAGATAGAGCCCACCGCCGTTATGGGCGGCGATATTGGAGACAATTGTGTTGCCGGTGAGTGTAGCATCGCTATCGTCGCCCAGGCACAGCCCACCACCGATGACAGTGGCGGTGTTGGAGGTAATAGTGTTGTCAGTGAGTGTAGCATCGCTACCGTACAGATCCAGCCCACCGCCATAGCCGGCGGTGTTGGAGGCGATGGTGTTGCCGGTGAGTGTAGCATCGCTATCGTACAGATCCAGCCCACCACCGGAGAAAGCAGCAGTGTTGGAGATAATAGTGTTGCCAATGAGTATAGCATCGCTATCGTACAGACACAGCCCACCACCGTCACCCCACTCGGCAGTAGCGGTGTTGGAGATAACAATGTTGCCGGTGAGTGTAACATCGCTATCGTACAGATACAGCCCACCACCATCAAACTTGGCAGTGTTGGAGATAATAGTGTTACTGGTGAGCGTAGCGCCGCTATCATACAGATACAGTCCACCACCCCAGACGGCGGTGTTGGAGGCGATAGTGTTGCCGGTGAGCGTGGCACGGCTGGTGTGCAAGAACAGCGCGCCGCCCCGGTAAGCGACGCCTCGGTAAGGGGGGGCATTGCTGAATATCTGGTTATTGCGTATGGTGGCTGTGGCAGTGATGATATACACTCCGCCACCCGCATCATCTTCCCATTGATCGCCCCCCAACCCTTCCGCATCTCCACCAGTAATGCGTAGCCCTTCGATGGTGGGGCTGATGTTCCCTGTGATGTAG
>Ga0116202_10002850_pt1 | contig 10372 bp, 4 predicted proteins | sample LakKivw325mmetaG_FD_94479 | JGI IMG/M metagenome (GOLD analysis project Ga0116202, IMG submission 94479) | Anoxic lake water microbial communities from Lake Kivu, Rwanda to study Microbial Dark Matter (Phase II) - Lake Kivu water 325m metaG | ecosystem: Environmental > Aquatic > Freshwater >... | reverse complement strand
GACTGTAATCGTAGTGCGGATTGTAGGGCGACGGGCGCGCACAATGACGCACGTAATCGGCGGGCACAATCTGGCGGTCGCGCCAGCGGCCTTCACGGAGGAGCAGATAACCGAAGCGCAGCATGTCCGTGGGACGCGGCGCGATGTTGCCGCCGCCGGGCGTGTGTGGGTTGTTGGCGTCGCGCCAGTCCCAGCGACCCCAGCCGAGCGGACGCGCGATTTTTTCCTCCACATAATCCTTCAACTCGCACCGCATGACGTGGCGCAGCATCACCGAGCCGAGATGAATCGAAGCCGTGGCGTAGGAGTAACCACCGCCCGGTTCGCACCACAATGTCCGCGTGTTGAGTTTGCCGTCCACTTGGCCGAAGGCCATCGCATCGGTCGAGGCGACTTGGCCGTCGGGACCGGCGGGGCTGAGCGTCACGGGCTGATGATTCACCATCGAGCCGGGGTTGTTGCCGCGGATGCCGGCGGTCATCGCGAGCAGTTGGCCGAGCTTGATGTCCGCTTTGCGCGGATCGCTCAACGGAAACATCTCAGCGGGAAAATAACGCGGCGTGAAGACCTTCTGCTCAAGGCCGTCGGGAAACAATTCGGGCCGCTCGCGCAGGAGGATGCCGATGGCGATGCTCGTGAACGATTTTCCGATGGAGGCGTTGACCGGGTTGGCCTCGTGGTGGGCGCGGCCAAAGTAGCGTTCATAGACGAGCCAACCCCGGTGCAGCACGAGCAGGCCGCCGTTCTTGGTCGTGCGCTTCGCAAACTCGAATGCGGCATCGAACCGCGCGTCATTGGAGCGGGCACGCCAGCCGCCTTCGCTGTCCGGCGGCGGAAAATAATCGCCTGTCATCGAAGTGACTCGCTCTGACGTGATCTTCTTCAACGCGGCGTAGTAGAGCGAATCATCCGCCGCACCATCGAAGTGGAACGGGAAGGTTTGATTGTGTTTCTTCAACATCAACCCGTAGCCCGCGCCGTGGGCGATGCTGGCCTGCATGGCCACGACGGCTTTTGCGCCGGTCTTGTCGTCCTCGTTGCAGACAACCGGTTTGCCAAATCGTTTCAGCGCCGTGATACGCGCCGGGATTTGTTCGACCTTCGTGCCGTTCCAGTGCGGTGTGAGGAAATCGCACACCTCAGCGACCTCAGCGTGGACTTTGCCGTCGCCGTAACCGCTGGCCGTCACCAACAAGCCCGGCGCTGTCTGTTTCGCGAGACGAATGAGCGACGCCATGCCTTTCGGATCGCGGATGAGCGCGTGAGCAAAACCTTTGTGCGGATACTCGTTGGCGATTTCGAGCAGCACGTTTTGAAAGCCGCGCTCCCGCACCCAACGCGCCGCGTTCACCACACCCGCGCGCACCGTCGCCTCGTCACACAGAATCCTCGACTGGCGTTGATAGTAGAGACCGAGAATCACGGCCACGCGGTGGCGATCGCAGGAGCGGATCACGCGCTCGACGCGTGCCAGGTAGGTTGGCCGCAAACCACCGTCCGGCTCGAACGCCGAGTTTACCGCGCCTTCGTAGCCCGGCATCCCGCCTTCCAGGCAAATCGTGAACGCATTGACGCCGTGTGCCACGTAGTCGCCAATCCGGGAGATGAACCGGTCTGTGTTCGCTTCCGCATCGAAGTCCGGTTTGCCGCGATCCTCGAACGTGGCGTTGACCATGCGTACGTTCATCAGCAAGCCTTCGGCGGCGCTGTTCGGATTGGTCAGTTGGCCATTGATCGTCCAGCGGCCTTCGCGGAGAGCGACCTTCGTCGTTTTTCCCGCCGCCACATCGCCGAACGTCAGCGATGAAGACACCAACAGAAGGAGCAGGCGCAGTTGTCGCAAACGAATCATTGGGGGAGAGGATAGCCAGTGCCGACCGGCAAGCCAACTCCGAAAACACACTGCTCGATAATCTCACACTTGCACAAGTGTGGAATTTCAAATCTCGTCGTGCTGTTCCGGTCTTGTTCCGGATGCGCTGATGCTCAATGTTTCGCGGCCAGAGTCGGCTATCCCCAAGCGGACGATTATGAGCATTTACCATAACGGAGTAACGATCGTTACATTGTTATGGTAGAAGCCGCCGTTGGGAAACATCCGGCCGAATCACTTCAGCGTTGCTTTGCGCACGGAGAACGAATCATCGCCAGAAAACACCAGATGCAGCATGTGCCCGTCGGCGCTCATCCACTTTGTCGGGAAACTGGCGCTCTCGCCGGGCTCGACGTCCCACGTGTCGGTGGCGAACACAGTCGTCCACGGCCCCCACGGCTCGGGCGCTTCGTAGATGGCCAAGCCCCGATGATCGAGTTGAGTCTGGCACCAGAGATACCGTTTCAAACCGGCATTGAACGTGACGCCCGACCTGTAACACGCGCCGGGTCTCTCCAAGACGGCGCTGCGCTGTGTGATGTCTTTCGTCCAAACCGACGGTCGCACGAAAAACTCGTAGGCGGCGCGGTCGCGCAGACGATTCTTCGGAACGCGCGCGAGCACCATCCGGTCGGCGGGTTTGTAGGCGCTGTCGCTGTCGTGCGAGTAAATGTAAACGAACTCGTCACGAGCACCGGCGTAGTTCTTCCCAAAATTCAGAAACGTGGGACAACCGAAACTGGTGGTGAACTTCCAGTCGGCCCACGACCACGTCGCGCCGTGGTCGGTTGACCAGCCAAGTTGCGAATTGCCGGCGTTGCGAACGAGCATGTAGAGAACGCTGTCCACGGAAAGCATCCCGCTGGCTTTGCGACCGCGTTTGCCGTCGCCTTTGGCCTCAGCGGTTTCGGAACGGAGGTTCACGCAGCGAATATCCGGCGGAGTGCCGGTGATTTTCGCAAGGCCGAGGCTGAGTTTCTCTTTCAGGAACGGCACGAAACCGTTGCCGTCGCCGTAGGCGGTGTAGAGCGCGTCGTCGTCGGCCCACGTCATCGGCCAGTTGTCGCTGCCCTTGGCTTTGCGGATGATCGTTTCTTTCGGCGCCCACTCGATGCCTTGCCGGAACGTAGGAGGGGCCTCAGTGCCCCGACCCATTTCGGTCGGGACACTGAGGTCCCTCCCACATTTTACGGAGACGCAGATCGGTTGGAGGAACGGCCTGAGCACATCGTAGTGGCCGGCGTCTTTCTTGCGCGGCAACGATTTGCCGGCGCGTGCGACGACGATATCGAGGCTCGGAATCACAACGATGAGACTGTCGTACAGTCCCCATGTCCAGAACGCGTCGCGCGGCACGCCGGGCAGCGTGCCGTCGCCGTTGTTCCACCAGAGCAGGCTGTAGTGCTCGGAGGCGTTGCCGTGGATGTCGGCGTGTTCCGGCAAGCCGGCGAGTTCCTTCGCTGGCGAGCGAACGAGACGGACGAAATCCGCCGGGATGATTTGCCGGTCGTTCCAACGGCCTTCGCGCAAATAGAGCAAGCCGAATTTCGCCATCGCCTCGACGTTGGCGCTGACGCCGGAGCCGAACTCGCGACGCGGGATGCCATCGAGTTCGTGTGGGCGATAAGAGTTATTGCGCCAGCGCAAATCCTCACGGCCAATGCCGATGGGGCCGAACACGCGCTCGAACATCAACTCCGCCAAGTCGCGCCGATACACGAGCGTCAGGCAATCGGCGAGCCAGTTCGGACCGCCGTCGCTGTAATGCCATTTCGTGCCCGGCTCGAACAACAGCTTGCCGAACCCGCCGGGCTTCTCGAAGCCGGCGGTCTGCATCGCCAGCATCCGCAACGTGATCTTGTCGAGCCAGCCGGTCCGCGCGTTCTCGTCGGGAGGCACGCCGAAGGATGGACAGAACTTCTTCGCCGGGTCGTCGAGCTTGACTTTGCTGTCCATGAGGGCGAGACCGAGCACGGTGACGCCGAAGGATTTGCTCGTGGATTTCAGGTCGTAAAGCTGTTTCTGGTCGCCCCACGCGAGGATTTGTTTACCGTGCTGGATGATGCAGCCGGAGCCGCCGCCGGTGAGCGCGTAGTCGCGGGCTTCGTCCATGCCGGTCTCGACGGCGGCAACGCACAACAACAGGATTGTCAGAACGCCTGTGTTCATGGTTGGGGTGGCTCGGTGAGTTTCCACAATTCAATGCCGGAGAGATTGGCCGCGCCGCCTTTGGTAGTGAGATCGAGTGAACCATCCGTAACGCGGGCAATCCACGGGCCGAGGCGTCGCCAATGGCCGGCGTTGCCGCTGGCGTAGTCGCGTTCCACCAAACGTCCTTCGAGGTGGAAGCTCAGGTTCTCCGAACGGTTGTCCTCGAAAATCCAAGCGAACACCGCATACGTGCCCGGCGGAAGTTTCCGGAACGACACTTCCAAGTTCCGGCTGAACCGGAACGATGTGAGCATGGCCGCACGAACAGCATCCACCGACGGCTGCGACTTCACGTCCGCGGTCACCAACGCTTTGCCATTGCAGACAAAACCAGACGCGCCATCGCCGTCCCAGCGTTGGCCATCAATCTCCACCGCTTTGCCGTTGACGTTGACGGCGCGCTGAAACACCCACGGCCCCGATGGCGGCGTCACCGGTTCGCCGCGCACTTTCAGGATCGCGCGCCGATAGCCGACCAGCGGCGGTTGACCGGCGTCGGTGACTTCCAGAATCACATGAATGGTTCGGCCCGACGCGTCGGCGGGAATCGTCACGACCGCCTCGGACGTCTCCGCATCACGAATCGGAGGCACGTCCCAGCAGGTGCCCGCCTCCACATACATCCACCAGCGGAACTTCAGCGCGTGGCCATCCGGGTCGGAAGACCCGGCGGCAGAGAGTTTCACCGCTGCTTTCGGGTCAACCTCGATTGGCAGCACCCGGCGCGTTTTGTCGCCGTTGAGCAACACGACGGGAGCGTGATTGGCTTCGGCAACCGGTTTCACACACCAATCCATGCGCGCTTCAAATTCGTTTTGGTACGCGGTCCGCCAGCGCTGGATAGGGTAAAGCATGTCGGGCGCGCCGTCGCGAAGGTCCTTGGCGGAAACATACTCGTTGCCGCGTCCGCTCCGCTCGAATCGCCCGCCCCAGTTGCCCCACTCCGGATGCTCCGGGTCGCTCAGGCCGTTGGGCAGCACGTAGAAGAACGCCGGGGTGTCGCCTTCTTTCACGCCGGACTTGCCGGAGGCTTTGGGCGGATAGATCGAACCGAGCAGGCCGTGACCGGTGCGGACGTTGCGTTCGAGCCATTCGGGCGACACCAGCGATTGATCGCCCTCCTTCCAGATGCCCTTGAACTGGCCATTGGAGAAAATCCAAAATATGTCCGGATGATGTTCCTTGACCCAAAGGGCCGTGCGATCCTGATCGGCGATGGAATGAACACGAATCTTGCGTTTGAACGCCGCCAACTGTTCGGGCGTGCGTGTGGTCTGCACTTTCCAGATGGCTTGGGCCAGTTCGCGCGGCCCGCCCCAGATCGAGAACCACACCGGCCGCGGGTCGTCACGGTCGAGCACCTGAATGATCCAGTCTGACGCCTCCGAGTCGCGCCCCGGACCGACGGCGTGCGGGTCGCCGTTAGAGCCGTCCTTGATCAACTTCTTCAACTGCTCGTGCGACGGATAATTGGCGCGATGCCTGAGCAGGTTGGGCAACACCTGCCCGTAAGCATCCACCGCCTTGTGGAGCAATTCGGGGTGCGTGATCTTGTAATGTCCGTGACCGAAGCCGGTGCAAAGTCCCTCGACATCGAAATCGCACGCATAGAGCAGAAACCGGACGATGGATTGTTCGTCGTCCGGGTCGCCGCCGATGTCGGTCATCACGACGTGGCGGGTTTTGTGTTCGGCGGCGAAGACGCTCCCCGCGACGTTGAAAAGAAGAACGCACAACAGGAAACTCGTTGTTTTCATGTCATTTCATGCACCGGGTTGGATGAGTCTGATTACAGCAAGCCAATCCTCATGTGGGTCCGACGGCGGCTGCCCCACCGGCCTTTTCGCTCCGCCACGAATGATCTTGACCGGACCATCCACCATCGCGCCGCCCGTTCGGGGGTTGAACCACTGCACGGCGAACGCGCCTTCGATGCCCGCAAGATCAATGTCAGTCGTTCCGCCATCGGGCAAATAAACGAGATACACCTGACCGCGTTTCGCCAGACAGAAACGAGTGTTGGCGTTGTCCGGATTTCCAACGCACGCGTCGGCGTTCTGCATTTCCCAGAACGGAATCCGGTTGGCCGGGAAAAACTCCAGCGCGATGCGGCAGAAGTTCCACGACTTGTCGCGGCTGCGCCAGTCTTCGCACACCAGATCGTTTTGCGGCAGCTTGTAGCCGAAATAATATTCCACGCCCGCGCCGCCCGCCATCAGCGTGCCCCACAAACAGAGCTTCCGAATGTCGTGCAACGTGTAGGATTTGCCGTCTTTGCCCACGGCGTTGCCATCGAACCCCTCGTAGCCGGGATCGGGCGGCACGCCCAGTTCGGCGGGGTTTTGCTCGTCGTTGGCAACGACCCACGGCTTGCCGGCGCGCGCGGATTCCGTCACCCACTTCAGCGTGCGCTGGTGCGCCTGACTCCACGCATTCTGCAACGACGCGCCGGTGAGAACCGACTTGCCGCCGATCAGTTCGGGGTAAACCTTGTCCTGCCAGTTCGGATAGGTGTGCACCACGATGAGATGCTGATACGGATCGGTGTCGTGGATGTATTGCGCCATCGCGCGTTGTTGGGCGGCCGATTGCGTGTTTTCCTCGCCGAGGTTCCAGTTCAACGCCAGCGCGTGCCCGAAGCGGGCGATCAATTCGCGGCAATACAGTTTGCGCTCCGGGCCGAGGTCGCCGCCGTCGAGTGACTGTGCCGCGCCCGGGCCTTTCGAGTCATCGTTCTCGTTTTCCTGCATCTTGAAGTGGAGGTAAAGGCCGCGCGCGGTGGCGTGGTCGAACACGATGCCCCACTGGTCGAGCTTCGAGCAATCGTAGTGTAGTTTGTCGTCGCGCTCCACGAACGGCCAGACGCCGTCGCCGTCGCCGCCGGCGTTGTAGGTGAGGAACGAAAACGCATTGCAGCCTTTGCCGGAGAGATAATTGAGCGCGCCGATCAGTCCTTTGCCTTTGCCGTTCTTCCACGACGGATCGCCATCGCGCCAGTCGCGGGCATGCGGTTGCCAAGCCTTCAGCGGCACATTTTTCTTGCGCGTTTCTGTGCCGTCAAAGTCCGAATACGCCAGCAACGTCTCCGGCGCATCGGCCCCGGCCTTCAAAAAATATTCCCCGGTGCCGGCGAATCGCAGGTAGTGTTTGCCGACGTATTGCAGGCGTCCTTTGGTCTTGCCGGTCGATGCCACGTTGAAACTGCCGCTGAGGCCGTTGAGCGGTTTCACCGGCTCGCCGGTGGCGTCACTGACGGCAACGTGTTTGCCCTTCACGAAAAAAACGACGTAGCTCCATTTGCCCGGTTTGTCCGGCGAGAAATGAGCGCGCCATTTGTTGCCGGCGTTGGCGGACGTGTTCGCGGCGGCGCCGTCGGCAGCGAAATATCCCGGCACCACGCAGCGCGGCGCGCCCGACTCATGCGCGAACGTGACCGCCAGACGGTAATCAGTGAACGGATTGGTATCGTTGTCGCGCTCGCGCGCAAACGGGCCATCGAATGTCAGCGTGACCTTGTGCCATTGTTTCAACTCGCCGGTCACAACGAGCCTGCCGTCATGCGCGGTCGCGTTTGCGACGACCAAACTGACAAGCACGATCGGCAGAAACTCCAGCAGTTTTGTCGCAACGCGCGGTTTCATGGCTGACTCTTCAGATAGAGAATCGCTGCTCCTTCGAAGGGAGCCGTAAATGTGCGCGACGCGCCTCCTTCGACCTTGTCACCGGCAACGCTTTTGTTTTGTGTTGGATTAAACCATTCGACGGCGAGTTTTCCCGGCGACGCTGACAGATCCACGGTCATCTCGCCGCCGTTGGGCAGATAGACCAGATATTCTTTGGCGGAAGCGAGACAATAGCCGGTCGAGGCCAGCTTGGGTTCCGGTTTTGTTCCGGCAAGGTTCATCCGCTCGGCAAACCGTCGCGTCTGGCCCATCGCCTGGCGCACGCCGTCCCACTTCGGGTCGAGTTGGGGCGGGCTGACGAGATGGTCGGTCCAAGTTGTGCGCTTCTTGCCCTTCACATCTATGATCTCGACGCGGTTGTAAGGGTCCATGAAGATTGGGTTCAAGCCGCGCAGGAAACTTTTCCAGACCCACTGCGGATTGCCGCCGATGCCCCAGAGATGATCCGTGTCCGCGAGGATGACCTTCGAGCCGGCGGCAGCCGGCGGGTTGTCGCGGTAGCCGCCTGCTGGATTGGGCGAAATCCAGTCGGCGGGACCGGCAAACAACACGGTGTTGGTGCCGCGTAGTTGCGGTTCGCGCGCGTATTGGAATGTCATGCCGACCGGGTGTTGTCTCCGCAGGCGCGTTTCTTCGGCGTGGATGAATCGGATGAAGTGGTAGTGCCATTCGGTCGAGTAGGCGCCGGCTTCGTTGGCGATTTCGTAGAGGACGTTGTCGAGGTCGTTGAGGGTCTCGATGACCTTGCGAACGTAGGCTTCCTGAACGGCGGTCACCGCCGGCACTTGCAGGGTGTGAATCTCGATGCCGCGTCCGTCGCTGTCGGGATCGCCGTTGATGCTGTTGATGTTGTTGGTGGCGTGGAACGGGTGACCATCCCAACGCCACGGCGCGCCCGACTCGCGCGGCCCGTGTCCTTCAAAGAGCATCACGGCCACGTAGATGCCCCGGCGCGCCGCCGCCTCGACTCGTTTCCGCAAGCGGTCGAAGTAGGCGGGATCGAATTTCGACAAATCAAACTTCGGTTTGCCGTCGAGCGCGTTGCCCGGTCCGGTGCGCGGCCACGGGAAACCTTGCGCGTATGTCAGTTTGCCGTCGTAAGTGTATTTGGTCAGTTCCCATGTCCACAGCCGGATGAAGTTGTGATGATGTTTTTCAAGGAAGTTGAGATACGCATCGAAGTCGAACGCCGATGGCGGGTCGGTCGGCCCCATGTCCTTGAGATTGTTCCACGTGTGCGAGCCGGTCAGGTAGATGGCTTTGCCGGTGTCGTCGGTGAAGTAGCGCGGATTGTCGGGATGGATGCGCAGCACCGCTTCGGCAGCGGCGGCGATCATCAAACCCACAACGATGAAGCAGCAGCGATATTTCATGGACGGACGACGTTGTTGTTCTCGACCACGTTGCGGCAGGCGCGAGTGACGATTGGACGATTCAGGTCCAAGCCGTCCTCGGCAGGCTCGTGGCGTTTCAGGTTTGTCTGTTTCAACAGATTGCCGGTGAGGGTGAGGCCGTCCACGCCTTGCACGACGATTCCGCTGTAGGCGCATCGCTCGATGGTGTTGTTGCGGATCGTGATCTTTGTGTTCAACGGATGCGTCTTGGGGCCGGAGACGCGAATCGGCACGGCATCGCCCGGCGCGATGGGATTGTTGCAAATGCCGATCAGGCGGTTGTTCTCGATTAGGATGTCCTTGGCGAACGTGCCGATGAGCCACGAGGTCGAGGGGCCGAGGTTGAGCCGGCCACCGGCCTCGAAGGTGTTGTTGCGGATGACGCCGCGCTCGCCGGTCACCAGAAGGGAACGCGCCCAGCCGGCATAGAAGAAACAGTTCTCGATCCTGAAATCAGCGGCCGCGGGACAATCCCCGTGCATGATCAAATCCATCGGCTGCAACTGTAGCGGCGTTGCGAGCGTGGCTTTGTAGAATTTCGTAGGGCCCCACGCGAACCGCCGGCGCGCCGCCTCCTTTTGGGCAAGCCCTTGCTCCGTGTACGGCTCAATGCGTTGAATCCGCGTGCCGCCTCGCGGCGCCAACGTGGTGAGATCGTAAAACGCAACGGCGTGTCCCGCCGCCAACAAGATCGGCAGGCTGGCGCTACGTTGGGCGACGATGATTTCCGCCGGTGCCACCTGTTTGACGACGAGCGGATCGTGGGTTTGCACGGCCACGCTGTCGTCCATTGTCCCTTCAAACACGGAATTGATGACGGCAAAACCTTTGCCCGCGGTTTGGACATACAGGCCGGCGGAATTCGTCACAGGAAGCCGCCGGGTGTTGGGCCGACGCATGATCTTGACCGATTCATGAACAGTTCCCCGGCCGCCAGCGGCTGCCGAAAACCGGTCGGCAGTCGCGTCCGACGCCGCGGCGTAGATCGTGACGTTCTCGAAGCGGACATTGTCGCAATACGACATCGCAAAGATGGAGCCGCCCCAGCGCGGGCACAATGCAATCGCGTCGCCGACCGCGATGCCCGTCGCCTGTGGTGTCTTGTGTCGCAACACGGTGCCGCACTCATACAAACCGTTGCCGAGAGGCTTGATCGGCCTGCCGCTGACAAACCCGGCCGTCCAATCGTTTCGTATCACGCGGCCACGCGT
>Ga0116202_10002849_pt1 | contig 10372 bp, 11 predicted proteins | sample LakKivw325mmetaG_FD_94479 | JGI IMG/M metagenome (GOLD analysis project Ga0116202, IMG submission 94479) | Anoxic lake water microbial communities from Lake Kivu, Rwanda to study Microbial Dark Matter (Phase II) - Lake Kivu water 325m metaG | ecosystem: Environmental > Aquatic > Freshwater >... | reverse complement strand
TGTCTGAAAATTCACCACAAAGGCACCAAGACACTAAGAAACACAATAATTGGCTTGCTTTTTATGGCGCTTCGTGCCTTTGTGTCTTGGTGGTGATACTCTCATCCCGATTTTTAAGACACGCTCTGAGAGAATAGGCCGGGTTCCCGGCCCGGCGGCCTGCGAGGCCGCCCTACTTTTTCTCGAGGTGTTTGTCAATCTGGTAAGCCAACTTGGCGACGGCGGCGGCCATCGGCGAGTCGGGCTTATGCAATAGCAGCGGCACGCCACGTTGGATGGCCTGGGGCAGGGCCGGCTCGTAGGGAATCTGCGCCCGCACTGGTCGCCGGAGCGCCTGCTCCACTGTCTGGACGGCGAGGGGCGGTTGTGGTGTGTGTTGGTTGAGCACGAGCCACAGATTGTCATCCTTGTGGCCCAGAGCGGCTAACGCTGGCAGACTGGTTAATGTGGTTTGCAAAGCCTGCACTTCCGCCGCGACGACGATTATCACCAAATCGGAGACGGTGAGCATCGTTGTAGTCGCCTCGTCCAGCGAGGAGGCGGTATCGGCCACGATGTATGGGAAGCGCCCTTTCAGCAGCGAGGTGAGGCGTTTCACTGCCTGACCACTGCCAGGTGAGGGCATCATCGGCCGGGGAGGAGCGGCCAGGACGCGCACGCCGGAGGAGTGTCGCACCAGGTATGGCTCGAGGGCTTTTTCGTCTGGTTCGACCTCTGCTCCCAACAGGTTTGCCAGGGTGAGTTGTGGCTGCAGGTTGAGCATCAACGTCACGTGCCCGGCCAGCAGGCTCAGGTCCAGGATGACTATCTCTTCCTTGCGCAGGAGGGCGAAAGCCACCGCCAGGTTCACCGCCAGGGAGGTGACGCCGATACCACCGCGCAGACTGAACACGGTGACTATCCGGCCTTGTGGGCGCTCCACCGGCAGTGCGGCGGCACGCGGCCTGGCCAGCACCTCTCGGGTCAGGCGAATAAGCTCATCGGGCATGACGGGTTTGACCAGGTACTCGTCGGCGCCGGCTTCCAACGCCGCTTCCCGGTCAACGGTCTGGGCCCGGGCGGTCAAAATGATGATGGCCATGTTCGCCGTGCGCGGGTCGGCGCGCAGGCGGCGGCATACCTCGTAGCCGTCCATGTCGGGCATCATCACGTCCACGATGGCCAGGTCAGGCGGGCTGGCCTGGGCTTTTTCCAGGCCTGAGCTGCCGTCCCCGGCCAGAGTGACCTGAAATCCGGCCTTGCTCATGGCGAAATCCAGGAGCTTGAGCACACTATGGTCGTCGTCAATGATCAGCACAGTGGGCATGGTTCCCTCCCCTCATGGGCGTGGCTCCCGCAGCGGCAGCTGTGGAAAGCCGCCCTGCGGCTGAGCGCCGAAAAGCCGGGATTCACTCGGCCTGCTCAGGTTGGTCGTTGGCACAGAACATAGTGATAAGCAGGCGATTCACCAGAAACGATTCACCGCTGAACGTGTTATCGGGGAAATTAGCCACTCGCGCTAAAGGTTCGGTCAGAACGACGAAATCGTCCACGTTGGTCACCAGGAAGGTGTACAGGTCCAGCTTACTGGCAGTACGCACCTTGCCCTGCACCTCGAGGGCGGGCAGGGTTAAGAACACCTGATATAATAGTTTGCCGCCGTAGCGATAAGCTCGCTGGCCGGATGGCCGGCTCTCCTCCGCTGGCACGACGGCGAAGGATATGGAATCCTTGCGCAGCAGAGCGACGTGATGGCTGCCCACGATGTAACCGGGCTGGCTGATGCGGGAGATGTAGGCGTCGAAAATTTCGATGTACGACACACGCTTGTCGTTGAGGATGTCGTTCACCGTGCGGTTGCGCACGCTTATCTGGGCCGAAACGCGGTAGTCACCGGAGAAGAAGTCCACGGTGACGTAGCCGCTGGGTCCGGCACTGACGACTGTTTGTTTCATCACTACCTCCTTCCCCCGCTTGTACTGTGCTCTCGTTCAAGAAACGATGACTACTTCCTGGGCGGTTGCCTTTTCCACCTTTCCGCCGATAGAGGCGTGTACCCGCGCTCCTAGCTTCCCCTCCCGTATTTCACCTATCAGGTCACCCGCGGATACGGCATCGCCAGCGCGCACTACCGGCCAGGCCGTCTCGCCGATGTGCTGTCGCAAGGGGATGGCCACGCGCTTAGGTCGGTAATCGCCGTGGTCCAGCGGACATTCGAGTCCGGCGTATGCCGTCAATCCCAGCCGCGCGATCAACCGCTCGGTGGGCACGCGGCGGAACTCGCGGAAAGGGTGTGAGGCCAGGTCGGTTCGTTTGTGTGCGACGTTACGCCAGCCCTGGGCAGCAAGTTGCCGTTTGACTTCTTTGTAGTAGGCACAGGGCGAAAGTTCCAGCGGGCAGGCGAATGCCTCGCACAGGCGGCACTCACAGCACAGCACGGCGGCGGTGACGTTCATCGGCAGTTCGGTGATACCGTAGTTAATCGTGCGCATAATCTTGTGCGGCTCCAGGTCGTGGCCCAGCAGATAGCGCGGACAGAGATCGGTACAATCGCGGCACTGGTCACACGTCGAGCGCCCCCGCTTGACCCACGCACCCAGCGGACGGCCCAGGTAGCGCACGGTGGCGTTGTCGGCGGGTAAAACGATGATCCCGCTTGTAGTTTTAGTCACCGGCTCGTCCAGGGAACGCGCCAGGCGGCCCATCATCGGCCCGCCGAGGACGACGGACTGCAGGAAATCGTCGGATTTGGCCCCACCGGCCCATTGGATTGCTTCACCGATGGGAGTGCCGATGGGTGCGCGCAGGGTCTTCGGTTCGTGGACCTCGCCGGTCACGGTGAGCAAACGATGGGTAACAGGCTCACCGCGCTGGGCGTGGGCCACGTTGACCAGCGTACCCACGTTCTGTACGATGCAACCCACGTGCAAGGGTAGGCCGGTCTCCGGGACCATTCTGCCGGTTACGTCGTAGACCAGCAGGAATTCGTCGCCGGCTGGATAATAGCTCTCCATGGCGTAAAGCTGGACATTCAGTGCTGGCTGCCGATCCAGGACGGCCTGCAAGGCGGCGATGGCGGCGTGGTATTTGCGTTTGAGGGCGATGATCCCACGCTGTGCGCCGCTGGCTTGCATCACCAAGCGCAGGCCCTGCACGACTTCACCGGCCTGGGCGATCATCAGGTGCTGGTCGCAATGCAACAGTGGCTCGCACTCCGCGCCGTTGGCGATGACCGTATCCACGCGGGCGGCGATTTTGACGTGAGTGGGGAATCCGGCCCCGCCCGCGCCGACCACACCGGCTGCTTTTACGTTCTCGACGATTTGATCAGACATCACCTCAGAACCTTGAACCCGGATCTCACTCCTCCCAGTCCAGATCATCCGCTTGCTCGAAATGCGAGGTTGCGCCGGGGTTTTGTGCCAGGTTGAGTGCCTCCAGGTAAGTCTCGTCGGAGTAGTAAGAGAGAGCGCCCAGGGCATCGGAGAATTCGTTGTAGTCCAGCTTTTCGCGGGGCAGCTCGACGGTCAGCACTATGTCACCCTCTTTGTCTACGCCGAATTTGGCCAGGTTGACCTCGTGGTTGAGGCGCAAGAGATGCTTGTACAGCTTGCGCGTGCACTCCGCATCCTTGGGGGCGACGACGAAAGGCACGATGGTGAAATAAACCCAGTTGTCCGTCAGGCGGATGTAGATGATGAAACTCGATACATCGCCACGGAACCCGGTGCGAAATGTATTCTCGTCCACGCGCTGGTACGACCATCCATATTGGTCAAAGTACTGCTCGATGGTTTCTGGGGTGACTGGCATCTCAGACCTCCCTCGTTAATGAGACGTAGCGGCCGACCGCTGCGTCGGCCTTATGGCGGACAGGGCCGTCCGCCGCTACATTTCAGACCTCTGTGAAAGTGAATCTGTTTATCCTGGATGGTGACTTTTACCCGCGAAACCCCCGCCCACTCTGGCCTGTACGTCTCGGCTGCCAGCGGTTCGAGGACCTCTTTCTGGATGGTGCGTTCCAGGTGGCGGGCCCCCAGCCGGGCGTCGAAGCCATGTTGCACCACGAAGTCAATTACCTCGTCATCGGCAAACGCTACCTCGATGCCTTGCTGCCGGAAACGAGTACGGACGATGCTATCCAGTTTCAGTCTGACGATCTTGCGCACGTCCGCATCGCTGAGCGGGTGAAAGACCACGATTTCGTCAATGCGGGCCAGAAATTCGGACGGCAGACGCTTGTGCAGTTCGGCCAGCACCGCGTCCTCCACCTCTTCGACCGGCGTCTCCTCGGTGCCAAAGCCCAACCGCCGCTTAAACCACAACTCGTTGCCCAGATTGCTGGTCATGATCACTGTGGCATCGCTGAAATACACCGTCCGTCCCTGGGCGTCGGTCAGCCGCCCGTCATCGAAGACCTGGAGGAAGAGATTGAGCACGGCAGGGTGAGCTTTCTCTATCTCGTCCAGCAGGAGTACACAGAATGGTTGGCTGTGTACCTGTTCGGTGAGTTGGCCGCCCTCGTCATAGCCCACGTAGCCCGGTGGTGAGCCGGTCAGCCGTGAGACGGTAAAGTCCGCGGAGTATTCGGACATGTCCAGGCGGATTAACCGCTCTTCGTCGCCGAAAAGGAACTCGGTGACAGCCTTGGCCAGCTCGGTCTTGCCCACCCCTGTCGGCCCGACGAAGAGGAGCACCCCATCCGGGCGAGTGGGGTCAATGTCCAGCCGGCGCTTGGTCAGCCGCAATAAGCTGGCGACGGTGTTCACCGCCTCGTCCTGGCCGATCACTCGCTGCTCGAGTATTTCCTCCATGCGCAGGTAGCGGTCCATCTCGGCTGCGTCTAGCTGCTCCAGGGGGATGCCGGTAATGTCCGCCAGCACGGAGAGCAGTGTGGCTTCGACCAGAATGGGATTCTCACCACCGGCCAGCATTTGCCGCGCAGCACCTCGTTCCAGCAGGTCAATCGCTTTGTCCGGGAAGTAGCGATTTTTGAGGTATTGCTTGGCCAGTTCGTAGACGGTGGGCAGAAGTGTTGGCGGGATGGTCACTCCGAAGTGAGTCTCGAAGCGTGGGCGCAAACTTTCCAGAATGTCCAGTGTTACCTCGCGCGGAGGCTCGTCCACACGCACGGGCTGGAAGCGGCGGGCCAGCGCTCCATCCTTCTCCACGTACTTGCGGTAATCGTGGGTGGTGGTGGCCCCGATACAGGTGATTTCCCCTCGGGCCAGGGCCGGTTTCAGGATCGTGGCCGCGTCCTGCAGACCGGCCATACCGCCCGCGCCGACGAGGGCGTGTACCTCGTCAATGAACACGATTACGTCGCCAACCTGCCGCACTTCCTGAACTATGGCCTGCAATCGCTTTTCCAACTCACCAACCATGCTTGCCCCGGCGGTGAGCGAAGAGATGCTCAATTCGACGATGCGCTTGCCCTGCAGCGGGGGCGGCACCTTGCCAGTTACCACTTTCTGCGCCAGTCCCTCGGCCAGCGCGGTCTTACCCGTTCCTGGCTCGCCGACCAGGATGGGATTGCGCTTTTTCTGGCGGCAGAGGATTTCCATCATTCCAGCTAGCTCTCGTTCGCGGCCCAGCACAGGATACAGTTTGCCTTCGCGGGCCAGCACGGTCAGGTCGCGCACGTATTTGTCGAGAACGGGCGTCTCGCTGGTGGCAGGTTTGGCCGGGGCAGGCGGTTGTTCGGTTACCTGGGCAGGTGGTGATTTGAGCGTGGCCAGTAACTCATCCGTGCACACGCCCAATCCGTTCAACAGGCCAGCCACGTCTTCGTCCACTTCCAGCAAGGCGACGAGCAGGTGCTCCGGGTTGACGGTTCCACCCCCCGCCAGGGCGCTGCTGCGCTGCAAGGCCGTCTTCAGTCGGACGGTGACTTTTAGCCGGGGTGGGCTGGACGTCTCACCCCGGCCCAGCGCCGATTCCACAGCAGCAACCACTTGATCTGTCTTGACGTTGAATGGGCGGAACACCTTCTCGGCGAAATCCGGCTGTTCGCGGAGAAGGCCCAGGAACAGGTGGCCAGTATCGAGGCGGCCGTTCTGTAACCGGCGTGCCTCTTGCTTGGCTGTGTCGAAGCATCTTTGAGATTTGGGGGAGAGTTTCTCTAGCATAGTCGCTCACACAATGTCTTACAATAATTCTTCTCTTTCGACGAGTTCCTGCACCTCTTCCAGAAACTCCTCGACGCCCATTGGCTGGTTGCCGGTCGGGCCGGTATCGTGCTCGTCCGGCTGGCCGAAAGGGTGGCGGTGCCAGTTGGAGCAGCATTGACAGTCACGGCCATAGATCCGTTGTTCATCCATAACGAGGGCAAAGTTGCGCGTGCCGGTGAATGCATCAGCATACACCTGTACGAAGAAACGCGGTCGGATGAAAAAGCGCACCTTGAGCGCCTCATCGCCTTTGACCAACGTCGTTATCCGTTGGAATATCCTGAACTGCGCTCCGGCAGCGTACATCTCCCGTTCTAACTCATCCGTGGCCCGGCTCACCAATGACCTCTTTCAACCGTTGCTCCAGGTGCCGGACCTCGCCGACGGCCATTTCCCAGTCACAGAAGTCAGATTCTACCTCCCAGGAATAACCCCTCTCTTTAACTACATCCCGTTCGCGGAACTCTTCAAAGGTCATCCCATATTTACGTTGGAGTTGTCGGTCGGTCAACTGGTAGCGATTCAGTCGCCGCCGTATCTCGGTTTCCAAAAGTCGCCGCAGTCCCTCGTTGAAATCATCGGTATCGGTCAGAGTGTTTACCAGATATACCAATCTCTCTTCTGCCACTTTTGCCATCCCATCCTCCTGCCCTCACACAATCCGGAACGCATCCACCAGAACGCAACGCCGCACCCGGCTGAAGTCTTTGGCGCTGGTCAGGCCCTCGCCGGTGGGACTGGCGATGGAGAACGAAGTGTAGCCCTCGCCGCCGAAACCCAGCCCCGCCAGGCTGGGGCCATTCTTGACGAAGATGCTGGTATTCATCTCGCGGGCCATGCGGCTCAGATGGTCCAGGTGTTTGGAATGCATGGTCGCCGTGTGGCCCATGCCCTGCTCAACGGCCTTCGCCAGGTCAATGGCTTCGTCGGCACTGTTTACCCGCACCAGGGGAATAATGGGCATCAATTGCTCGGTCCACACCAGTTGGTGGTCGTGGGATACTTCGGCGATGGCCAGACGCACTTCGTCGCCGACCGTCATCCCGATCTCCCGCAGAATGACACTGGGGTTCTGCCCGACGAATTGCTTATTGATCACCCCGTGTTTGCCGGGACCGTGATCCTCGGCCAGAATGACCTTGAGCAGGCGGTCCATCTGGTATCGGGTCAGCTCTACCACGCCGCGCTTCTGCATCGCGGCCTTAAGCTGGTCGGCGACGGCATCCACGGCGATGATTTCTTTCTCCAGGATGCACACCAGGTTATTGTCGAAGGAGGCGCCTTTGATGATGTCCGCCGCCGCCTGTTCGATGTCCGCCGTCTCGTCTACCACAGTGGGTGGATTTCCCGGCCCGGCGCAGATGGCTTTCTTGCCGCTGTTCATCGCTACCTGCACCACTCCCGGTCCCCCGGTGACCACTAACAGGTCAATACCTGGGTGTTTCATCATCCGCTGCGCGCTTTCGACGGTCGGTTCGGGGACGGTGGTGATGAGATTGTGCGGGCCGCCGGCGCGGACGATGGCTTGGTTCAGTATCTGTACGGTGTGCACCGAGACGGCCTTCGCTCCCGGATGGCAGTTGAAAACCACGGCGTTGCCCGCTGCCACCATCCCGATGCTGTTGCAGATGATGGTCGAGGTGGGGTTGGTGCTGGGGGTGATGGCCCCGATCACTCCGTATGGTGCACGTTCCACCAGGGTCAGCCCATGGTCGCCGGTATAGACGATGGGCCGCAGGTCCTCCGTGCCGGGGGTCTTTTCGGCCACCAGAAGGTTTTTCTCGATTTTGTCCTCGTAGCGGCCCATACCCGTCTCTTGCCAGGCCTCGTGAGCCAGCACCTGGGCGTGCTCCCGGGCTGCTTGCCTCATTTGGGCGATAATGGCGTCGCGGCGGGCCAGGGGCAGGGCGTTGAGTTGGCAAAACGCTGCCCGCGCAGCGGCGACGGCAGCGTCGAGATCGGGAAAGACCCCGTCGGCCCCAGCTTGACCTGCGGCCAGCGTGGGGGGCACTTGTCTGGTGGCCTCTCCACGTTGTTGTTTCAGCTCTGCCATCACCTGCTGGACAATGGCCTGGATGCGTTGTTCGTCGAATTCTGTCACTGGGTCATCTCCTGCCGGCCTGCATCGCTACGTTTTCACCTTAATCTCAACACCTCGTAGACAGCCACAGGCTCCTCCCGACCTTTCACCGTCAATGACGGCAATGTCCGCACCACCACCTGGTCTTTGACGTGCTGGTAACTGCTTTCCCCGATGAGCACCTGCCCGCCCCTGGCCGATTCCTCAAGACGCTTAGCCAGGTTGACCACGTCACCCACCGCCGTATAGTTCATGATCTGAAAAGTGCCCACGTTGCCAACCACCGCCTGCCCCGTACCGATTCCTACTCCGCAGTTCAGCCGCAGATTGGGTTCCAAAGTAGCGTTGTAGGCCTGCAATCGCTGGTGGATGGCCAGTCCGGCCCTCACCGCACGCGACACGTGATCCTCCTGGCGTAAAGGGGCGTTGAAGATGGCCATGATCTCGTCGCCCGCGTACTGGTTAATTGTACCGTCATATTCCAGGATAGGCTGCGCTCCGGCGGTGAGATAACCGTTCAGAATCTCGATCAACTGTTCGGGGGGGAGATGTTCCGCCAGGGCGGTGAAACCGCGCAGGTCGGCGAAAAGCACAGTGACCTCCTGCTTCACTCCGCCCAATTCCACACGGTCCGGATTCCGGAGGAGCCTCTCCACCACGCTGGTGGACACGTAGCGCTGGAAAGTATTCCGCACCAATCTTTCGGTGTCGAGCAGGTCATCCTCACGGTGTTTGGCCCGCAGGCGGGCCTGGACGCGGGCCACCAATTCCGTTATGTTGAACGGTTTGGTGAAATAATCCTCCGCGCCCAGATCTAGCCCTTTTACCCGATCTGGGATGTCTCCCCGGGCAGTGAGGATCAGAATTGGAATGCGCGCCGTGTTGGGGTCGGCCTTGAGGCGACGACAGACCTCATAGCCGTCCACTTTGGGCATCATGATGTCCAGCAGCAGGAGATCCGGTTTTTCCACGCAGGCTTTGGTGAGCGCCTCCTCGCCATCAAAAGCGATGATGATCTCATAACCCTGCTCAGAAAGTACCGCGTTCAGGAGTTCGACGCTTTCGAAGCTGTCGTCCGCGATCATGACTTTAGTTTTCTGCACCTACTACCTCTTCACACTCGCGCCCTCCGAGTGGGGCTTTATTCACCTCCCGCTTTATGCCCTCCCCCCCGCTGTGAACTTCTGATACTTGACCTGGCCGTCCACCTCCCAGGTATCCACCACGGCCATGATGACTCCATCGCAGGGCTTGCGGTCGGTCAGGATGGTCTGTCTGGCGGAGGAGCCGGTGGCGTAGAGCACGTAGTCGCCGATTCCTGCCTGCACGGTGTCCACGGCTACTACATAGGCTCCAGTTTCCCGGCCATCAATGTCCACCTGCCTGACCACCAGGAATTTCATGCCCTCCATTTTTTCGTCTTTACGGGTGGCGACCAGGGTACCGACTACTTTTCCGATAAGCATGTCTTTCAACCTTCCGAGTACTGTCACGTGGCGCGTATTGAATTACGCCTACGCAGCACGCAATACGCGTTATACCGCGCAATCGGTTAACGTGCCATTTTCTGTTAGCCGGTAGCGAGTGCGAAGCCCGTTAACTTTCGCCCATTTCGGCCTGGACTTGCTCGGTGCGACCCAGCGGCAGTACCAGATCAATGTTGACATGTGGCCGCGGGATGACATGTACGGATACCACTTCACCGACTTTCTCTGCCCCGCGAGCGCCGGCTTCGACGGCGGCTTTCACTGCGGCTACGTCACCGCGCACGATGGCAGTCACGTACCCGCCGCCGGTCTTCTCGTAGCTGACCAGTTCAACTTTGGCCGCTTTCACCATCGCGTCCGAGGCCTCGACCATCGCCGCAAACCCCCGGCACTCGATCATGCCCAATGCTTCTGCCATAGAATGTCCTCCTTGTTCAACGTCTCAGTATTTTAACTGAAATCTCAATCTTTCTTCTTGCTCTCGACCTGCCGGCCGGTGATGCTCTCTATCGCCGACACTGCTGCCCCGTAGCTGGCCATGATGTCCCGCTACTCGCCGCCCAGGTACACCCGTCCGAAGCTGCCGAAGGGCCGTACCTCAACGATGTTGATGTCCGCCGCCTTTTCGGCCTCGTTGGCGGCCAGCACTGCATAGG
>Ga0116202_10002848_pt1 | contig 10376 bp, 8 predicted proteins | sample LakKivw325mmetaG_FD_94479 | JGI IMG/M metagenome (GOLD analysis project Ga0116202, IMG submission 94479) | Anoxic lake water microbial communities from Lake Kivu, Rwanda to study Microbial Dark Matter (Phase II) - Lake Kivu water 325m metaG | ecosystem: Environmental > Aquatic > Freshwater >... | reverse complement strand
GACACCTCAAGCGTGGCCGGGGTCATTCCGGGCGCCGGATCGCAGCATACCTTGCCCAATCCGCCGCCGGCTCCGGCGAGTGTGGACGTGTACTTCGTCAACAGCAGCGGGCAGCAGCTTTCCAGAGACTTCCGCAGCCAGAGCGGCTCCTGCGACACCTACGAGTTCGTGGTGAGTTGTGGGGTGGGCAGCGCCGACGTGACGGTGACGCTGCCGGACATGAGCAGCGTGCCCAACAACCGCGAAGTCATGCTGACCGATGTGGATGCCCAGAAGACCGTGTACGCCAGAACCATGCAGGCCTATACCTACCGCAGCGACGAGGGCACCACTCAGCGGCGCTTCCGCATAGACATACAGCCACGCACGGTCGGCAGCCTCAACATCTCTGCCGCGGCCGGCCAGCGCGGAGGCGGCGCGACCATCACCTATAGCGTGTCGCAGTCGTGCAAGGTCAACATCATCGTGCGCAACATAGCCGGCCGGTGCATCAAGGTCCTGGCGGCAGATCAAGTGGCCTCCGCCGGCCTCAACACGCAAGTCTGGAACCTTGCGAATGAGACGGGGGCCAAGGTCCCGGCCGGCCCGTACCTCATCGAGATCAGGGCCGTCGCCGACAACGGTCAACAGGCCCGGGCCCTTGCCAACATCACCCTGAAACGCTAGCTTCCGCGAACCGCCGCTAGCGGCCGACAGTTGCTATGACCACAACAAGTGATTGAGGAGTGAACACAGTATGCGCAAGTGCAGCCTGTGGCAGCTAATGATGATCATCGTCGCCGTCTCACTGCTAACAAGCGGCCTATCGGGCTGCGGAGGCGGCGGCAGTTCAGGCGGCAACGGCGGTCAGGACACTGACACAGGCAGCGTCACCGGGCGGGTGCTGCACTTCACCACCGATGTCGGCCTCGGCGGCGTGACAGTCACCGTCGGCGGCCGTAGTGCCGTCAGTGATAGCAACGGTTACTTCACCATCACCGGCATCGCTCCCGGCACGGGACAGTTGCTCACCGTTACGCCTCCCGCGTGGCTGAGCATGCCCTCGATAGAGCCGATTACTGTGAACGTTTACGCCGACCAGACCACCACTTTGCCGGCAGCGATACGTCTCATTGACACAGGTGAGGCGCCGCCACAGCCGCCATACACACCATAGGCTCAGCGGCAGCCAGTCAGAAGGCGCGTGCAGGCGCCGTCCGTGGACACCGACCGGACGGCGCCTTTGAATGATAGGAGCAGTAATGAAAGCCAGGCCCGGTCTTAGAGCGTTAGGTATCGCTCAGACGTTGGCGGTGCTCGCGGTCTTGGGCATGTCTGCAGCAAGCGCGGACTGGCCGATGCTTCGCGCCGATATCCACCGCAGTGGCATTGCCGACGCCGTGGCGGCCGCCGGCCTCGATGTCGCCTGGTCGGTCAAGCTGGGCAGCAGTGTGGACTCCTCACCTGCCATCGCCGATGGCAAGATATTCGTCGGCACCGCTGACGGTGCGGTTTTCTGCCTACACGAGGCCGACGGCTCGACCGTCTGGCAGGCCCCCACCGACGGCTGCGTGGTATCATCGCCGGCGATACACCAGGGCACCGTCTATGTGGGATCGGTTGATCGCTGCCTCTACGCCTTCGACGCCGCCAGCGGCGCCGTGCGATGGCGCGTGCGCACCTGGGAGCCCGTCGTAGCCTCTCCGTTGGTCTTTGCAGGACGGGTCTATTTCGGCTCCATGGACGGGAGCTTCAAGTGCCTTGAAGCCGACACGGGTCGGCCTGTCTGGGAGCAGCAGAGCGGTCCGATTAGCGGGGCTGCAGCCGCCGACGAGGCGGGAGTGGTCTTCTATGGCGACGAGGCGGGCACTCTCTGGGCCCGCGACGCCGCCACCGGAACCCAGATATGGAAAGCGAGCGTAACCGGCGGCTTCATACGCGCGCCGCTGGTGACCGACGCGGCCGTAATCGCCGGCGTCATGTCACCCACTGCACTGCGAGCGCCGAGGATCAAGTATCTACTGGCCTTCGACAAGGCCACCGGCGCCGAGCTGTGGTCCAAGGAAGGGCAGTCCTCCGTGCTACACATCCCCGTCGCCGACCAAGACATCGTGTATTACGCCACCGTCAGCGGCTACACGTCCGACACCACCCTCTTCGCCAACAGGCTGAGCGACGGCAAAGACCTTTGGAAGAACCGCCTCGGGGGAGTGGCCGACAGTTCGCCCGTTCTGGCCGGGGACTATCTCCTGTTCGGCAACCACGATTCGCACTTCCACGTCGTGGAGAAGAAAAGCGGTCGTGAGGTGCGCAGCATAGACATAGGCGCGAAGCTGTACTCATCGCCCGCCGTAGTGGATGGTCGCGTGTACTTCGGCACAGGTGACGGCAAGCTCTACTGCCTCAAGTAGGACGTCGGCCGGTTCTCACTTGCCGATGCAGAACTCGGCGAAGATGCGGTTGATTATGTCTGCCGGCAGGCACTTGCCCACGATCTCATCCAGGCTAGCCAGCGCTTCCCGCAGGTCGGCGGCAATGAACTCCTCCGAGTATCCTGCGCCGGCCGCCTCCGCAGCGCGTGCCAAGGCCGCATCCGCTTCCTGCAGCGCGACCTTGTGACGCACATTGGTGACGATGGTCTGCTCGCCTCCGCCGGCTCTGCCTTCCCATACCGCCGACGAAATGGCCTGCTCCAGGTCCTGAATGTGCGTGCCTTCGAGGGCCGAGATCCACACAATCGGCGCGCTCGTGGCCGTGGCAATCCGGCCGATGTCTGCCACAGCCGCCAGGTCCTCCTTGTTCATTACCACGATCCCGGAAGCGGCGGGCAACTGCTCCACCAGCTTCACATCTTCATCCCGTAGCGGCTCGGAGCTGTCCATGACCAGCAGCACGAGGTCCGCCTCCGCCATCGCCTGCCGACTGCGGTTCACTCCCTCTGTCTCAACCACGTCATCTGTGTCGCGCAGCCCGGCCGTGTCGGCCAGCGTCACCGCTATTCCGTTGATGTTGAGGCTGTCCTCGACGACGTCGCGGGTGGTGCCCGGGACCTCCGTAACTATGGCGCGGCTGGCACGCAGCAGCGCATTTAGCAGGCTCGATTTGCCGACATTGGGACGCCCGACGATGGTAACCTTGAGACCCTCGCGCAGAATCCGCCCCTGCTCGGCGGTGGACAGAAGCGCCCCGATCTGCTCGCGCAGGCCTGCAATGGCCTGGGCGACTTCCTCGCCGGCGATCATCTCGATGTCCTGATCGCTGAAATCAATGGACGCCTCGATGCGCACCAGCAGGGAGATGATGTCATCGCGGAAGCTGTTGATCTCCTCGGACAGTCTGCCCGCGAGTTGGGCCATGGCGGCCTTTCGGCTCTCCTCCGTCTGCGCGTTGATGACATCGGCAACCGCCTCCGCCTGCGCCAGATCAATGCGGCCGAAGTAGTATGCGCGTTTGGTGAACTCCCCCGCATCCGCCAGCCGCGCACCCTTGGCGATGACCAGCTCCAGAGTCCGCCGTAGCGGCACGATCCCGCCGTGGCAGTTGATCTCCACCACATCCTGCGTGGTGTAGGTGTGGGGAGCGCGCATCACGGTGAATATCACCTCATCAACAATGTGCTCTCCGTCAAGGACGTGCCCGTAGCAGGTCCTGAAGGATGCCTGGTTTAGGGGGTCGCGCTTGGGGTTGGCGGGGCGAAACACCTTGTTGCCGATCTCGATGGCTTGCGGGCCGCTCAGGCGCACGATTCCGATGCCGCTGCGTCCCGGCGGCGTGGATATGGCTGCAATCGTGTCCTCAAAGCGAGCGATGTCCATGTGCCCATATTGTGGGGCTTTTCGCACCAGTTTTCAAGTGGAGTAGGACGTGAACCAGGCCGACATCGGCCGTTACCTGTTGGCGAGACCGACTGCTACCACGGCAATGACGATGCCCATCCAGCCCAGCCTGCCGGGAATCTCGCGCCACATCACGGCGGCGAACACAGTGGTGAGAGACAGACCGACCGCAGCCAGAATCGGGAACATGACCGACGCCAGCAGTACGTCCAGCGTGTAGAATATCAGGATGTTGGTTGCCGCGTTGGAGATGCCGAGCAATACGCCCCATTTCACCTCGGTCCAGCCGAGTGGTGACGTTCTGGTCCGCAGCCACGCCACCCCACACACCAGCGCACCTATCGAGAAGACCATTGCCAGGTAGATCGAGCGGGCCGCCACGAATCCCGTCTCCTGGAACGCCTTCATCATCAGCAGCGTCATCCCGTTGCTGACAAACAGCCCCAGCAGCACCATGATACGCCGCGCGGTCAGGGGTTCGTGATTGACGCCCTTGTCCAGACTCAGCATCGGCAGGGCGAGCAAGGCGAGGATGATGCCCACCGCCTGAATCTGGCTGGGCGCTTCGTGCCACATCAGGATCGCAGCGCCCATCGGTATCACCGCCGCCAGGCGCACCATGGCGATGGATATCGCAACACCCTTGAAGCGCATGGCGGGCAGCAGCAGCAGGAATATCGTCACGTTGAAGCATCCGGCGATGAGACCGTACACGCCACCGGTGGCCGCACCTTCCGGACGCGCGATGCCGCCGATGGCCCAGTACACCGCCGAGGCGAAAATATAGTTGAACATCCCCACGCCCACATCGTTCGCTTTCCTGCGTTGCGCGGCCCGCAGGATCAGCGCGAATGATGTGTTGGCGACTATGGTAGCGGCAAGCAACCACATGGCGTGTTCTTCTTAACTCCGTAGCCGCATCGGTGTCAGCGATTGGCCAGTATGATGGCGGCGACCGCGATGACGATACCCGACCAGCCGAGTCTGCCCGGTATCTCGCGCCAGGCGAGCGCGGCGAAGACCGTTGCCAGTGACAGCCCCACGGCAGCCAGAATCGGGAACATGACGGACGCCAGGAACATATCCAGAGTGTAGAGTATGAGCAGGTTGGAGCCTGCGTTGGCCGCGCCTATGGCGATGCCCCAGCCGATTTCGCGGTAGCCAAGCGCCTCGCAGCGGGTGATCATCCAGGCGACAGTAAGACCCAAACCTGCCACGCAGAATACCGTCGCCAGGTACAGCGGCCGCTGCGCCACCAGACCGGTTGACTGGAACCACTTGCTCATCAGCAAGCAGGTGCCGTTGACGAAAAACAGGCTCATGAGCAGCGCGATATTCCCACCCGTGAGCCGCGTGCTACTGACCCCTCTGTCCAGGCTCAACAGCGGCAAGGCCAGCAGCGCCAGGACAATGCCGCAGGTCTTGATGGTATCGGGGGCCTCGCGCCAGATGAGCATCGCCGCGGCGAGGGGGATGATCACGGAAAGGCGCACGAAGGCGAGCGCGATGGCCACGCCCCTCAACTGCATGGCCGGCAGCAGTAGCAGATATGCAACGAAGTATATGCTACCGGCGACGGCGCCGATGGAGAGCGCCCCCGTGGCAGCGGGCGGCTTCAGCAGCCAGTACACCACCCAGAAAGTTGACGAGGCGAAAATGTAATTGACCACACCAGCCGCCAGCACGTTGACGCCCGCGCGTTGGGCCGCCCGCACGATCAGACCGAACGCCGTATTGACCAGAATGGTGGCCCCGAAGATCAGCATGGGCGGATCAGCACAAACATAGGGGCCGGCTCACGCCGGCACCCCTGTCAACCTTTCTCATTGTGCCGTCACATTTCTGCGGCGCACGCGCATTACCTTCTCCTGCGCAACAGAGGAGGTCTTCGTGCACCAGTGGAGAAATCACCAGTTGCATCCCTCAGTGATGCCAGATAAGCCTGAATGATAACACAGTTCGCCAGAAAGTGGTAAGCAGATGCGGGAACTAACTCCCAAACAGCTTCGCAATGAGTGCGATCCGAGGCTATTCAAGTTCACGACGACTGCCGCGCTTGTTGATCTCGATAAACCCATCGGCCAACAGCGCGCCATGGAGGCCCTCGAATTCGCTGCCGATATCAACAGCACCGGCTACAACGTCTATGTGATGGGGCAGATCGGAACCGGGCGCTCCTCCACCTCGCGCGAGTTCCTTGAGAAGCGCAGCAAGCAGAAGCCGACACCCGCTGACTGGTGCTATGTCTACAACTTCGCCGATCCGCGCGTCCCGAAAGCGATCAGCCTCCCCGCCGGCAAGGGCCTCGAGTGGCAGAGCGACATGGACAAGGTCATGGGTGAGCTGGTCACCCAGGTCATGCAAGCATTCGAGAGCGAGGAGTACAACGAGAAACGCGACGACATTCTGCGCAGCTTCCGTGATGAGCGCAACCGCGAGCTGCAGGAGTTCGAGAAGGAAGTCGAGGCCGCCGGCTTCACTTTGGGCCGTTCGCCTGCAGGCTTGATCGTTGCTCCCGCGTCCAACGGCGAGGTCATGGACCCGCAGGAGTACCGCGACCTCAGCGAGGAGAAGCGCAAGGAGCTTGAGGAGAAGCGGCAGGAGTTGCAGGGCAATCTCGCCGAGATCATGCGCCGAGGCCAGCGGGAAGAGAAGCATACCAGGCAGCAGGTACACCAGCTCGACCGCGAGGTAGCACGCGGCGTCATCGAGCCGCTCTTCGAGGACATCCGCGAGGAGAATAAGCAACATGCGGCGATCCTCCAGCACCTCGACGACATCCAGAATGACCTGCTTGAGAACATCAACGTCTTCCACCAGGCGGCGGAAGACGGCGACGAGCACATGCGCTTCGCCACCGCCATGGGCGGCGCGACCGGCGTCATGCCGATAATGGAGCGGTACCACATCAACCTGCTGGTCAACAACCAGGATCAGGACGGCGCGCCCGTCATCCTTGAGTCCAATCCGACGATCGAGGCCCTGACCGGGGAGATCGAGTACCAGACGCAAATGGGTGCGCTGGTCACCGACTTCACAATGATCAAGCCCGGAGCATTGCACAGGGCCAACGGCGGCTACCTGCTCCTCGAAGTCCTCCAGGTGCTGCAACGGCCCTTCGCCTGGGACGCATTGAAACGCGCCCTGAAGAATCGGCAGGTGCGCATCGAGTCACTGCGCGACCAGTTGCGTTTCATCTCAACCGTCAGCCTCGAGCCGCAGCCGATCCCGCTGGATGTGAAAGTGGTACTCATCGGCAGTCCGCTGCTCTACTACCTGCTCTATGAATATGATGAGGACTTCCGCAAGCTCTTCAAGGTGAAGGCGGACTTCGACAATCAGATGGATCGCTCGGCGAAGGCCAGCCGCCAGTACGCCACGCTCATCGGCCAGATGTGCCGGGACGAGGACCTGCCTCACTTCTCTCCGCAGGCAGTGGCAAAGATCGTCGAGTACGGCAGCCGCCTGGCCAGCGACCAGAAGAAGCTCAGCATCAACTTCTCCGAGGTAACCAATGCGGTCCGCGAGGCCGCGTACTGGGCCTCACGCGACAAGCGTGACATCGTGGGGGCTGACGACGTCCGCCACGCGCTCCAGCAGCAGATATGGCGCTCCAGCCGCATTGAGGAACGCATCATCGAGATGATAGCCGACGGCACCATCATGGTGGACGTGGATGGTGAGGTAGCCGGGCAGATTAACGGAATCGCCATCCTGCAACTCGGCGACTACATGCTGGGCAAGCCCAGCCGCATCACATGCCGCACATATCTGGGACGCGCCGGCGTCGTCAATATTGACCGCGAGGCCAAGCTGACGGGTCGCATACACGATAAGGGAGTCCTCACAATCAACGGCTTTCTCGGCGAGCGCTACAGCCGCGAGCAGCCGCTCTCACTCTCCGCAACCATCTCCTTCGAGCAGCTTTACGAGGAGGTCGAGGGCGACTCGGCGGCATCAACGGAGCTGTACGCCCTCATGTCCAGCCTCGCCGATGTGCCGATCCGGCAGGGCATCGCAGTCACCGGCTCGGTCAACCAGATGGGGCAGGTCCAGGCCATCGGCGGCGTCAACCGCAAGATCGAGGGCTACTTTGCCACCTGCAAGGCATTGGGGCTGACCGGCGAGCAAGGCGTCATCATCCCTCACGCAAATGCCCGCCATCTGATGCTCAACGACGAGGTCATTGATGCGGTGAAGGAAGGGCAGTTCCACATCTGGGTGGTCAAGACCATAGATGAGGGAATCGAGTTGCTCACCGGCATGAAGGCGGGCAAGCGCAACAAGCAGGGCGAATTCCCGGACGATAGCATCAATGGCCGCATCACCGCACGCCTCCGCGAGATGGCCGACAAGATGAGGGCTTTTGCGCGGCCGGAGAAGAGCGACGCCAAAGACGAGTAGTAACATCGCCGCGACTATTCTGGGGGGCGAGCCGGCCGGTTCGCCCCCCTGCAATTACAGAGACGGCCGCTTGCCATTGTGCTGAAACGGGCGATTGATGCCGGGACAGGACAGGCCGAGGATTCGAGTTTCCAGACAGTGGCTGCAGCTTCTCGATGAGCTGCGGCAGGCGCCGCGTCGGGTGCTCATCGTGGGCCCCACCGACAGCGGCAAGAGCACGCTGGCATCCTGGCTCGCAGCAAAGCTGAGTGAGGTGGCGCCGACCGCAATGGTGGATGCCGATGTCGGCCAGTCCCAGATTGGGCCGCCGGCAACAGTTGGATGGCGCCTGACGGGAGACATTGGCCACTGCTGCTACTTCGTCGGCGATGTCAGCCCGGCCTCGCGACCGGCTGCGGCCCTCAGCGCCTTGCTGCGCTCGGTCCGTGACGCTGAGGCGGCAGGCGCCGCCTACACGATCATTGACACCACCGGCTACATCCACGGCGACGATGCAGTGGCGCTCAAGACCGCCAAGCTGGAGATGCTGGCCCCCCTTGATGCGGTGGTGATTGGCGATGACAGGGCGGCGCGTCGTTTGCTGAAATGCTGGCAAGGCTTCTCGCCGGCGACGGTCACGCGTCTTGACACCGCCGACAGCCTGCAGGTGAAAACGGTGGTGCAGAGGCGGCGGCACCGTCAGCAGATGTTCTCCGGGGCCCTCGCCGACGGCAGCATGCGCTGGATTAGCCTCGACGACAAGGCGATCTTCAGCACATTGGGCGACCACCGGCACACCGATGTCGCCGGCGGGTTGCTGTTGGGCTTTGTTGACGAGCTGCGGAGGCTGGTCTGCCTGGGGTTGTTGCAGAGCATAGACCTGAAGAACCGCCGCCTTCTCGCCTATGCGCCGCCGGCCGAGAACGCCGCGGGCGTGGTATTCGGTGCAATCTTCCTGAACGCGGCCGGAGAGCAGCTCGACCGGCCCCCTGGAGGCAGAATGTCATGAGCAAGCAGATGGCTGCCGACCTCAAGGCCGGCGACCGGGTGCAGGCCCAGTTCGTGCTCAGCCAGAAGAGCCTGGCGCCCTTCAAGAACAAGCCGGGCAGCTACGCCAGCGTGGTCCTGGCCGACCGCAGCGGCACGATCATCGGGCGGGTGTGGGATAACGCCGACGAGTTTGACGCACAGGTCAGTACCGGCGACGTTGTCATGGTGCAAGGGCGCGTGGAGGACTACAAGGGCACTCTCCAGGTCATCGTGGAGCAAGCACAAACGTGCGCCGAGGGCGAGTTCGACAGAGATGATTTCCTCCGCGCGGGCAAGCGCGACCCGGCGGTGATACTGGCAGACCTGCGCCGCTTCCTCGACATGGTCCAGCACAGGCACTTGCGCCCGCTGCTGGACCATTTCTTCACCGATCCCGACTTCCTCGACGCCTTCACCAGGGCTCCGGGAGCCAAGGCGCTGCACCATTCGCACGTCGGCGGGCTGGCCGAACACACCGTCGGTGTGGTGAAGATCCTGCTGGCAGTGCGCGAGTGCCATCCGGAGCTGGACGAGGACATGCTGCTGGCGGGCGCTCTGCTCCACGACATCGGCAAGCTGAAAGAGCTTGCCGTTGACACCGGAATTGACTACACTGACACCGGCCGCCTCGTCGGGCACATAGTCCATACCGACCGCATGGTCACCGCCGCAATCGCGACCATCCCGGACTTCCCCGACGAGCTTTCGGACCGGCTTTGTCACATTCTGCTCAGCCACCACGGCCAGAAAGAGTACGGCGCACCCATCGTGCCCATGACGGCCGAGGCGTGCGCCCTGCACTACGCGGACAATCTCGATGCACACGTGCAGTACTTCCAGCAGGTGATTGAGCAGGGCACCGGCTCCGGCAATCGCTGGTCCGAATATCAAAAACTATTCGACCGCTTCATATATCTCGGCACGGCAGCCGACACAGAAGGGGAATGACGGATTTGCCGGCTTCTCTTGAACCTTCGCCGCGAAGGGCGCGTCTATCATGAATGCAGGGCACCAAGCTGGTCTCCAAGACATTCAGAGACTGGTCCGGCATGCCCAGGGGGGAGACCCCGGCGCATTCGAGAAGCTTGTAGACGCGTATAAGTCCAAGATCTACAACTACGTGCTGCGAATGCTGGGCGACCCCGAAGT